>Ga0126369_10000567_pt1 | contig 24401 bp, 24 predicted proteins | sample PanSoiMetaPlot_1_FD_109646 | JGI IMG/M metagenome (GOLD analysis project Ga0126369, IMG submission 109646) | Tropical forest soil microbial communities from Panama - MetaG Plot_1 | ecosystem: Environmental > Terrestrial > Soil > Tropical forest > Bulk soil | place: Panama | collected 2016-02-17
GCATTCGTTCTCGTGCCGGTGATGATCGGCCTCTTCGGAGTCTCAATCTCCTTGAGCTTCGGGCTGTTGGCGGTGACCTTGGTGCTCGGCTGCCTGGCGATCAGCGCGCCGGGGACGCTCTATTCCGCGGTTGCGAGTAACGCTCGGGCGCGGGATGTCCTCTTACCGTTGTTGCTGTTTCCGTTGATCATTCCGGCCCTGCTGGCAGCGGTGAAGGCGACCACCGTGGTATTGCAAGGTGACCCGATGTCGCAGCTGCGTTCATGGTTTGGGCTACTGGCGGGATTCAACTTGGTTTACTGGGGCCTGGGATTTGCACTATTCCCGCTGGTTATCGAGGAGTAGCTGATGGCCAACCGAGTGCGGTGGGCGTTTCTCATAGTTGCGATTGGAATGCTTGTGGTTGGAGCTTACGCGGCTCTGGCCTGGGCTCCACCCGATCGCGAAATGGGGGACGTGCAACGAATCATGTACGTCCACGTCCCTCAGTTATGGATGGCACTGCTCGCGATGACTTTGAACTTTGCCAGCTCGGTTATCTACCTGTTCCGAAAGAGCTGGAAGACGGATTCGCTCGCCGAAGCATCGGCCGAGGTCGGGGTGGTTTTTGGCGCGGTGGGCATTGCCTTGGGTTCCATCTGGGGACGACCCACCTGGGGCGTTTGGTGGGCGTGGGATCCCCGGCTGACGACGGCGGCCATTCTCCTGGTCGCCTACTGCGGCTACCTGGCGCTGCGGCGCTTCGTCGACGACCCCGAGCGGCGGGCGGTCTGGTCGGCGGTCACGGCGATCGTCGCCTACGTCGATGTTCCGCTGATTTGGTTCTCGGTCCAGTGGTGGCGAAGCCTTCATCAAGTTCAGTCATCACCCCGAACCGTCGATCCTCAGATGGTGCTGGTGCTGCGCTGGCAGTCGTTCGCTTTCCTGAGCCTGATGATCTTCTACGTCTGGACGCGGTATCTAATCGCCATGGCCGCGCGCCGCCGCGAGTTGGCCATGCCCGCCGAGCTCTCCGCGCCAGCACCGATGCAAACCAGTGAGGTTGCCCGATGACCTGCCTGCATCTTGTGGGAGCCTGGGTGGAAGGTGCCGCGCAAGGAGTGGGGGCCGGCAGAATCGTTGGCGGATGGGAGTACGTCTGGGCCGCCTACGGAATCACCTGGGCCGCTATCGTTGTTTACACCACCTCCTTAATCATGCGCCTTCGCAGCGCCCAAGAATCCGAGGACCCTAGATGAAAGCAGCCGTCAGAAACCGCTTGATCGCAATTGGTTCCCTCCTGGTGGCGGGCGGCGGCCTGGCGTTCATCGCCTTCGGAAATCTGGGGCAAAACCTGGTTTTCTATTGGAGTCCGGGCGAGATGCTCTCCAAGGGAAGCTCGGCGTACGGCCCCACCATTCGATTGGGCGGGATCGTCAAGCCCGGCAGCCTTCACTGGGAAGCAACGCACACTCGTCTGCAGTTTCGGGTCGCGGACAATAAGGACCCCAACACGCCATCGGTGCTGGTCACCTCCACCGAGGTGCCCCCGCAGATGTTTCGCGAAGGCATTGGCGTGGTCGTCGAAGGCACCTTTGACAAAAGCCAGGTCTTCACGTCCAACCGCCTGATGGTGAACCACTCGAACGAGTACCGCCCGCCCAAAGAGGGCGAGAAGGAACACCAGTGGAAAAACACCCTCAATGAGGGCTCCAGCCCGACCGCGAGGAACCAGTGAACTCGACCCTGGGGTACGGGTTGATTCTCGCTGGCCTGGCGTGCGCGGGCTTCGGAGCGGTGGTGGGCATTGCCACCGGGATGGCGGGGCGTATTTCGGGCTTGGCTTGGGTACGCCGCGCGGTGGTCGGATTTTTCGTTTGCATGGTGGCGGCGAATCTTTTGATGGTGTTCGCGCTGCTGACCCATGACTTTTCCGTGAAGTACGTGGCGCACGTCGGCAGCCGCTCGACGCCGACCGTGTTTACCGTCGTTTCCCTCTGGTCGGCCCTGGAGGGCTCGATCCTCTTCTGGGGCGCGATTCTCGGCGCGTATGTGCTCGCGTTTTCCGTCGCGTTTCGCAAAGAGCAATCGCGCTACGTATCGCTGGCGTTGGGAATGATGATGGCGGTGGGCGTCTTCTTCGCCTTTCTGATCGCCGGGCCGGCGAATCCGTGGACGCCGATGTCACCGGTTCCTCTGGACGGACCCGGGCCGAATCCGTTGCTTCAAAACCACATCCTGATGGTGGTGCATCCCCCGATGCTCTACTGCGGGTACGTGGGCATGGTGGTGCCGTTCGGGATCGCAACTGCGGCACTTCTGGGAGGTCAGCTCGGCGAGGCCTGGACAGGCTCGTTGCGCCGCTGGACCTTGATTCCCTGGACCTTCCTGTCTGTGGGAATCATCCTCGGCTCCTGGTGGGCTTACGCGGTGCTGGGTTGGGGCGGCTACTGGGCCTGGGATCCAGTCGAGAATGCCTCGTTCCTGCCGTGGCTCACCGCGACCGCCTTCATCCACTCGACGATGGTGCACGAGCGGCGCAAGACGCTGAAGCTCTGGACGTTGAGCCTGGTTTTGGCCACTTTCTTGCTCACCATCCTCGGGACGTTCATGACCCGAAGCGGGATCTTCAACTCGGTCCACTCCTTTACTCAGTCCGACATCGGTCCCACCTTTCTCAGCTTCATTGCCATTCTGTTGGTGTTCTCGATCGCGCTCCTATCCGCTCGAGGGCATCTGCTCATCCCCGAAGGGCAGATTCAGTCTCCTCTCTCCCGCGAGTCGGCGATCCTGGTGAACAACCTGTTGTTCGTCGGAGTGACCTTCACGGTGCTGTTGGGAACTCTGTTCCCTTTGGTCACCGAGGCCGTCAAAGGCGTTCGCATCAGCGTCGGCGAGCCCTACTTCAACAAGATGTCGGTGCCGGGCGGTCTCGCGATCTTGTTTCTGATGGGCGTGGGTCCGGCGCTCCCTTGGGGAGAGGCGGACCGCCGGCTCATTGGCAAGCAGCTGCTGATTCCCCTGGCGACCGCGGCCGCGGTGCTCGCCGTCTGTCTCGCTTTGGGCTTGCGCGGAGTGTTGCCGTTGCTCACCTTCGCGCTCGGAGGCTTCGTTGCCGCCATCAACATCCGGGAGCTGGTGGTCCCAGCGCGGATCCGGATTTCACAGCATGGAGAGGCACCCTGGACCGCCCTCTTTCGCAGCGCCAGTCGAGCTCGACGCCGGTTTGGCGGGTACGTCGTCCACCTCGGGATGGTGGTGATCCTTGTCGCCATCGCCGCGTCGCATTCGTACGTCACCCGCACCAGCGGCACCGTTCGAATCGGCTCCGCGTTGAAGGTCGGGGATTACCAGGTGAAATTGTTGGGCTTTGATGAGGGCGTCGAGCCGCACCGTACCTGGAGGGCCGCGAAGATGGAGCTGGTCGGTTCCGGCGAAGTGCTGCGGCCGCGAATGAACTTCTTCGAGCGCAGCACCGATCCGATTGGAACCCCGGCCGTGAAATCCACGCCCCTGGGCGACCTGTACCTCTCCTTGATGGCGTTATCGGAAGACGGTCAGAGCGCCACCTTGAATGCTTGGGTGTTTCCGCTGGTGGGATGGATCTGGTGGAGCATCCCGATCCTCGTAGCCGGAGCGTTGATCGCGATGTGGCCGCAGCGGCAGTCTCGGCGAGCGATGGCGCCCGCGATCGGCGCAGCGGCGAGCTCGAGCAGCAAGCTTCGGGAGACTGCATGAGCTGGCGGTGGAGCGTTCTGCTGGCGGCCGCGGCTTGCACGGCCCTGGTGGTGATATTGGCAAAGGGCTTCGGAAAGGATCCGCACCAGGTCCCATTCATGCTCGCCGGAAAACCGGCGCCGGCGTTTTCGCTGCAGAAGCTGGATGGCAGCGGAAAAGTGACGCTCTCTGAGCTCAAGGGACATCCAGTGGTGATCAACTTCTGGGCGACCTGGTGCGGTCCGTGCAAAGTCGAGCATCCGGTGTTGGACTGGGGCTATCGCCAGTACGGGCGCCAGGCGGAGTTTCTCGGCGTGGTGTTCGAAGACACCGTTGAGAACTCTCGCGCGTTTCTGAAGCAAAGCCCCACGCCCTTTCCGCAGCTGGTGGACCCGCAATCGCAAACCGCGGTGGACTACGGCGTCGCCGGCGTTCCGGAGACGTACTTCATCGACGCTCAAGGGACCATCCGCGGCAAACACGTGGGGCCGCTCAGCCTGGACGCGCTTACGGCGCGGATCAAAGATCTGGTGCAACCCGTCGCCCAGGCGAGGTGAACCATGGGTAGCGCCCTTCCACTGGCGATTTTGCTCTCCACCGCGCTCGCTGACTTTGCTCCGCAGCAAGCTGGAAGTGAGCCGCTCGAGCCGGCGCTGGAAGCACGGGTTCAGAGGCTCGGAAAACAGCTCCGCTGCGCGGTTTGTCAGGGGCTGTCGATCTCCGACTCGCCGGCTTCGATGGCGCGGGCTCAGCTGGACAAGGTCCGAGCGATGGTCTCCGAGGGGAAAAGTGATGAGGAGATCCGTGACTACTTCGTGGCGCGATATGGCGAGTGGGTGCTGCTGCAGCCCGAGGCCCACGGAGTCAATTGGTTGGTTTGGCTGGGGCCGGTGGCTCTTTTGTTGATTGGCTTTGCGGTCATCGCCCGCCAGCTCCAAAAAAAGCCCGCCGCTGCTCCCCAAGCCAGCACCGAACAACAGGCGAAGCGGCCGGTACAAGCTCCGGGCGATGAGGATGAATACCTGGCGCGCGTTCGCGCGGAGCTCGACCGTTGAGCGAGACCAACTGGCTCCCGGGAATCATTGTCCTTGCGATCGCGCTCGGGGGCAGCCTACTAGCCCTTTTGACCTTGTGGCGGAGACGGGAAACTCCGGCGGCCCGCGCCGAGCGGATCGCCGAGCTTGACGACCAAGCACACCGGCTGATGGATCAGCTCCGGGAGCTGAACGCGGATCGGCATCAGCTCACCGACGAGCAATTCGCGCAGGAAAAACGCCGACTCGAGATCGCGGCGGCCGCGGCCCTTCGGCAGAAAGACGAGATCTCCGCCAAGGGCCAATCCAAACCAGTGCCCGCCCCTGCTCCAAAGCCAGCGGCCTCGGGAGTCCTCGCTCAGCACCCGCAGCTCAAGGGCGCGCTCTGGGGCGGCGGAATCGTCGCGTTCTTCGTGGCCCTCGGCCTATTTCTCACCCAGGAGCAGAAGCCGCGCACCGATGGCCGTGAGGCGACAGGCAAAGCACCCGGTGCCGCTGAAGCGGAGCGCCCAGAAAGTCCGGAGCTCAAGGCCGCGCTGGATCGGTTGCAGCAACACCCCGAGGATCCCGACGCGGCCATTGCCGCCGCGCACGAGCTGATCAACGCGCAGGATTGGTCGCAGGCGAGTCAGCTCACCGAACGAGCCGCGGGCATGGTGCCGTTCAACCTCGAAAATCGCATCCATCGGGCGTTTCTCAAGGCGCCTCAGGGAAACACTCAACAGTCGCTCTCCGATCTGGAACACCTCTTCGAGACTTATCCGGATGCCTACGAAGCCCTGCTGTTTTATGGCGCTGTCGCGTTGCAGACCGGAAATCCACGAGGCGCCTTGGCGAGTTTCGAGCGTTACGCGATCGAGGCCCCCGCGAATCAGCAGCCGCCGATGCTTCAGCAGGGTATCGCGATGCTCCGCAAACAGCTCGGGCTCTAAGAAGAGAACCCGACCGGCAGAATCACCATTCTGCCCTACCAGAAGGAGCTGGCAGAACCGGGATTCTGCCTCACGTCAGGGGGCAGAAGGGGGCGGGTGACGGTTGGGCACGGCCTCCTCCCATGAGTACGCAAGCTCGAGCAGGCGGCCCTCCGAGTACGGCATCCCGAAGAACTCCATCCCCACCGGCATACCGCTCTTGGCGAATCCGGCTGGCACATCGATCGCTGGATGACCGGTGATCGATGCAAGAAATCCATTGCGGTCGGTCTGCGACTGACCAATCGGCACCGAGAGCCGCTTCTGGTGAGGATAGATGATCGCGTCGAGGCGGTTCTGCGCGAAGATCTCGGCAACCCGCGCTTTCAGCGCATCGCGGCGGGGGCCGATGCGCTCGCGGTACTCCGGGTCATTTTCCGGATGATCGAAGGGTTGAGCGTCTTTCAGTCCCTTGGCGATGGTCTGATCGTACTTGCCCGAAGCAACCCACGCGTCGAACGTATGAATCGCGGGCGCGCCCGGGCCTAGATCGCGCAACCAGGCGTCGATTTGGGTCTTCGACTCCCACTTCTGTACATCCATCGTGGCAATCAGCTTGTCGACATCCAGCGGCGCGTCCAGCTCGACCAACTCGACGCCGTGGGCTTTCAGCTGCTTCAACGCCCGCGACATCACCTCGTTCACCTCGGCGTGCTCCGGTTTCGTCCCGAAAAAGCTGCGCAGCACTCCGAGCCTGGCGCCTTGCAAAGCTCCGGTCCGCAGCGGGTAATGCGGGCGCGCCTTTTCCGATGCCTCGGCCGTGGTCGGATCCTTCGGATCCGGTCCCTGGATGATCTCCAATATCAGACCTGCATCCTCGACCCAGCGGGTGATTGGCCCCACCATGTCCTGTGTGAGCGCGGCAGGAATGACGCCGCTGCGGCTCACCAAGCCGCGGGTCGGCCGCAGTCCCACGAGGTCGCACGCGGACGCCGGCGAGCGGATGGAATTGACGGTGTCGCTGCCCATGCCCGCCGCGGCGAGGTTCGCCGCGACCGCCACCGCGGTGCCCCCGCTCGAGCCTCCCGGTGTCCGCGAGAGATCGTACGGATTCAGCGTCTGTCCTCCGAGCGAGCTCACGGTAGTTCCGGCCCGGGCCAACTCGTGCAGGTTCGTCTTCCCCAAAAACACGGCGCCCGCCGCACGCAGCTTCGCCACCACGAATGCATCCTCCTGGGGTTGCGCCCCCTGGAAGGCGGTCGACCCGCCTGTGGTGGGCATGTCTTTGGTGTTCATGTTGTCCTTGAGGGCGATCGGAATGCCGTGCAGCGGGCTGCGAACATGGCCCTGCGCGCGCTCGCGGTCGAGTTGGTCGGCCTCCTCCCGCACACGAGGGTTGAGATAGAGAAACGCGTTTAGCCGTGGTCCCGCTTTGTCGTATTGCCCGATGCGCTGGAGGTAGTGCTCGACGAGCGCCCGCGACGACAGCGCGCCCGACGCCATCGCCGCCTGGAGGTCAGCGATCGATGCCTCGTCGATGCGCCACTCACCGCTTGGGCGGGATGGAGTGTGGATGCAAGAGGTGATCAGGAAAACGACCGCTGCCCAAAGGAACTTCTGCAAGGTCATGAGATGCTCTTTAGCGCAGCGGCGCACACAGCTGAAACCAAAGCGCAGCTTGGCTTGTTTCAGTGGAATGTGCACCGGCGAGCATAATAGGACTGCGGTGCCGGCCGCCTAAAGCACAAGAAAGGGAACAAGTGGCTGAACCCGCGTACTGGCTGATCAAGAGCGAGCCCGGTGTCTATCCCTACTCTCAACTCGAGACGGAACGGCGAACCGCCTGGACCGGCATTCGCAACTTCGAGGCACGCAACAACATCCGGAAGATGAAACCGGGCGACCTGGCCCTCTACTACCACTCGGGCGAGGGAAAGGAGATCGTCGGCATTGCCAAGGTGCTTACTCAGGCGGGCCCGGATCCCACGGCGCCCAAGGAAGACTGGGCTTCGGTAGACGTTGAACCGGTGATGGCGTTTGGCACCCCGGTATCGCTGTCGCAGATCAAGGCGGACAAGGCTTTCGCCGACTTTCAGCTCGTCACCCGATCGCGGTTATCGGTGGTGCCGGTCGAATCCAAGCACTTCAAGCGGATCCTGCAGCTCGCGAAGGCAACTCTGCCGTGAAGCTGGCTCGGAACGCCGCGCTCCTTTTTATCGGCACCGTGACCGTCACCTGCGGCTACCGCTTCACCGCGGGCGGGGCGCCGCTTCCCGAGGGCATTCGAGAGGTTTACGCCCCGGTGTTCGTCAATCGCACCGGAAGCAACCCGATCGCTCGCTTGGGCGAAACCTACCGAGCCGCCAATGAGCCGGGAGTCGAGGCCATTTTCACGCAGGCATTTCGAGAGCAGTTGCTGCGAGCGGGCGTTGCTGGGGGCCCAAATTCCGAAGCTCGGGTGGAGGGAGAAGTTCTGGGAGTCGACAGCTATCCCACCGTCCTGAGCGTCGACGGGACACTGGCGAGCTATCGCGTTTCGGCGCGAGTCCGGCTGCGTTTGGTGAAGAATGGACGCCAGCTCTCGAGCATCGACGTCGCCGGGTCCGAGGACTTCGTGCCCAGCCGCCAACTGTTTCAGTCACCGGATGCCTCGACGCAAATTATCGAGGGAGATGTGCTGCTCACCGAAGCCAACCGGATGTCCGCGATCAAGCGAATGGCGGAAACGATGATGCGGGACGGCTACGACCGTTTGGCCACGGGCTGGTGACGCTCTCAGAGGGCGCAGCTGCTACCCGGCTGAACCTGTCCGGGCTCAACGCGCTCTTCGAGTTGCTTCATTTGCTCGCTGGAGAGCGAAACTTGCTGCACCGATCCGTCCATCATCACGCCCACGGCGCCCACGGTAAGGGAAGAGCCGTCGAGCCCATCCATCTGCGACGCCACCGTCGCTTCCACTTCAGACCGCTGGCCGGGAGTAAGCTCGGCGAGCGCCGCACTCGGATTGGTTTCCCGACTGGTGAAGAAGTCGCGGCTCACCACCGAAGACTTGCGATACAAAAAATCGTCCCCCTTGAAGACCAACAACAACAACTGCACGGGCGCGGTCACCACGTCGCCGACGAGCGCGAAGGGCAGGATCGCTACCCCGGTCGCGACATGATCTCGGTATACCGGTTTGTGCAGGTAATCTCCGAAGTAGTAGTGCTCGGTCCACTGCGAAAACGCGCATCCGGGTAAATGAAGAGCCATCGCCAGACAGGTCATGAAGGCAATCGTCTTCAGACCATTTCTCATCGGCATTTCCCGCTCCTGGAATTCGTGCCCCGCTAAAAGCTTAGCTTCCGGCGCAAAAGGCTCTCAAGGGACCGGTTCGCTCCGTTGTGCTCCGTTGGGCACCAGGGTGGGAGATTGGGTCAGAACCCCGCGGGGCGTTGGAGCTTCAAGCGCCGCTCGACGGCCGATCGGTCCAGCCGATGCTTGAACGCCTTCTGGCCGTCGACGAACACCACCGGGATGTCGTAGCGAAACCTCTGGTACAGCACCGGGTCCGACTCGATGTCCACCTCCACCAACTCGAATGGAAGGTGGGCACGCACCTCCGCCAGTACGCGTTTGGCCTCGTCGCACAACGGACAGTCGGCCTTGGAGTAGATCTCCACTCTCATGCGCGGCAAGATTTACCTAAATGCGGGGCCTGGCAGGTGATTTTTCGACGATGCCCCTGAGGGACATCGTTCTCTACCTAGGCAACACGCGCGCCAGCGGCCACCTGGACGTCGAATACGACCAGCTTCGCAAGCGGGTCCAAATCCAAAATGGCTTGGTGATCAACGCCAGCTCCAATCAACCGCGCGAGTACCTCGGCCAAATCCTGATCAACCTCGGCTATCTCACCGAGGACCAGTTCAACAAAGCCTTCGAGACCCAGAAGGAGACCAAGGTCTTCCTGGGGAAAATTCTTTCGATGATCGGGCTGGTCTCCGAGCCGGTGGTTCTGGACGCCCTGAACCTCAAGTTTCGAGAAACGCTGCTCGAGGCGCTGCAGTGGGATCGCGGCCAATTCAGCTTCGATCCATCCTCACCGCCGCAGTTCCTCGACGGCCTGGAAGTGCAGATCGATCTGCTGGATCTCCACAAAGAAGGGCAATTCCGGGACGCCGCGTGGCAGACCATCCGCGCCGTTTTTCCCCACGGGAAGATTCGCCTCGATCTGGTGGAGGACAAGTTGCCGGTGGAGCCAAGCGCGGACAGTTTGGAGGCGAGGATGATCTCCCTGCTGCGCGAAGGACCGACCATCGAGGAATTGATCCTGGCGCTGCACGCGACCGACTTCTTTCTCTATCAACGGCTCTACGCGCTGTACCGCCTGGACGCGCTCAAGATTTACATCGAACCGGAAAGAATGGAGGAGCTGATTCCGGAACCGGAGCGCAGTGGTCCCCAACTGGTACGGCAGGCACGGATGTGGCTCGAGATGGGGAACGTCCGCGATGCGGAGGTCCTCGCTCGGAAAGCCCACGAGCTCTTTCGGACCCAGGAGACCTCGGAGCTGCTGCGGCTCGCCGAAGACGCGCTGCTCGGAAAGCTCAGGCGTGAGCTCACCGATAGCCCACAAGTGGCTTCGCTGCTGATCCCATCCTCGAAGTTGCCAACCTTGGACCTGTCGGCGCCCGAGAAGTACCTGCTCTCGCGAATCGACGGCTCGCGCGAAGTCTCGGGGATCGTCCGGGTGTCGCCGCTTCAGGAACTGGAGGCGCTGAAGTCCTTCCAGCGCTTTGTCGATCAGGGTCTGGTGAAGCTCGAAAAGAAGAACGACCGCTAGCCTTCAGGGGCCGCGCGCCAGTTGCCCGGTGCGGCCGCTCAGCGCAATCCTCAGCGCCTCTCGTCCCAGCCAGGTACCCCGGATTCTCCATTTCTGGTCGTTGACCACCACCGCGGCGACCGCCACCTCGGGGCCGGTGATCGGCGCAAAGCCGACGAACCACGAGTAGTCGCGGTAGGGATTGTGATCCGCGAGGCAGCCCGTCTTTCCGGCCGCGCCTTCGATCCGAAAACCGCGTTGACGGAAGATACGCCTGGCAGTGCCCTCGACGACGGTGTCCGCCATCATCCTTGCCAGCGTCTCGGCATTGTCTCGGCTGATCACCTGGGTGGGCTCGCTGCTTTCACCCTCGAAAAGGACCGGCGGTCGCCACACTCCTCCGTTGGCGGCGATCGCCGCGATCCCCGCGGCGTGGAGCGGAGAAAGAAACACGTCTCCAAACCCGGAGCCGGCATTGGCCAGTCCGAGCGGATCCTCCGGGATCGAGGCAAGGGAAGGATCGGTTGGGATCGGAAAGGCGATTGGCCGGTTGAAGAAGAATTCCGCCGCCCGGGCCTTAAGCTGCTCCTGGGTCAGGTGCTTCTGGGTCATCTTTGCGAACACCACGTTGGCGCTTTTCGCCAGCGCCGTCTCCAGCGAGTAGCAGGTCTGATCCCGCCCCGAGTCGGTGAGCAGCTTTTCCGAGATTCTCCGTTTGCCGCCGTGGAAGCACTCGGAGTCGGCGGGCTTGACTCCCGCATCCAGGAGAGCCGACGCGGTCACGATCTTGAAAATCGAGGCAGCCGGGTAGATCGCCTTGGTGGTGAGGCCGCGCATTTTCGGATCTCGTGCCGAATGTTCGGCCATCGCCAACACTTTCCCGGTGGCTGCTTCGAGGACCACCACCGCCGCATAGGGGGTCTGGTAGTCGCGCAGGATCCCGCTTAGGCGCTCCTGAAGTTGCGGATCGAGCGTCAGGGTCCGCATCGCTCCATCCCACTCGAGGTGAAGCCGGCCATCGGGTCCCTTGACGGCCCGCAACAACAGATCCTCGGTCTGGCTGAGTGGTTTGGCCGTGGTCAGCGGCGGCTCGCGCTGTCGGTTCGGGGCGGTGGGCAGCTCCGGCTCAGGGGTGATCCGTGGGCTCTCCACCACATCCTCGAGAGCCTCCGGATCCGACACTTCGCGATCCAAGCTGGCCAAGGGTGAGGAAGCCGCGGTGCTGAAAAGCGGAAGTGCGAGGAAGAGGTTGAGTCGAATTCTTCGGAGCAGCGAAAGAGAGGAGGCAATCGCCGAGGTGAGCACGCTTGAGAGGATGTTATCGGGTTTTTGACCGGAATCAATTTCCAATTAGCGGATGGCGCGGCCGGTCCGCTCAAGCTCGTCAATCTCGTCGAGGAGGTCCTCGGCCCAGAAGCGGATGTAGGTCCCCTGCTCCTCCACGTCCCCCCGGGCTTGTTCCAAGACTCCCCGGCCCCGGATGGAGCCGATACGCACCAGCGCCTCCGCCACCCCATACCTCACCCACTTGTCGGAATCCTCGAGCAGTGGAGCGATGATCTCCACTGCCCGTTCGCCGATCGCCGTCCCCAATGCCGCGGCTGCTTGGCCTCGAATCGATGGAAGGGAGTCCGCCAGCATCGCTCGGAGCGGCGATTCCAGGTCCTCGCCCCCGATTTTCCCCAGCGCGCGAAGGGCTCGGGCGCGCACCGCCTCGCTCCCGGCCTTCGCCGATTGCAAGAGCGCGGGCTTGACCGGTTCTCCCCAGTCCACCAGCGCCTTCTCCGCCGCGATCGCGACCGCCCCGCGGTTTTCGGCGTCGGCCAGGGCCTCGATCACCGGCGCCATGGCTTTGGGGCTGCGGAGTCTCGCAAGTGCGTGCACTGCATGAATTCGCACCGAGGGATTCGCATGTCGTAGGGCGCCGATGAGAGGGGCCACCGACTCTTCACCCAAGGACACCAGGCGCGCTTCGGCGTCGGCTCGCCACGACTGGTTGTCGGATGTGAGACGCGAAATCAACACTTCGGGGCGCACCGATTCGGTCATGGCGTGTCCGCTCTCTGGAAACGGCTTGGTAACACCTTTCCGGATGCCTGACCTACACCTAACGCCATCGGGGCCAATCCTTGCTTCGGCAGGAGGGACTTTGTTATTGCTCTTCGCACCCCGCGGCTCCCGCGAAGCTCCATCAGAAAAGGTGGTTAAGCGACATGAAACCGAACTGGCTCGTCGTTTTGGTGGTGGGAATCATCATTGGGCTGAGCGTCACCAAGCTCGCGTGCAACAGATCTCCTGAGTCCGCGAACAAGCCCTCTTCCTCCACCCAACAAGCGATCGCCAACGCGCAGCCGACCGAAGCCAGCCTCGCGGTCAAATCCGCCGACCTGCCCGCGGGCACCTTCGATGGGATGAGCGAAAGCCAAAAATACGCCGCCCTCAAGGTGCTCAACGACAACGAATGCAGCTGCGGCTGTGAGAAGGAGTCGCTGGCCAAGTGCGCTTCACACGACCCCAATTGCCCGATCGCTCCTCAGCGGGTGAAACAGGCGGTGGAGCTGGCAAAGGCAAACAAGACGGCGGCGCAGATCCAGGCGGAGATGTTCGGGGCGATTCCCGCAAAACCGGCGACCGCTGGCCGCGCAACCGAAAAAACCATTTATCGCGTGCCCATCGAGGGGGCTCCCGTCCAGGGCAAGCCCACTGCGCTGATCACCATGGTCGAATTCTCCGACTACCAGTGCCCCTTCTGTAGCCGCGCGAATGGCACGGTCCGGGAGCTGGAAACGCAATATGGGGACCAGCTGCGGGTGGTGATGAAGCAGAACCCTCTTCCCTTTCATGAGCACGCCAAAGGCGCTGCCTTGGCCGCTTTGGCCGCGGGGCAGCAGAACAAGTACTGGGAAATGCACGAAAAGCTCTTCGCGAACCAGACCGCGCTGGATGACGCGAGCATCGAGCGCTACGCGGAGCAGATCGGACTCAACGTCGCCAAGTGGAAGGAGGCGATGAAGAGCTCCAAACTTCAGGAAACCATCCAGAAAGACCAGGCGCTCGCCCAGTCGTTGGGTGCGACTGGCACGCCAGCGTTCTTCATCAACGGGCGAAAGATCGCCGGAGCGCAGCCGATCGACGCTTTTAGGCGGGTGATCGACGAGGAGATGCCCAACGCGCTAGCCCTGGTCAAGAGCGGTGTCAAACCGGACGCTGTTTACGCGAAGGTGATGGAGAACGCGGTCTCGCGCCCGGTAGCGCCCACCCCGCCCACCACTCCACCGATTCCGACCATGGCGCGCAAGATCGATGTTCCGCAGGATGCGCCGATCCAAGGGCCGAAAGCCGCCAAGGTAACGATCGTGGAGTGGTCAGACTTTCAATGTCCATTCTGCAGCAGGGCGATCCCCACTCTGAAACAGATCGAGGAGACCTACCCCAAGGACGTTAGGGTGGTCTTCCGTCATCAACCGCTTCCGTTCCACAACAACGCCAAACTCGCCGCCGAGGCGTCGATGGCGGCCAATGAGCAAGGCAAGTTCTGGCAGTACCACGACAAGCTGTTCGCCAATCAGCAGGCGCTGGATCGAGCCTCCCTGGAGAACTACGCGAGCGAGCTCAAGCTCAACATGACCAAGTTCAAGGCCGCCCTCGACAGCGGAAAGTTCCGCTCGCGAGTCGAGAGTGACATGTCGGCGGGCTCGGCCGCGGGGGCCAATGGAACACCAACTTTCTTCATCAATGGGCGGCAGCTGGTCGGCGCCCAGCCGTTCCCAAGTTTCAAGGCGGTCATCGACGAGGAGATCGGCAAAGCCAACAGGTTGATCGCCTCGGGCGTGAAACCCGACAAGGTGTACGAGAAGCTGATGGCCGAAGCCTCGGCCGCGCCGCCGCCGGCTCCTTCGCAGGCGCCCGGAGCTCCGGCGGCGCCCCCGCCGGTTCAAAATGTCGCCGTCGGTTCCGCTCCGGTGAAGGGTTCACCCAATGCGCCGGTGACGATCGTGGAGTTTTCCGACTTCCAATGTCCCTTCTGCAGCCGCGCGGTCCCCACGCTGAAGCAGATTGAAAGCGAGTATCCGGACAAGGTCCGGGTGGCGTTCAAGAACCAGCCGCTTCCGTTCCACCAACATGCCCGCTTGGCGGCACAGGCGGCGATGGCGGCGAACGAGCAAGGCAAATTCTGGGAATACCACGACAAGCTGTTCGCCAATCAGCAGGCGCTCGACCGTTCCTCGCTGGAGCGCTACGCGCAGGAGGTCGGCTTGGACATGGGCAGGTTCCGCTCCGCGCTCGACTCGAACAAGTTCGAAGCGCAGATCTCCGCGGACGCCGCTGAAGGCAGCCGCCTCGGCGCCAGCGGGACACCTACGTTCTACATCAATGGACGGCAGCTCGTCGGGGCGCAGCCCTACGCCAGCTTCAAGCAGATCATCGACGAAGAGTTGAGTAAGAAGAGCCGCTAACTGACGGCGATCGCGTCGATCTCCAGCTTCGCGCCCTTCGGCAACCCGGCCACCTGGAAAGTGGATCGAGCGGGCGGCGGGGCCTCGAAGTACCGGCCGTAGACCTCATTGACCGCTGAAAAGTCCTTGAGGTCCGCCAGATAGATGGAGCAGCGAACCACGTGGCCAAAGTTGAGGCCGGCCGCCGCGAGCACCGCCCTCAGATTTTCCATCACCCGCTGCGCCTGAGCCGCGGCATCGCCGGTTACCATCTCCCCGGTACGCGGATCGAGGGGGATCTGCCCCGACAAGAAGGTCAACGCCCCGGGTGGGACCTGTACCGCCTGGGAATAGGGGCCAATCGCGTTCGGCGCGCCCTGGGAATGAAATGCTTTTCGCGGCATCGATGTGCTCCTTGGGTTCAGATCCGCTCCACCGAATAGACACCCTGCAATCGTTCAATGGTGCGCATCAATTCGGTGAGCTGCTTGAGGTCCGAGATGTTGACCTCGAAGGTGTTGACCGCTCGATCGTCGCCGGTCGCCCGACAATTGGCCTGGGAAATGTTGATCCCCTTCTTCGAAAAAGTGTTCGAAATGTCCGCCAACAATCCGGGGCGGTCGGCGGTGAGCACCCGCAACGTGACCGGCCGCTTGAAGTCGCCCTTGACGTCCCACTGAACGTCGATTCGCCGCTCCGGGTCGGTGGCCAGTGCTTTTTCACAGCCCACGTGATGGACGGTGACTCCGCGGCCGCGGGTGATGAAACCGGCGATCGGATCTCCGGGCACGGGATTGCAGCAGCGGCCGAACCGAACCAAGACATCGTCGACGCCCCCGATCTGCACCCCGCTGTGGCTGGGACGGCCGACCAGCTTCTTGGCCATCTCGGTCACCCGAGTGAAACCCGTCGGCTTGCCGGCGCTCGGAGGGATTACCGCCGCCGAAGCTCCGTCTTTGGCGGCTCGCTCCTCAGTTTCCGCCAACTTTTCTGGGGTGACGAGGCGCTGAATCAACTGATGGGGCGCCAGCTTTCCGTAGCCGAGCGCCACCATCATGTCGTCCTCCGTGCGGTATCCCAATTCGTTGCCCAACGTCTTGAGCCCGCCGTTCTTGAGCATTTTGCTGAAGTTGAGCGAAAAGCGACGAAACTCCCGATCCGCCAGCTCGCGGCCCAGCTGCAGGCTCTTTTCGCGCTGTTGCTGCTTGATGAACGAGCGGATCTTCTGCTGCGCCCGGCTGGTCTTGACGAAGGTCAGCCAGTCCTTCGAAGGATGCGCCTGGGGGCTGGTCAAAATCTCCACCTGGTCGCCATTTTTCAGCTTGTAGCGCAGCGGGACGATCTTCCCGTTCACCTTGGCGCCCACGCACCGGGAGCCGATGTCCGAGTGGATCGCGAACGCGAAGTCCACCGGAGAGGCTCCGCGGGGAAGGCTCTTGACGTCGCCCTTGGGTGTGAAGACGAACACCTCTTTGGCGAAGAGATCGACCTTGACTGTCTCCAAAAACTCCTTCGGGTCCTTGAGATCCTGCTGCCACTCCATCAACTGCCGCAGCCAGGCAAACTTCTCGTCGTCCTTGGAGATGATCGCCTTGCCTTCCTTGTAAGCCCAGTGGGCGGCGATCCCCTCCTCTGCGATCTTGTGCATTTCCTCGGTCCGGATCTGCACCTCCACCCGCTCGCTCATCGGCCCAATCACCGTGGTGTGCAGCGACTGGTACATGTTCGGCTTTGGAATCGCGATGAAGTCCTTAAAGCGCCCCGGCACCGGCTTCCAGAGCTGGTGGACCAGCCCCAGCGCTTCGTAGCACGAGGGAACCGTGGGCATGATCAGCCGAAAGGCGACCACATCGTGGATCTGGTCGAAGTCGATCCCCTGGGCGCGCATCTTCTTATAGATGGAATACAGGTGCTTGAACCGGCCGGAGACGCGGCCAGTCAAGTTGCGCTCGCGCAGCTTGGCCTCGATGAGGTGAACCACGTCCTCGATGTACTGAACCCGCTCCTTGCGGCGGACGTTCACCTTCTCGAGCAGATCCGCGTACTCCTGCGGCTTGAGGTAGCGCAGCGAAAGGTCCTCGAGCTCGGTCTTGATCCAGCTGATTCCGAGCCGGTGCGCCAGCGGGGCATAGATGTCCAAAGTCTCCTGGGCGATCCGTGCCTGCTTTTCCTCCGCCATGTGCTCCAGGGTCCGCATGTTGTGGGTCCGGTCGGCCAGCTTGACCAGGATCACCCGGATGTCCTGGGCCATGGCGATGATCATCTTCCGGAAGTTTTCCGCTTGCTTCTCTTCCTGCGTGGGAGCGGCCGATGCGGAGAACTTCGACAGCTTGGTTACGCCGTCGACAAGCTGCGCGATCTCCGGGCCAAACAGCTCGGACAGCTCCTCGAGCGTGGCGAGAGTGTCTTCGATGGTGTCATGCAGGAGCCCGGTGACGATCGAGGCCTCGTCCAGCTTGAGTTGAACGAGCAAGCCGGCAACTTCGAGCGGGTGAATCAGGTAGGGCTCACCCGAGTTTCGAAGCTGACCCTGGTGTACCTTCGCGGAGTACACATACGCTTTTTTGATCAGGTCTAGGTCGGGATCGGGATGGTAGGAGGCCACCCGGTCGAGGATGTCGTTCAGCCGGATCATCAGCCGTTCTCAATCGTAACTGGGCGATCCGAGGTGGGCAAATGTCACAATCGGGCCCGTATCCTACGCCAACCACTTGGGGTGAACGGACCTGCGGCCCAATTTTTTCTAAGCGCGCAAGTCAGCCAAGGTGATTTCGTTGACCGCATGTTTTAGGTGCCCGTAACATCCTGAGAAATCATGTCGACGGCGCTGTTTTCGCGCTTGGCCATAGTCTGCCCGGGGTGCGATCAACTCAATCCCGCAGGCGCTCATCAGTGTACCGCCTGCGGCGCAGACCTCTTCGGACCCGCTGAGGCCGCCGCTGCGCCCGCCCAGGCCGGTCCGACGCAACCCATCTCCCAGGCGACGCCCATTCCCCCGGGGGGCGCTCGCCGGCGTCCAATTCCAGTTCTCGAGCACCACGAGTCCTCACCCGCCCAGGGGCAGACGCCGATTCCGCTGAAGAACAAGATACGGACAGCGGGTACGCCCTTCGTGCTCACGGTGCTTTCCGGCCCCAAGAAAGGCGAGCGCTTTCGCCTCGCTCCCCACACCGTCATCGGGCGAACTCGGGGAACGCTGCTGGTTCCCGAGGATCCCTTCGTTTCGCCTCAACACGCGACGCTGTGGGTCCGCGACGGCCGCCTCCACGTGCGCGACGAAGCCAGCGCTTCCGGAGTTTTCGTCAGCGTTGCCACCCAGGAGCTGATCGTTCCGGGCGGGTACTTTTGCGCCGGCAACCGGCTGTTTCGGTACCTTGGAGCGCTGCCACCCGCAGCCATCTCCCCGGCCGGCACCATCGTCTACGGCGCCCCGCTGCCGCCGGGTGGAACTTGCTATGCCGTCGAGGAGCGCTTGCTTGGGGGGAGATCCGGCGCCGCGTTCGTCACCGCCCAGCCGCTGATCTCGATCGGCCGACAGGAATGCGACATTTCCTTTGGCGACGACAAAACCCTGGCGCCGCGCCACTGCGAGTTGTCGCCGATCGCGGACGGCGCGGTGCTCCGGGATCTGTCGGAGGGATTGGGGACGCTGGTCCGTTTACAGGCGGGCGTGGAACGGCAGGTCAAGCTCGGAGAGCAGATCCGGGTTGGGCAGGCGGTGATGCGTTTCGAAGCCGCGGAGGCCCAGCGATGAGACTGCGGCCCGCGGTGACCTTCCACGTGGTGCGCGCCGACGGTGGCCCTGAAGTCACCGTCCCGATGCGCGCCGACGTTTTGACCTGCGGCAAGAAAGGCGACCTGGCGCTGCACCTGGATCCCTTCGTCGCCTCCACGCAGGCGCGCTTCGCCTTCGCGGACAAACACCGGCTCGCGGTCGAGGACGTCGGGGGAGGAAATGGAGTGTTTTTGCGGGTTCGACGCGAGCATGAGCTCTCCGGCGGCGGGGAGCTTCGAGTCGGCCGGCAGCGGCTGGTGGTGGAATCAGTGGTGCCCAGCGCTCCGGCCCCCGACGGGACCCTGATTTGGGGCTCCCCGGACAGCGACTACCGCTTCAAGTTGGTGCAGATGCTGGAGGGAGGGCTTCGAGGCAGCGCCTGGTTGCTCAAGGATGGCGACAATTACCTGGGCCGGAACGCGGGCGAGGTGACCTTTCCGAGCGATGCCTTCGTTTCCAGCCGCCACGCCTGCCTGCGCGTGCAGGGCAAACGTTTGGTGGTGCGGGATCTCGGCTCCTCGAACGGCACCTTCGTCCGGTTGGTCGCGCCTACCCTCGTCGAGGACGGCGACCACTTCCTGATTGGTCGGGAACTGTTTCGGGTTCAGATCGGACGGCCCGCGTAGCGGCTAGCCGTACGATTTCTCTTTCTTTTCCTGCTCTTCCTTGCAGCGGATGCAAAGCGTGGTGACCGGCCGCGCCTCGAGCCGCTTGGGAGAGATCGGCTCTTCGCAGCGCTCGCAGACCCCGAAGGTGCCATCGTCGATTCGCATCAGCGCTCGCTCGATCTTCTTGAGCAGAAACTTCTCCCGGTCCCGCAATCGAAAAACCATGGACTGAGCGTATTCGGAGGAGGCGAGGTCGATCTCGTCAGGAAGGTCGTCGGTGTCGAAGTTCGACTCCTCCATCAGGGTTTTTTTGGCGCTCTGAAGTAGGCTGATTTTGCTATCTTCAAGTATCTTCTTGTAGCGCTTGAGTTCTTTCTGGTTCACCTGCAGCCGTCCTTACCGAAAAAAAGGGCAGTTAGTTTTATTTAGTGAAAATCAGCTGTCAAGGCGATCGTGCCGGAAAAGGGTAAATTCGAGCGCGAGTTCCTGCGGGCGGCGCTCTCGCTCGCCTCGAAGGCCGAGGTGGACCACCTGCTCTTCATCTCGGACGATCCGATCGACTCGCAGGATCTTCGGGGCAGAAGGTGTAGGCGCAAGCTCATTTATGCCGTTACCTCCGAGAAGTTGGCGGATTTGCTGAGCCGCAGGAAAAACCGAGCCCTGGTGATTCCTTCCTATGACTATTCGCGGACAGAGCGCGTGAAGGTAGCGCTTGTCTCCGCGCTGTCTCAAGAGGCCTTCAAGGAGGGGGATGTGGTGCTGTGCCTTACCGGTCGAGTCGGCCAGCCGGTGGACACCCTGATGCAGATCCGGATCGGCGGCTCGCTCGAGGACCGCGTCGCCATCGAAGGCGTGAAGCTGGGCGATCAGTTTAATTCCCAGGTGGTCGACGCGTTGATCCAGCTCGCCCTCCAGATCGGCCAGGAGGGTTTCGAGGGACATCCCATCGGCACCATCATCACCCTCGGAGATCACACCAACGTGCTGGAGAAGAGCCATCAGCTGACGATCAACCCATTCCAAGGCCTCTCCGAGGCCGAGCGGAATGTCCTCGACCCCAGGATGCGGGAGGCGATCAAGAACTTTTCGGTGCTCGATGGAGCCTTCGTGATTCGCGAGGACGGGGTGGTGCTGGCGGCCGGGAGGTTTCTCGCCGGCGCCGACGAGAGCAACGCGAAGATTCCCCTGGGCTTGGGTGCCCGGCATGCCGCGGCGGCGCAGATCAGCTCTTCCACGGACTGCATCGCCTTGGTCGTGAGTCAAAGCTCCGGCGCAGTGCGGGTTTTCAAAACCGGGGAAATCGTCCTGGAGCTGCACCAAACGGCGCGCCGAATCTAAAAAAGAACGGCGCCCCAAAATTCAAGGGCGCCGCTCGTATCAACAATCGAGAGTCCCGTTCAGTTGGTGCGGAACTCGGCGTCGACCACGTCGTCCTTCTTGGGCGTGGCCTGGCTGCCGGGGGCCGCCGACGGCTGTCCGGGCTGGCCGGGCTGTCCAGGGGTGCCGGAGGCGCGATACAGCTCCTCCGCCACCTTGTGGCTGGCCTGCTCGAGCCGATCCATCGCCGACTTGATGGCATCCTTGTCCTGTCCCTCTCGCACGGCGTTCACCTGCTTGATGGCCTCTTCCAAATTTTGCACCGAGTCGGCAGAGAGCTTGTCGCGGTTGTCCTTGATCAGCTTCTCCATGTTGTAGACCAGGTTCTCGGCCCGGTTCTTGAGCTCCACCAGCTCTCTGCGAGACTTGTCCTCGCTCTCGTGAGAGCGCGCATCGGAGACCATCTTCTCCACTTCGGTCTTCGACAAGCCCGAAGAGTGGGTGATGGTCACCTTCTTCTCCTGGCTGGTGGCCTTGTCCTTGGCGCTGACGTTCAGAATCCCGTTCGCGTCGATGTCGAAGGTCACCTCGATCTGCGGCACGCCTCGAGGAGCCGGCGGAATTCCGGTCAGATGGAAGGTTCCCAGCGACCGGTTGTCCGCGGCCATCTCACGCTCGCCCTGCAGGACGTTGATCTCCACTTGCGATTGACTGTCCGCCGCGGTGGAGAACACCTCGGACTTGCGGGTTGGGATGGTGGTGTTCCGCTCGATCAGCCGAGTCATCACGCCGCCCAGCGTCTCCACACCCAAAGACAGCGGGGTGACGTCGAGCAGCAGGATGTCCTTGACCTCGCCCGAGAGCACTCCCGCCTGAACCGCCGCGCCGACCGCGACGACCTCATCGGGGTTGACCGAGCGATTGGGCTCTTTGCCAAACAGCTTCTTCACCACTTCCTGGACCTTGGGCATGCGGGTGGTGCCCCCTACCAGGACGACCTCGTTGAGGTCCTTGGGTTGCAATCCTGCGTCCTTGAGCGCCTTGCGGCAGGGCTCCAGGGAGCGCTCGATCAGATCCTCGATCATCGCCTCCAGCTTGGCGCGGGAGAGCTTGACGTTGAGGTGCTTCGGACCGGTCGCATCGGCGGTGAGGAACGGCAAGTTGATGTCCGTTTCCATCGTCGAAGAGAGCTCGATCTTGGCCTTCTCCGCGGCCTCCTTGAGCCGCTGCAGCACCATCTTGTCCTTGGAGACGTCGAGTCCAGTGTCCTTCTTGAACTCGCCGATCAGCCAGTCCATGATCCGCTGGTCGATGTTGTCGCCACCCAGGTGGGTGTCGCCGTTGGTGGCGAGCACATCCACCACGCTTTCGCCCACTTCCAGGATCGAGATGTCGAAGGTTCCACCGCCGAAGTCATAGACGGCAATCTTCTCGTCTTTCTTCTTGTCGAGGCCGTAAGCCAGCGCAGCTGCGGTGGGCTCGTTGACGATTCGCTTCACCGTCAAGCCCGCGATTTCACCCGCATCCTTGGTGGCCTGGCGCTGAGCGTCGTTGAAGTAGGCGGGAACGGTGATCACCGCTTCCGTCACCTTCTCGCCCAGGTAATTCTCGGCGGCTCTCTTGAGCTTGAGCAGGACCTGCGCCGAAATCTCCGGCGGACTGTACTGTTTGCCATCGATTTCCACCCGCGCATCGCCGTTGGGGCCGCGCACCACCTTGTACGGCACGAGCTTGGTCTCTTCCGTGACTTCCTCGAAGCGGCGACCCATGAAGCGCTTGATGGAGTAGACGGTTCGCTCGGGGTTGGTGATGGCCTGCCGCTTCGCGATTTGCCCGACCAGCCGTTCGCCGTCCTTGGTGAAGGCAACCACCGATGGCGTCAAACGGCTGCCTTCCTCATTGGTGAGGACCTTGGGCTCACGACCTTCCATGATCGCGACCACGCTGTTGGTGGTGCCCAGGTCAATTCCTATTGTCTTACCCACGAAGGTATCCTCCTGAAAACACTTTCGTTTTTCTCTAAAAACATGCTGTAACCTAACCAGGACCCCCGGGCTGTCAAACCCGGCGAGTTTGCAAGCTCGCAATTCAGCAGCGAATTTTCCCGGCGAGCGCCCCGCGAATCGCACCCTTGGCGCTACCAATCGCATGCGTAACGCACTGCGCAGCAATGCTACCGGCGGTTTGCAATGGGAGGAGCTACCGCCCGCACGTACTTGCGTCCAACTGCCGGATATTCAAGGCAATGGTTAACTTCGGGTCACAATGTCGTGGCTCCGAGCGCATGGCCAAGAAACTGCAGGACGGCCTTCAACACCGGCGACGCCCCAACCCTGGCCGGAGGGAAATGGCCAATGCTCGTAGAAGTTTCCAGCTCCGCCCAGCAGCAGCTCATCCCCAGCCTTCAGACCGCCGTCGAGCCGAAGGTCGCGGTCCTCTTGAACGCCAACGCCCGGCAAGTGACCGACCGGACTTTGCGAGCGCTAACGCACGTCGTTTCCCCCGAAGACCTCTTCGTTTCCCGTTCCGAAATCGATGCCAGGCGAATCGCGCAGACCGTCGTCGAGCGGCGTTACGACACCGTCTTGTGTGGGGGCGGAGACGGCACTTTCGTGGCCTTCGCCACGGAGATCATTCGACAGCACAAGAGGGCTCCGGCGCCTCGACCTCGCCTGCCTCGGTTCGGAGTTCTCAAGCTGGGAACCGGCAATGGCCTCGCTTCATTCGTCCACGCCTCGCCGCAACGCGGTCACGGTTTCCTCGAGGATGTCCTGCGGGTCCGTTCAGGCGAAGCCCGGCCGCGAACGTTGGATCTGCTCCTGGTCGAGGGAAAGCGGACCCCTTTCGCTGGCGTCGGCGCCGACGCGCGGTTGCTCAATGACTACGCGTGGGTCAAATCGAATCTAGGGCTCGGCGCTGCCAAGCACCTGGTTCATGGCGGGCTCGGCTACTTCTCGGCAGTCGCGTTCAAAACCCTGCCCTACTTTCTCACCCATTCCACCTCGGTCGAATGCGAGGTGACGAATGGGACCCACTCGCCCGCGTATCGGCTAGGGCCGGGTGGATCGCCTGTGGGCGAACCCATTGCCCCGGGAGCCACGCTTTTCACCGGCAAAGTGATGATCGCCGCCGCCGGGACCATCCCCTTCTATGGTTACGATTTCAAAATCTTCCCGTTCGCGGCTAAACGGCCCGGCATGATGCACCTGCGCTTGGGGGCGGAGCCGCCCTCGAGAATCCTCGCCAATCTGCCGAACTTGTGGCGAGGCCGCTGGTTCCCCGCCGGGATCCAGGACTTCCACGCTCGGGAGGTTCGGATCCGTTTCGATCGCCCGATGCCCTTCCAGATTGGCGGGGACGCCGAAGGGTTCCGCGACGAATTGCTGCTCGAGCTTGCGCCGGAAACGATCGAAGTCATGGACTTCGGCCGAGTGGTGAACTGAGTCTTAGCGCCGCCGAGGCGACGACGGCGGCTTCTCGTTCGGGTCCTTCTTTCGAGCGCACACCACCGTAAAACGCACCGCGCTGGAGCGGTTGGATCCGGCAGAGGCCTCGGCTGACGATTCCTGGGCGGCGTAGCTCGCCTCGAGGATCGGGTCTTCAAGCAACTCGATGGCTTCAGGCTCGAAGCCCAACTGAGCCAAAATGCCGAGGAGCTCCTGCGGCGGACGGAGCGGTTCACCAAGACGCTTCCGCCAAAGCTGCAACGCGTCCGCCGGGACGAAGCGGCTGGCGAATGCCGGATAGCCGATGATCAGATGCCCGTTGGGAAGCAATTGCCGCCGGGCCGCCTCCGCCGCTGGCCGGAATCCCGCAACCA
>Ga0126369_10000568_pt1 | contig 24346 bp, 15 predicted proteins | sample PanSoiMetaPlot_1_FD_109646 | JGI IMG/M metagenome (GOLD analysis project Ga0126369, IMG submission 109646) | Tropical forest soil microbial communities from Panama - MetaG Plot_1 | ecosystem: Environmental > Terrestrial > Soil > Tropical forest > Bulk soil | place: Panama | collected 2016-02-17
ATTCCACTAGATGGAGAAGGGCTTCGGGTAGACGCCCTGGAGAAGATCGCGGCTCGCGAGCAGTTGCGCGCAGTCTATCTGACGCCGCACCATCAGTACCCAACGATGGCGGTGCTTTCACCGGCCCGCCGGCTTCAGCTGTTGGACTTGGCTCGACGAAAGCGTTTCGCGATCCTCGAAGATGACTACGACCACGAGTTTCATTACCAGGGCCGGCCGGTTCTGCCGCTTGCCAGCGCCGACCGGGCGGGAGTCGTGGTGTATGTCGGAACGCTTTCCAAGATTCTCGCTCCGGGCCTTCGATTGGGCTTCATGGTGGCGCCCGAGCCGTTGCTGGATCGGGTCGTTCGGCTGCGGATTTTGGCCGATCGCCAAGGAGATCTTGCGATCGAGTGCGCGGTTGCCGAAATGCTGGAGGACGGAGAAGTCCAGCGTCACGTGCGTCGAATCAGGCGCAGCTACGAGTCGCGCCGGGCCGCGTTGGTTTCCGGTCTGCAAACCCACCTAGGCTCGGCGTTGTCTTTCCAGATTCCGAGCGGCGGCGTGGCGCTGTGGGCGCAAGTGGCGCCGGACATCGACGTGGATCGTTGGCTCGAGTGCGCTTTGCCCATGAAAGTCGCCTTCGCTTCGGGACTTGAGTTCGCCTTTGATCGCAGGCCGCGGCCCAACGTGCGCCTGGTGTTCTCGCGCCACACCGAAGCGGAGCTGGAGGAGGCAGCCCGTCGCATGGCCGCGGCGCTGCGCGCCAGCCGCCGTTCCGCCGTTTGAATCGAGATCGATGCCATTGCCGTCGAATGATCAGCCTTGAGCTGGCAATGCCTCGTTGGCTGGCCCGTAAGAGGCGGCATGCAAATTGAGCTCGGCCGTAGAAGCCCCATCCCCCTGCTCGTTCTTATCGCCGCAACCTGTGCGTACGCCCAGCCCGCCTCGGAACAGGCGCCCTCCCAGATGCCGTCGGTAGTCACCGTTCCGCTCCGGGCTCGGCCGTCACCGGCCTTCAACGCCGAAACGGCCACTGAGGCCTATCTGGCCGAGATTCCGCCCGCCGCCAAAGCCCGTTCGGACGCATACTTCGAGGGGGGATACTGGCTCATGCTGTGGGACTTTCTCTATGGCGCGGCAGTGTCCCTCTTGCTCTTGAGCCTACGTTGGTCAGCAAAGCTGCGCGACTTTGCGGAACGGGTGACCCGATTCAGGTCCGTCCACGCAATCGTCTACTGGGCCGAGTACCTCGTCCTCACCAGCATCTTGAGCTTTCCGCTCGCCTACTACGAAGGTTACGTGCGCGAGCGTCAATATGGGCTTGCGACACAAACCTTCGGTCCGTGGTTTGGAGATCAGCTGAAGGCACTGGGGCTTGGCTTGCTCGCGGGCGCGATCTGCGTGCCGGTGCTGTTGGGGGTGGTGCGCAAACTCTCGCGGAGCTGGTGGGCGTGGTCCGCGATGGTGACGATGTTTTTCTTGACGATATTCGTGCTGATTACACCGGTCTTCATCGTTCCAGTGTTTAACAAGGTAACCCGCCTCCAAGATCCCAAGGTTACACAACCTATTCTCAGCATGGCGCAGGCGAACGGCATCCCGGTGAGCGACGTCTTCGAGATCGACGCGTCCAAACAAACCACCCGGATGAGCGCCAACGTGAGCGGATTCGCCGGAACCTTGCGGGTGACGCTGAGCGACAACTTGCTTCGCCGCGGGTCGCTCGAGGAGGTCGAGGCCGTCATGGGGCACGAAATAGGCCACTACGTTCTCAACCACGTTTACAAAGGGTTGGTATTTTTCTTCATCCTGACGGTCGCAGGCTTTGCTTTCCTTCGATGGGGCCTGAATTGGACGTTGGCCAGGTGGGGCGCCCGGTGGCAGATTCGCGGCATTGGCGACGTAGCCGTTGTCCCGCTCGTGCTCCTCTTGGTGTCGGTGTTTCTCTTCGTACTGACGCCATTTTTCAACAGCTTCATTCGAAGCCAAGAGTACGAGGCGGACATCTTCGGCCTGAACGTAAGTCGCCAACCCGACGGCGTTGCCCAGGCGGCGATTCACCTGGGCGAATACCGGAAGATGGACCCGGGCCCGATCGAGGAGTGGATCTTCTATGATCACCCGAGCGGCAGAGCCCGAATCCACACGGCGATGCGATGGAAGGCCGAGAATCTTACCCTGTTCCAGGCGGCTCTCCCAGCCGCGCACTCGTCGGAGGACACTCCTACGGAGTCACAGTAATCGCGTCCGCCTCCCGACCTGGCACCCCATCTCGATACAGAAGCAACAAGCCACTCTGAGAAGGCGATGCGACGTCCCCGCCGGGTACCGCATCGACCATCAGGGTGCTGGTGCCGCCGGCCGGGACACCGGTGACCGGAACTCCCGAGCCCGTATAACGCGGAGTCCCCGCCGTGTAAGTCATGCCCGTGAAGCCATGAGACAGATTTCCAGTGAAATAGTTGTCGAAGGCTTCAATGTCGAAATTGAACTGGGTGTCCGGCGTCAGGTTCACGGCACTCAGTGGCGCGGTGAGAATCGCGTTGGCTGAATTCAAGTCGGCGTCGGTAAAGAAAAAGATGTTGGCGGTCATGGTCCTGAGGTTTTCCACCGCGACGACGTTTTGACCGGTTGTCCCAATACCGCCGTTCTCCAAGTTGAAGATCACGAAATCATCTCCACCTGGCGGGCCGTGAATCAAGATGTCGAACTCGGCCGGAACGTTCGGATGCGGGCGCTGACCTACGGTGTTGACGGCAAACTGGATGTTGTCCCCCAGTTGCCGCACGCCGACCGAGCTGAGTTGGATCTCCGGATACGCCGGTCCACGCTCTTCGGTTCCGCTGAGCAGCGAGAACACTTCCACGCGCCCATCGACTGCGCCCTGAGGATTGCTGAGCGTCGCCGTCCCATGGCCGCTCTGCAGCACCACATGCGTGGTGTCGGATCGGACGTCCGCCGCTTTGTGGGGGAAAACCTGCCAGGCCAAATGGACGTCGTCCACGTCATCCGCGATGTGCAGGTAACCGTCGAATTCGAACGGTCCTTCGCCTTGGTACTCCTGCAAGCGATAGCCATCGCCGCCGCGGCTGCCCCCGTTGAGCGTCCAGGGACGCAGCCGACTCGGATCCACCCTCACAGTAACGTCGAAGCTTCGCACGCGGTGAGCGGGCACGGGGACACTTGTTGGGAACTGCAGCGACACTGCTCCTAACGTTTCCTCAGCGGCGGTCCGGAAGACGTTGGTTACGTGATACGTGCGGTCGTTATCGCTGTAGTTGCGAACCGACACCGTCCTGGTGAAGGAGACAGGGGGCGCCGTCAGCGCGTGGTAGCCGAAGGACAGGCTTCCCGTGAAGTCCGCGTCGTCCCACGCGGCGGTGGTGCTGTGGAACGCCCGATCCACGCGAACTTCGCCGCCGCCGATCCGAGTAATGGGAGCCAGCACTCCTGGCAACGCGACGACATTGAGAAACACATCCGTCTCGGCCCTGTTCATCAGCACTGATTTGATTTCATACCAGGGGCGCTCCGGGTACTTCTGCAGCATCAGGGCCACCGAGCCCGTAACCATCGGTGCAGCTCCGGACGTCCCGCCGAATGCATCCTCTCCATTACCGGAGCCCGCAATCGCCGAGATCGATGCGCCGGGGGCGCCGATGTCGGGTTTGATGGTGTTGTAGCTGTAGTTGGGCCCGCGCGATGACGTCGACACCATGTGATTGACCAGGCTAACGGCACTGGCCGGGTCAATCGAAGCCGAGTGCCCAGTGACAGTCTTGAGGGCATTTCCATCCACCTGCGTCACCGTGTAGCCCGGGATCGAGGGATTTCCGCCGCCGAATGAGAAGGTCGGGGGAAGCTCTGCAGGCGCTTGCGCGACGTTGTTCGCCACGATGGCCGCAATCGCCCCCGCGATGGCGGCGTTGGAGACCTTGAAACTGACAGCGCAAAGCGCGCGGTCCATGATCAGAATCTCACCCGGATGCGAACCGGGCGCGTAAGGATTGGTTCCATTCGCGTCGCTGCAACCTTGTCGAGTGGCAGTGCTGGTGGTGTCGTACGCGAGCGGACCCGTGGTCACGACCGGGTTCGCCGACCACGGCTGCCAAATCGAGCCGACCGGAGCTTGGTCAGTGGTGACGACGTAGAGCTTGTCGGACGGGACGGTCGTTTGGGCTACGCTAATGGCCTCGGGCACGCTGGAAGGCGAGCCTAGGATGTACGGCCGGTCGCCGCTGTTGCCCGCCGAAACTACGACGAACACGCCCATCCGAGCCGCGTTCTGGCTGGCGATGCTCAGCGCACTCTCTTTCTGCCCATAGGGGGCGCCCAGCGACATGTGAATGATGTCAACAGGGTTGCTGACACCGCCGTGACCGTCGGGGTCGAGGGCGAATTCGATTCCCTCGAGGAGCGCTACCCCGCTGCAGCTGCTGGACACCGAGCTGCAAACCTTAACCACGTAGAGGCTCGCGCCCGGCGCCACGCCTCGATGATCGTTGCAGCTGCTTCCAGCGATGATGTCGGACACGTGCGACCCATGGCCGCCGGCGCACGGAGCGGGAATTACCGCCGGTCCGCAATCGATGGGGTTGGGGTCGGGAGCGAGGGGACCGCTTGGCCAATGCTCACCGACGAAGTCGTAGCCTCCCACGATCTTTTCGTTGGGGAAAAAATCATTTGGCAGGGTATTTCGGGGATCGTCCACGCTGGTGCCGTAGGCCGCGGTATAGGCTTCGGGGGTGCCAGGACCACCGAGGAAGGCGTGCGTGTAGTCAACTCCCGTGTCCAGTACCGCGATTCGGACGCTGTGCCCATCGAAACCCTCGCTCTGAACGGCGGCTGCCCCGATGTGGCCCACGGTATCGTTGTCGTCCAGCTGGAAGTCCGTTACCGGCCACACTTTGCGGACGTTCGGTAGCGCGGCAACAGCCCCCAGTTTCGACCTGTCGATCGTTACCGCGACTCCTGTGAAGGCCTTGCTGAACCGCGCGAGCTCGCGGCCTCCCATCGCTTGAATTTGCGAGAGCAGCGCGGTCTGATGCGCTTCGATCACCCGCAAGTAGTCTTGCTGCTGCGCATCGGTGAGCGCCGACACCCTTCGAGTGGGAGCGTCGGGATTCGGCGTACCGGCGTTCAGCACCGCAAGCGCCGTGTCGGTCAGTTCGACGACCACCTGGACTTCGCTGCTAACGGACTTGCGCGAGGATGCACCGCCTCCCGGCGTCTGACCGACCGGGCTTTGACCCCCGGGAGCCTGCAAGGCGTTGTTTTGGCCGCGCGGGTGGTCTGAGCAGGCGGCCAGCGCTAGCCCACAAAAGAGCGGAAAACGAAGTAGGGAACCTAACTGCTGGGCGGTCCTCCAGTGAGGCACGTCACGATCAGACATGTTGTTTCTCCACGGGATGAGTGACTGGGTTGGTGCTGACGCCGCCGGTAGTAGGCCGCCTCGCCGAACGTGCTGGAGCGTTCCATCGCTTCCTGCCTTCGCTCCGGTGGTCCCCCTCCGGGCGCAGGGCCTAGTTAGCTCTGACCAGCCTGCCCGTCAACCACCCGCGCACACTGGGTGTTTCCGTCGCGACGGTCACCCCGCCCAAGCGCTTGAGGCACGAAGGCCGGACCCAGCCACCCAGTCCCGATCCGCGCTGGTGGAACCTATTTGCATCCCAGGGTCGCGAACGCCGATCGAACTTGCTGACAAAACATCTGTGAAACAAAAACAAACACAGACAATTTTGTCGCCGATTTTAATTGTGGTCGTGTCAACCGCGTTGATCGAGCAGACCAATAATAATCGGAATACCTGTAATTACCAGTCGATGCTTGCTCGGGCTCCGAGTTGGCGCGGCGGTCAAGAATATTTAGCTTGACGGTCGGCTCTGCTCGGATAGAAGGGGCACGCTTGTTCTAGACAAAGCAACGAATTTCCGAGGGGCTTCAAAAGACCAAACTCGTAATTCGTGACGATTCCAGTCGCGTTGACCCTGAATTATTCATTCACAACCACGGGGGATTGATGACAAGTATGTCAAGAAAGTGCCTGTTTGCGGTTGCGGTGTTGCTTTTCGCTTGCGGAGCTTGGGCGACTGACAGTGAGTGCAACGACGTCGAAGGCAATATGATCGCCAATTGTGGCTGGGAGTCGAACTGTTGGGGCGGATGGCATCCCGGCGGGCCGGTCGTGGACATTGGGCGGGACGGATTTTCCCACAGCGGAGACTATTACGGGATCATCCATCCCCACTCGGGCCTCGATTACATCGGCCAAGACTATTTGCCCACGGACGTGAATCAGGCTTACACGTTGAGTTTTTGGATACGCAGCGACAGCCCGATCGAGCAGCTTCAAGTGATCTGGAGCTCGCAAGACACCGATCAGACGATGCTCAACCTGCAGAACGTCGACGCCCCGGACTGGACCCAAATCGTGGTACCGGACATGGTCGCGTGGCAGGATGCCATGTTCGTCTACTGGTACTTTGGCAACTCGGTGAGCGGCATCGCCATCGACGACGTGGTGTTCACGCCCCAGTAGCGCCCGCGACGTTCGAATCGTTGTAAAGAGCTCCCGATGGCGGACAACCGAGCCGCAAAACTCGGGATGCGACAGCTCGGGACAGCGGGTTTGGCGGTAACTCGCCTGGGCCTTGGACTCGCGGCGCTTGGCCGACCGGCATACATCAACATCGGGCACGGCGAGGACTTTCCCGAAGGGCGCACCGTCGAGGCGATGGAGGCGCACTGCGGCCGGATGCTGGACCGAGCGTTCGAGGCCGGAATTCGTTACTTCGATGCCGCCCGCTCCTACGGGCTCGCCGAGCAGTTCTTGCGAAGTTGGATTGATCGCCGCGGAATAAGACCCGATCAGATCGTCGTCGGATCCAAATGGGGATACCGATACACAGGCGACTGGCACGTCGACGGACGAGTGCAGGAAGTAAAGGACCACAGCGAGGCCATGTTGAAGGCGCAGCTCGCCGAGTCCACCTCCATTTTGGGCCCTTACCTGCAGCTCTATCAAATTCACTCCGCCACGCCGCAGTCGGGGGTTCTGGATGATGCCAGGGTACTCGACCGACTTCGAGGACTGCGAGCGCGGGGAATTCTCATCGGCGCCACCGCGAGCGGACCCAGGCAATCGGAAACCATTCACCGCGTCCTGGAGATCCAATCCGATGGCCAGCCCCTCTTCAGCGCTGTCCAGGCGACCTGGAACTTGCTCGAGAGAGGCGCGGAATCGGCATTGCGGGAGGCGCACCGTGTTGGCGTCACCGTGCTGATCAAAGAGGCGCTCGCCAACGGCCGCCTGACCTCGAAAGGCGAGGGAGGGCGATCGGGGCCTCTGCGATCCGTGGCCGAGCGGCGTCAGGTTTCTGCGGATGTCATCGCGCTCGGCTTCGTGGCCGAGCAACCCTGGGCGGACGTCCTACTGCTCGGCGCCACGACCGAGGAACAGTTGGAGTCAAATCTTCGCGCGCTCGAAATCGGTCTGAACCCGGAGGAGGTTCAGCTGCTGGATGCCATGCGCGAGCCCGCGGAACAGTACTGGTCCCGCCGGGCTCATCTACCCTGGACCTAGCAGGACGCGAGATCGGCGCTGAAAGCCGAGCTACTTGCTGCCATCGAATGTCACCGTTGCCAGCCCGCCCACCTCGCAGCCAGCCGAAATACCGCTGCCCTCTAAATGCAAGGTGTTGTTTGAGCCGAGGCTCAGGTGTCCAGAGTGGTAGTCGAAGTATGCTCCGTGACTGCAGTTGGCAAAACGGCCCAGTGAGCAGGTGATGTTTCGATCCATCCAGTGAGCCGAAGCACCGGACCCCTCGAGGGGGAAGGAACCCGAGCCGTCTGGGCAAATTTGGGTGATGCTCCCGGTTGACCCAGACACGTCGATTTTGACCGTTGAGGGATACACCAGGTCGAATGCTGGCAGCGCAAGCGTAGTGGTGCCCACCCAGGTGCCCGCGAGCGACTGGTCCAATCTGCTCGTAGTCCCACCGCCCCCAGATCCACCGCAAGCGCAAAGAGCTAACTCTGCCGCGACTACGACTATCCACTTCCTCATAGGACGTCCCCTCGCCAAGGTAGCCGTCGCGATCAACGCTATTGATTTTTACTACTGGTGTGGGTGTCAGGGAAGCCCCGGGCAGCTGGCTTAGAACCCTTGCTCGGAACGGTCGCGCCTAGAGGGCAAAGGCGGCAAAGTCCGCCGGGCTGTCCGGGTTCGCTTTTGCTCTTACTTAGCAGTAGGGTTTCAGGCCTCAACTCGACGAGGGGATTGGATTTCTGAGTTCTGCGCGCCTGCGACAACCCCGGCCGTTTTTGACGAGCGTCCGCATCAAGCGCGACTCGCCCGAAGCTGAGCGGACCGGCTCGCGCTGGGAGTTCACCTCCTGGGTCTTGCCCGACGGAGAGCGTTACACGGTGCTTCGCGAATTCGCCCGCGGCGGGCTGGGCCGGATACTGGAGGCGACCGATCGTCGGTTGAATCGTTCAGTAGCGATCAAGGAGTTGATCCGCTCCAGCGATGAAGAGGACAACGAGCGCTTTCTCCGGGAGGCGATGATCACGGCGCGCCTTGAGCATCCCTCGATCGTTCCGGTGCACGACGTAGGGCGGTGGCGAACTGGACAGCCCTACATCGCGATGAAGCTGATCTCTGGGCGCTCGTTGTGCGAGCTCATCGCCGAGAAGAAGACGCTCGAGGAGCGACTTTCGCTGCTGCCGAACATCATCGCGGTTGCCGACGCGATGGCCTACGCGCACAGCAAGCGGGTCATTCATCGTGATCTCAACCCGTCCAACATCTTGATCGGCTCGTTTGGTGAAACGGTGATCATCGATTGGGGGCTGGTAGCCGATCTGTCCCACAAGCAAGGCAGCTCGCTGGCCGGAGCACCTCGGACGCCGGCGACGGTGAGCACCTCGCCGGAGAAAAAGCGAGCCGCGTCAGCGCCGTCGCTCACGCTGACTGGAGTGGTGCTCGGCACCGCCGAGTACATGCCGCTGGAACAAGCTCAAGGAGAAACGGTCGACGAACGGGCCGACGTCTATGCCATCGGGGCTATTCTCTATCACGTCTTAGCGGGCAGCCCGCCGTACCAGGGCGAAACCTCGCACCAGATCTTGGAGGAGGTTCTCAGCCGCCCTCCCGAGCCGCTGGAGCGCCGACAACCTCGAGTCGCCGGAGAGCTGCTTACCATCTTGAACAAGGCAATGGCCCGAGAGGCGGACCACCGTTACCGGACCGCCCGGGAGCTGTCCGACGATCTCAAGCGGTTCCAGACCGGCAAACTGGTCAGCGCCCACTCTTACGGACTGCTCGGTCTGGTCTCGCATCGACTGCGTACCTACCGGCTGCCCGTCAAAGCAGTGGCCGTCGCCGCGTTGGCATTGATGGTCTTTGCCGGTTTCGCGTTCACGCGTGTCATTCAAAACAACCTTGCGAGGGCGGCCCGCAACGAACGAATCCTGGTCGAAGCACGCGCCGCGCTGGAGACCGATCCCACCGCGGCGCTGGCGTGGCTCAAACACTACCCGGCTACAAAAGACAATTTGGCGACGGTTCGCGACATTGCCCTCCAGGCGGTCGAGGCCGGTCCCGCTCGCGAGGTGTGGAGCACGCAAAGCTCCTACGCTTCGCCGTCACCGGACGGACGGCGGCTTGCGCTCTCCTCCTCCCGAGGTCTTCAGCTCCGAGAGCTTCCCTCCGGTGCACTGATCAAGGAACTTTCGCACAGCGGACGGATTCACAGCACCCAATTCAGCCCCGACGGCAAGCTGGTGCTGTTTTTCGATTGGAACGGCACGGTCGTGTTTCTCTGGGACATCCAGAGCGGGATGGTGCGCACGCTGCAGGGGCCTGTGGGCGAGGTGAATGCCGCCACCTTCTCGCCGGATGGGAAATCGGTCCTCTCGATTTCAGCCGACCGGAAGCTCCGCCTTTGGTCAGCGTACGAGGATCGGACCCAGGTGTTGGGGGTGCATCGAGGCAACCCCACCCACTTGTTGTTTGCAAACAAATCGGATCGGTTCGCCACCGCCACCGACGAGGGCGAACTGCGGATCTGGTCTCCTTCGAGGCAAACATCGCAGCTGGTTGCCAATGGGGGAGGAGAAATCTCGGCAGTGGCTTTCTCGCCGGATGATCAACTGATTGCTTGGTCGGAAGCGGACCATTCGATCGGTTTGTGGAACTTCTCGACCCAGCGGCTCACTCGGTTGGTTGGCCATAGGGGCGAGGTCACCAGTCTGTCCTTCTCCCCGGGTGGCCAATCCCTAGCTTCCGGTAGCGCCGATGGCACGGTTCGCGTTTGGGACCTTGTAAGCGGCGACAGCAGGACGCTTCGCGGTCACCGCAGCCAGGTGTGGGCCGTCGCCTTCGATTTGAGTGGCCGCCTCGTGGCTTCAGCGGGTCAGGACGGCCTGCTCCGCTTTTGGGACCCCAGCATCGACACGCCGGTGAAGGTGCTTCGGGGTCACCAATCGTTCATCTACGATCTCAAGTTTCTCCCGGACGCGCGCACGTTGTTGACCAGTGCGAACGATGGAACGACACGGCTTTGGAGCGTTCCAAGCGAAACCGGCCGAATTTTCTCGGGCCACACCGACGACGTCAACGACGTCGCTTGGTCTCCGGACGGACGCTCGTTCGCCACTGCAAGCAAGGACAAGTCGATTCGCGTCTGGGAGACGGCGACCGGGCGCGCGACGACTCTGACCGGACACAGCGGCGAGATCATCAGGCTTGCCTACTCGCCGGATGGAACCCGGATCGCGTCAGCAGCCTTTGACCACACGATTCGTCTCTGGAACTTCGCCAGTGGTCAAAGCCTGATCCTGCGCGGACATGAAAATGCGGTCTGGGACATTGCATTTTCGCCGAACGGGCAACAGCTGGCGTCGGCTGGGTTGGATGGGACGGTTCGGCTCTGGGACCTTCGCAGCGGCGTCGCTCGGATTTTGCGCGGCCACGAAGGGCCGGTGCGATCGATTGTCTTTTCTAGAGACGGATCCGTCCTAGCCTCGGGCAGCTCGGATGGGACGGTCCGCCTTTGGACGATCTCCGCAGGGTGGAGCAGACTCTTCCGCGGGCACACGGATGCGGTCTACGAGGTGGCGCTCTCGCAGGATGGAAGGCTGGTCGCCTCGGGCAGCGATGATCGAACCGCTCGGGTGTGGGAAGTGGAGACCGGCGAAGCCAGAGTCCTTGCTGGCCACAGGGAGCGTTTGCGAACGGTCAGCTTCATCGGCAGGACGCATCAGCTGCTCACCGCGGCTGACGACAAGACGCTGCGGATCTGGAGAGCCAACGGCGAGAGCGAGAAGACCCTTCGAGGCCACCGGTCGTTGATCTACGACGCGACCGTTTCGCCCGACGGGCGTCTTGCCGCAACCGCGAGCGCCGACCGCACGGTTCGAGTCTGGGATTTGCGCGCAGGGACTTTAATCGCCGTTCACCGGCACGAGGGCGACGTCAAGCGAGTAGCCTTCTCGCCGGATGGCAGCCAGCTGGTTTCGGTGAGCGAGGATCAGACCGCTCGGCTGTGGCGGGCTCACGAAACCCAAGAGATACCCGAGGCCATCAGCGAGCTGGGTGGCTGGCTCAACTCGGTGACCAGCATGGACATCAATCCCGAGAGTGAGTGATAGTTTCAGAAAGAGGAGACAACATGAGACGACAGGGGAAACAGCGGTTGCACCTGGAGAAAACAACGCTTCGAGTATTGACCGACGTCGAGCTCAGCCAGGCTCACAGCGCGATGCGCACCGCCCTTTGCACCACCCAAACCGAAAGCATGGTTGGATGCATCCTCCCCGAGCCGATCGACCCAGGGGCCATCGGGGAGCCGGATCCGATCTATCCCATTCCAGGTCCGAGCCCGACGGTCGGTCAGTGAACCTCGCGATGCCGACGCTCCACGAAAGGCTCGTCTTGTTCGGGACAGACGACCGAGAATTTTCGCGGCGGCGAATTGAGTTGACATACTAATTCACGGGGTGCTATATGACTCCGTGCACCCCACTGGGCCGCTGAGCGTGAGCGACCCAACCGCAGGAGCCCCTCGCGTCGCCTTTCCCTCCTTGTTGGGGCGGCGCGAGGGAATCTTTCCCACCCTCGCATGCCATTGACGCAGTCGCGCTTCTAGGGCAACGCTGCGCCAACGCGCTGAATGGGAGGCGATCCGATGTCTGAGGCAGCTCTGATCACTGGGGCATCTTCCGGCTTGGGTGCGGAGTACGCGAAGCTGTTCGCAAGCGACAAAAAGGATGTGATCCTGATCGCGCGTAGACGCGATCGGCTCGAGGCGCTCTCGAGGGAGCTGAGCGGCAAGTTTGGAGTCCAGGCGCAGGTCATCGCCGAGGACCTCGCCGACGTCGCTGCGCCAAAGCGTATTGAGGGTGAAGTGAAGCGCATCGGCGCTCAGATCAGGTACCTCGTGAACAACGCCGGCTTTGGCATCACCGGTCGCTTTGCCGAGGAGGATGCCGAGCGCGAGCTGGCGGTGGTTCAAGTAAACATTGCCGCTCTGGTAGCGCTCACGAGGGCGTTTCTCCCCGGGATGATTGCCAACGGACGCGGCCGCATTTTGAACATCGGTTCCACTGCTGGCTTTCAGCCCGGGCCGTTCATGGCGGTCTACTACGCCAGCAAAGCATTCGTGATTTCCTTTACCGAAGCTCTCTGGTACGAGCTCAAGGGGACAGGTGTCTCGGCGACGGTGAGCTGCCCCGGAGCAACGGCGACCGAATTTGGGGCGGTCGCCGGGAACGACCGTTCCCGACTCTTCAAGCTCGGAGCGATGGACGCGGTACGAGTCGCGCGAGAGGGTTACCGCGCGATGCTCGCGGGCAAACCGATCGCGATCCATGGATTCAAAAACAAAGTTCTCGCCGCTTCGGTTCGGCTGTCGCCACGCGCCACTGTGCGAGCGATAGCGGCCGCGATGAATCGACCGCCCGGCCAAAGACAAACAGTCCGAATTAACGGTTGATAAATACTGGGTCAGGCGTGCCTCCACGCCGCGCCCTCCTTTCTCCCCGGTGGCGGCACTCCGGGTACCGCCAACCGGACCCGCGGTGTTGGCACCCGCGCGTCCGTCCTCGATGTAGCAGCAGATACATGCTCGGCTGCTTCGCACCGTGAAGAAGCACGTACCAGCCGATGATCTCGAGGGCACCGCGCAAAAAAAACGCCGACTTGCCGCCAAGCTCGGCAGCCCCTCTCCAATCGTGCTTGACGCTCCTAGCGGATGTGGCACAGTGTGCACCCTTCGCTCCCGCGGTGGGGTCGGGTCGCCGTGGTAGCACGGGAGGGTTCGCGCTGAACCGGTGTCGCTACGGAGTTTTGTTAACCACAAGGAGTCTGGCCGATGTCTAGCGATTCGCGTGCGGGAATTCTGTACACCCACGCTGGAGGAATCTCGATGCGCCTTTTGAAGTACATCCCATCTGCATCTGCTGCGATCTTGATCGCGACAGTTTCCGCAAGCTCCGCGCTGGCACAGTCAATGTTAACCACGCCCACGGTTACGCTGTCGGGCGGCGGAGTCATTGACTTTGGATCGACCGGTTACTTTCAGATTCGCGTGACTGTCCCCGCCGGCACCGGCGATGCGCACAATGTCATGCTGAACGGCGTTTTCACGCCCGGCAACAGCTCACCAACCGCGAAGCTGTCTGGGTTCGGCTCAGGTGCCAACGGCACTGGGTGTGTGCATCCGGATCCCAATAATATGAGCAACCCGAACAGCTTCCAGTGCGCCCTCGGGAATATCATCGCCGGAACCGCCGTGACCGCGGCCAGCGTGCAGCGGCGAGTGGTCATCAGTCAGGGGGCTCCAGCGACGAGGCCAACCTCCTGCCCGCCGACTGAACATGCGGGCGACCTCACGGTGACCGCTTCGGCGATGAACGCGCCGTCGATCATGGTGATGAAAGTCGGCCACGACACCGAGGACTTCGCCGACCTCGACGTTCAGATTTCGGGAATACCGGACAAGGCGAACTCGGGCGACACGCTCAAAACACAAGTGACGATCACGAATTTCGGCCCCTGCCCGGTGGAGCACGTCTGCGCGAGCCAAGCCAACGGAAGCGCCCTGCTCTTCGTGTCCAATACAGGCGACTGCACCAAACCCTACGGAGCCTGCAACCTCGGTGGGTCTCCCTCCCTTCCAGCATACGATCCGACCAAGGAATGCGGCTTTCCGCAGGCCGTAAATCCAGATGATCAAGTCCCGGGATTTCTCCTCCCGGGTGCGAAATTCGTGTTCACCAGCACCTATACCGTTGACCAGTTGCCGGGCAGCGTCACCAACGCCGCGCTTCCGCAGGAGGTCGACATTCAAGCCGACACAAACCTGATCAGCTATGGAAGCCACCAACAGGCGGCCGTGGCTCAGTCCCTCTGGGAAAACTCCAACAGCTGCAATGTGGCTGCAACGGGTGGCTCCTCACTGGCATTGCTCGGATTGGTGCTGGTGGCCGCGCGAGCCCTGAACCGTCGCCGGCGCTCCTGAGGCAACACGGATGTTCGGAGGGAGGGCACAGTTTTTGGTGAAGTCTGTTTTGAACGCGCCTGCGTTTGAGCACTCAGAAATCGTGATTGCTTCGAGGGGAAGCGTATTGACAGCGTGGCACACCACGGGAGGGGTTGGCGCAGGCACTGCTCCCTGTTTGTCACATCGGGTTTCGCAAAATTCTGGGTCGCAGAAATTTCTAAGTTTCGGGACGAACGAAAAGGAGTGGAGCACATGTCATCGAGAAGCAGGCTCTTAGATTTTATCCGAGCGCTGGGATTGCAGCTCTGCGTCGCTGGGCTGGTCGGAGCGCAGACGCCACCGCCGGCGGAAACTCCCCCAGCCGCAGTCCCTACCCCTCCCGAAGCGGCAGCCGCTGAAGCCGCGGGGGCAGAAGCTCTTCCGTCCGAGGCCGGCACGGCGCGGCGGAGCGCTACCGAAGAAATCGTGGTTACCGGTTCACGCATCCGCCGCAAGGACTTGAGCACTCCTGCGCCAATCACGGTGATCAACCGCGAGCAGATCGCCAACAGCGGTCGCGTCTCGATCGGCGACTTTCTCCAGGCTCTTCCGTCCCAGGGCAATGCCGTCAATACGACGATCAACAACGGCGGCGACGGAACAACCCAAATCAACCTGCGCGGCCTCGGATCTCAGGAGACCCTGGTGCTCCTCAACGGCCGCCGAATCGTCGCAGGTCTAAACAGCGCCGGTCCCGCGGTGGACCTGAACTCCATTCCTACCGCCGCGATTGAGCGCGTCGAAGTGCTCAAGGACGGAGCTTCGGCGGTTTACGGCTCCGACGCGATCGGCGGCGTGGTCAACCTCATCACCCGCAAGCGATTCAACGGTGGGGAATTCTCCGGTTACATCGGCACCTCCACCCACGCAGACGCAACCATCTACGACTTCAATGGGACGAGCGGCGTGTCGGGCGACCGGGGGAGCGCGCTTTTCAGCCTCGGCTATTACACCCAACACCCCGCCTACGCCGGCGACCGCAATTTCAGCGAGCACCAAAAGTTCTTCGATGCCAGTGGCTTCAACAGCCCCAATGGCGCATTGGGCCAATACGTCGGCGGCAGCGGCACCATCCCGAATGGAAGAACCGTCGCTCCTAGCTCGCAGAACGGATTGGCAACCGGCAACGCGTTTTACAATGGTCTGACCAACAAATACCGGACCAGCAACTCGTTCATCTATGACCCGACCATCCCTGCCGGCACCGCGGGCAATTGCGACCCCAACAATCCGTCCTATTGCTGGCGTGCGTACAACAAGACGGTTGCCGGCCTGCCGACCAACGACTTGTACAACTTCGCGCCCGTCAACTACCTGGTCACCCCGCAGCAGCGCATCTCGATGTTCTCCACAGGCGAACTCAAAATCGCCAACGTGGCCCGGGCGTACTACGAGGCCTCCTTTGTCAACCGGCAGTCGAAACAGCAACTCGCGCCGGAACCCCTCGTGGTGGGCGGTGAGGGCGTCACCATCTCGCAGAACAACGTTTACAACCCGTTTGGTCGCGACTTCACGGATTTCCGGCGTCGACTGCTGGAATTCGGCCCGCGCACCTTCTTCCAAGATCTCGACACCTTCCGCTCCGTGTTTGGTTTTGACGGTACCCTGCCCGAAGGCGCCGGCCCGCTGAAAGGGTGGTTCTGGGACGTGTCCATGAACTACGGGCGGACGTTTGGAACCGAGCAGAAGCACGGCAATCTCTATGTTCCGAATCTGCAAAATGCACTTGGGCCAAGCTTTAGAGACGCCAACGGGGTCGCCCACTGCGGAACAGCCGCAGCTCCGATTGCCAATTGCGTTCCCCTGGATTTGTTCCATGGCCCAGGCACCATCACGCCGGATCAGGTCGCGGGTCTGACCTTCACGGGCAACCGGAAAGAGGTCAACCAGATGGTAGAGGCACAGGCGAACTTCAGCGGGGAGCTCTTCAAGATCATGCACGAGCGACCTGTAGGGCTTGCGGTAGGATATGATTACCGGATCCTTGCCGGCAGTGACGTGTATGACCCAATCACCGTGTTCGGCCTGACCACGGGCAATAAAGCTACGAATACGGCCGGTCACTACTATCTCAACGAAGGATACGGCGAGTTGTCGATTCCTATCGTCAGCGGCATGCCCTTCGCGGAGAGCCTCGAGGCGACCGCGGCAGTCCGGGTATTCGACTACAGCAACTTTGGCACCGACGCGACGTACAAATTCGGCGGCCTGTGGCGCATCATTCCGGACTTCACCTTCCGAGGCACGTATTCCACGGGGTTTCGCGCGCCTTCGATCGGCGAGCTCTACTTGGGACAAGCTGACAACTTCCCCAACGTCACCGACCCCTGCCGTAACGCCAATGCCCCAGCCAGTTGCGGCGCGGCGGCAAGGAACGGAGACACTGCGACGCAGCTTCGTTCCCGCGTAGGCGGCAACCCGAACCTGAAGCCCGAAAAAGCCAAAATCTATACTGCAGGCGCGGTTATCGAACCGAGCATGATCAAGGGCCTCTCGGCAACCGTGGACTACTACAACATCACCATCGACCAGACCATCACCACCCTCGGCGCGAACGTGATTTTGGCGGGGTGCTATCCAACCAATGAGCAGGTTGCGGCGGGTGCAGTGCCCAAGTACTGCGACAAAATCACCCGCGACCCAACGACCCAATTCGTGACGAATATCACCGATACCAACACCAACGTCGGTCAAGACACAACCGCCGGTATCGATATGTCGCTGCGCTATGTTCTGCCTACGGAATACGGGCGCTTCGGCGGAGCGGCGGAAGCGACCTGGCTGCATCACTACAACCGGGTCCTTGGCGATGGGACCTTCGTCAAGGGCAGAGGAACCTATGACATCCAACAAATCGGCGCTGGCTCAGGCGGCGTCTTCCCGGCGTGGAAGGCCGTGGCGGGTATCAACTATGGCATCGGCGGCCTGAGCGCCGGGGTGATCGTCCACTTCGTTGGCTCTTACCACGAGTGCGGCGATTCCGCCGGCAACTTCGCGGGCGCCGGGCTGTGCTACCAGGATCCGACCTACAAGCGGCGAGTCGGCGACTTCAATTCCGAGGATCTTTACGCTTCCTACACGTGGTTCACGCAATTTGGCCGGACCACCTTCTCGGCAGGCGTGAACAATATCCTCAACCACAACCCGCCGTACGTCTACAACGGCTTCACCAACAACTCGGATCCGTCGGCCTACGCGGACGGATACCTGGGCCGCTTCTTCTACGGGAGACTGCAGCACTCGTTCTAGGCCGTTGAAGGGAAAGCAGGTTTTACGTAAATGGCGCGGCCACGTCCGGTCGCGCCATTTGCTTTTCAGTGATATGGAGGTCGCCGCCGCTGCCGACCTTTCGGGGCGTTGTTAACTATAGATTGCTCGCCTACTCATAATGATGGTTTTTCTTGCCCACGCATCTACCCAATTGAGTAGAACCCTGCGCGCGCTTACGGCAGTACCGGCGCAGAACCCTCTGCACCTGAAAGTTTCAATGAGTGAACTCTGATGTTTGACGCCGTAATTCATCCCGCTCAATACCGCCAAAGCCGTTGGGGCTCCGGCTTCGTGGTGGCCGTATTTGCCCATGCCGCGTCGCTCGCCCTTGCCGTCTACCTTTCGAAGCGGCCACCGGAACCGGTGAGGCACGAAGTCGACGTCAAGTTCGTGAAGGCGCCGCCACCCCCGCCGCCGCCCCCGCCGCCAGCTCCACCAAAAGCAAAGCCGGTGGAGCACAAGCCGATCCCGAAGCGAGCGCCGGATCAGATCATTCAGCCCAAGGAGATGCCGAAGGAGAAACCGCCCGAGGCAGAGCCTAAGGAGGAAGATCCCGGCGTCGAGGGCGGTGTCGAAGGCGGCGTCGTCGGAGGCGTGGTCGGTGGAGTGGTCGGAGGAGTCGTCGGCGGAGTGGTGGGCGGTCAGCAACCCAAAGGTCCGGTGGAATTCAACGACACCATGAGCAGGCCGGAGAAGCTTTCGGGACCGGACCCAGAGTACACCCCCCAGGCGAGGGACCATCAGATTGAAGGGTTGATGGTCGTCAAGTGCATCGTCACAGTGCAAGGGGTGGTTCACAACTGCAGGGTGATCCAAAGCAAACCCTTCATGGACCGAGCGGTGATCGAGGCTTTGGAGAGACGCCGATACAAGCCGGCGATGCTGCAAGGCAAGCCGATTGACGTTGATTACACCTTCAAGCTGATATTGAAGCTGCCAGCCGAATAGGCGGCTCCCGGTCGCGGTTCGCCGGGGAGAGGGGCGCAACATGCAAACGCTGCTACTTCCATACCTCCGACGGGGTGCGCTCGTTCTCACTCCGTTTCTGCTCATTGCCTGTGCCGGGGCCGGCGGTGGCCACGGCGCAGGCGAGGTCACGGAAGGGAAATTCGAGCCTCATCGCCCTGCGGCCGCCAACTACGGAGTCGATCCGGCGGTGAGCTGCCCGAGAACAGGCGCCATTGGCGTGCTATCGACGGACATCGAAACTCGCGCCAAGCAGAACCAGAAGCCAGTTCCTCAAACGGATGGGCGCCTCTGTGCCATGGCCGACACGTTGATAGGGTGGAAAGGTGCGGCTCCTGACGATCACGTGCTCGCTTTCTTGTCCACTTACTTCGGCCTCACCGCCCCAGTTGCCTCGACGCTGCTCACCACGATCGATACCAACGACCCAAACCTCATTGGGGCTCGGCTCGTAGATCCGGTTTGGAAATTCTCCCAGACCGCCGTGCAGGCGCGTTTTGGTCTGGCCGTCCAACGAACCAGCGCCGGACGCGCCGAGCTTTCAAAAATAGTGCTGTTGATGCAGGACGCCCCGGTCGACATTCAGCCATTTCCTCGAAAGCTTGCCTCGAATAGCCAGGCCAATCTCAGCGGCAAGCTCGCAGCGGGTTTCCAGAATCCAAAACTGTACCTGACCGACCCGGCGGGGCATCTGGAAGCACCCACTCTGGGTTCGGGCCCGGACTTTCAGTCCGACGTTCGCTGCGCCGACAAGCCAGGCACCATTCGCATCGAGCTGCGCGGAGAGCGCGGCGGGGCGGAGAACATCCTCGCCACTTTCCCGGTGGCGTGCGGGACGGATCAACCCACCGCGCTTGCATTGGCGCCCACTGCGGCCGCTGCGGGCGCTGCGGCTGCCGCAAGCAGCCAACCGGAGCGCCGCCTCTTCGAGTTGATAAACAACGAGCGCAGTCAAGCCGGGCTGGCACCCTTGCAATGGGACGACGCAGTGGCCGCCATCGCAAAGTCCATCTCAGAGGCGAGGCGCGACCAGATGAAGGTCGGGGGCGAAGTCAAGGTTGACATCGTTGGCCAGCTCAAGAGCGCGGGCATTCAATCTCCAGTGGTGTTGACGAATCCGGCCGCGACGCGATCCCCGGAGGAGGCTCAGGAGCGCTTCGCATCCAGCCCGACCCATCGTGCCAACTACATGAGCACCGAGGTCACTCACGTCGGGATAGGAACCGCGCAGGCCACGGATCCGGCGGGGCGGCCGGTGACCCTCTACACCGAACTGTTCGTTCACGAGCTTCCGCCGGCCAACGTGGAGGAGCTGCGCACCAAGTTGCAGAACGCCATCGTGCAGCATCGCAAGGACGCACGCGCTGGATCGATCAAGACCGATCCGACCCTGCAGGGGGTGGCACAGCAGTTTGCCGATGAGCTGGCGGGAGCCCAGGGTTCTCTCCCCAAGTCGCGGCAGGACGAGCTGCTCAAGCCGTTGCAGGGCAAGTACGGCGCGGTCAACGCCGTGTCCGGCGCCAAAGCCGATCCGCTGGAATTCGCCGAGGAGTCCATCGTGGTCACCGGCGGGAACCTGATGGGGATTGGAATTGCTCTGGGTCTGCATCCGGCCCTCGGCAAGAACGCGCCCTACGTGGTGGAAATCATCAGCAGCCCGCCCGCGGCCGCCAAGAAGGCCCCACCGCCGAAGCCTAAGAAATAATCGTGCGCAGTCCGTGCTCGGCGCAATCGAGGTCCTGCTCCGGCTTTCCACCGCTGACGCCGATTGCTCCGAGGACGCGTCCGTCGCGTCGGATCAGCGTGGAACCAAGACCCGGAATGATCGGCATCCGCACCAGCTGGGCGACCGCCTGGAAAAAAGCCGGGCGCTGCTGATTCACCTCGGCAAGCGATGCTCCGTCGCGATGCCACAGGGCGGCGCCAACCGCCTTGGACTCCGCAATCTGCGACGATATCGGCGGGGCGCCGTCCATGCGACCCAGAGCTTGCAGCAATCCACCTTCGTCCACGACGACCGCGGTGATCCGGATCCCAATCTGTCGCGCCCGCTCCTGGGCGCCCTGGATCACTCGCAACGCTTCCTCGTACGAAACGGGCATGGAGACGCTCCTTCTTGAACCAACCGCTGTCTTTGCCGGTGACTAGCGGCTGATCTCGACAGGCGTCAAGCTCGCCGTGCGGCCGCAAGGCTGCTCGATTTGACTTGAATCCGGTCACCGCTCGGTGCAGTTGTCGCTCTGCAAGGAGGGCGGACCCAGGTGAATGGCCCGATTCGAGGATACCTATTCGCGTATGCAGCGCTGGTCCTCAGCGGGGCGGCGCCGGAGCCCTCGCAGACGTCCAAAGTAGCTCCAGGAGGAACCGGAATGAACCTGAGCATCACGTCGACGGCCTTCTCCCACAACGGGGAGATTCCAACCCGATACACCTGCGAAGGCGAGGACATCGCGCCGCCGCTCTCCTTCGGCGGCGTCCCCAAGACCGCGAAGACGCTGGCGCTGATCATGGACGATCCGGACGCGCCGGACCCGAAGGCGCCAAGGATGACCTGGGTGCACTGGGTCTTGGCGGCAATGCCCACCTCGGCGACCGGGCTTCCGGAGGGAGGAAAGCCGCTTCCTCCCGGGACTCGGGACGGGAAGAACAGCTGGAATCGCGCGGGTTACGGAGGCCCCTGTCCGCCGATTGGCCGCCATCGCTACTTCTTCAAACTCTACGCGCTGGATACGGATCTCGCTGACCTGAAGTCTTTCAACAAGGATCAACTCCTGAGCGCGATGAAAGGTCACATCGTGGCTGAAGCCGAGTTGATTGGAACGTACCAGAAGAAGAAGTAGTGCCCTCCACGCCAGTCAATTTCCTGGAATGACGCGCAGTCGGAGCTAGGCTCGGCACCATGGCTTTCCGCCTGCGCCGTTTGCTGTTCGGCCCGCCGCGCGACATCCAAGATCCGAACATCTTTCGCCACATTTCGCTGATTGCCTTCCTCGCCTGGGTGGGCCTCGGCGCTGATGGCCTGTCGTCTTCGTCCTACGGACCCGAGGAGGCGTTCAAGGCACTGGGAGACGCTCATTACCTGGCCCCGGCGCTCGCTTTGGCGACGGCGTTCACCGTCTTCATCATCTCCTACGCGTACTCGCGGATCATCGAGCACTTTCCTTTCGGCGGCGGCGGCTACGTGGTCGCGACCAAACTGTTGGGCCCCCGCTTTGGCGTGGTCTCGGGTTGTGCCCTCTTGGTGGACTACGTCCTCACCGTTACTACCTCGATCGCCAGCGGAGCCGATGCTTGTTTCAGCTTTTTTCCTCCCGAGTGGCAACCCTTCAAGCTACCGGTCGAATTTGTGGTGATCAGTCTATTGACACTGATGAACCTGCGAGGGGTCAAGGAGTCGGTCACCACGCTGATGCCGATCTTCCTCACGTTCTTGCTTACCCACGCGATTTTGATCTTTGGCGTGATGGCGACGCACGCCACCGATTTCCCGGAGGTCGCCGGCGAAGTGAACCGAGGGCTCAGCGCGGGCGTGGCGATGCTCGGCTGGGGCGGAATCCTGGCTCTATTCATGCGCGCCTATTCGATGGGCGCAGGCACCTATACCGGCATCGAAGCGGTCTCCAATGGGCTGCAGATCATGCGCGAGCCGAAGGTGGCCACTGCCAAGCGAACGATGATCTACATGGCGGTCTCGTTGGCGGTCACCGCCGGCGGCATCACTTTGGGCTACCTGCTAGTCCACGCCAGCCCGGTGGAAGGCAAGACGATGAACGCAGTGCTGACCCAGCGCTTCGTAGGCAATTTCCACCTGGGCGCCATACCCCTCGGCCGTTGGTTTTACGTGCTCACCTTGGCGTCCGAAACCGCGCTGCTCTTCGTTGCCGCCCAGACTGGTTTCATCGATGGGCCCAGGGTGATGGCCAACATGGCCACCGACTCCTGGCTGCCCCATCGGTTCGCCCAGCTTTCGAATCGACTCACGATGAAGGATGGCGTGCTGCTGATCTCAGCCGCCTCGGTCGCGACCTTGGTGTACACGCGCGGGCAAATCGGAATTCTGGTGTTGATGTATTCGATCAATGTGTTTCTCACCTTCTCGCTCTCAGAAAGCTCGATGGTGCGTTACTGGCTGCGCAGTCGGCGTCGAGATCCCAAGTGGAAGCAGCACATTTCTATCCATGTGATTGGGTTGTGCCTCTGCATTTCGATTTTGATCGTCAACGTGTACGAAAAATTCGGCGAGGGCGGATGGGTGACGCTGGCGGTAACCGCGGCGGTGATTGCCCTCTGCTTCCAGATCAGACGCCACTACGCCAGGGTTCGCTCCAAGCTGCGCAACCTGGATGAGATTCTAGGCGCTCTGCCGAACGTCGAATCGATAACCCCGCCGCCGCTTCGGCCCAACGAGGCAACCGCGGTGCTGTTGGTGGGCGGCTACACTGGACTTGGAGTTCATGCCCTGCTCACCATTCAGCGAGTCTTTCCAAAGCAATTCAAGAACTTCATCTTCGCCTCGGTGGGAGTGATCGACTCGGCCACCTTCAAAGGAGTGGAGGAAGTCGAGGTCGTGCGCCGCCAAACTGAGGAATCGCTCAAGGAGTATGTCGAAACCGCGCATCGGCTCGGATTGGCGGCCACCTATCGGATGGCAGTGGGCACCGAAACAGTTGCCGAGGCGGAAACGCTTTGCATCGAGATCGCGCGGGAATTTCCACGTTCTGTTTTCTTCGCCGGGATGTTGGTCTTCGAAGAAGTGAAATGGTTCCAGCGAATGCTGCACAATGAGACCGCCTATCAGCTCCAGCGCCGCCTTCAATTCGCGGGCTTGAATGCCATGGTCTTGCCGGTGCGGGTTCTGGAGAATCCGAAGGCCGCCGCGTGAGTCACCGACTCATCAATCTGCAGTAGGCGAGGTAGGTGGCCTCGTGAATCGCCGCCAGGATGATGGCCTGGTCCACCAGTTTCTGCTGCGATTGTTTGCTCCATCGGACCGGAGCCCTGGTTGCCCCTCTGCGGTGCGCCGCGCCGGCGAGGCTTCCGAGATATCGCGCCATGTCGGCCAGCTCCTCGGACTTCAGCTTTGTCGCGTTCAGTTTGTCCTCCTGCGGAGCCAGGCGCCGAGCGAACATCGATGTCTTGCCAAGTTGTGTCCGCCCGATCATCCGAGGCGGGTGAAGCAGGCATTGCCGAAACGCGGTCTCGACGCGTCTTGCGGCGTCAACGCCTGGATCCCCCAGCAGAATCGCCGGCGATGGCGACGACTGCTGCTCCTTCATGTCAAACAGCCATTGGCCGCGCGGCGGACCCTTCCCGCGGGCGACGATTCCAATCCGCAAAAGACCGAGACTTCCGGTGCCGGCGATTCGAAACGCCGCGTCCTCCACCTCGAAAGCTCGAGGGATAGCGCGCCATTTCTCGGGCTGCATTTCGACGTAGCGGCTGAAGGCCTGGCGGGCCTGCTTTTGCAGCCGCTTCGACAATTCTTGGTAGCCCGCTCCGCGAACAAAACGCCGCGCTCGGCGCAGCTGGACAGTTCGATCGTCGAGGAATTGTCTCGGCGTGCGGCCCTCCACCTGGCTCAACAG
>Ga0126369_10000569_pt1 | contig 24298 bp, 26 predicted proteins | sample PanSoiMetaPlot_1_FD_109646 | JGI IMG/M metagenome (GOLD analysis project Ga0126369, IMG submission 109646) | Tropical forest soil microbial communities from Panama - MetaG Plot_1 | ecosystem: Environmental > Terrestrial > Soil > Tropical forest > Bulk soil | place: Panama | collected 2016-02-17
AGGCCGGGCAGTTCCAGGTCGATGCGCCGGTATTTGCCCGACGCGAGCTGCGGAGCGACCAAGGTCCCGGTCAGCCGGATCCTCGCAGGCGCGGCTACATGCAGAGCGGCCGCGATGCGCCTGCCGGCTATGCGTGTTATGGCACGCGCCAGCAGCCGGTCCATCGCGAGTAGCGCCACAGCGCCGGCTGCGATGATCGCGGCGGCGGCCAGCCCATCGCGGAGCACGGCTCAGGCTACCGGCAATAACGGCCGTGGCGCGCGACCGGTGCAAGCCCTGCGCCAGATTGCGCCGACCTCCCTTGGCACTATGCATATGTGACGATGACGCGACTGATCACGCCGGACGATGCCCCGGTGCTGGCGGAGCTGCTCCGCGTGAACCGCGAGTTCCTGGCGGGCTCCGGCCCGGATCACGACGAGAGGTACTTCACGGTTGACGGGCAGCGTGACGCGATCAAGACTGCCCTGGCACAGCACGCACAAGGAGCCGCGCTCCCGCATGTCATGCTCGACGGCCCGGCGGGCGGGAAACCGGAGCGGATCGTCGGACGGATCACGCTGAGCAGCATCCAGCGTGGCATGTTCCAGTCGTGCAACCTCGGGTACTGGGTCAGTGCCGCCGATAACGGGCGCGGGTTGGCTACTGCGGCCGTCGCGGAGATCATCGGCATCGCATTCTCGCAGCTAGGGCTGCACCGGATCGAGGCCGGGACTCTTCTGGACAACGTCGGGTCGCAGCGGGTGCTCGAGCGCAACGGATTCGTCCGCTTCGGCGTGGCCCCGCAGTACCTCTATATGGGCGGCCGTTGGCAAGACCACGCTCTGTACCACCTCATCCGGCCAGATCCGGACCCGCAAACCTAGCCGCCGGCGAACGGCGGCAGCACCTCGACGAGGTCGCCGTCGGCAAGCGTGATTGCTGCGCGGGGCCGGGTTCCGGCCGGATTACCGTTGATCAGGAACGAGGAGCGAGCGAGCACGTCACGAAGCCGGCTAGCCCGCTCGGCCGGAGGCGGGGATGCTTGCCTGGATATGGCCGCCTCCAGTGCCTCGGCCAGCGTCTGAGCGGTAACCTTCTCCTCCGCGGTCCCGGCCGCCTCCTTCGCCGCGGCCCAGTAGCGCAGGATGACGATGGCCATGTCAGATATCCTCGCTCCTAGCAGCCCGGTCGGTCCGGCGCCGGGTTCTGGTAGTCCGCCGGTTGATTCATTTCATCACGCGATCTGCCGGCTTTACCCGCGCAGACCGGAGGTGCGGCTGGTGAGCAAGGTGCTCCTGCTCACCAGCACGGCGGATCCGGCCGCGGAGATCCTCCCGTCGCTGAGCCTGCTAGACCACACCGTACGGCTCGCCGCGCCCACACACGACCTCGCCAGCACCCTCTCCGGCCCACGGACGGCCATGGCCGCCGGCGCGGCGGTGCACGGTGCCTCATCCGATTCAGGGCTGCCCGATGTCGTGCTCGTGGACGCCAGGCGCGACCTGATCAGGGTCAAGGAGTTGATTGGGCAACTCTCCGCTGGCCAGACGCCGCTGCTCGCGATCATCAGCGAGGGCGCGTGGGCGGCCGTCAGTCCCGACTGGCGCGTCGACGACGTGATCTTGGACACCGCCGGTCCCGGCGAGGTGGAGGCGAGGATCCGGCTGGCGATCGGCAAGGCGGGCGCGGTCAAGGCCCCGGCGGCGACCAGCGCCGGCGAGGTCAGGTCCGGTGAACTGGTCATCGACGAGGCGACGTACTCGGCCAAGATCGGCGGGCTTGCCCTCGACCTGACGTTCAAGGAGTTCGAACTGCTGAAATACCTCGCCCAGCACCCGCGACGAGTATTCACCAGGTCGCAGTTGCTGCAGGAGGTATGGGGATACGACTACTTCGGCGGCACCAGAACGGTCGACGTGCACGTGCGCAGGCTCCGTGCGAAGCTGGGCGCCGAGAACGAGGGCCTGATCGGCACCGTGCGCAACGTCGGCTATAAGTTCGTGCCCGCCAAGCCGGGCGGCCCGCGCCACGGCCTCCGCCAGGATGGCCCTGGCAGCAGTGATGCGGCCGACAGCCGGGACGGGACCGGCCAGCACGAAGGAGCCGGGGGCCGGGACGGTGCTGGCAGCCGCGACGGAGCCGACGGCCGAGATGGAGCGCCAGCCGCGCAATCCCGCGCCCGGGCGATGAGCAAGACGAGCCGATGACCCGGATCCGGATCGCCGACCACCTCACTGACACAGAGGTTGCGACCGTCCTGGAGATCGTGCGCCTCGCCGCTGAGGAGGACGGCGTCGCACCGCTCTCCGAGCACGTGATGCTCCACCTGCGCTACGGCGGCGACCGGCAGGCGCGAAATTTCATGCTCCGCACCGGCGCCGAAGGCGACCGCACCGATGCGCACCTCGTCGGGTACGCGCACCTCGATCCCACCGACCCGGTGGAGGGGCCAAGCGGCGAGCTCGTGATCCACCCGGCGCACCGGCGCCATGGATTCGGCCTGGCCCTCGTGCAAGCCCTGGCAGCAGAGGCGGGCGAACGCCAGCTGCGCCTGTGGGCGCACGGAGACCTGCCCGCTGCCACCCGGCTCGCGGCGGCGGCGGGCTTCCAGCGGGTCCGCGCGCTCTGGCAAATGCGACGCTCGCTCCAGGCACGGCTGGGCAGGCCGCAGTTCGCCCCGGGCATCTGCGTCCGCACCTTCGAGGTAGGCCGCGATGAGCAAGCGTGGACCGAGCTCAACGCGCGAGCGTTCGCACGCCATCCGGAGCAGGGCGCTTGGACGCGGGCCGACCTCGACCTGCGGGAGCGCGAGCCGTGGTTCGATCCGGCCGGGTTCTTCCTGGCCGAGCGCGACCGGAGGCTGGTGGGCTTCCACTGGACGAAGATCCACGGTCGGGACGGGGAGCCGCAACCGGACGACCTGCCTGAGCACGAAGCCGACGCCGACCACGCCGACCCCGGCGGGGTCGGCCAGGCCGAGGGGCCGCATCACCCACACCAGGCACTCGGCGAGGTCTACGTCGTGGGCGTCGATCCCGACGAGCGGGGCACCGGCCTTGGCCGCGCCCTCACCCTGGTCGGCCTGCAGTACCTGCGCTCGCGCGGCTTGTTCCAGGTCATGCTCTACGTGGACGAGACCAATATGCCGGCCATCGGCCTCTACGAGTCACTCGGCTTCACGCACTGGGATACCGACGTGATGTTCGCCCGAGCGGGCCACGGCCGATGACCGACCGCGACAGGGTTCCCTGAGTTCAGATGACCTCTGGCGGCTGCTCGCGAAGGCCGAGCACGGCGTCGATCTCCTCGTCCGTCAGGTGCCTGTCCACGGCGGCGACCGCACCGAGGAGTTCGGAGTACAGCTCGATCTCGTCAAGCGCGACGGCGTCGTGTACGCGATCGTCGAGGTCTTCGTTCATCGCTCCACTTCTCCATCGTTGCGCACGGCGGATGCTGTCCCTGCCAGGCTAAGGCCCCACCGCGCGACGCAGCATGGCCCATCGGGACCATTTCTGACCTACCTGGCTGACCCAGCGCGGCCACTCGCGTCCTAGTTCGTCCCTTTCGCTTGGTCGCCCCACTGTGTGGAACGGTGCCGCCGGGCGCGCTCGGCGTACCGCTCGGGAGCATGATCGAAACGCTGCCGATCGTGGTCGGTCAGTTCGCGAATCACCCGGCCGGGCGCGCCGGCGTAGAGCACACCGGCCGGCACCGTGGCGCCGCCGAGCACCACCGTGCCCGCGGCGACGAGCGACCCCGAGCCGATCCTGGCGCCGCCGAGGAGCACGGCGCCCATCCCGATCAGCGAGCCCGCCTCCACGTACGCTCCGTGGATCGTCGCGTGATGGCCGACGGTGACCCGGGATTCGAGGATGGCGGGCTCTCCGGCATCAACGTGGATGCAGCACAGATCCTGGATGTTGCACGCCTCGCCGATCACAATCTGGTCGTCGTCGGCGCGGAGCACGGCCCCGTACCAGATGCTGGACACGCGGCCGATGGTCACTTGGCCGACGACCACCGCGCCAGGTGCAACCCAGGCCTGCGGGTGAATTGAGGGCACCGCGTCGCCCAGGCCGCCGATCAGCGGTGCGGCGCCGACCCTCATCCTCCCGTCACGGTGCGATTCTGCCAGACCTGGCGGACGCTACGGCCATGGCATCTGCTTGCTCGATGAATCACTCAAAAGGTGAAACTCTGGAACTCTGGGTATAATTTGCTGTTTCGGTTGCGCGGTGTCGCCCATCAGGACAAGAGTCAGCACATCCGGCGACCGCTCGGAACGCGCGCAGGGTCTTCCTCGGGCCGCGTCGCCCGCTCAGCCGTCGGCACCACTGAATCCGCAGGCTATGCGTGCCCTCGGCGCAGACGAGGCGAGGCTCGCGCGGAGCCCTAAAGCCCCCGACAGGTGGGACAGACATGAGTGAGCACGCCGAGTTCCCCGCTGTGCCCGGGATGATCCAGTGGGAACGTGAGGTGCGTGGCTACAACCGGGCGCAGGTGGACGAGTACGTCGCCATGCAGTCCGGCCAGATCCGCGAGCTTGAGAATAAGCTGCGGCAGGGCTTGTCGGAGATCGAGCGGCTGCGACGCGAGCTCTCGGAGGCGCGCGATGCTGGCGGCCGCCCCGCGCACGAGGAGATCCCAGCGCGAGTTGGCCAAATCCTCAAGCTCGCGGCGGAACAGGCCAAGGAGGAGCGGGAACGCGGCGCATTGGACGCCACCGAAATGCGCGAAGCGGCCAAGACTGAGACGGACAAGCTCCGGTCAGACACCAAGCTGGAGACCGACCAGGCCCGCGCCCACGCGCAGGATCAGGCCGAGCGCATGCTCGCCGCCGCCGCCGAGCAGTCAGAGCGCTCGGTCGTCGCCGCCAAGGCCGAGGCCGAGCGGCTGGTATCGACGGCGCAGGCCTCGGCCGAGCGCACCGTCGCCGACGCCACCAAGCACGCCGACACCACGGTCGCCGCGGCCATCGCTCAAGCCAAGGAGCAGCTCGACCAGGCGACGGCGCGCGCGACGGCGATCCACGACGGGGCCGAACGCAGGCTGAACCTGCTGATCTCCCGGCACACCGAGACCGTCAGGCGGCTCACCGAGATTCGGGACGTCGTGACCAGCCTGGTCTCCGGCGAGGCCACCCGCGGGTCGCTTGAGGACGAGGTCAATCGTGCGCTCACGGCCCAGGCCGGGAGCAATGGCGCGGACGGCAGGACCGGATCGCACGACGCGCCCCAGCCGGGCACGCACCGCTCGGGGACCCGCCAGGGCGTCGCGGCCGCGGTGGACGGCAGGCGGGCAGCCGCGGCGCAGGCCGCGCAGGCTGCGCAGGCGGCGCCGGCGACGCCGGCCGCCCCGGCGGGACAGCTCGACAGCCAGCCTGGCCGTCAGGCCGCGCATGCCACGGCCGCAGCGGCCAGATCCGCGAGCCAGTCGTCTCGCCATCGTGACCAACCAGACGCGATGGCAGCCGATCGGCTCGACGCCGAGGCCGCAGCTGGGTCGCAGGCGGACGACGATGGCCGGGACAGCACGGACGACCTCGGCAGCTCCCCGAGCAGCGTCCGGCACTCGATCGGTGCGCCCGGCATGGCGGCTCGCGCCCCTGAGCGGGCCACCGACTCCTAGCCGCAGACTCCACGGCGGGCGTTGGCAGCCCAGCCGACAGCGGCCCGATCGGTGGCAGCGGCCGACCTCGCCGCTGGCAGCGAGCTGACTCCAGTCGGCGCCAGCACCGAGACCGTTCCGTAGGCGAAGTTCGCCACGTAGGCGCGGCCGGTCACCGGGTCCACGGCCACGGCATCCGGACGTACGCCGACGGCGAGTTTGGCGATGACCTTGTTCGTGCGAGCGTCAATGACCAGGACATCGTCGCCGGTGTAGTCGACCGCGAAGACGACATCCCGGCGCCGGTCCACGGCGAGCGACCGGAGCAGCCCGCCGTTGATCGTCTTCAGGATCCGGCCCGTCCGCTCGCTCACGACGTCCACCCAGCCGCCCGGGTCACACTCGGCGCTCGCGAACACGGTGTGCGTCCCCGGACTCACGGCGACGGCGTCTGTGTTGGCCTGCGGGGTGCCCTGGAGGAGGCCCACCACGTGCCGCACTTTGTGCGTGCGGCCATCGACCAGCGTCAGCGACGACCCTCCCAGCACGGCGAGGACATTGTTCCGGTCATCCACGGCCAGACCACCCCCGGCGCCGATTCGGGCGAGCACCTTGCCGCTATGCGTCCCGATGACCCAGATCCCGCCGGGCTTGTTGGGGATGCCTACCTCCGCATAGATGACGCCCCTCGCCGGGCTCGCCGCCATTGGCCCGAAGGTGGCGGAGGCGGGGAAGCGGATCCGGTCGACGACCTTGTTGGTTCGGTCGCTCAGCACGAGGATGGCGCTGCGGGTGACGTTATGCACGGCCAGGTAGACGTGTCCCGTGCGCGGGTCCACGGTGATGAACTGGGCGACCACGGGCAGCCGCGCGATCACCCGCCGCGCCCGGCCGCCGATCACCACGACGCCGGTTGCCGTGGGCACGTAGAACGCGTCGGTGCGAGAGTCGAATGCGAGGGTGTAGGCGAAGACTGGCAGTCTGCGGACTTCCTTGTCGGTCTGGTTGTTGATCACCGCCACCGAAAATTGCTCCCCCGGACCCTGCTGCGCCGCGTAGGTCGTGTTCGTCCGCGGATCCTCCGCGATCACCAGCGGCAAGCCGTCCAGCCGAATCTTCGCGACGACCCGGTAGCGGGGCGCTAGTTGCGCGCGGCGGGCCGGCGGGCTGGCCCGGCCGGCCCATGCCACCGCGGGTACGCCGACGGTCACCGCGCATGTGACCGCCGCGGCGATCGCCACGCCCGAGCAGATCAGATGTGTTCGCCGCCGCACCGCCGTCACCGCCCGCAGATTCCGTCACACATCGCGGAAAGCCTCCACCTCTCGACGCGCCAGCCGTTCGGCGGGTTTACGTCATGCGGGGCCGGTGAGCGCGTCCATCCTGCGCAAGATCACGCCCTCGCGCAGCGCCCACGGGCAGATCTCGAGCTCGGGCAGGGCAAAGAGGTCCATCGCCGCGTCCGCGACGATCGCCCCGGCCGCCAGCTGCGGTGCCCGCAACCGGGACACCCCCGCCAGCTGAGCGCGCTCGGCGATGGGCGTCCGCGCCAGCCGCTCGGCCAGGTCGGCCGCGTCGGCGTGGCGCAGCACCCGGGTGATGAACGGACCCTGGTTCGACGGCGCGGCGCCCGCGATCCGGGCGAGCTGGCGGAACGTCTTCGAGGTCGCAACGGCGTGGTCCGGCAGTCCGGCCGACCTGACCGCGCTCGCTGCCGCGGCGATCTCTGCCCGGACGTGCTTGCGCAGCTCGCGGGCCTCGTCCCGGCTCGGCGGATCACTGGTGAGCCAATCCCTGGTCAACCGGTTGGCGCCCAGCGGTAGCGACACCGCGACCATAGGGTCCTCATCGGATCCGGCGGCAATCTCGAGCGACCCGCCGCCGATATCGAGCAGCAGGAGCCGACCCGACGACCAGCCGAACCATCGTCGCGCCGCAAGGAAGGTGAGCCGCGACTCCTCCGCGCCTGGCAGCACCTGGATCTGCACGCCGGTCTCGCCCTCGATCCAGGCCAGCACCTCGTCGCCATTCGCCGCGTCCCTGACAGCAGAAGTCGCGAACGCCAGCAATTCCTGCACGCCCTTGTCCTCGGCGATCTGGATCGCCTCGCGGACGAAGCCGAGCAGCCGCTGCGAGCAGTCCGCGCTCAGCCGGTTGTCGGCGTCGAGATGGTCGGCGAGGTGCAACTCCTCCTTGTGCGAGAACGCGGGCAGCGGCCGGGCGCCGGCATGGGCATCCACGACCAGCAGGTGGACGGTGTTCGACCCGACGTCCAGCACGCCAAGGCGCATGCACAGACGCTACCCCGAGCTTGCCCGGGGGAATGAGATTGGCCAGTGCTCAAGTTGGCCCCAAGGTACAGACCGAAGGCCGACGGAGGCAGGCATGGCAGAACGAGCTGCTGAGCATCTTCGAGTGGAGAGCAGCCAGAAACGGGTGCGGGCGCTCCTGGACGGCCAGCTGGTCGCCGACACGCGTGCGCCGCTGCTCGTCTGGGAGATCCCTTACTACCCGACCTATTACTTTCCGGCAGACGACGTGCGAGCCGACCTAGTCGCCACCGGCGAAGTCGAGCACCATGCCAAGCTCGGCAAAGCCGAGCTGCTGGATGTCAAGGTGGAAACGGCCATCGCGGAGCGGGCCGCCCGCAGGTACCCGGACTCGCCGTCCCCGCAGATGCGGGACGCGGTGCGGCTGGAGTGGTCGGCGATGACCGAATGGCTGGAGGAGGACGAGCCCGTCTACACCCATGCCCGCGATCCGCACACCAGGATCGACATCCTGGCGAGCTCGCGGCGGGTGCGAATGGAACTCGACGGCATCGTCGTGGCCGAGTCGGGTCAGCCCAGAATCCTGTTCGAGACCGGCCTGCCGCCCCGGTACTACCTGCCGCTCAGCGACCTGCGGATGGACCTGCTGCGACCGTCGGACCGGCTCACACACTGCCCCTATAAGGGTCAGGCCAGCTACTACTCGGTGCAGACGCCGACCAGGCTGCACCAGGACGTGGTCTGGGTGTACCGGACGCCGCTGCCCGAGTCGCAGAAGGTCGCCGGGCTGGCCAGCTTCTACAACGAGCGGGTCGATCTGTTCGTCGACGGCGAGCACCAAGCCCGGCCCAAGTCACCGTTCAGCTAGCCGCCTGCCGAGGCCGCGGCCTCGGCGTCCCTGAGCACGCGCAAGATGTTGCCGCTGGCGAGCTTGGCGAGGTCGGATTCGCTCCAGCCGCGGCAGAGCAGCTCGGCGAACAGAGCCGGGTAACAGGACACGTCCTGCAGGCCGACCGGCAGCTCGGCCGTGCCGTCGAAGTCGCCGCCAACTCCCACATGGTCCGCACCCGCGACATCCCGCATGTGGTCGAGGTGATCGGCGACGTCGGTGATCGTCGCCTGCGGCATCGGGTTCGCCTTCACCCAGTCATCGAGCAGAGCGCGGCTCGACTGCTTGCGGTAGTCGATGCCGCGCCGTTCCGCCTCGGCCTGCGCGCCCAGTTCCCACTCCCGGCACGCGGCGGAGACGAACATCGGCACGAACGTCACCATCGCGACCCCGCCGTTGCCGGGCAGGCGCCCGAGCACCTGATCGGGAACGTTCCTGGGGTGGTCGGTCACCGCCCGGGCCGACGAGTGCGAGAAGATCACCGGCGCGGTAGCGACGTCGAGGGCGTCGTTCATCGTCTCCGGCGAGACGTGGGAGAGATCCACCAGCATGGCGATCCGCTGCATCTCGGCAACTACCTCGCGGCCAAAGTCGGTCAGCCCGCCATGCTGCGGGGTGTCGGTCGCCGAGTCCGCCCAGCCGGTGTTCAGGCCGTGAGTCAGCGTCATGTACCTGACGCCTAGCGCGTGCAGGGAGCGCAGCACCCCGAGCGAGCCGCCGATGGAGTGGCCCCCTTCGGCGCCCATCAGCGACGCGATCTTCCCTGCGCTCATGATCCGCCCGGCGTCCTCGGCGGTGAGCGCGAGCTCCAGCGCCTCGGGATGCCTTCCGATCAGCCGCCGCACCAGGTCGATCTGCTCCAGCGTGGTGGCGACAGCGGCTTCTCCCGCTAGGTCGGCGGGTACGAAGACGGACCAGAACTGAGCGCCCACGCCGCCGGCGCGCAGCCGCGGCAGGTCCGTCTGGGTGAAGCCGACCGGCTCAGAGATGTCGACCGCGGCGGGGTCGGCCTGGCCCGCCCGTTCCAGGGCTGCCTCGCGCAGCTCCCAGGCCAGGTCGTTGTGCCCGTCGAAGATGGGCGTGCGGCGCAACAGGGCGGCGGCAGTCGCGTAAGCAGCCTGGGAGGTCGGGCCGTCAGTCGTCATCGGGCAACGATACTGAGCCCCGCGAGTCCAGCGCATGAGGGGCGCTGGGCCGCCAGGTCAAAGCGGCGATCGCGACCGGGGTGACGGCCAGCCCCGCCAGTGCGGTGGCCAGGCCGAACCGTTGCGCGACGAACCCGACGGTGAGCGGCCCGACCGCACCGACCAGCCCGGCGATGCTCGACAGGAAGACGGCGATCCCACTGCTGCCGGGCAGGCTGTCGTACAGGCCAGCCTGTGCGATCGGGTACCAGCAGGCGGTCGCGACGCTGAGCGCGGCCAGGATCGCCAGCTTGGCGCCGAGCCCCGGGGCGATGAGGAACGCCGGGTACAAGATCGTGGCGGCGATGGCGCTGGCGCGCAGCGCCACCCGACCGCGCACCCTCCCGGCGACGCTCGCGAAGAGGGCGTCGCCGACCAGGCCGGCACCGAGCCTGATCGCCACGCCGATCGCGGCGTGGGTCGGGCTGGCGTGCGCCACGTCCACCAGGTACACGCCGACGAAGCCGGTCAGCACGTCCAGGAGCAGGTCGCTCACCTGCAGCAGGGCGAGCCAGCGGGCGGTCTCGCGGCTGCGCAGCGCGGCGGCGGCCTGGCCCGCCGAGTGGCGAAGATCCGCGGCGGCGCGGGTGAAAGCGGTAAGCCAGGCCGCGCGCTCGGTGCGCTCCGTGCGCTCGGTGCTAGTGGCGCCATCGGATTCCGCGGCGGGCGCCGAGACCGCGGGCGCTACCCGCGCCGGACCGGCAATCGCTGCCGCCCCGAGCATCGCGAGAGCCGCTATCGCCAAGAGCAGGTACCCCGATCGCCAGCTTCCGCCAGCCGCCAGCACCGCCGCGAGCAGCAAGGGCCCGGCCACCGCGCCCACCGATCCCGCCAGGTTCCACGCCGCCATGCGCTGCTGCCGCCGTTCTGGACCGGCGTCCATCAGCGCCGCCTGGCTCAAGCTGACGAACGCGCCCGATGCGGGAAAGAACGCGACGAAGGTCAGCAGCAGCAGGCCGAAAGAGCCTGCCAGCGAAGTAGCCGCGAGCGAGGCCGCGAAGACGGCCCCGCCGGCCAGGACCAGCAGTTGCCTGCGACGGCCATCGCCGGCGACCAGCCCAAGCGGAAGTTCGAGCAGCCCGCCAACCAAGAGCGGGACCGCGACCAGCAAGCCCAGCTGGGCGTATGTCAGGTGCAGGTCACGGGCGATCGAGGGTAGCGCCGCGCCCTTGGTCCCGTCGACCAGTTCATCGACGAACTCGATGCCGAGCGCGGTCGCCAGTGCGGCGGCCGGGAGGAGACGATGCGGGCGGTCGGGTCAACATCGCATGCGCTCATCGTAGCCGACCCGCTAGGTCATGATCGCGGTGACTGTGATGGCGCCGCGGACATGGCCCACCTGATCTCACCGTCCTGCCACTGCTCGGTGGCAGCGAGCCCGCACGCCGCCGCCACGGCGGCGGATGCATGGTGATCCGGGTGGATGTGCGCGATCACCTGGCGGACCGGCCACCGGCCGAGCCAGCCGATGAGCGCGCGGGCGGCCTCGGTGGCGATGCCGCGGCCTTGCCATGGCACCCCCACGACCCAGGCGACCTCCGCGACGGCGTCACCCGCGGCCGGCCCGGTCGTGACGGTGGCCTGGACGGTGCCGCAGAGGCAGCCCGCGTCGCGGAGCCTGATGACCCAGTTGTACCAGCGCTCGGCAGGGTCGTGGGATCCGGCGACCTGGCGCTCATAGCGGGCTCGCAGCGACGGCGGGGTGGGCGGCTCGCCGCCGGTGAAGGCGTATAGGACGGGGTCGGCAAGGACGTCCGCCATCTCGTCGGCGTGCTCGGCTCGCAACGGCAGCAGGTCGAGCCGATCGGTGAGGATCGGCTCGACCTGCACGAGCCTGGATTCGGATGCCGACTTACTTGCCGTCCTCGGGGATCTCGGTGAGCAGGTCCTCGGAGGTTTCCATGCCCGAGCGCCACACCGACCGCGCCATGATCTTGGTCGGGTCGACCCGGTGCTTGTACTTGCCGGCGACCTCGGTGACCTCCTCAAGCAGGCCCTGCGACAGGGTCGTCGGGTTCAGGCCCAGCGAGAGGAACTGGTCGTTCGTGACGACGAGTTCGTTCTCGTCGGCCTCGCGGCGCGGGTTCGGCAGGTTGGCGATCTGCGCGCCGGTCATCTCGCTGACCATCTTGGCCAGGTCGCGCAGCCGGTGGCTCTCGGTGACCTGGTTCAGCACCATCGGCTGGGAGCCGGACTGCGGCGGGTTCGTGATCGCGATCTCGATGCACCGCACCGTGTCGCGGATATGAATGAACGCCCGGGTCTGCCCACCGGAACCGTGGACGGTGAGCGGGTGGCCGATCGCGGCCTGCATCAGGAACCGGTTCAGCACCGTCCCGTAATCGCCGTCGTAGTCAAACCGGTTGATGAGCCGCTCGTCCTTCGCGGTCTGGTCGGTCTGGGTGCCCCACACGATGCCCTGGTGCAGGTCGGTGATCCGCAACCCGTCGTTCTTGGCGTAGAACGCGAACATCAGCTGGTCCAGGGTCTTGGTCATGTGGTAGACCGAGCCCGGGTTAGCCGGGTGCAGGATCTCCCGCGCGACCTCGCCGTCCGGCGTGTCGATCTTGACGGTCAGGTAGCCCTCGGGGATCGGCGCGCTGCCGGTCCACCCGTAGCCGTACACGCCCATGGTGCCCAGGTGGGCAAGCGCCGCGTTGCTGCCCGTCGTGACGAGGGCCACCAGCAGGTTGTGCGTGGCGCGGACGTTGTTGTCGACCGTGTACCGCTTGGCGTGGATGTTGCGCATCGAGTATGGCGCGGACCGCTGCTCGCCGAAGTGGACGATCGCGGCCGGCTGCAGGTCCTCGATGACTCGCACCAGCCTGTCGTACTCGGTGGCCAGGTTCAGGTTGATGAACCCGATCTGCCGCCCTGAGGCCTCGTTCCACGCCCGCAGCCGCTCGCTGATTGGCCGGATCGGGGTCAGCGACTGGACCTCAAGCTCGTTGTCGATGTTGCGCCGGCTGAGGTTGTCCAGGATCGTGACGTCGTGGCCGCGGTCGGACAAGTACAGCGATGTCGGCCAGCCACAGAAGCCGTCGCCGCCAAGAACCAGAACACGCATTCCAACTCCCGTTACGTGTGCGCTGCTGCGAGGAAAGCCGACGGCCGGAGCCGTGCGGCGGGGACCCAGCCAGAGAGTGTCATATCGGTCATGGCGTCCCGGTGCGCCGACAGTCTACCTGTCCACTAGCCTGCCATGACCGGATGCGCCCGACTAGCCCGTTGCGCAAGGCGGTCCTGCACCGAGCCGTGCAGCCAGGCCAGCAGGTCCGGCGGGGCCAGCCGCGCGGCGCGGGCATAGTAATGCGCCAGCTCGCCGGTGGTGAGCACCTCGCGCCCGGCGCCCGACCGGCCGCGGCGGAAGAACGCCGCGGGATTTTTCAGCACGCCGGCCGGGTCGGGCGCCTGCTCGGCCGCCCGCGACCGCATCTGATCGAACGTGGCGGCCCGCACGAGCCCAGGCCACCTGGCCGCGGGGACCTCGATGCCGAGCAGGTCGGCCAGCGCGCGCATCTGGCCGCCGAGATCGGCGCACAGGTCGTCGTAGTGCACGAGGATGACCTGCGGCTGGCCGCTTTGCGCAGGCCGCACCCACGCGTCGGACAGGTGCCACATCACTCCCGGCAGGGAGTCGAGTCGCTCTCGCGGCTGGGCCTGCGAGTCGATCCAGGCCAGCAGCCACTCCCGCACCGGCAGCCGCGGCAGGCAGGGTTTGTCGGGCGCGAGCTGCCCGGTCAGCTCCCGCACCCGGCCCCGGTTGATGTTCTGGCTCTGGTGGTACAGGGAAACGGCCAGGTCCAGCGGATGCCTGCCGACCACGATGTACGTCACGGATTCCGCGAGCGGAACGCCGTCGAGCGGCGTGTGGGTCTTGATGAACCGGCGGTGCCGTTGCGCCTCGAGCCTGGCCAGCACCTCGTCGCGGGGGGTGATCAGCCAGTCGAGCCAGGGCGAGAGCGTGCCTAGCGGCTCCGGCAGATCGGGCGTCTGCAAGACCAGCAGCGCGCAGATCATCTGCATCCACGTGGTGCCGCTCTTGGCCCTGGTGCTGATCACGATGTCGCCGGGCCGGAACACGAAGCCGTCCCACCGGCCGCTGTCCTCATCGTCAGAGCGGTATCTGGTCGTACCGGCAACCGTCAGGGCCGCGGGAGACTCACTCACGTCCCAGGTCTTTCGTGGATTCACACACTTCACACCACCCGCTGCGTGTGATGCCGGGCACAGCGGGAAGGGCCCGTCGGCCGGGCGCAGCGGGAGAATTCGGTCCGCCGGACGTAATACGCCGGGCCGGCCACACTGGTCAGGTGGACCTGCTGAGCCTGCACCAGAGCATCTACGAACGGACCGACGGCCGACTCGGGCACCGCCTGATCGGCGTGCCCAGCCTGTTGCTCCGCACCACCGGCCGCCGCACTGGCCAGCCCAGGACGTCCGCCCTGGTCTATGCGCGCGACGGCGACGGATACGTCCTTGTCGCGTCCCGCGGCGGGTCCGACAGCCCGCCCGGATGGCTGTACAACGTCGAAGCCGAGCCTGCCGTCGAGATCCAGGTTGGACGTGCCCGCTGGGCTGCCACGGCGCACATCGTCCGCGCAGGCGACGCAGGGTACCCGGGGCTCTGGAAGCTGGTCAACGATAAGAACTACGGCCGCTACGACCGCTATCAGACCAGGACCCAGCGCAAGATCGCCCTGGTCGTCGTGACGCCCACAGCACCGGAGGTGCGCTGATGGACTTCAAGCTCGAGCTGGTCATACTCCCGGTCGCGGACGTCGACCGGGCCAAGGCCTTCTACCAGGACAAGGCCGGCTTCCAGCTGGACGTGGACCACCGGGCCGGCGAGGACTTCAGGATCGTGCAGTTCACACCGCCCGGATCGGCCTGCTCGATCACCCTCATGCGTAACGATGCGAGCGCCGGAACTGTGCAAGGCCTGCACCTCATCGTTGCCGACATCGAGGCGGCCCGCGCCGAACTCACCGGGCGCGGCGCCGACGTGAGCGACTTCTTCCATTTCGATGCCGGCGGCCAGGTGCCGGGTCTGCACCCAGATCGGGAGGCGTACGGCACGTTCATTTCCTTCGCCGATCCGGACGGCAACGGCTGGATGGTCCAGGAGCGCCCGGAGACGTAATCTCGTGCAACCTTTTGCCGCTCCGAAGCGTCTGATTCGCGGGCGTTGACGAGTCGAAGCCCTGTTACAGGACGTTACGATCCGTTGCTCCCTGTCACAGTCATGTCCCGCAGCGAACTGGGAGAGGCAATGAGTCGAAGTAGGTGGACCAGCAGGTGGGTGGGCAGGGGGGACAGTGACGGGGGTGGCCGGCAGCCCGGCAGCCGCAGAGCGCGGACTGGCGCGGCCGCGACCGCCGCGATGCTGATGGCGGCCGGGGCAACCGCCGTCGTCCTGCCGGGTGCGGTGGCGACCGCTGCGCCAGCTACGCCCGTCCCCTTGGTCAAGCTCGTCGCGCTCGACAAGGTTGTCAAGGTCCCTAAGTTTGGCCGGTTTACTTTCGTCGATCCCGGCGTCTTTGTGGAGACGTTCGGATCACCGCTGCGATTCGATGTCGGCCGCGCGAGCTATTCCAAGCCGATCACGATCACTCAGATCATCCGGACCCCCAGTGGCCTCGTACGGCGGCCGCTGCCGCACTGGGCCGCCCAGGGCTGGCAGGGCCTGCGCCGGTTCCTGCGCCTGACGATCACCAACACAGCGGGCAAGGTCGTCGGCTCGCGGGTGACGCCGTTCTGCCCGGACTCGTTCAACCCGCAGCGCACCAGCCCGAACAGCCCCCAGAACTCGCCGTACCCGGCCAATGGCTGCTTTACCAACCCGTTCGAGGTCGGGATGGTCTGGGGGCTACAGCAAGGCTGGGGAGTCGACCCGGTTGGCGGCGGGTTCGGGCCCTTCGGCGGCGACGTGTTCCGGCTCCGGCTCGGCACCTATCACGTGCGCGAGAACATCACCCTGATGTGGCGCAGGATCCTGCACATCTCGCTTGCCCGGGGCAGCGCCACCGTCACGATCCATGTGGTGAAGGGGAGCCAGTGCAAGTTCGTCTGCCCGGCTCTGCGCCACCGCCCCGCGCGGCCTGCGCTGCCGGAACTGCCGAGCAGCGTCCCGACGCTGGCCAGTCCGCCGCTGTCGACCAGGCCGGACCTGGTCCCGCTGCCCTCCTATGGCATCAGCGTTCAGAACCACAGGGCCAGGACAACCCATCCGGCCTCGTCGTTCATGTCCTTCGGCGCGACGGTCTGGATCGGCGGGAACTCCCCGCTCGACGTCGAAGGGTTCCGGTCACCGGGCGCTCCCACGATGCAGGCCTGGCAATTCTTCTTCTCCCGCGGCAAGGTCGTGGGCAAGACCCCGGCAGGCACGATGGGCTTTGACACCAGGAAGGGCCACAATCACTGGCACTTCCAGCAGTTCGCGCAGTACCGGCTGCTCAATGCGCACAAGAAGCTCGTCGTGCGCAGCCGCAAGGTCGGCTTCTGCATCGCGCCCACCGACGCGATCAACATGCTCCTGCCACACGCGACGTGGCAGCCGAACTTCATCGGGTTCACCGGCGCCTGCGGGTCGCCGACCGCCCTGTGGGTGCGCGAGACGCTGCCGCTCGGCTGGGGCGACACCTATTTCCAGTTCCTCGCGGGCCAGTCGTTCAACATCAGCCACCTGCCGAACGGCACCTACTACATCGAGGTCATAGCCAACCCACTGCATCGGCTGTTCGAGACCAACTACGGCAACGACATCTCGCTGCGCAAGGTGATCCTCGGCGGCACGACCGCGCACCGGACGGTCAGGGTTCCCCCGTTCCACGGCATTGACCCTGAGCACGGAGGTGGGCGCTTCTAGGCGCCATAGTCCGCCGCGCGGGCCCGCACCCTCCCCGCGGGCCCGCGCGGCTCTGTCGCCGGGCCGCTATCAGCTCCCGCGATAAGACCTGCCAACCTCCGCGAGCTGCCGATGTGCCCCGCGCATGATCTCGGGAGCGCCCGGCCCACCGGCGCCCGGCAGGTACGCCTTGCGCACCTTCGCTACCGAGGTGTAATTGGTGTCCACCACATTCGCCAGCGGGGCCTCCACTGCCTGGCTGAGGAACTGGTAAGCGTCGAGCACCGAGAGCCCGTGGTCGGCGGCGACCCAGTGCACGAGCTCGGCCTGGGCGATCCGGAACGCGTCCTCAAGCGGCCGCACCGACCCCGTGGTCATGATGTGCGTGTCAGACTCCAGCTTCGGCCACGGCGTCGGGAGTCCCTTGAGCAGGTCGACGACCAGGACCGTGTTCATCGCGCACTCCACCGCCACGCCGCAGGTTTCGCCCTCTCCCTGCCGGGCGTGCCCATCGCCGAGCGACAGCAGCGCGCCCTCGACGTTGACGCCGAGGTAGCAGGTCACCCCCGCGGTCATCTCGGGCGTGTCCATATTCCCGCCGAACGCATCGGGCACGAGCGCGGAGCGCACCTCGAGGTTGGCGGGTGCCACCCCGACCGTGCCATGCATCGGGTTCATCGGCAGGACCGCGGTGAAGTCGCTGTCGCGCGCGGCGAACGCACAGGTGCCAGCCTCCCGGTCCAGCTCCCAGATCCACACCACCTCGGCCAGCGGCTCCTGCAGCGTCGCGGTCAGATGAGTCGAGGTCAGCGCGCCGAACAGCGGGACGGTCGTCGACGCGGCCCAGTGCCGCGCCGGGGTGATCGACACGAAGTGCACCGCGAGCGTGTCCCCTGGCTCGGCGCCCTCCACGTAGAACGGTCCGGTCTGCGGGTTGAAGTACGGGAATTCGCACACCTCGGTTACCAGGTCGCCCGCACCGCGCACCCGGCCCGCGAAGCAGTCCTCGGTCCACACTTCGAGCACGGCCGGGGGCTTGATCCGAGCCACTGGCGGCGCGCCGCCGAATGTCCAGGCGAACTGGGCGGGCTCGGGCCGGAACGAGAGCACCTGCGGATCGGTCATCGTCATCTGCCCGGCTTAGCACGACACCGACGGGCTCCGCAACGGCCCGGGTGCGGGGGCTCGCGGCCGCTCCCGGCCCGGCTCGGTAGCGTGAACGGTGCCATGAACCGCCATCCGACGACCACAATGCTGGTGACGCTGACCGGACGGGACCGGCCCGGGGTCACGTCCCGGCTGTTTGCCGAGCTGTCCCCGCACGCGCTGGCAGTGCTGGACGTGGAGCAGGTCGTCATCAAGGGCCGGCTGGTCCTCGGGGTGCTGCTCGAGTGCGGTGACTCACCAGACCTGACCACGATCCACAAGCAGGTGACCGCTCTCGCTTCTGACCTCGGCCTGGACGCCGAGATCACGATGGGCTCGGGCGAGTTCACCGCCAGCCGCCGTGGCAGGCTGCACGTGACCGTGCTCGGCGCCCCGCTCTCCCCTGCCGTGATCGCGGCCATCGCCGGGCAGATCGCCGCCCGCGGGGCGAACATCGACAAGATCGGCCGACTCGCGAGCAGGCCCGTCACCTGCATCGAGTTCGACGTGTCCGGTGCTGACCCGGGAGCGCTGCGTACAGCGCTGGCGCGGGAGTCGGCCGCGCTCGGAGTCGACATCGCGGTGCAACGGGGCGGCCTGCACCGGCGGGCGATGCGGTTGGTGGTGATGGACGTGGATTCCACCATGCTCCAGGACGAGGTCATCGACCTGCTCGCGGAGCGGGCCGGCCGATCGGCTCAGGTGCGGGAGCTGACCACGGCGGCGATGCGGGGCGAGGTCGACTACGCCGGCGCGCTCCGGGAGCGGGTCGCGCTGCTGGCCGGCCTGGACGCGGACGTGCTCGGCAAGCTGACTGGCGAGCTCAGGCTCACGCCGGGGGCGCGGACACTGGTTCGCACCCTCAAACGGCTCGGCTACAAGTGCGGGGTGGTGAGCGGCGGGTTCACGCAGGTCACCGACTGGCTGACGGCCGAGCTTGGGCTGGACTACGCGGCGGCGAACACGCTTGAGGTGGCGGGCGGCAAGCTCACCGGCCGGTTGACGGGACCTGCCGCCGGGCTCGTCCCGGTCGGCACCCCTGCCGCGGTTCCCGGGCCGCTGATCGACCGGGCCGGCAAGGAGCGGATGCTGCGGCGGTTCGCCGCCGACGCCGGGGTGCCGCTCAGCCAGACCGTGGCGGTGGGTGACGGCGCTAACGACCTCGACATGATCGCGGCGGCTGGGCTCGGGATCGCCTTCAACGCCAAGCCGGCCGTGCGCAGCGCGGCCGACACCTCGGTCAGCGTTCCGCATCTGGACGTGGTGCTGTACCTGCTCGGCATATCCGGCGACGACGTCGAGGACGCAGGAGCCGACGACCCCGGGCCCGATGACGGCCCCGGGCAGGGCGACGACGGCTGACGCCAGACCTGCCTGTGGCGGCGTGTGCACTGTTGATTACGCTTCGTATTTGAACCCGGCGGGCCCTTATCCGTGATTCAGCACTAGTGCGTGGGTCGCGTGACACCGCGCATTGAGACATGAAGGAGAACAGATGCGACGGATCGTAATGACACTGCTCCTGGCTGGCCTCCTCGGCCTGGGCAGCGCAACCACTGCGCTGGCGGCTCCCAATCCGAACGGCTCTGGTCCGCCGAACCAGAGCTGCCAGTCCTTCGAGACTCCTGGCACCGGCGCCGGAGCACCGGGGAAAAGCGGCACCTCACCCGGCTCAGTCTTCAACGAGCCGGGCTTCGGCAGCACCAACGGCGGCACCGGCGGAAACGCCTACAACAATGCCGGCGCGCCGTCCCAGTACGACGTTGCGTGCTTCCAGGTCAACCAGTCACATCCCTAGCCTCGGCCGTGGCCGGATCTTGCCGGATTCCCGCTACTTGTTGCGGTCGGCTTCAGCTGGCCTAGGAGCTTCTAGAATCGCGTTCTAGTAAACTGTGCGCAACTTCGTCGGAAGCGGCCCGCACCGGGAGGATCCGTGGCATGGGACTTCTCGACCGAACCGGAGTTCGCCGCGCAGCTGGAGTGGGTCGCTGAGTTCTGCCGCAGCGAAATCGAGCCGCTCGACCTCGTCTTTCCCGGAGCCGCCTACTCCCGCGACGCCAAGGCCAAGGCGCTGGCAGATCCGCTCAAGCAGCAGGTCAAGGACCGCGGCCTGTGGGCGCTATTCCTCGACCGCGACCTAGGCGGGCCGGGGTTCGGCCAGGTCAAGCTGGCCCTGCTGAACGAGATACTCGGCCGTTACCGTTCGGCGCCGGTGATCTTCGGCACCGCGGCGCCCGACACGGGCAACATGGAGATGCTGGCCGCCTACGGCACGGACGAGCAGAAACGCCGCTGGCTCTACCCCTTGATGAACCAGGAGATCTTCTCCGCGTTCTCCATGACCGAACCGCAGGGCGGGTCGGACCCGAGCCTGTTCCGCACCCGCGCGGTCCGCGATGGCAACGACTGGGTGATCAGCGGCGAGAAGTGGTTCACCAGCGCGGGCGCGCACGCCGACATCATCTTCGTGATGTGCGTGAACGGCATGTTCGTGGTGCCCCGGAACACGCCAGGAGTCCAGATCGCCGATTACCCCGCGCTGCACAATCACATCCGTTACCACGAGGTGCGCGTGCCCGCCGACCACTTGCTCGGACCGGAGGACGGCGCACGGGTGCTCGCGCAACGGCGCCTTGGCGGCGGGCGGATCCACCACGCCATGCGAACGGTGGCTCAGGTCAAGCTCGCCTTCGACATCATGTGCGAGCGGGCGCTCAGCCGCGAGTCGCACGGCAAGGTCATCGCCGATCACCAGATGGTGCAGGAGGCCATAGCGGACTCCTATGCCGAGATCAACATGCTCCGACTGCTGGTGCTGTGGACGGCCTGGACGATCGACAACTCGAGCACCAGGCAGGCCCGGACCCAGATCGCGGCATGCAAGTACACCTGCGCCAAGGTGCTCCGGGAGGTCAGCTACCGCGCTCTGCACATCATGGGCTCGCTCGGCACCACGGACCTGACCCCGCTGCAGGCGATGTGGGCCGCCGCCCCGACGATGGCGATCGCCGACGGCGTGGACGAGGTGCACAAGGTGACGGTGGCGCGCAACGTGCTGAGGGACTACCAGCCGCATCCAGGGCTGTGGCCCACCGAGTACCTGCCAGCCAAGCGCGAGGAAGCCAGGAAGAAGTACGCCGACCTGCTCGCCGCCGACCCCGAGCTCGCTGCCTGGGCCGACGCGGCAGCCAGGCACCGCACCTGGCGGGGATAGGTACGTCCGGCCAGGCCGCCGGCCAAGCCCGCGCTACCAGGCGATCATCCCCCAGCCCGCCGGCCCGGACGCCCGGATCGGCAGCCTGGTCGCGGCGCCAGTGGCCAGGTTGATGCTGAAGAACACCGTCCGGGGCGGTGTGAATCCCTGGCACTTCACGTGATGGTGCACCACGCGGCAGGAGCCCCTGCCGATGTTCGATGCCCCTGCCCGGTGCGGGGCGCTAACGGTGACCGCCAGCAGCGCGAACCCACCCGCCGGGTCGGCGACCAGCGGGCCCGGCTGGAACCTCGCGGGCCACACGTGGAGCACCTGCACCTGCCGACCGTTCGCCGTGTCGTACGACGCGAGCACGTGATCGCGCGCGCCGGTGATCGCGTACATGAGACGGCCGCTGCCGCTCAGGGCGACGGAGTTGACCTGGCGCGCCACGATGCGGCTATGCCGCTGGTCCGGCCCAGAGGGCGCGCGGGCCGCGAGCACGCGGCCCACCACCGAACTGGCGTTCTGGTAGTTCGAGTAGCCGAGTTCGCTGCCATCGGCCGACATCGACAGGTCAGTCGTGTAGTCCTCGCTCAGCGTGTACGACCAGTGCCTGGTGACCGTGCCCGACGCCAGGTTGACGAGGCTGATGGCGCCGATCGGATGGCCGCTGCCGATGTGGCGGGCCGGGCCGCTCGCGCAGCCCACGACAGAGTAGGCCACCTGGGCGCCATCCGCACTCGCGGCCAGCGCGGTCGGCAGGCCAGGCAGCCGGTGCACCGGCAGCGGCGTCAGGGCCGAGGGCTGGCCGTCAGCGTTCAGAGTGAACCGATAGAAGAACGCCTCACAGGAGGTCTGCGGGTTGAGGTCTGCGGCCGCAAAGAACGTTCGGTCGCCTGCCGTCCCGGCGATGGTGGCGAACGCCAGGCCAGCCGGCGCCCGCAGCCGGCCAGCGACCCGTCCGGTTGCCGTGACCACCACGTTCAGCTCGTTGCCCCCGTTGAGCACCGTGTACGTCGGCAGCGCCGCAAGCCGACTGACGGCCGGACCCTGCGCGCGGTGCGCTCGGGCCTTATGGCCCGGCGCCCGGCCAGCCAGCGACGGCAGAACGACGAAGGAGGCAACCGCGATCACGGCGACCGATGCCGCGGCGGCGAGCGGCACCAGCAGGGTGCGGTGCCTGGCGGGTGCCACTGCGGCGCGCTGGGTCGCCTTTAGGTGCAGGGCGCGAATGCTCTCCGGCCGCACGGTGCCCGCAGCCTCCCGGTACGCCTCGCGCAGCTTGTCTTCTAGCCTGGTCACAGGTCCTCCTTAAGCTGGCGTGCGAGCACGCCAAGCGCGCGTGAGGCCGTCGAAGCGACGGTGCCCCTGGTGATCCCGAGCACGGACGCGATCTCGTTGTCGGCCAGGTCCGCGTAATACCGCAGGGCTAGCACCTCCCGCTGCCGCCTCGGCAGCCTGGCCACGGCAGCGAGCACCGCGCGCCGCTCCTCGCTGGCCAGTGCCGCAGCCTCGGCCGACCACACCGGCAGGTCATAGCGCACCGCGCGCAGCCAAGCGCGCCTGCGGGCGCGCTGGACACCGCGGCTGCCGTTCACCACCGCAACTCGCAGGTATCCGGCAACGCGGTCGTGATCCTTGAGGGCTGCCCAATTCCGGTACAGGCCGACGAACGCTTCCTGCACCACGTCCTCGGCGCTGGCCTGGTCACCGACCAGGAGCAGCGCCAGGCGAACGAGCCCGACCGCGTGCTGCCGGTACAGATCGCCGACGGCATCGGCGCGGGACGGGTGAATGACGTCCGTGGCGCGGGGCATGCGAGGGGTCACGTCTATATGACGCCTCCCGCTGCTGTTTGTTGAGAGCTGGCTTGGTCCATCGTCCATCTCGCCGCTTTCGACACCCAACCTGCCGGCATTCTGTTGCGGTTACGCTGGCATCGTGATGCCGGAGAAGCTCGCCGACCTCGCGCTCCTGCGCCGCGCCCGCGATCTCATGGACCGGGAGTACGCGCGCCCGCTAGACCTCGCTGTACTCGCCCGGGCTGCTCTGATGTCCCCTGGACACTTCTCGCGGCAGTTCCGCGCGGCATACGGGGAGACGCCCCACGCCTACCTGATGACACGCCGCATCGAGCGGGCGAAGGCGCTGCTGCGCCTCGGCGACCTCTCGGTCACCGATGTGTGCATGGCGGTCGGGTGCACCTCGCTCGGCTCGTTCAGCGCACGATTCACAGAGCTGGTGGGCGAGACGCCGACGGCTTACCGGGCCCGGGACCACGGCGCGCTGGCGAGCTTGCCCGGCTGCGTCGCCAGGGACCTCACCCGTCCGAGCCGCTGGCCACGCCAGGCCGGGGAAGCGCGCGGGGCACTATCTGGCTAGCGTTGCTGGCATGGAACTCTCTTTCGCCCGTTGCTTCGTCATCGTTCATGACCCTGAGCTCGCACTTGACTTCTACCGTGACGCGCTCGGGCTCGAACTGCGCGACGACGTCGCCCGCGACGACTTCCGCTGGCTCACCGTCGGCGCCGCCTCCCAGCCCGACGTAGCGATCATCCTCACGAACTACCTGAGCGGAAGCCCCGCCGACGGCGACGCGCTCGCCGCCCTCATCGCCAAGGGCGCACTGAACGGCGTTCATTTCCGCACCGACGACCTCGACGCCGCGTTCGAGCGGGTGCGGGCCTGGGGTGCCGAGATCGTGCAACAGCCGACCGAGCAGCCGTGGGGAACGCGGGACTGCGCCGTGCGTGACCCGTCCGGCCATCTGGTGCGCATCGACCAGCCGCCTGCCTCGTGATGGCGGCTCGGGCCGACCGAGCAGTTTCGGAGAAGCCGCGGCCGCCACGGTTCCCTAGCATGAGGTTCGTCCCTATCAAGACCCGCAGGGAGGAAACCTGCAATGAACGACAGGCAGAAGACCGCCAAGGGCAGGGTCACGGCCGACAAGACCTACGAGGGATTCACCGACGAGGAACGGGCCGCGATGAAGGACCGCGCCCGGGAACTGAAGGCGGACACGCGGCGCGGCGCGCGCGCGGCCAAGGCGGACGTGGAAGCCGAAGTGCTCGCGAAGATCGCCGAGTTGCCGGAGCCGGACCGCGTTCTGGGCGAGCGGCTCCATGCCCTCATCAGGGCCAGCGCTCCGGACCTGTCGCCGAGACTGTGGTACGGGAT
>Ga0126369_10000570_pt1 | contig 24293 bp, 32 predicted proteins | sample PanSoiMetaPlot_1_FD_109646 | JGI IMG/M metagenome (GOLD analysis project Ga0126369, IMG submission 109646) | Tropical forest soil microbial communities from Panama - MetaG Plot_1 | ecosystem: Environmental > Terrestrial > Soil > Tropical forest > Bulk soil | place: Panama | collected 2016-02-17
TATCGTCGTAGACACCTGACTTGATGATCCCCGCAACCTGCTGTGGAATGTTCGGATTCATCGGATTGATCCGCCCAGCTTCCACGGCGCTATCTAAGAATTTGAACTTCGGATCAATCGGCTGATCGTTCACTTTGGCTGGTACATATTCGCCCCAGTATTGATCCGAGGTCACGTTATACGGCGATAGTGCTTCATCCAGCACCCCGCGCAGCTTATCTACCTTACCGCGTACCGCGGGATCTATACCCGACAGGTCACCTCCTGCCGTCAGCCCCGCGGCGATCTCTCCTTGCTCCGAGGCATCGGTGCCCTTAAGCACACTGTACGCCGCCTTTGTTATCGGCTTCAGCTTTCCCTGGAACTCCTTGTTGTACTGATCTAGCTGATTGTAGTCCTGGTATATCGGGTACTTGGTCTCCCGCTCCAGGCGATCAGCATAGTTCTTCGGATACCCAAAATACTTGACAAAGTTCTTGGTATAATCACTCGCGGTATCCAGGCTGCCCTTATCTCCAGGCATCCCTTTCTGTGCCCCATTCGCCTGATCCTGCAGGTCCGAGATTCCACCGTCCTCGGCGAACAGTTGCTCCATCGGACTACCAAGAGCTTTCCTGTTCTTGACTGGCGTCGCTCCAACGCTCTCCTTCATCTTCGCATCCGATGCCGCCAGATCAGGTTTCGGTGCCGTCTCGAGCGCAGGGGTATCTCCAGCCACGGACATCGGAGTCTCCGAACTTACCGGTGGTCCAGCGACATCAGGTGGCGGCGCCTCTGGCGCAGGTGGCGCTCCCTTGGGTTTCCATCGATAGTATTCAGCTGATCCAGTCGGTGGTATCTCAGTTGGCGCTCCATCTGGACCAACACCTGAAGAATCCGGATGGATCATCGCTTCGACATGCGAGGCGACTTCCGGGGTCCCAGATACTTCCTTGAGAGCCGATCGCCGCACATCGAAGTATTTGCCCGTAGCTGCTAGACCGCCGGCTGTCAGGAATGAGATAGCTGCTTCCCCCGGCGTTGGAATCCCCTTTCCATCCGCTAGGTCTATCGCCGTCTGACTAACGACTCCCAGGCTCCCGTTCGCGACCACCGATTCCAAAATAGAGTCCCCAACTGGGTTCCCAGCGAATATCCCCGCGGAGCCGGCCTCCGCCAGTGTTCTGTACGGGTTATACTCCGAGCGTAAACCCTCACTCATCTCCATGTGTTGAGCGGCCCAATCGCCAGCAGTTGCGAATGCCGCAGCACCAGCCCTAGCGCCAGCAGGTGCTAGTTCCGGTTGTCCCAACGCTATCGCTGCGCCGCCTCCGAGCACCCCGCCCACTAACTGGCTCCCCATCCGCACTACGCTCGGCCCTACAGGCGCCCCCTGTCCTGCCACCCACGTCTTGCCAGCAGCAGCAGCCTCGGGGCTGAACTCCTTCTGGCTCGTGCTAGTTACCGAGGGCGTCGTCGATGTAGTAGTTGTAGGTTGCGCCTCTCGCATCGACTTGATCTTGGCGGCAACTTTCGCCTTCAATTCTGGACTCGGGTTATCCCCGAGGTCCAACCTTTTGCCATCAGGCATCTGAATGATAGGCATGACTTACTGGCCCAAGTATGTATCGATAGCATCGGGATCAGTTAACAGATCACCCGTGCCAGGATGCTGCTGGTAGTTAGGTCCCCCAGGACTCTGATGCCCACCTGTTGGCTTCGAGGTCGGATCTGCTACACCCAGGGCAGTATACCCTATAGCACTCAGGATGTTCCCTAGCCCATTGAAGCTCCAATCACGCGTGGTTCCCGTCGAGGTTCCACCGCCCATATTGTCCAGCGCCGTGATGTCCTCGGGGCTGAAGCCATATCTTGTCAGCGTGTTCTTCATCTCCGAGTGGAACAGCGCAGCAAACTCGTTCCTGGCGCTCTCGGAGAGCGCCGGGTCCTGTGATCCTTGCCACATCTTTGTCAAGGCAGCTATCCGCTTGTACTCATCACTAGTCGGATCTTTGCCCTCCGCGCTCAGCTTAGCTGTTAGTGCATCTATCCGCTTGTTGTTCAGGTCAGTTGCACTCTGCGTTTGCTTTACCTTGGCATCCGCTGTCTTGGATTTCAGCAGCTCGTCGGCTTGCCGATAGCTCAGCATCGGCGGCGGCGCCTGGTTCGGATGCGTGATCTGCCACTGTGGAAGCGTCTGCATATTACCCTTCTCGTCCATCAGGAACATCGATGGCTTATCCAGGGCAGCTTCCTTTATCCCCGCCGCACCGATGCGGCCCTTAGCTCCGATAAGCGCAGCTTCCTCCCTCGAGCGCCCAGCTATCAGCTGCGCCTGTATCCTCGCTGCGTTGCTCTCTACGACTCCTCGGTACTTCTCATCAGCACTATACTTGATGGTAGCGGATTTCATATCCTGAATCTTGAGATTGGCCGCCAGCTTCGCTGGATCAGCTTCCTTCTCCCGCCAGCCCAGCGCGATCTGTGCCAGGCTAGGATCCTCTTTGATCGCATCGATCCCAGCCTTCGATACCATATCCGATATGCTGGGAGTAATGACTACATGCCCCTGCTCATCTCTAGGCATCTCCATTCCCAGGATGCCCGGGATTCGATCCTTTGTCTCCGTGGGCAAGTTATGTATCCCACCGACCAACGCACCTGCGGTAGTCAAGCCAGTCAGTTCCTCCTTGCGCTGATCGTCCCTTTGTTTCTGCCACAGATTATACCCAAGCAACTCGGTTTTCTCGAGCTGCCCGAGGGCGCCTTGCATCATCTCGTTCCGCGCTTTGGCGGCCTCGGCTTTCTCATATCCATACTTCGCAGTGTCGAGTACAGTGATTCCTCCGCCGCCAGCCATTCGTGTTCTCCTACTTAGGTGTCACAATGGTTCCCGGAGCTGGGAACTGCGAACTCCAACTGAGCATCTGGTCCATCATCTCCGGTGGACTGGTTCCCATCAGGTAGTTTTGCCACTCTGTGTTCGCGGCGTTCTGGGCGATATTAGCCTTGCTCACACCGACGCCTTGCAGCACGTTCATAGCGCCGCCCAACTCCTGCATCCGCTGCTGGTTCAGGGTAGACAATGCTGTCAGCCCCTGAACCCCGAGATCTTGAACTCCTTGACGCCTCATGGTATTTGCGGCAGTCGTTAGATCACTTGTGTACCGGCCACCTCGAGCACCGTATGACTCCGTGAGATCGGCGACCTGCTTATCCAGCTCCCGGTTCATCAGGTCCTGATACATCCCGAACTGCTCTTGATACGATGGCGTCGCCAGGGGATTCAGGCGAGCGAGATCTCCAGTGGCATAGTTGCTTTCGGTGTTCAGCTCATCGGGAGTCTTTACCTCGTATTGGCTGATGAAGTTCTTATACCAGTTCGGGTCTTGGGTAGTCGGGCTCGTTGGAGTTACCGCCGCAGGCGGTGTTCCCGGCTGCGTTATCGCCGGGTTCGTTGTCGGCGCGATGTTCGTCGGCTTGATCCCATACTGCTGCTGCATCTGCGCCCACATCTGCGCCCGCGGGCGAGCAGTCGGTAACGCCTCGATCTTCGACAGCCGGCCGGTAACGCCAGGGTGCTGTTGCATGTATTGCGTGAACGCATCTTGGCCCCCCTGGAGGGCCTGCATAAACTGCTGATGCGCTTTCGCAGTTAGGCCGAGACGTAAACCTTTGGCATGTTACTGGTTCGCCTTTAGCTTGACGTTGATCCTAGCCTGCTGCTGCTGGATATTTCCTAGCTTGCGCTGCAGAGTCGCAGCCTGTGCTGGCCCTGCTCCCGCGATCTGCGACCGCAGCTTGATCTCCCGGGTAGTTGCATGCCCCAACATCTCGAGCGGTCCCCGGGCTCCCTCTCGATACCGTTCCTGCCCCAAGAACACTTGCTGCCCAGGAGTCAGCTCCTTCTGTCCAGTCGCCATGTACGGGATCGCCGCGCCGGTGTGCGGATCGACCATCCTCAACTGACCCGCTTCGCGGGGTGTCACTCCCACATCTAGGAGTGGGAACTTTGCTGTACCTCCACTAGCAGCGTATTCTTGTAGAGTTGGGCGAGTCTGTCCCGCGTTGGCCGCAAGTAAGCGCGCGCTGTACTCTTGTAGGGCTTTGGTGGGAGCGAAACCTTGCGATTGTGTCTCCGTGAATCCTCCCGCACTCTTTGCCTGCTGAGCTTGCTGGTGCGCGGAGTATGCTCCATATCCTGCGGTTGCCGCTGTTGCTGCGACAGTCCCAACGACCGCCACTGTTGCTGCACACATAGTTCCTCCTATATATCGAAGAACGCCACAAACACCAAACGACCATCAGTCGCATCCATTCCATATCCCTGTGTTGGCATCGACGCATGAAACTTATTTGTCGGCATAATGATCGCTCTATTCCAGGCCTGTGAAGCTCCACCTATGATGTCCCACAGGTGCAGCGAGTTGCAATCCCGGGTCCACACGTCTACCTCATCCTGAGTCCGCGGTATCGAATCCATCCCGGTTTCCCGATGCTTGTATATCATCGTCCCCGCGTCACTTGGAAACTCGAAAGGGGGGTTCAGATAGACCGTCAGCAAACAGTTTGCATATGCGGCATCGAGATGGATTATGCGCCTTTGAGGGTCGCGTTCTCTCGTGGTAGTTAAACGCAGGAACGATAGACGTATGTTTGCCGCCCGAGCCAAGATCACCGATAACTTTAATTCGGCTTCCTGGCGGAAACACCAAGGTGGATCTTTGCATACGCCTGTATACTCCATCTGGTCGATAGGAGATACCTCGGTCCTAAAACCCCGGCCAATAGCCCAGTCGCGCAGCTCGTATGGCGCGTCGAAGAACTCGTCCAACACTAGATGATGTATCAGCATTTGATATAATGGCTTTCCAGTAGCACGTACCCTTTGCGAGCCAGGACCCGATGCCACAGATCATCTCGGCCAGCATGTATATGCCCTACCATTATCCGCTGTGCTCCACGAAGACGCGAGGCCGTTTCAAAGGCATCCAGCAACCTCAGTCCGCGACCTCGCGCCTCCGGGGTGACGAACCAGAACTGCTCCACACTGACCAGCGCTCCGTCATTCAGGTCGTGCGCCAGCACCCCCCCGATCGCCCCCATCAGAGTCTGGTCCCTCATCAAGCCGATGACTATCGCCATTCCCTGAGCGATCAAGTTCTGCCACGATCCTATCCATTGTTGCGGAACAAACCGGCCGGGCATCTTCAGTTCCTTCCAGAACATCGCGCCCATCGGAGCTAGCTGCTGCAACTGTTCGATCGTTGTAACGCCACAGATCTTCCACAATGAGTCCGAGCAGATCGCAGTCTTCGAAGATCCCGTTCTTACTTCTGTAAGCACGCCGCATGAGTCCTTCATGCTTAAACCCCAGCCGCTTAGCGAGCTTGCCGACAACCTCTCTAGTGCGTGGTACGAGGATAGACAAGCGTGCCAAGCTGGCGATCTTGAACATCTCCTCGAGGGCCGCATGGATCTCCGGTTCCCTGCCCTTCAACTGCCGGTCGAACATCACGATCCCGATCCAGGCGTCCGAGTTCGGCACCACATGCTCCGCGTACACGAGGCCCGCTTCTTCTCCGACCATGAAGAACATGGAGTCGCGTTGCATCAACCAGCGTCCAAACGATTCTACGGTAGCCCACTGCTGATGCCACGCGAGCGGGACCTGTTGACACTTTAGCCATAGGTCTCTTAAATACTCCGCACTCGGAACCACAAGCGGTTTCATGGCCTGATAGCCGGTATCTGCTCGAGGGCCTTGTAAGGGCCGCCAGGAACATATTCCTCCACCAGCCCTTGCCATCTAAACACCGGCAACACAGAACTCTGCCGAACTCGGAACCTCGCTATCGGTCCTGTGATCTTCCAATCGGTCAGCGAGAATCCAACGGTACTCGGCTGCAGCACTCTCGTTTGCCACGTTCGGCCGCGGTCCGTTGATATACCGAGTTCGAATAGATCTACATCGTTGTTGTACTGGTAGATCAGCGTCAACCTCTCGATGGTCCGCATCATCATAGGTCCAATGGGATCTTTAACTCCCAGCGGATTGTTCGACTGGTTGGCGTAGAAGTCCTTCGTTTCTATGAAGCTATCGATCACCGATCCATCGTATCGCCCAACGACATCTCGACCTATGCTGATCGTTGAGTTATCCGACAACCCAGCTATCAATCGACTAACGGCCCTCGAGGTCATCGAGGACCACATGGTCTTTCCCCAGGAGCCCCAACTGCCCTGGGCAGCTCCCCAGTTATTCGGAGTTACATATAGCTCGCCATCCCCGATGGCCGTTATCTGCGAGGCCTTATCCTCGAGAGTCCACCGACCCTGTCCCAGGTCCAGGATATATAGATACTCGGCACCCAGCCATAGCCAATACTCATTCTCGAACGGATAAACCTTTCCATAGTACACGTCGTGGCCTCCCACGAAGTCTACTACAAACTCAAAGTTCTTCTTCAGCGCATCCCCGATCGATTGCAACGATGCCCCATTCCATGCCCACACGTTCCCGTCGTTCCCCATGAACATGATAACTATGCCGTTACTATCGATGGTATATGGAAACGGACACCCAACATTCCCGGTCCGTTGTTCCATGTAGAAGACCTGAGCCGTTGATCCGCTCGCCGATAACTCAGCTATGCTGTGCTCCCTAAATACTACAGCCCGGTTCGACAGGACCTTGATCCCTGTTATCGGCTCCTGCTCTGGTTCATAAAAGTCTATGAACCCACTACCGTTCCCGGTCCAGTTCGTATGGTCGCCGTTGACGGGATACCTTACCCGGTTATCCCACGTCTGCCCGCTCTCCACGACATTCGCGGCAAGCAGCCGGTTGTTGAAGTACGTGACGAACCGTACATTCGAGGGTGCCCCTGGCACCATATCCACCGCGTTCGCCCCGCCGCGCCACCGATATATCCCACCGCCATCCTGGCGGGCGAAGAACAGGCAGTCCTCCCCGGTTGTCCAGTCCCAGCGCCCTGATCCCTGGAATGTTACCCCCGAAGCCTTGAACCACTGCGCCGGGGAACCCGGTGCGGTATCACCCCACTTGTACAGCGCGGTATCAGTTATCAGAACTATCCACTTCGTCTTATCATCCACCGAGAAGCGGCATATAGTCCTGATAGTTGATTCAACCGCTGGCTGCAGCGTTGCTCGACCAGGGGCCGGTCTGATCTCATCGAACTTGAACCGAACATTTAGGAGGTTCGGCGACGTCACCTCGGGGATCTGATCCGATGGCGCATTGGTTGCCATCCCTCCCGAGGGAAGCTGATGGCGCATGAATGAGGTAGGCATCAGTTATGACCGCAAGCCAAACAGCTCATACGAGAATCGGGGCTGGAATCCTGTGCCACCCCAGGTACTATTCTTCATCGCGACGCTACATCCATTCGTTATCGTCACCCGCAAGTTACGTCCAAATGCGGCGTCCACTATTGTAGTGCATGATGCGAACACTCCATGCGGAGGAGCCATCCAATCGCTCATAAGTATCTGCCAGTTGGAGCCATCCCACTGCTCGATGTACAAGAACAAGCCAAATGTATCGGCACCCTGGTCCTTTGTAAAGTCGAAGTACGTGTGTACTAATCCAACTGCGTTGACCGGCGCGACGATCTGATGATACTGAGTGCTAGCATATCCCATCGGATCGTATATCACGCTGTCGAATGGGACCTCCCATCGAGTCGCCTGATACGGAACTGTTATCAGTCCGCTGTGCCACAGGGTACACGAGGGCGCCAACCTATTTGTGTATCCGACCCACTGGGAACCCGTATCAAACTGCATGGCTCGGATATCTGTGTTGAAGTACATTCGGCCGGCGCGACCGGCAGCGGGCCGTGCGGCGGTAGTTCCTTGAGGGATCTTGTGTGGGCCATCAAGGAAATGCTCCACGCCCACCGATTGCTTAGTTGCCGCCCTAGTTGCTCGTATAGCATCATCTCCGAGCGAGACAGGATCGGTGTCTTTTGGGGAGAACTCATCCAGGCTTTCCAATCCCATAATCAACCCCTATGGTAGCTTCACTGTCCGCATCATCCATCTGGAACGCATCGAACCGGCGAGCCAGTTGAACCTCGACGACCTGTTTCTGTTCTCCAGCTTTATCCCATTGCTCGAGGGCCTCCCAACCTTTCTGGACAGCCATCGTTGTCAGAACTTCATCCCACTCCCGAGTCAGCAGATGCACACCTCCCTGGACCAGTTCGGGAGGTCGAATGCGATATCTGGTGGTCATGCTGTAATCAACATCTGGTGTTGGATCCAACTCTATCTGATCCTGGTACCGAGTGTATCGGGTTGGTATCCCGCTGGTCCACCATGTTCGGTCGAACTCGGTTGGATCCTTGCGTCTCAACTTTTGTTGAAACACATTGTTCCGCACATCGATGATGAACCACAAGTCGGGGATCGAGGTAGACAACTGATATACCCGCTGTCCTGCGTTAGCGGTCCAGTCGTAGCTCTGATCGATTTGATAGAACGTGAACCGGGGAGACATCAGCAACTCGAAGTACGCGTCGTTCAGCCACGTCAAGGTCCACTGGAATATATCCCCGCGGTTCCCTAATCGCATAGTTATGTCAGATATGACCTGATTCACGTCAGCCATCGAGGTGCTCCTGCGCGCCATTGTCGGCGATCATTTGATCGATAGCCCACAGAGCCCCAACTACCTGATCGACCTGCGACGTTAGTTGCGTGAACGTCACGCGGCATCGCTCGCGCTCCGCTTGCAAGTCATTGAGCCGCTTGCTTAACTCATCCTTCCGTGCTTGAAGATCCATTGAATCTCCCTGGACCGGGCAGGACAGACGACCTGCCCGGTCTTCGACAAACGCTCTACGAACGACGCTTCGGGCCGGGTTCAGTCTGCGGCGGGAAGTAGCCCCACCCGTAGTCCGGGCTGTATCCCCAACCTCCTTCTGGAGGCGGAGGCTTTCCCTCACCCTCCACTGGAGGCTCGAGAGTCGGCGGGCCGGGTATCACGATCGGGTTGGCCGGGTAGCCCGGTGACGGCCAAATCCCCGGAGGTGGGCAGCCAGGAGAGATTGGATGTGCTGGATATGGTGGAGCCACACCGCCCCAAAACCCAGGCGGCGGCCCTCCTGGAGCAATCGGATGCGCCGGGTACGGCGGCGCTACGCCACCCCAAAATCCAGGCGGAGGTCCACCCGGTGCGATTGGCGGTGTCGGCCACGGACCTGGAGGTCCCCAGATTCCCGGGGGCTGACTTGGCGGATAGTAGATCGGTGGTGTCGGAACAGGGATGGGGGCGCCGCCCCATATCCCCAGCGGTGGACCACCGGATTCCCCACCAACCGGGATGATGTACGCGAGTATCGCCATGCTACCTCCTCTTTGTTATGGCGCGCTCCGTGCGCGCAAGTTTATTTGAGTGTTTTCAAGCCCGCCATGATCGCCGCTGGTATATCTTCCCAGTTGTGCTTGTCGCAGACGTGGTAATCAAGGCTCATTCGAGTCGGCGCAGCCGGTGGCTGCGAGGGCATCATGAACTGGGTGTTGATCGTATTCCACTCTGGCGGGAGCGGTATATCCGCGACAATCCCGCACGTATCGCAAGTATAATTTGTCATGGTGTCCGTCCTAGAACGTAGTAACCGACGTTGCCTGCCGGCGCTTGAACTGCAATAGCACTGCTACTGTTATTCGCCATCGCGAGCTGCATTTGTTGACCAAAGCGCGTATCAATAATCATTGCAACCTGTACCCCACTACCGAGTTGCGCTGCGACAGGCGCGCTCGCCTGCGCGCGAGTATTCCACGCGGAGTTTTGCCACTGCTGGATATAGATGCTGAAGTTGCTTCCGGTTGACATCACATTTAGGACAACCAAGACGAGACTCGTCGCGTCGGGAATGATCTGCCAGTACGTCGTGTTGAAGTAACCGGCGGTATCCACGATCGGGCTAAACGTGAGCGTCGTAATAGCACCGCCCGCCGGAATGGATTGATTATTTGTGAGCCATGCCCACCCACCGCGTGCACGGGGAATCGCGAAGTTATTAAGCGTCAGATTCCCACCGTTGTCGAGGTTGAAGAAGTTCACCCAAGCCGGCGCTCCCGTCGTGGCTGGTGCACGCCATATCCCGGTTGAATCCGCTCCGAGACCGAGCAGCCACGATGGTTTGGTAGTATCATCGCTTGCCCATGCGGACCCAAGTTTCCCATTCATCAACAGATCGAGGCGGCCACCCGATTCCATGTGGATTCGACCCCTCGCAACAGCCGTCCCCATCGTGAGCTGCGAGTAGTCAACCCCGGCTGCCGCGCCAGGGATGTCCATACGGCCAGAGGGACCGTCGAGAGTCGCGAGGATACCCACCGTGGTCGAGCCGGCCGGTGACCGCTGAAAGAGTATCTGATCGGTGTCTGAACGAAGCTGAAATCCCCACCCGGGCTTGGTGGCATCATCGTAAGCGTTGGTTGCCCAGTCTCGATTCTCGAAAATTCCCATCCCAGCTACGCCCGTAGCCGCCTGGAGTCGCGCCTTAGCGGTGAGCGATCCGAGCTGCACCGTCGGCGTTACCGTACCCGTACCAGGAACAGAAACCTGTCGCGTCGCTGTCGTTGGTGTCAGCGCCGTGCCCGTGTCGGACCAGTAGCTCGCTTGCGGGTTCGCCTGCGTCAGCCACACCGCGCCGTCATACGTGTAGACCAGCCCGCTCGGCGCGGTGTACTGCTGGCCGTTGGTGGGGGAGCTGGGGAAGTCGGGGGCTGCCATCAAGATGCTCCCATCCAAATGGCGGACATCTGCGATTGGGTAATATTCCCAGCAGCGCCGACATACACCTGTGTCCACACCGGCGTATTCGCTGCTACGGCTTGAAGGCTTGTTACGACTGCGGAGTTCCCGTTCGGCGCTTGGTTTAGGCTCCACGCAACGTAGGGCATTCCCGCAATGCTAAAAATAATGCTCGTCGAAACGCTTAGGCTAATGGTGGCGCTGACCAGTGCCCACCCCGCGTTAGGAAACGTGATCTTACTCGTCGCCAGGTTGCCCGTCATAGCGCCACCAGACGAATCGCTTGCCAGCGTTATCATAGTCGTTGGCGTCCATGTATTTGCCGCCACAGCTTGGGCAACATTGTTGTTCCAGATCGAGCACGCCATCGCCTTGAAGGTGAGATGGCCCACGTTGTCGACCAGCAGCAGATTGGCGAATGATCCACCAGCCGGCGTGCGCCGCACGACGAATTGGTCGGTGTCGCAGCGGAGCAATGCCTCCCATGATACCTTACTCGCGTCGTCCTGGGCGCCGGTCACATTGCTTTTGTTGGCACTCATGACGAGCCACGGCGACGCAGCGGTATTTCCAGTTTCCAAGCGGCACTTCGGCGTATTCGAGCCGAGAATGACCGACGCCGTCCCAGCCCCGGCCGCCCCACCAGGCACGCTGACGGTCTTCGTCGCATCCTGCGGCTGGAGATTCCCCCCAACAACCGACCACAGATTCGGCGGCACGGGCACCGCCTGCACCCACTGCTTGCTCGTCCCGTCGTCGTAGTAGAGGTAGAGGTTCTGATCGGGATCGGAGCGCCACCACATCTCGCCCGTCGGTGGAGATACAGGTGGCGTCGCGCCGATGTACACCGCCTGTTGCTGCGGCTGGCTCGCCCACACCGTCCCGTCCCAGGAATAGAGCGCCCCGTTCGAGGCCGCGAACTGCTGGCCGACCGTGGGGCTGTTGGGGAAGTCGAGTACCGCCATGTTACGCGATCCGTGCGATCCACAGGTGCGCTGAATTGTTAGCCGTAATCGCAAGGCTGTTTAGGTTGTAGACTTGAGCACCAACGTAATCGCCCGCATTGAGCCGAAAGACGCCCACGGTAGATGCACGCGCCCAATCGGATGCCGGAGCCCGGTAGAAATCCTGTGCGGCGTAGACCTCACCGCCGTTCACGAGCATAGCAAGGATCATGCGGCCCGCAGTCGAGCCGGCGGCGGTACCAACCTCTTGACCGCACCCAAACACATATAAACCCGCACCTCCTGCGGGCACGGTCAGTCGATTCGGCGTACCAGCATTCCAGAAGCCACCGTTGTTCTGGCTCACTGAATCCCAAGTAAGAATTGTCCAACCTCCAGAGGCGCAACTTTGTGATCCCGAGCGGTACACACGAGCGTTGATCGACGCCCCCGCCGTCATCGTCCCGGCGACATTAAAGTTACCAGTACTACTGAGTGTCAAAAGCTGTGCCCACGCAGGTAAGGAACCAGCCGGAGATCGCTGCACCAGGAGCTGGTCCGTGTCGAGTTCGCCCAGCTCGAGCGACCACATCACCTTGGTTGCATCATCGACAATGGTGCCAAGCGTGTTGACGTTACTCCGCAGCCCAACGCGACCAACGGTCGTCGCTCCCTGCGCGCCGATCAGATGGCCCTTCACCGTCTGCGCGGCAGTTGCAAACACCATGACATCGTCGTAGGTGCCCGCGACCCCGGCCATCGAAATCTTTCGATTAGCTGTAGTCGGTGTGAGAACTGTGCCCGTGTCAGTCCACGGCAATGCTGCCGCATTGAGTCCTGGATTCGGGTAGTTTCCCGTCAACGCACCTCCAGCGGGGCCTGCCGGGTAGCTCGATTGCGGGGTAGCAGGTACCCACTGCGACGAGGTTCCATCGTTGTACCAGATGTAAAGTGTACCATCGGGATCATTCCGCCACCACATCTGTCCAACAGATGGTGACGCCGGTGGAGCTGGGCCTACTGATGTGATAGCGCCGCCAGAGGCGGCCGCGATCCAGTGGGTATCGAAGTCCGTTGCTGTATTCTTCGCAAGTATTTGGCCCGCGGTACCACCGACAGGTACCCCTGGACCAGTGGGTCCCGTTGGACCCGTTGCTCCAGTAGCACCTGTGGCCCCCTGAGGACCAGTAGCACCCGTCGCGCCTTGAGGTCCCGTGGCACCTGTCGCCCCAGCCGGACCCTGAGGACCAGCGGGACCTTGGGGGCCTTGTGGTCCCGCAGGGCCACCCACCGAGGCAACTTGGTCGAATCGGAACTGCAACCGATCTATCAAATCCTTGGCCCAAATGATCATATCATTAGGGCGTGTCAACCGAGGCAGCGGGGATATAATGATCTCGGCCATCAAGCTAACCGGCAAATCCAAGCACGAGTCGGCGGCATCGTCGTCATGGTGCTGCCGCAATCCTGAAACACGGTCATCTGAACGGTATCCGATACCGCGCAGTACATAGCGGCTGACGCTGTAATGCCATGCTGTACGATGTAGCTTCCAGGGGCTGACATCTGACCAACCGCAGCAAGGTTACCGCCCTCGTACAGAATCACCCGCCGGGTGCCAGTCCCACTATTTTGGAAGCTCACAACGCCACCAAAGACATAAAACCCAGCAACCTGAATGCGGAACACGTTCTGGCCGCTGTCCCACATATTCCCGACGTTCTTCTCAACTGTCCATGTAAGGGTTGATTCAGTCGCGTTGGTAAGACTCCCGGATCCACTGACCTGGCAGTACGATGATCCAGCTACACCGGCACCTGGCGTTCCCCAGCTAAGAGCTGGTCCCGCTGCTACAGTCAGTACTTGGCCGACGTTCCCCGCGGTGGGAACCGGCGCTAGCCACAGGTCGCTCGCTGTCTTGGCTCGAGTGACGGCTCCGCCGGCTATCGTAGGATTTGGATACGTCGATCCATTCAGATCTCCACCGGCTGCACCGCTGGGTGGCAACGAAGTTGGAATAGCTGGGAACGCTATAGCTACGCTAGAAGCGGCCGTCAGACGACCCTCGGCTGTAACAGTGATCTGCGGAACCGCAGTCGCAGTTCCATACGAACCCGCGGCTGCACCCGTCAGCGATAGGGTAGGGTTAGGATACGAGCCCGCCAGTGATCCCCCTGCGGGGCCACTAGGGGCTCCACCGGCTCCCGTAACTCCATAGGCAAGTACGGGACCAGCCTGTACCACCAGAGTCTTTCCTACATCACCCGCTCCGGGTATCGGCGAAAGCCACAGATCAGCAGCAGTTTTCGCCCGGCTAACAGCGCCACCTTTGATCGTCGGATTCGGGTAGGTTCCCGCCAGATCCCCACCCGCAGGGCCGATAGGATTGTTCCCGGCAACCGTTGCCGTCAGTACCCAAACGGCGCCGTCCCACATATAGACAGCGCCGTTCTGGCCCGTGAAGCTCTGTCCTTGCGTCGGGTTATTTGGAAAGTCGATGGTAGCCATTACTTGACCTTCGCAGCAAGTTCTTTGACCGCGTTGATCAACGCAAACAGAATCGGACTTACATCAAGGCCCTTGTACTCGCCCTTAACCACACATTCCGGGAAGATGGGCTCAACAGCATCGGCATCTAACCCATAGCACCGTACATCCGTCGGCAATCCGTTGATTCCATTGTAAAAGAATTTGATAGGCTCAAGCTTGCAAATCGCCTCGAGGCCAGGGCTATAAGGCTCGACACCCTTCTTCAGTCGAATATCAGAGGGATTAACCCATGACGTGCTGCCTGGCTTCTGTGCGATGGTTCCTGTGATGTAAAGACTCCCATCAGGTGCAACGTTGAGGTACGAGTTCATTGTGGTCGTACCGTTCAAGGTTGTATAGATGTACGCCGAGGTGCCCTGTGCCGTGCCTGACCATGCTTCTGAAGCATTGAATTGCAACAGGGCTCGTGTCTGGAATCCTCCAGACCATCCTGAAGCTGCGTGCTTGCCAAGGATATCTCCGGACGCCGGTGTAGTAGGTGATGCATGGGTGCCCCGGGCTAGGCCCGTATTAAGGACACCTCCCGATACTTGCCCGTATCCCATCACATAAAGAGTTGCAAATCCGGCATCCTGGGCATTAAGTGCGAGATCCCCGTTGTTATTGAAGTTGAATAGATTCGTGTACGTTGTGCTACCCGCAATGGCACGCCCAATCCAGCTTGAATCGGAGCCACCCAGATTGATTAGCCACGATGCACGATTACTATCATCAACGGCAGTGAAACTTCCATTCGACGTCCACGCCGACTGCCCAGCACCTATAACAGTGAAATGCATCTTGGTGGGGGTATAGGCACACCCCAACGTTAGCATCTCGAGGGAGCCACCGGTATACGGCGAATTAAGCGTCAGATGAGCCTGGTTGTCGAGTGTCAGGAAGTTCGAGGGAGTGCCACCTCCCGGTGTGCGTCCGATTGTGGTGGCATCCCCGCTGCCGCCCAGTGTACAATTCCATGACGACTTAGTTGAATCGTCCTGCACCCCCGAGACCACATTCCGGTTTATCGACAAGGCGACCCACGGTATCGCCGCCGTGTTATCTGTTTGCAGCCGACCCTTCATTGCGTTGCTACCCAAGGTAAGCAACGCCGAGCCGGTAGCCGCGGCGCCCCCTGGAACCGCGATGTTCCGCGCAACCGCTGTAGGCGTGAGCGCGGTACCATTGTCCGTCCAGGGAGCATTAGTTAGCTTAGTGTAATCAGCCCCGGGATTCGGATACGTGCCTGTAAGGGCACCACCAGCAGCGCCGGATGGCGGACATGCATAGTCGGTTCTAATCGTAGGATTCGGATAAGTGCCTGCGAGGTCCCCGCCCGCAGGTCCCCCAGGGACCGCGTATGCAACTGTGGCGACAGTCGATACCGCGGGAACCCACTGCTGTGAGTTCCCATCATCATAGTAGATAAACAGATTTCCATCCGTTGGACGCCACCACATGGTTCCCGGCACTGGCGCGGGACTGGTGGGAGGCACCCCACCGGTTATAATGGTGGACAGATAAGATCGGTTAAGCGCATCATACAGCACATTGAAATCATCATCCAGCGTCGAGGCCATCAGCGTTGGATAGCCGGCGGACACCATGTCCACGTACTGCTGAGCGTTACCAGGTTTCGTCGGTCTTATGTAGCTCATTGCGGTGGTTGTCCTGTCCTAGGGCCAGGCGAAAGCTCCAGTGGATCTTTGTCCAACTGGCCCGCATTGAGGGTGAAAGGTGGATCAGGAGTTTTCTTCCCTTGGTCAGGCACCTGCTGTTGAGTTGGGAACGGCCTCTCGAGATCTGGCAACCGCAGGGCTTCCATATAATCGCTGTGCGATAGCTCGTCGGCGCACTTGTCATCGACCAGCACTTTATACCTGAAATGCCGGGTCATCTCCACTTGAGGGAAATCTTCCCCGCAGATCGTGCAAGTTGCCCAAGAGCTTCTAGCGTAGCGGTTGTATACGCTCATGCGAATTTTCAGGAAATGAAAATCCTCGGCAGCCTATTTCTTTTTCTTGACATGCGCGGGAAGGCCCTTTGTCTTTGTACCAGCGAAGTCTTTCAGTTGAGCCTTTGTCATCGTCGAGCCATCCATGCTGGCTTTGCCCGAAGATGATTTCTTCGCTTGCGCGTACTTCATTCCCATGAAGTGCTGCTGAGCTTTGCTCTTTGCTGGCATCACTCTGCTCCGAACGGAAGACCTTGCGATATCCGTTCCTGCATAATGAGAGTCCCGGCTCCGCCAGTGGTCGTTACCTGGTACCACGGGGACACTGGACACTTCGTAGGATCGATAGTTGTGACGGCCCCCACCGGAGCCGTCTGAGCTATCGGTGTGGACCAAGGTCCAGCTCGATCTGTCCCACCAGCGATTGTAACTGTCCCAGCGGCCATATAAATCGACACCGGGATCGCAGATCGACCATCCACGGTCGCCGTAGCACCAGAGTTGAGTTTGATTCTATACTGGTGTAGCATGGCTTACCTCACGACAGCGCATACGTTAGCCAGTTCTGCGCGGTGTCGAACTTCGGTGTGTTAGTTGCATCGATATACAGTGCCACCGCCGTTGTGTGGTCGCCCGATGCTAGAATCAGCGCTCCGCTCTTGCCACCCGATTCGATGACAAGAGCTTCACCACCATCATCATTCCCGAACACTGTGCGACCATCTCGATAGTTGCCCAGCGAACCAGAACCCGCCGGTGATGTGCCAAGTAAGTTCGTTGCACTGCCGGCCGACCAGGCAGTTTCGTCTCCATAGCACAGCGCACCGGCGGGCTCCGTTACATAGAAGTACATCACGGCAGACGCCGCACTGTACATGATCCCGAACGCGGGCAAGTTTTGGTTGACAGTTACCTGCGCCGGCCCGCAAACCTTTACGGAGCTAGCCTGGCGCTCGGATCCGTAGGTCGTTATCCCACGGACCCGAGAGCCATCCCATAGGGTTTGAGGAACAGTCGCGGCCCCCAAGGCACCACCCCCGCTGGGGGTAGTGGTGAACTGTGTGACTCCACCGATCCTCGGCGTCAGAGTAGTCGTGCCGTCGAGGTAGATGTAATACTCATGTGGAGGGTTCGGAGAGGGCCAGTTCGGACTGGCCCCACCACGCCTGCTGAGCACCAGAGTTCCGCAAGTGTTCAGCTTCGATTGGATCATGAGCCCACAAACGCCACGCTCCGTTCCAACCGAACTAACCTTGCGGGGGTAGTTGATCATCACGCACCCCCAGACGATCCGTACAGATTCCTCCACTCGGAGCACCCTGCGCTGATACGCTGAGTGCACTTGAACTTTGCGTCACCGGTGTCGAAGTCGTCGCCGTTCTGGAGGGTGATCTCTCGGCGATTGTACATCAGCAAGCTATCCTCGTCTTTCTCGGTCAGGACCCACCATGCGTCGGGGTCCGTCAAGTACCGCGACCAGATCGGGGTCAAGCGACCCTTGAGCGGGTTCACCTCGTTGTTCGCAGTGAAAGGACGGTACTCGGACTCGAGCAACTCGGTGACCAAGAACAGATCGCTCGGGTGGAACAGAAGGGTCTTCGGTTCCATGTCGATCGGCAACCGCTGATCGTCCACCATCGTGTTGAAGTTCAGGATCGCGGCCTCGAGGGCAGCGTACGAGATGTCAACATCGTTGGCTGGTCGGTTGGCGAGGGTTCCGCCACCCAGGAGGGTATGCGTTGTCGAGACCAGGGGCTGCAACACGCCCTTCTTCGGGAAGCCGTACTCAGTGGTGAAGCTGTTGTTCAAGATGTTGAAGCAGAGAATCTCTCGAGCCACGAGAGCGGAACGCTTCAACGCCCGACTGTTCTTCTTGATTACATCGTACAGATCGTCCTCGAGCATCTCTTCCGAAGCTCGGAAGCCCATGCCGAAGGTCAGGTGGGTGAACCGCTTCGGTTCGCCCTGCAGCATGTCTTGGTAGACGATCGGACTACCCTGAGGCTTCAAGGGCTGCACACCCAGCGCAGCCACCTCGAGATTCTCTTCCCAGTTCCTACTGGAAGTTTGAACCGTGAATATCCTCTCGTACTCGGTTGGAGCATCCTTCTTGTACAAGAAGAACACATTCCGTACGCCAGGTACGAGTAACCTACTAAACGCACCAGTTACCGCCGCCATCGCTCAGTTCCCCGCCGCGGTTCGAGTTGTAGACGCAAGCCTGAAGATCACCGTCTGCAACTGTGCTAGAGGCGCATAGGGCCCGATAGCCGTGATGATACAGGTCCCAGCCGCGCCCTGCGAGGTGCTATCCACGATCCACCCTAGGGCAGCGTCCTTGATCAGATTGTATGTATCACCAACGATCAGATCGGTCTTCTGCGCGCCCTTCATCACCGACTGCATCGTCACGTCATCGGTGTTGGTGATGTACATCACATTGTTACCGACAGCATGCGTTGCGTAGTTGTGCCCCGGCTCCGCAGCGAACCCGGTGAACGGACCTGCGGCTGCCGCCTCGGCCATCCCGGTTGCCAGGGCAAACGTGAGCGGCGCCCCAACCTCGAATGTCTGGAGTGCCGCTTCCATCCTGGTATCCAGGAACGGCGGCCCTCCGGTAGTTGATTGTGCGACCTGAAGCATCCCCTTACTCCTTCGAGCTTCTGGTAATCGATTCGCTGAATTGGCTTTCCGTCATCTGTCCCGAGTAAGAGCCCTTGCTCTTCTCCTCATAAGCCCCTGGGACCTCGCTCCTCAATTGATTCAAAACGGTGTTCATCGAACGCCGTTCCTTCAACAGCTCATTGCGCCGTACGATCCGCTGGTACTTCTCCTCAGGAATCCTGGCGAGAACCACATCGCTAAAGCGACGAGTAGTATCTAGCTGCGCCCCTTTTTTGATGGGGGTTGTTTCGTTGATGATGATCTGCTCGTTCTCCTTGTCATCGCTCCCCACAATCTCGTACCCGATAGCTTTCTTCTGAGCGATGTTCCGCTCATTGATATTGAGGAAGCGATATCGGTAACCAGGCTTCGGGTTTTTGACTTCAAACGGGCTAAATTGGTCCTGATCCAGTTCATCGACCAACAGCTCAATACTCATCGGCCTCACCCCTCTCGAACGCGGTTTTGTTCGCGATCCACTCTTTCTCGCTCATCCCGAAGCCCTTAGCAACGGCTTTCTCGTCATCCGTTAGCCGATACGTCCCTACGGGCCGGCGATTGGAGAACCCGCCGCGGCCCTCGACCAGCGTCTTCTTCTCGGCCTCGTCCCGGGTCTTGATGCGTTTGTCCACAATCGCATCGATGTGCTTCGCCTTGACGAAGTTCATCGCCTCCTGCCAAGAGCCCTGACGGCTTTTCGTACTCATGCTCATGGGCTGCATGAATGCCTCAACTTCATCGCCATACTCGGCCCAATCATCTTTGTTCTGATCGATGAAGTACTGTCGGTTCAGCTTTGCTCGATCATCCAGGTGATCGTGGAGAATCGGTCCCATCCGCGCGGCGAAGTGTCGGTCCAACAACCCTACCGGGTTGTTCTTGAATTCCTCGAGCAGTTCATCAGGCGAGGCATCCTGCGCGGGCTGCTCCTGCTGTTGCTGCTGGACCCGGTTATCCTGGCCGATTCGAGAGACCAAATCGACCAGATATCGCTTCGCCTGGTCCGCATCTTTGGCTGCAACATCAGCTCGCTCGCGTGTGGTCTTTAGCTCCGCCTGTAGAGATTCGACCGTCGGCGCCGGGGCCGCTGGCGCCTCACTCTTCGCTGTCGTGTCGTCTGGCATCTTCCTGCTCCACTACCTCCGCAGCAGCATCGTGCCGCAGGTCTAGCAATTTATCGATGACCCGGATTCCGGCTCGCGTTTCTAGGAACTGAGGCCAATCAACCGACTCCAGGAGCTCCTCCATTGCCTGCAGGCGGAGGTGGACCAGCAGGTCCTGGTAAGCTCGGGCCGCCGGCTCCTGGAGGGCCTCCCATAGCTCCTTGAGGCTGTGCTCCCTGAGGTCCACCAATTTGAGGCCCTCCCATCGTCATGGACTGCATTATATCGGGCAGATCAACCGGCGGCTGATCGAACGTCCTCATGGTCCGCTTTACTAGCTCTGTCAGGGATTCCATGTATTGAGCTGTGTAATCCTTCACCTGTGGGGGGATCTGCGGATTTGCGAGTAACATCGCCGCCTGTTGACCTGCCTGCATATTCTGAGTCAGGATCTGCAACAGTTGCAACAGCCCTGCTTGTTCCACCTGTTTGTTGATCGTCGCGCTCGAGGCCGTCAACTCGAACCCGAGCATGTTCGAGATGATCTCGTCCGGCATGTCGAAGGCGAACTCAGTCAGGGCTCCAGTGGGTCCTTGCGTGATATATGATAGACCTTTTGGTCTATATTGATGGTTGAGTTCGAATAGCATTCGGCCGACGAGTCCGTAACTCTCACGCATATCTCTAACGTTGAGGTCAAAGCGCCGGTTTCCTTCCTGTATGATTGCAAGAGTTCCCGTAGCCGTGGCTCGATCACCGATAACAGATGATTCGCGCCCAAGAGAGTAATCACTAATACCGGATCGTCGTTCTGCATACGCCATCACGGAGACTTCAAGTTCACGCATCGAGTTATAAACTTCACCCATCTGCATGACCTTGATATCGGATTCTGGATTAGGAGTTGTGAGAAACCGACCGGGCCAAATGCGAGTATCCGCCTTGACAACTCCTCGCTTCCCAAGGAACCACCGCGTGTTCGCCAGGGTAGCGTTATCAAGCTGCTGGCAGTGGATCGTCGATACTTCCTCCTGCATGAACTTGAGCTGATCGGCGATCCCATATCCCTCGCTCTTGCTTCCCCGTAGTTCTACGAATCGGGTCTTGACAAACGGGGTCCCACCCGTGAACCGCGGATTGTAGATGCACCGCATGATCGTCTTAGTCGGTCGGTGGTATGTAACGACAATCGACACCGGCGGTTTCCGAGGTCCCTCAATAGGAAACTGCATCCACAACTCGTAGAACCGATTCAGCTTCACTCGGCTAGATGCCTCGTAGTTCTTGCTTTGTCCTCGGCGGACAAGGGGGTCCTCCTTCATATCTATCACTGATTCAACATCGTGATAGATGCCATCCAGGGCCTTCAAGCGGAGATCCCCATCTGTAACATCGAGAATCTGTCCTACCCACTCCGCCTCGAGGGGATCATCGATTCCAACCTGGGTAAGCATCGAAGTCGCCGGGATGTAATATACATTCGGCTTCTTCTCGATATAATCGTAATACGAACTATCTCCCGCGTTCCATATGCGCCGCGATCGAATTTCCCATATGGTCTTGAGCCAAGACCAGCCCAGCTGAACTGTCTCAATCGCGTTGGACTTAACAGCAGTGTACATATCAAACTCAGCCTGTCGGGACCATTCCATTTGGCCCTCGACAGACTTAGCGATATCCGCCATCCGCGGGTTAATAGCTCGGACAGTCCAGAACGGCTCAACACCGAATACAGTATTGACGATCCGTGCGACAATGGAGTCAACCGTGATACCAATGGACGGGATGATGAGGTTTGCCGCCCCGCGCCAGGGGAAGGTCTTGACCTTCGATTTGGGTTCCGCTTTGTAGAACCTATCGATCTCATCTATCCGATCTCGCAACTCATCATTGGCTATCAGCGATTCACTCAGTTCGGGCTCTATATAACTGACCAGCCGACTCGTCTGATCCGGCGACAGCCGGACGTCGATCCCAGGAGAGGCTTCCATCAACCCACTCTCCCCATCCGTGGGGTAGGGGGAAGGGCTTCGGACAGGGAGAGTGATCTCATGGTCCTCACTTGGGCGGTATCTTCGGCAACTTGACTTTGCCGGTTTTGGTGACAGTGGCGAGGTTCGTTGGTTTCACAGCCTTCACTCGAGCCGTCGGCCCGCGCTTCCAGCCAGCCATATCATTTCATCTTCTTGAGGGTTTGTGCCAATCGCGCCCGTTGGCCCAGCTTGCCACCCTTTTTAGCCGCTGCGGCCAGTTTCCCTGGAGGGATCTTCTGCCCCTGGGGAACGCCCAACTGGGCATGCAGGGCACCAGGTTTCTTGATCGCTCCCTTGATCCAATTCTTGGCTGCCATCACTTGCCCGCCTCTTGAGGGCACTTGACCGGAGGTGGTTTCCCTTTCCGCTTCTTGCCCACCCCGCCCGCGGGCATAGCTACGCGACCTCCTTCTTGGGTGGCTCTGCCTGCTCGGCGATCTTCGATAGTTCGGGCTTGTCCTTCGGGGGATGCTCCATCTTTCCGATCTTCGCTTGAATATTTGCGACAGCTTCCTTGAGATCCTTGGGAGCCTTGACTTCTGCTTCCAACGGGAATAGCTTAGCCTGAAGTTCGTACAGGATCTGCGCCAGAACCCCCACCGGCGGCTGAGGTCGTAGGGCGTACAGTTGGTCGGTGGCATATCGCATGACCTCACCGGCCGTCGGTTTCGGCTCATCGTTCCCTGCGGTCTTCTTTGCTTCCATCATTCCTCCTATAGCAGTCCCTGCTGTTGCAAGATCCGCGTCGCCATATCCATCGGCCGGGTATAGTGACCGGCACCTTTCTCTCCACCCATCTTGGTTGCCTGGTGCTGTTGCATCATCTGCTGTGCCAGCTTCGAATCTTGGAAAGTCGACTGCATCCCTTGTGCGGCAGTCAAGAACTTCCCAAGCTTCGCGATCTCCGCTTTCTTATCTGTCGGCTTTCCATCAGGTCCAACCTCGTTGCCCGAGCCAGCGCTCGAGTTGGTTCCACCATCCATCCCTAGAAACTGTATGAGCTGTTGCCAGAATGATGGAGACACCTGGTTCGGGTTCGTTGGCTGACTCGGAGTATTCATCCCGGTATCGACGCCGGTGGACATCGGTACATCAGGAGAATAGCCTATGCCCATGTCGCCAGGTGTAGTCCCTACATCACCGGCGCCGCCAAACATCTGATTGAACATACCTGACAACATCAGCGGCTCCCTCCTACTGTGATGTCTTCCATAGCCTGATTCAGATAGTCCTCCATATTGCTCCGTCATTGATCGACGGTCATGGAAGGATTCTCTTGCGTTGCGCTGCTACGTTCCTCTCGAGCAGCCCGGCGCTGTAGACCGTCACGGACTGCGTTATCGAAGTCCTGCTTGCTTATGTTCGGCGGCGGTGACTCGCCCTCGGGGCTCTGATCAAAACTCTGAACTATATCGTCTTGGATGTCCCGCCAGTTGCCGACAGCGTTGAGCATCGGTTGCAGATGGCCCTTGGGGATCGGGACCTTTGAGGTTACGTCCCCGCGATCGTTGATATCTATGAGGCTGCTATCTATCAACGTCTGAACCGCGTGGAACTGATCTTCCTCGGACATATCGCCCTTGGCGATCGCCCGGGCAGTTTGGTGCAGCAGCTTCTTCTCATCGTGTGTCGCGGGCTGCTTCCACCGGGCCTCCATCAGATCCCTAGCCGCGTTTATCTGATCTGCGCTGTCTGACAGCGCAGTCGGGATCGTTGTGCTAGTGGTAGTCGAGGTGCTAGGGGGCAACGATAGGGGCGTGTCTCCCTCACCATACTTGGTGGTGTTCCACAAGACAACGGTCCCATCAGGGCGCCTGAAGCTAGCTATTGCCACCGTAGTTCTTGAAGATCACCACGACCAGGATGATCAATAGAGCGATTGCTATTATCTGGATCACCATGCTGAATGTGGTCTCACCAACCATTAGCCCCGTTGGTAGCCTCTCGTATGTCGTCGCTTAGCTGGTCGCTCAACTCGAGTGCCGACGCAGTGGTGACATGCACCTTTCTGTCCAACGCACAATGGAGTACCTGTTATCGGTTGCCCCAGTTGGACATACTGACCGTTCTTCATGCGTAAGCATGTTAGAGCAGCCGCCAGCATACAGCCCCGGACAAGCGGAGAGTTGGACCACCCTTGGATTAACGACATCGCTGCCTCAGCATATCCGTGATTACCTGTTGCTGTTGCTCGAGGTGAGTAAGGGTTGTCTCAACCTCGGTTTCCATCTTGATCTCGCGTTCGATCTCTTGTTCATTCTCGTGCGAGAGTTGCGTCATGCAACCCGATATAAA
>Ga0126369_10000571_pt1 | contig 24280 bp, 27 predicted proteins | sample PanSoiMetaPlot_1_FD_109646 | JGI IMG/M metagenome (GOLD analysis project Ga0126369, IMG submission 109646) | Tropical forest soil microbial communities from Panama - MetaG Plot_1 | ecosystem: Environmental > Terrestrial > Soil > Tropical forest > Bulk soil | place: Panama | collected 2016-02-17
CGTACCCCTACAACGTCGGGCTGAGCCAGCGGCGGGTCGAATCGGTTCGCCGCTTCCTCGTCGAGAAGGGCATCGAGCTCCCGCGGATCCACCTGATCGGGCTCGGCCCCATCGCCGAGAAGGGGACTCCCAACGCCGAGAAGCGCAAGGTGACCGTCCGCACGATGATCAACAAGGAAGAGTAGACTCTCCCCGGATCCGGGGACGCGCTCGGTCGATCCGGGCGCGTCCCCAGAGCTCGAAGCCTCAGCTCCCTCGAACGAAGGCCGAAAGCGCCCGGCCGATCTCGTCCGGTGAGTCCTCCTGGATGAAGTGGCTGCCCGTGACTGTCACTTCGCGCTGGTTGGGCCAGCTGCGGCAGAACTCCCGCTGAGCCCCCACGAGGATCGAGCCGGGCTCGGCGTTGATGAAGAGCTTCGGCATCGGGCTCTTCGACAGCCACTCGCCGTATTCCCGCACGATCCGGGCGACGTCAGCCGGCTCGCCGTCAACCGGGATCTCCCGCGGCCAGGTGAGGGTGGGGCGGCGTGACTCCCCGGCTTCGAGATACGGCGCGCGATAGCGGTCCATCTCAGCGGGTGTGAGGCCGCGCAAGACACTCGCGGGCAGGATCCGCTCGACGAACACGTTCTTCTGCAGCACCATCTCCTCGCCCCCGGGCGAGCGCATCGCCTGGAAAATCTTGCGGGCCGCCTGGGGCCACTCCTGCCAGGTCACCGGTCGGACGATCGCTTCCATGTAGGCCACACCCTTGACGCGTTCGGCGTGGCGTCGCGCCCAGTGGAAGCCGAGGGCCGAGCCCCAGTCGTGCACGACGAGCACGACGTCTCTGGAGAGGCCCAGCGCCTCGAACCAGGCGTCGAGATAGCGTGCGTGCTCGACGAACCGATAGGTGATTCCAGAGACCCTGCCCGAATCGCCCATCCCAACCAGATCCGGGGCCAGGCATCGGTGGCTTCCGGAGACGTGAGGGATGACGTTGCGCCAGAGATACGACGACGTCGGGTTGCCGTGCAGGAAGACGACTGGATCCCCGGTGCCCGCGTCGACGTAGGCCATCTCCGTGTCCAGGACTCTGACGCGCTTTCGGGGGTGCGGGTCGGCGGCGGAAAGGGCACTCATGCGCCCGATTGTAGCCGACCCAGATCGTCGTTGCGACGCAGGGTTAGCGAACACGATCGGGAAGCGCGGTGGTCACGGGGAGATGCGACATAATCATTCGTGGGACGGTTCAGTAGGGGTCGGCCCCCGTCCCGGCCAAGCCCGAAGGACGGACATGATCGGATCGCGATTCAGCCCCGAAACTCGCAGGGCCCTTCGCATCGACATCTCGGCGACGCTTCTCTACACCCTCTTTGCCGGGCTCACGGCTCCATTCATCGGGCTGGTGCTGCGGCGCGATTTCGGCGCCACACCGCTCCAGCTGGCGGTCACATCCTCGGCGTGCGGGGCCTGCCTGCTCCTGTCCCTGTTATGGGCGAAGAGCTTCCACGGACGACCCCCACTGCCGTACCTCGTCTGGCCTGGTTTCCTGGCCCGCGGCGCCTTCTTGCTGACGCCGTTCGTCAGCTCGCCCTGGGCATTCACGGGCATCGTGATCGCCCGCGACTTCTTTGGCGCAGCCGTAGGGCCCGCCCAGGCCGCGGTCGTGGAGCGTGTCTACCCCCGCGCCCAGCGCGGCCGGGCGCTCGGCCTGGTCCGGATGGCCTGCGCGGTGCTCGGGATCGTGCTCGCGCTCGCCGCCGGCCAGCTCTTCGATCGGGTGGGATACCGGTGGGTCTTTGCCGCCGCCGCCGTGCTCGGAATGGCTGCGAGCCTGCGCCTGCGCCGACTCGTCGTGCCCGAGCCGGAGAACGGGGCCGGCGAGGCCCCCGCGGGTCTCCTTGGTGCTTGGCAGACGGTGCGCGAGGATCGCGTCTTCCAGCGTCTCCTGGTCGCGTCATTCCTGTTCGGCTTCGGCTGCTGGATCCAGACGCCCGCGCAGCCCCTGCTGCTCGTCGACGTGCTGCAGGTGAGCCCCTCGCAGGTTGGCGTGCTCGCCTCGGTGGCCGCGGTCGCGACGCTCGCCGGCAGCGTGTACTGGGCCCGTCTCCTCGATCGCAAATCGAGCCTGGAGGCGCTCCGCGTGATGTATTTCGTCGGCGGCATGACCCCGCTGGTCTACTACCTCGCCTGGAGCCCCTGGGTGCTGATCGCGAGCGCCGTCACCGACTCGATGGTGTCCGTTGGTCTCGAGCTCGTGTGGATGATGGCGATCATCGACGTCGCGGGGCCTCAGCGCACAGCCCACTACGTGGCGATCGGCGCCACGCTCGCAGGCGTGCGCGGCATCGCCGGCCCGCTGGTCGGCGGGCTCGTGATCCACGCCTTTGGCATCCACGCGGTCTATCTCATCGCGGCGATCCTGACGTTCTCGGGCGCGTGGCTCGCCGGACGCGAGCTCCGGGTGCGCGTCCCGGCGCCGGTGCTCACCCCCTGAGCCGCGCCATGCGGCCGCGAGCCCCGCGATATTCCGTGTGGCCGGGTCGGGGCCGTATACTCGGGGGGTGGCCAACGTGCTGACGACGCTCGCGGTTTCGCTCCTCCTGCTGGCCGCCACGCCCGCCTCGGCCGGTCCCACCGATCAGCTCCGCGAATACACCGACCAGGTGGTCAAGGTCCTCGACGACCCCTCGATGGCGCGGCAAGATCGGCGCGCCGCGGTCCGCAAGATCGCCCACGAGGCGTTCGACATCTCGGAGACCGCGCAGCGTGTTCTCGCGCGGCACTGGCAGGCCCGCACGCCGGCCGAGCGCGAGGAGTTCACGCAGCTGTTCGCCGATCTCCTGGAGCGGACCTACATCGCGCGGATGGACGAGTACGGCGGCGAGCGGATCCGCTACCTCAGCGAGTCGATCGACGGCAGCTTCGCGTCGGTCAAGGCGCGGATCGTGACGCGCACGGGCACCGAGGTTCCGGTGGAGTCGCGAATGAACCTTCACGGCGATCGGTGGCTGATCTACGACATCCTCATCGAGAACGTGAGCCTCGTGGGCAACTATCGCTCGCAGTTCGACCGGATCATCCGCACGAGCTCCTACGAGGAGCTCGTGCGCCGGCTCAAGACCAAGCGCGAGGAGTTCCTCAACGAGTCGACGCCGCGCCCTCGCCGGTCCGCCGGGTAGCACCAGGCCGTCGCCCCGGCGTTGCCCCTCGGTCCCAATCTGTTAGATTTCGAAGCGTGAGGACGCTACCCGCCGCGACCATTCCAGTCGAGATCGCCTCGTGGATCACGAAATTCGTCGGCGGTGACGGCTCGGGCCGGCGCGTGCTCGACGAGCCGCTGACCCAGGGCGCGACGGTGCGCAGCGTGCTGAGCGGGCTGTCGGCAAAATTCCCCGAGCTTCATCGGGCGCTGTGGCACGGTAAGGACCTCGGCGAGCACATCGAGGTGCTGGTCAACGACGCGGTCCTCGGCATCGAGCACGACCTCGACTCTCCGCTGCGTCCCGGCGACCGCATCACGCTCCTCGCTCAGTTCATGGGCGGGGCGTAGCGTCCAGCGTCCCGGTTTCCAATCGATGGCGAGTTACCAGATCATCGCCTGGAAGGACGTGCCGGCGATGGTCGAGGCGCGCGACGCCACCGAGACCGTCACTCGCCAGCTGAGCGATCGCTTTCAGCAGCTCATCGACTCGGTTGCGATGCGACTGGGGTTGCAGGATCAGGACGCGTATCTGGATCTGTGGGCCCGCAGCGAGACCCTCGAGCGCTCCGGGAGCGCGGCCGAAGTCGCCGAGGCAGTGGCGGGCGAGCTCGAGGAGAGGTTTCCCGAGTTCATCGCGCAGGCGTTCAACCGGCCCTGAGCCTCGACGAGGGCTCGCCACGCCGAGGCGCCGTCGATGTAAGCTAATCGCGAGTCTAGCATGGCCAGGCCGATCTCGATCAAGCTCATCGAGGACACGGCGCGCGAGCTGATGGCGCGCGCGGCCATCGATATTCCCGCCGACTACCGCGAAGGCGTCCGCCGCGCCCGCGACCGCGAGCAGAACCGCATCGCACGGTTCGTGCTCACCGAGATGGACCACAACTGGGACATCGCGACGGCCGAGCGGCGCCCGATGTGCGCCGACACCGGGCTGCCGCGTTACTACGTCCGGGCCGGCAACGAGGCGCTCGTGGAGGGGGGCTTCGTGGCGCTCGAGCGGGCGCTGCGCCGGGCGACCGCGGACGCGACGGCGGCGATCCCGCTCCGCCCGAACCGCGTGCACCCGCTCACCCGGGTGGATCACGACAACAACGTCGGCATTCACGCTCCCGAGATCACCTATGCGTTCGAGCCCGGCGGCGACTGGATCGACATCACGACCGTGCACAAGGGCGGGCTCTTCGGCAGCGACTACCGCATGCTGTTCCCGGCCGACGGCATCGGCGGCATCAAGCGCTTCTTCGTCGACACGCTCGTGCAGTTCGGCAAGCGCGGCCTGGCGTGCCAGCCCGCGATCGTCGGCGTCGGCATCGGGGGGTCCAAGGACACGTGCGTGCGCCTCGGCAAGGAAGCGGCGTGCCTGCGCACGGTCGGCAGCCGCAATCCGGATCCGGCGATCGCGGCGCTCGAGGACGAGCTGACCGCGCTCGGCAACTACATCGGGATCGGAGCGATGGGCTTTGCCGGCACCTCGCTCGTCGTCGCGACCCACGTCGAGGTCGCGTTCTCGCACACCGGCGGTATGCCGGTAGGGCTCCACAGCTTCTGCCTCTCCTCGAGGCGCGCCACGGCCCGCATCCATCCCGATGGACGAGTCGAGTTTCGCGCGGACCCGATGTGGTTCACCGACTACTACCGGCGCGAGGGCATCGAGTGACGGACGCGGCCATCGAGCGGCTCGACGACGTCCGGATGGACGAGGTCCGGCTCACCACGCCGGTCGCGGATGCCGAGCTGGCGCGCCTCAAGCTGGGCGACGTCGTCTATCTCGACGGCGTCGTCTACACCGCGCGGGAAAGCGTCTATCGACGTGTCGTCGATCAGGGCGTCGACCTGCCGGCGAGCGTCCGCGGGCTCACCAACGTGAACTTTCATTGCTCGCCCGCGGCCACGGTGCGGCCGGACGGGACGTACGCGGTCGAGGCGGTCACCGCCACGGCGAGCTTCCGCTTCGGCAAGTCGATGAGCCGCTGGTTCGAGCGCTCGGGCGCCAGGGTGATCGTCGGCAAGGCCGGCCTCACGGAGCTCGCGTATCGCGAGTGGTTCGTGCCCCACGGCGCCGTCTATCTCACCACCGTCGGCTATGGGCTCGGCGCCGCGTACGGCCGCTGCATCAAGCGGGTTGCCGACGTGCAATGGCTCGATCTCGGGATCGCCCAGGCGCTGTGGGTGCTCGAGGTCGAGAAGCTCGGCCCGTTCCTGGTCGAGGGCGATCGCCGGGGGCGGAGTCTCTTCGCCCTGGCGAACCGCGAGATCAATCTCCGGCTCGATGAGGTGTACCGCGGGCTGGCGCCGTTCTCGATGGGCCGCTTCGGTGAGACGACGGCCCGCCAGGACGAAGTCGTCTAGCCCCTGCTCGACGCTGTCCGGTCCGTCGAAGCAGTGCGGGCGATGTTCCCCGAAGATTTGACACGGTTGTGACGAAGACTGCGCCGGCGCCCGCCATACTGCGACAGCAGGTCGATACTCAATTCGCTGGGAGGAAAGGACACATGCTGAAGCGGGCGGGGTGGCTGGGTCGCGGGGTCGTGGTGGTGATGGTCGGTGTAGTAGTCGGGTTCGGCGGTGTCGTCGGCGAGTCGGCGGCGCAGAGTGACATGAAGAAAGACGACAAGATGAAGATGGACGACAAGATGAAGGCCGGCGACTCGATGAAGCCCGGCGACACCATGACGTCGGGCGACGCGATGAAGTCGAGCGACACGATGATGAAAGGTGACAAGAAGGACATGAAGTCCGATGGGATGAAGAAGGACGATAAGATGATGGAAAAGAAGCAGTAGCGATGGCATGGCGCGCGCCGCTCGTCGTCGCAGCGCTGATCGCGCCGTGGCTGATCGCGGGGACTGCCGACGCGCAGACTTCGCGCCTCGGCGCGGCGGCGCCGGAGGTCGCTGGAGAGCGTTGGATCAACAGCGCCCCCTTGACCACGCAGACCCTGCGCGGAAGGGTCGTGCTCGTCGAGTTCTGGACCTTCGGCTGAATCAATTGCAAGAACGTAATCCCGCAGTTGCGGGGCTGGTACGAACGCTACGAGAAGGACGGATTCACGATCGTGGGCGTGCACACCCCGGAGTTCTTCTGGGAGAAGTCGTACGGAAGCGTCGTCGACGCCACGAAGAAGCTGGGCGTCCGGTACCCGGTCGTCCAGGACAACGACCACGCGATCTGGAAGCGCTGGAGCATCTGGGCGTGGCCGACGACGATCCTGATGGACAAGAAGGGCGTCGTGCGCTATCAGCACATCGGCGAGGGCGACTACGACAAGACCGAAGCGATGATCCAGCGCCTGCTGGCAGAGAAGGAGTAGCCGCCGGGGTGTGGTCGCCGTCGGCGCGGTTCTCGGCGCTGGCCCTCCTGGCGATCGTGGCGCCCGCCACGATCGTCGCTGTCCTCGGCTACGTCTCGATCCGCCAGTGGGGCGCGTCGTCCGAGCTGCTCTATCGGGAGCAGGCGCGCGACATGGCGACGATGGCCGCGGACAAGGTCGAGACGACCCTACGCCGTACCGAGGACGCGTTCCTCGATCGCGTGCAGGCGCTCCTCCAGTCGGGCGCGCCGTTGTCTGGCGCGCTCGACGAACTGCTCGCCGGCACGCCGCTGATCCGCCGGCTCTATCTGATCGGGCCGCGTGGCGAGCTCGTGTATCCGCGCGCGTGGCGGGACGGCGATCAGGATATCTTCGGCCCCCTCGTGTCGGCAGGCGCGGTGCGCCGGCTCGCGCGCGAGGGCAAGCGCGAGGTGATCGCCAACAACCACGTCTGTCTGGCCTTGCTCACCCGGCGCGGGGGCGAGCCGGTGGTCGCGGCGTTCCTCCGCGATACCGACACCTTGCGGCGCGAGATCCTCGAGACGACGCTCGGCGCGCTCGAGTCGTCGACGATCATCGCCGTGCTCGACCACGAGGGGCGTACCGTCTACAGCCGCGCGCCGATCGGCGACGCGCCGCGCCTGCTCTCCGTGGGATTTCGCGAGGAGCTGCCCGACTGGCGGCTCACGGTCTACCAGGCGCCCGGCGCGTCGCCGCGCCAGGCGGTCCGCCGCCAGGTCATGCTCTTCACCGGCGCGCTCGGGGTGCTCGTGGTCGTCATCGCCGCCGGCATCGTTGCGACGTGGCGGCTCATGCGCCGCGAGACGGAGATGGCGCGACTCAAGTCGGATTTCGTCGCTAACGTATCGCATGACTTAAAAACCCCGCTCTCCGTGATCCGGATGTTCGGGGAGACGCTCGAGATGGGCCGCGTGACCGACGAAGGCCGGCGACAGGAATACTATCGGGTCATCACCCGCGAGGGCGAGCGGCTCTCGCGGCTGATCGATAACGTGCTCGACTTCTCGCGGATCGAGGGCGGCCGCCAGACCTATTCCATGACGCCGACGGCGGTGGAGCCGCTGATCCGCGCGACACTCGAGGCGTTCGAGTATCCGCTGGCCCAGCAGGGATTCAAGGTCGCGGTGAGCGTGGCCGCCGATCTTCCCGAGGTCACGATGGACGCCGACGCCGTCCAGCAGGCCCTCGCGAACCTGATCGACAACGCGATCAAGTATTCGGGAGACGATCGGGAGCTGACGATCGACTCGCGCGCGTCCGCCGGATGGCTCGTCATCACCGTTAGCGACCGTGGCGTGGGGATCGCGCCCGAGGAGCAGGGGAAGATCTTCGAGAAGTTCTATCGTGTTGGACGGAGCGACACGCAGGGGCGGCGAGGCAGCGGCGTCGGGCTGGCGCTGGTGCGGCACATCGCCGAGGCGCACGGCGGCAGCGTGACGGTCGAGAGCGCGCCCGGCGAGGGCAGCCGCTTCTCGCTGCGCCTGCCGCTCGGCGGATCGTGATGGCCAAGATCCTGATCGTGGACGACGAGCCGGAGATCGTGCGCGGTCTGGAGGACAACTTGCGCTTCGAAGGCTATCAGACCGCGTCGGCGGCAAACGGCGAGGAGGCATTGGCGCTTGCGCTGGGCGGCGCGCCCGATCTGATCCTGCTCGACGTGATGATGCCGCGCATGAGCGGATGGGACGTGTGCCGCGCGCTCAGAGAGAAGGGCGTCGACGTGCCCGTGATCATGCTCACCGCCCGGGGCGAGGAAACCGACCGCGTCCGCGGGCTGGAGCTCGGCGCCGACGACTACGTGACCAAGCCGTTCTCGCTGCGGGAGCTGCTGGCCCGGGTGCGGGCGGTGCTGCGTCGCCCGGGTCCGCGCGAGCACTTCGAGGAGTTCGCATTTGGCGACGTGCGAGTCCGCCCGCGGGCCCGGCAAGTGCTCAAGGCCGGCCGGGAGGTGCGTCTCACTCGCAAGGAGTTCGATCTGCTCGTCTACCTGATCGCGCACAGAGGCGAGGTGATCACGCGCGAGCGGCTTCTGGACGAGGTGTGGGGCTACGAGCGCTTTCCGACGACGCGGACGGTCGACACGCACGTGCTCCGTCTGCGGAAGAAGTTCGAGGCGGACGCCGATCGCCCGGTGTGGATCCTGACGCTCCACGGTCACGGTTACAAGTTCGCCACCGTGTGAGATCGTGAAGGCTGAGCCTGAGGAGGCACCATGCTGATTCGACGCGCACCGCGGTTCACCGCGAGTGACATAACGGACCCCAAGCTCTACCTGAGTCGGCGCGAGCTGATCTCGGGAGCCGCCGCGGCGCTGGCCCTCGGTCCGAGCGTGACCGCGGCGGCGGCGCCCGCGACGCCGGCCCTCGCGGCGCTCCCCGCGACCCGCAACCCGGGCTTCAGCTTGAACGAGCCGGCGACGAAGTTCGACGCGGCCACGACCTACAACAACTTCTACGAGTTCGGCGTCAACAAGGACGATCCCTCGCGGCTCGGCCACACCTTGCGCCCGCGCCCGTGGACGGTGCAGGTCGACGGCTTCGTGAGCAAGCCGAAGACGTTCGACATCGACGAGCTGATCAAGCTGTTCCCGCTCGAGGAGCGCGTGTACTCGCTGCGATGTGTCGAAGCCTGGTCGATGGTGATCCCGTGGATCGGATTCCCGCTGGCCTCGCTGCTCAAGCGGATCGAGCCGACGGGGCAGGCGAAGTTCGTCGAGTTCACCACGCTGCTCGATCCCAACCAGTTCCCCGCGCAGAAGCCGGGATTCTTCGGCTTCTCCTCGCTCGACTGGCCCTACGTCGAAGGGCTCCGGCTGGACGAGGCGATGCACCCCCTCACGCTCCTGACCGTCGGGATGTACGGCAAGGTGCTGCCCAACCAGAACGGCGCGCCGGTCCGGGTGGTCATTCCCTGGAAGTACGGCTTCAAGAGCGCGAAGTCGATCGTCCGGATCCGGCTGGTGAGCGAGCAGCCCAAGACCGCCTGGGAAAAAGCCGCGTCCAACGAGTACGGCTTCTACTCCAACGTCAATCCCGCCGTCAGCCATCCGCGCTGGAGCCAGGCAGACGAGCGGCGTATCGGCGAATTCCGCCGCCGGCCCACCTTGCCGTTCAACGGCTACGCCGACCAGGTAGCGTCGCTCTACGCCGGGATGGACCTGAAGAAGTATTACTAGGCCGTGACGCGTCGGGCGCGCATCACACTCAAGACGGGAGTCTGGGCCGTCTGTCTGGCGCCGCTGGCGCTCCTGGCCTATCGCGCCTGGACCGACGATCTCGGCGCTAATCCGATCAGCTTCATCACGAACACGCTCGGGGATTGGACGCTCCGGATCCTGCTCACCTCGCTCGCGATGACGCCGCTCCGCATCGTGTTCGGCCTGTCGTGGCCGATCGCGCTCCGGCGGCTCCTCGGACTGTTCGCCTTCGTCTACGTGTGCCTGCACTTCGCCGTGTGGAGCGTCCTCGACTTCTTCTTCGACTGGCCGCGGATGTGGGCCGACATCGTCAAGCGCCCGTACATCACCATGGGCATGCTCGCGCTGCTCTCGCTGATCCCGCTCGCCGCCACGTCGACGACCGGCATGATCCGTCGCCTGGGCGCGAGGAACTGGACGCGCCTGCACCGCCTTGCGTACGTCGCCGCGGTGTGCGGCGTGGTGCACTATCTCTGGCTCGCGAAGGTCGGCGTGAAGGATCCGTACTGGTATGCCGCGGCGCTGGTCGTGCTGCTCGGAGTCCGTGGATGGGAGTGGGGGCGCCACCTGATGCGCCGCCGCCGCGCTCGCGCGGAGCCGGCCTCGGCGCGTGTGCGGTCCCAGGCCGAAAACCCACTTTCGTGAGCGGCGATGCCGCCGTAGTATCGGTGGCACCATGAACGCAACGACTCTCTCCGTCAACGGCCGCGCCTACCGCGCGCCGCAACGCCCGGTCGTCGTGGTCTGCATCGACGGGTCCGAGCCCGCGTACTTCGAGCACGGCCTCGCCGGACACACGACGCCGGCCATCGCGCGCTTCCGCAAAGGCGGCGTGTATCGCGTCGCGCGGTCGGTCGTACCGAGCTTCACCAATCCCAACAATCTCTCGATCGTCACCGGCGCCTCGCCGGCCGTCCACGGGATCTCCGGCAATTACTTCTACGATCCCGCGACCGGTCAAGAGGTGATGATGAACGATCCGAAGTTCCTGCGGTGCGAGACGCTGCTGGCGGCGCTGTCACGCGCCGGCGCGCGCGTCGCGGTGGTCACCGCCAAGGACAAGCTTCGCCGGCTCCTGGGCCACGGCATGGACGGCATCTGCTTCTCGTCGGAGAAGGCGGATCAGACCATCAAGGCCGAGCACGGCATCGAGCGGGCGACCGACCTGGTCGGCATGCCGGTCCCGTCGGTGTACAGCGCCGAGCTATCGGAGTACGTCCTGGCGGCGGGGCTCGAGCTGCTCCAACGCGAGCGCCCGGACGCGATGTACCTGTCGTTGACGGACTACGTCCAGCACAAGCACGCGCCCGGCGCCCCAGCGGCCACCGCCTTCTACACGATGCTCGACCGCTACTTCGACGCGTTCGATCGCGCCGGGGCGGTGCTGGGGATCACCGCCGACCACGGGATGAACGCGAAGTCCAATCCGGACGGCACGCCGAAGGTCGTCTACCTGCGCCCGCTGCTGGACGCGCTGGTCGGCGCCGGGCGCTCGCGCGTGATCCTGCCGATCACGGACCCGTACGTGGTGCACCACGGCGCGCTCGGCTCGTTCGCGACGATCTATCTCGACGAGCCGGCACAGGCGAAGTCGGTGGCGGCGCACCTCGCGTCGACCGCCGGCATCGCCGAGATCTACGACAACGCGGCAGGCTGCGCGCGATTCGAGCTGCCGCCCGACCGCGTCGGCGATCTGATCGTCATCGGCGAGACCCACACGGTCCTCGGCAAGTCGCCCGGCGAGCACGACCTGTCGCTGCTCGAAGAGCCACTCCGCTCGCACGGCGGCGTGTCGGAGCAGACGGTGCCCTTCGTGATCAACCGGCCGCTGAACGAGACGTACGCCCGGCGGCTCGCCGGCGCCGCCGACCTGAGGAACTTCGATCTGTTCGACTACGTGCTGAACGGGGTGAGCTGAGACGACGCCGCGCCGCGCTGGGCGCCGCAGCTACTCGCTGCGCTGCGCGCGGGCTTCCTCGGCGGCCTTGATCTCGTCGGCGAACATTGCGGCTGTCAGCGGGCACGGCGGCTTGTTTTCGTCGACGTACTGGCAATCGGTCTGGTTGCACTGCACGAAATAGCCCTGTGGACGCCCGAATCCGCCCGGCCGACGCAGGCGGATCTGAACGCTCTCGGACACGACGCCACACCAGAAATCACGCGCACGGCTTCGGCTCACGTCATCTCCTCAGCGCGACCCGCGGATGCCGGCGCGCTCGAATACTAGGGGCTTGACCACGATACGCCAGGAGCCGCGTCGATACAACATGTCTGTGAGTTTTTTCGCGGACCTGGCCGCGAATTCCGTGAACGACGCTCTGGATTCAGCTATAAAGGACCTGATTCGCACGCGTTCCGGCTTCACCCCAACGACAGCAGCGCTCTAAGAGGAGGGGTTCGTCGTTTGGCTCGGGTCATGACCGGCCGTTGGCGCCCCGAGATGGCGTTGGCGGCAGCGGCGATCGCGGTGGTGGTGCTCGGCGGGTGCGGCGGCGTTTCGAGCGCGGTCAGAACCGAGTCGTCCCTCTCGAGCGCGCACGAGCCCACGGGCTCGAGCCCCGGATCACCGGACTCCGACTGGTCGGCGAGCGCTCCCGCAGAGCCGGTGCAGGTGTCCGGAGACTCGGCGGCCGCCGATCAGGCTCCGGGTGAGGGCGGAGACGGCGCAGTCGCCACGTTCGCCCAGGCGCCGGCGGCGCCGGAGGACAAGGAGCCGGCCGGACCGAGCGACGAAGAGGACTACGATCCCTGGGAGCGGTTCAACGAGAAGGTGTTCGAGTTCAACCGTCAAGCGGATCGGTTCGTGCTGAAGCCCGTCGCGAAGGCCTACAGCGTGATCGTCCCAGAGCCCTTCGAGTTGATGATCGCGAACGGATTCGACAATATTTCCTTCGTGCCCCGACTGATCAATAGCCTGCTGCAGGCGAAATTCGGCGGCGCGAGCCGCGAGCTCTCCCGATTCCTGATCAACAGCACTCTCGGTATCGGAGGGCTGTTCGACGCGGCGAAATACTGGGGAATCGAGAAGAGCCGGGAAGACTTCGGGCAGACGCTCGGCGTCTGGGGGGTGAGCCCCGGCCCGTACCTCATCGTACCGTTCCTGGAGCCGATGACGGTCCGGGACGGCATCGGCCGGGGCGTCGACAGCTTGATGAACCCGCTGTCCTATTTCATCCCGTTCTTCTGGATAGGGATCAGCCTCAAGCTCGGCGAGATCGTCAACGATCGCGCGCTGAATCTCGAGCTGTTCCAGGGCTTCGAGGAAAGCGTCGTCGATCTCTACAGCGCTGTCCGACACGGCTATCTCCGGCGCCGCGAGCAGCTGATCAAGGAGTAACGTGGGGCGGCGCGTCTTCCTCCTCGGAATCGTCGCGGGGGCGGCCGCCGTCGGCTGCCTCGTCTGGGGCGCGTGGATCGCTGCCGTCAGCCCAGCGCGTGCGAGCGCCGAACGAGGCGACGTCAAAGCTGGGCGCGAGCTGTACGTGCGCCACTGCGCGGCTTGCCACGGCGACAGCGGACGGGGCGACGGCGCGTCGGCCGCCTCGTTCGCCTCCAAGCCCGCCGACCTCACCGACGGTCGTCTCATGAACGCGCTTCCCGACGAGTTTCTTCACAACGTCATCATGCACGGAGGGCCGGCCGAGGGACTCTCGCCGGGAATGCCGCCGATGTCGGCCTTTCTCGGCGACGATCAGGTCCGTCACGTGATCGAGTACGTGCGCTCGATCGCCACGCCGCCGTTCCGTCCGGAGGTGGCCAAGCCGCTGGTGTCGTCCGCGCGCGCGCCACGCCAGCCCATCCTCTTCAACCACGTGATCCATGCCGGCTCGTTCCAGATCCCGTGTCAGTACTGCCACGCCGACGCGCGCCGCTCGGAGTACGCTGGGCTTCCGTCGGTCGAGCGGTGCCTGGGCTGCCACAGGATCATCGGCGCTCAGGACAATCCGGAGATCGCGAAGATCCACGAGCACGCGAAACGCGGTCAGGCGATTCCCTGGGTGCGGATCTTCAAGCTGCCCGAGTTCACCTACTTCTCGCACAAGCCCCACGTCCGCTTCGGCCTGGAGTGCCAGACCTGCCACGGCCCGATCGAGCGGATGCGGGTGGTCGGGGCGGAGACGGGGCCGCGGCTTGGCGATGACCTGATCCGGCTCCTCGGCTTCCGGCCGGCCCCCCGGCCGTTGACGATGGGCTGGTGCGTCGAGTGCCACCGGGGGCAGAACGCCACTCGCGGCGCCAAGGCACCTCTCGAGTGCGTGACCTGCCACCACTGATCAGCCCGCGCCCCGCAATTATCCGGAAAACCTGACCGCTTCGGCGTCTTTTGCTATCCCGTCGGTAGGGGTAGCGGCTCTCCGAACCACCGCAGATAGCAATCATCGCCGGTGGTAAGAAATTGGACGAGGGCCGCGTGGCTTCCGCTATTTTATGACTATGGACAATATCCTGGTCGTCGACGACGAACGGAACATCCGTACGCTCTGTTCGCGGGTGCTGGCCGGGGACCAGATCGAAGTCCACGGGGTTGGTACAGGCAAAGAGGGCCTCCAGACCGCCGACGAGGTGAGCCCGGACCTGGTGTTGCTCGACCTTCGCCTCCCGGACATGGACGGCATCGACGTCCTCCGCTCCCTCAAGGGCCGCCATCCCGAAATCGCCGTCATCATCATCACCGGCTTCGGCCAGATCCAGAGCGCCGTCGAGGCGATGAAGGCCGGCGCCACTGACTACCTCGAAAAGCCCTTCGAGCATCTCGACAAGCTGAAGCTGGCGGTCTCGCGCGCGCTCGAGGAGGTCCGTGCCCGCCGCGAGATCCAGCGACTCCATCGCCTGCAGGAGAAGGAGTATCGCGTCGATCAGCTCATCGGCGAGTCGGAGGGAACTCGGCGGCTCCGCGAGCTCATCGGCAAGCTCGCGCGCAGCGAGGCGGCAACCATCCTGATCCACGGCGAGAGCGGCACCGGCAAGGAGCTCGTCGCGCGTGGCCTGCACTACGAGAGCTCGCGGCGGGATTCGCCGTTCATGGAAGTCAACTGTGCCGCGATCACCGAGACCCTGTTCGAGAGCGAGCTATTCGGCCACGAGAAGGGCGCGTTCACCGACGCCAAGGCATCGAAGAAGGGTCTGATGGAGCTGGCCGATCGCGGCACGCTGTTCCTGGACGAGGTCAGCGAGATGTCGCTGAACAGCCAGGCGAAGTTTCTGCGGGTGCTCCAGGAGCGCGTGCTCCGGCGGGTGGGCGGTACACGAGACATCAAGGTCGATCTGCGAATCATTGCCGCGACCAATCGTCCGCTCGAGATGCGCGTTAAGGACGGTCAGTTCCGCGAGGATCTCTTCTACCGGCTCAACGTGATTCCGATCCACATCCCGCCGCTGCGCGAGCGCCGCGACGACATCATGCCGCTCGCTCGCCACTTCGTCATGGACGCGAACACGCGCTTCCACAAATCCATCAAGGGGTTCACGCCGGAGGCGGAGCGGCTGATGGTCGGCTATCAGTGGCCCGGTAACGTGCGCGAGCTCCGGAATCTGATCGAGCGCCTCGTCATCCTCGGCACGTCCGAGCTCATCGAGCCTCAACACCTTCCGGTGCAATTTGCGACTCAGGTGCGCCCGGCTGCGGTGCCCGAATCGTCGTCCGACGAGCCGCGCACGCTGGCCGAGGTCGAGCGCGCGTATATCGCGCAGATCATGCAGCGCGTCGAGTCGAACAAGAGCAAGGCAGCCAAGATTCTCGGGATCTCACGCCAGACGCTTCGCAAGAAGCTCATGGAAGAGTGAGGCTCGATCAGTCCATCGCCACTGGTGATTTCGGGGCCACTCCGGAGCCCAGGGGCACGGGCAAGCCCAACTCATTGAAAACACGTTCTTTCCGGAATGACTTCCGCCCGGCTTTGTGAAATCTTGGCAACTAATCAGCCATTCGAGGGCGGGGCCGGAAATCCCAAATTGATTGATTTCATGAAGACTTGCCGGCGATCAAACCCTTGGTCCTCCATTTGCTACTTCTCTGTGCGAGCCACGCTCGAAAACGGCCAGGGGAGAGAATGATGAGACCCACGTTCAGGAAGGTCGAAGTCAAAGAGATCAGCCACTTGGAGCGGCTCGTCGTCGAGAACGCCGATGGCGTCGAGGCGGGCATGATGATCGTCGACTCGCGCCTGCTCCTTGGCCAGACCTCGATCGACCTCGTCGGTCTCGATGGCAAGGGCTCTCTGGTGCTCATCGCACTGGACTTCACCGCCGATGACGCGCTTCTCCTCCGCGTCATGGACGCGTACGCCTGGTGTGTCGAGTACCCCGACACGCTCCGGCGCCTCTATCCGATGGCGAAGGCTTCCTCCCGGCCGCCGCGCATTCTCTTCATCGTCGAGAAGACGACCGACGCGTTCCTGCGCCGGATCAAGCAGCTGAGCCTCCTCGAGATCGATTGCTTCGAGTTCCGCCATCTCGAGGTGAACGGCTCGCCGGTCGTGTATTTCGATCTCGTCGAGCGGCTGCGCAAGTCGATCGTGGAGACCAAGGTCGAGGGTCCGGCCCCGGCTCCCGCAGGCCCTGCCAAGACCGTCGAAGCACGGGTCAAGCCTCGGACCGCGCCTCGGATCGAGCCGGTGAAGGCCCCGGTCGAGGTGAAGCCCGCGATCGACGTGAAACCCCCAGTCGAGTGGTCCACGCTCGTCGAGTCGCGTGCGCCGGTCCGTGAGCCCAAGCGGGTCGATCCTCCGAGGGCGGTCCCCGTTGAGCCAGTTCGCGTCGAGCCGGCTGCAGTGGTCGCTGCGGCACTACAGTCGGCGGCGCCGATCGCGGCGGCGCCGAGCATGGCCGCTCCAGTCGCAGAGGAGCCCCGCACTGTCGCCGAAGTCCAGACGCCGCCGGTGGTCGAGTTTCAAATGGTGAAGCTCGAGGCGGCCGCCGTGCCGTCAACCCCCGAGCCTTCCGCTGTGATCCCGGCAGAGCCCGCAGTCGTCCTCGAATCGATCGAGTCGACCTCGCGGCCGTATACGAACGGCTACCTGCCCGAGCCCGCCGTCGCATCACTCGTGGAGGCGGCGCCGAGTGTGCCTGCGCCGGTGGAGGCGCCGATGGCAGCGTCGCCCGTCGCCATTCCCTTCGAGTCATCGCCCGCTCCGGCCGAGCCGGAAGCGGCCGTGCCAGGTCCTGTCCCGCCTTCCCCAGTGTGGGCGAAGTCCGGAGCACAGCCGAACGGGGCGCGACCGCAATTCTTCACGACAGCGACGAAGAGCAACATGCCGGTCGAGACTCCGGCGACGGTCGCCGAGGTGGCGCCGACCGCCGAACCGGCCACGCAACCAGCCGCGAGCAAGGCTGGACTGGAAGTCGATGACCGTCCAGAGCTCGAATCGCTGAGCTTCCCGAAGGACGGCCTGTCGCGCCAGTGGCTGGAGTTCCTCAGTCAGCTCGGCGCGACCAAGTAACAGGAGCTCGCGTGTGACGACCACGATGGACGGCGAGACTCAGGTTCCCGGCAGCGCGCTGGCTGAGCGGCTCCGCGTTCTGCTGGTCGACGACAATGCCTCGGTCCTTCGGTTCCTGGCATCGGCATTCTCGTCCAATGGATGCCAGGTGACGACGGCGTCGACCGCCGAGCACGCGCTCGAGCAGTTGAGCGACGACCCGTACGACCTGGTCGTGTCCGACATCAAGATGCCGGGTCTGAGCGGGCTCGACCTGCTCCGCGCGGTCAAGGGTAAGCAGCCTGGAACGCCCGTGGTGTTGATCACGGGCGTGCCCTCGGTCAACTCGGCCGTCTTCGGGTTGCGTCACGGCGCCTACGACTACCTGCCCAAGCCCTTCTCGGTCACCGAGGTGAAGGAGCTCATCCGCCGCCTCCGGCGTGACCGGGCCGACGGCAACGGCAACGTCACCTATCCGGCGGGGCTCACCGAAGAGCTCGCGCGGCGGCAGGGCGGCGTCGAGGCGATCTCGCGAATCGGCGAGGTGGCGCTGCAGGGGCTCGAGCCGAGCGTCTTCGCCGAGAAGGTCGTCGAGTACACGATGCAGAGCTTGCGCTGCGACGGCGCGCTCATGCTGCTGCGCGATCAGGGCGGGCAGTTCAACGCGAGCCGCCAGGGCGAGCCCTCGATGGTCGGCCAGATCCTCGCGCTCCTGCAAGCGTCGTTCGGCGACGTCGTCAAGACCGAGGGGCGCGAGACGGTGGTGCTCACCAAGCGTGAGCACGGGTTCGAGGCGCTCGCGGCGATGGTGCCGGGTGTCGGAGACGCCATGGGCATCCTCTGCGTCGGTCGCAGCGCGGAGCACGGCGGCTTCCTGCCGGACGAGAAAGCGCTCCTGCTCGGCTACGCGCAGACCACGGCCGTCGCTCTGCAGAAGCTGCTCCTGCGCGAGAACCTCGAAAAGAACCTGATCGACACGATCTCGTCGTTCGTCATCGCGCTGGAGTCGAAGGATCCGTACCTGAAGGGCCACTCGGCGCGCGTGTCCTTGTATTCGGGCGAGCTCGCGACGGTCATGGGCGTCGCGCCGGCCGACGTGGTCATGATGAGCCGCGCCGGCATGCTGCACGACCTCGGCAAGCTCGTCATCATGGACAACATCCTCCGCAAGCCGCGCCAGCTCACGGAGGAGGAGTTCGAGCTGATCCGCACCCATCCGGTGGTCGGCGACAAGATTCTCAAGCCGCTGAAGTTCCTTTCGTGCGAGGCGAAGGCGGTACGGCACCACCACGAGCGGTACGACGGCAAGGGCTATCCGGACGGTCTCAAGGGCGACGACATCCCGTTGATTGCCCGTGTGGTGACCGTGGCGGACGCCTTCGACGCGATGACGTCGGATCGCCCGTACCGCGGCAAGCGACCGCTGGCGGCGGCGCTCGAGGAGATCGGTCGCGGCGCCGGCACGCAATTCGATCCGACCGCCGCCGACGCGTTCCTGACGATTCCGCTCGCGCGCCTGGATCAGATCAGCCGCCATCTCGATCTGCGATCGCCCGCGCTCGAATCGCCGATTCCGCCGTTGGTGGGAGTCCATTGACCGAGTCCTCCCGGCCCAAGATTCTCGTCGTCGACGACGCCGGTCCCGTCGTGATCCTGTGCGTCAATGTGCTGCAGGCGCTCGGGTACGCCATCCGGGCGGCGAACCGGGGCGAGACGGCGCTCGATCTCTGCCGCAAGGAGCTTTTCGATCTCCTGGTGGTCGACTACAAGATGCCGGGCATGAACGGCTTCGAGGTCCTCGAGCAGGCTCGTCGGATCCGCCCGGGGATGGCGTGCATGCTGATGACCGCTCACGGCACTCCCGACATCATCAACGAGGCGACGCGCCTCGGGTTCGACTACATCCTGTTGAAGCCCTTCACGCCGTCGGAGCTCCGAGGGGCCGTCGACAAGGTCCTCGCGAGCAAAGCCTAGGGATCGCGGGGTGCAGCCGAGTGCGCCCGCGACCCTCACGGCGGAAGCGGCGGGAGCCATCATGAACGTGGCGGCCGAAGCGATGGGCGGATGGCTCGATCGCCTGCTCTCGATCGGCTACGGCGTGGTCTACGATTACGTCTATCCGCGCTTCCGTCATTACCAGCGGCTCCAGGCGGAGGTGCGAGATCTGGTGGCGGCCGCGGTTCCGACGCAGGTCGAGCGTCGAGACGTGCGCGTGCTCGAAGTTGGCTGCGGGCCCGGGAACTTCACCTGCGCCCTGGCCGAGGCGGGCTTCACCGTGACCGGCCTGGACGCCTACGCCGCGCTGGTCGGCGCGGCCAAGGAAAAGCGGCGCGCGCGGCACCTGTCCAACCTGGCCTTCCGGCACGGAGAGCTCACGTGCGGCAACACGTTCCGGGACGAGACGTTCGATCAGGTCGTCAGCATCCACGCTCTCTACGCGCACCCGGCGCCGGACCGGCTCTTGCGGGAAGCGTACCGAGTCCTCAAGCCCGGAGGATACGCGGTGCTCGTCAATCACACGCGGCAGATCGGCCGCTGGTCGACCGTTCGCGATCTCGCCCGGCGCGACGGTATGGGAGCGGCGCTGCACGGGCTTCTGTGGGTGCTGCCCAATCGGATCTTCGAGGCGGCGCGCCGTCGGGTCGGCCCTCACTACTGGGACGAAGAGACGTTCGCCGCTCGAGTGCGCGGATCCGGGTTCTCGGTCCTGGCCATGCGCCGCACGTTCGTCGGAGACGCGAGCCTGCTGGTGTGGGCGCGGAAGAACGCCTGAGGACGACGTGAATCGCTTACAGACCGCGCAACACCAATTGCAGCCCGTCGGGGGCGGGCCGCGGGTCGCGGCCGCTGCGAGGGTGGGAGATCGTATGCCTTTTCGGGACGCGCTCGAGCACATGATTGCCGTCACGTACGGCGTCACCTACGACGCCGTGGTGACGCATTTCCCGCCCTACGAGGCGATGCTCGAGGAGATCGTCGCGTTCGTGGCCCGTTCGATTCCGGAGGGAACTCCCGTGCGTGCGACACGCGTGCTGGACGTGGCGTGCGGCATCGGCAACGTCAGCCTCCGCCTCGCCCGCGAGGGCTACTCGGTCGTCGGCGTCGACGGTGTGAAGCACCTGGTCGAGATCGCCCGCGAGAAGGGCTCGCCGCGGGGTACCAACGTGACGTTCCAGCACTTCGACATTGCGCGCACACCGGTACCGGCTGGAGGCAACTTCGACGTGCTGGTGAGCATGCACACGCTGTACTGGCATCCTGATCCGACCGCGCTCCTCGAGGCGTGCCGCAGGGCGCTGAAGCCGGGCGGTCACGCGATCTTCCTGACCTACGAGCAGCCGGCGGGGTTCGGGACGTTCCGTCAGGTCCGCGAGGCGGAAGGTCTCGTCGCCGCGATTCGTTCGCTACGGTGGCTCGTGCCGACCATGACGTTCGAGTTCTTCCGGGAGAGCGAGCACCGCTATCTGACCGCGCCCGAGTTCCATGAGATCCTGGGCGGCGCCGGCTTCGAGGTTCTCGAGGCGAGGCAGACGTTCCTGTCGGGTCTGAGCCGTCTCGCGTGGTGCCGTGTGAAATGAGCGCGGCCGGTGAGGGAGGATGGTGGACAAAGGCACGGGGCGTGCCCCGGATCTTGCCACGAAGGAGTACCGTGCGATGTGGACGCGCGTGAGCTCGGCTGTGCTGGTGATGGCGCTCGCGGTCCTCGGAGCGTTCCCGGGGACGGGCGAGGCGACCCACGGCGGCGGTTCCCATCCGGATGCGGTCCTCTACGAATTGACGGAGCACGCGGTGTTCAACGACGGTCTGCGCCTGGCCACCTCCTCGCTCGAAGGCTCGGCGCGCCGCGGCACGCCGCTGTGCCCGGAGGGCCTGCAAGCGTTCGCCAAGGCGGCGTTCGCGACGGCCGGCATCCGCGTGAAGATCGATCCGCGCTGCGCCGTCGTTGCCGTCGGCTCGAGTGAGATCAGCCTGACGAGCTTCGACGGCACGATCAGCGGTAAATTCTGGGTCGTGGTCAACAGCGACGCGACGAACCTGACCGACGCCCAGGAGCTCGTGATCATGAGCGGCAGCTTCCAGGGTACTGTTCAGGTAATCGATCCGCCGGACGGTCACACGATCGCGGTGCTCCCGGGCAGCACGTTCACGCCCGAGTGGGTGCTGGAGGGATTCCTGAAGCCGTCGCCCGCGACCTTCTCGGGAACGTTCCGCCTTCCGTTCACCGTCCACCAGATCGCCGTCTACGAGACCGACCATGGTCGGCTCGTGCCGGTGCTGCCCAACGAGCGGGCGCTCGGCAAGCCGAACGTGCGGCTCGAGGTCGATTTCGACTAGCGCGGAATTTGACAGGGGAATGATTGCCGTGGAAGAGAGACCGTCCGTGTCGCGGAAGCCCGGCGGGCGCAGTGCGCGCCGCACGGGTGTGGTCTCGCGCGGCACGCGCGTCTATCTCCGGACCCTGCGACCCGAGGACCTCGAGTATCTGTCGGAGTGGGCCGAGGATCCGGTCCTCGAGCGCATGGTTGGCAGCGAGTTCCTGAACAGCTATAAGCACGTCTACGACAAGGACCCGTCCTTCTACGAGGCGTGCCTGATGGATTCGACGCAGATCGTGCTCGTGATCGAGGCCCGGCCCGAGTGGGCCACGCCCCTCGGGGTCGCGCGTCTGTTCAACATCCATCTGCTGGAGGGCTACGCGTTCCTCGAGGTCATGCTCACCGATGCGAAGGCGATCCGTCGGGGATTTGGGGTGGAGGCCGGCAAGCTGATTTCGTACTATGGGGTCGACGTGCTCGGGCTTCGGCGTATCGAGGCCAAGGTGTACGAATACAATCGGCTGAGCGCCAACTCGCTGCGGCGCAACGGCTTCCGGCAGGAGGGGATCCTCCGCAAGGCCGGATACCAGGACGGTCAGTGCTGGGACATGCTGGTCTTCGGTATTCTGGAGCACGAAATCGAGGAACAGCGCAAGAAGGACCGAGTGTATCTCCCTCTCGACGGTCCCGAGGGGGACGCGCGTGACGCTTCATAATCTCCTCCCGCTCCTCGCGCTGATCCTCAACGTCTCCCTGGCGGGGATCACGCTCCTGCGCAACTCCGGGAGCCGCCTCAACCGCCTGTTCACGTACTTCGTCGGCAGCATGGCCGTCTGGAATTTCGGCGTCTTCATGCTGCGCCGGGCGCCTGACGAGATCACGGCGGTCGTCTGGGAGATCGTCATCCACACCGGGGTCATCGTGCTCCCGGCGTTCTACTACCACTTCGTCCTGATCTTCCTCGAGAGCACGACACGCCACCGCACCTCGCTGGCCGTCGCGTACCTGCTGGCGATCGTGTTCAGCGTGATCAACCTGAGCGGCTCGTCGCTGTTCATGAGCGGCGTCAAATCGACGTACTGGGGCTGGGCGCCCGCGACCGGCCCGGTCTACACCCCCTTCTTCGCCTACTTCAATTTCTTTCTCATCTACGGATTGCTCCACCTCATCCGCGTGTACAAGGGCGTCGATTCGAGCTTCCGGCGGAACCGCGCGACGCTCATCCTGCTCGGCACCGGCGTGAGCCTGATCGGCGGCGTCATCGACTTCGCCCGGTTCATCCTCACGCGCTTCCTGCCGGCGGCGGATCTCGTGTACCCGATGGGCATCCCGGCCAACATGATCTTCGCGCTGATGCTCGGCACGTCGATCGTGCGCTACCGCCTCTTCGACGTGAACGTGCTGGTGAAGAAGGGCGCGATCTATCTGCTCCTGTGGGGTGTCCTTACCGGGATGCTCGTGACGGCCGAATCGTACGCCGACTGGGATCAGATGAACCCGCTCTGGGTCATTCTGCCGCTCGGCTTCGTCCTGACCATGCTGGTGAGCCCGATCGGCCAGCGGTTCGAAGAGCGCATCGAGCGCCTGATGTTCAGCCGCCGCCGGGGCTGCTACGAGACTCTGCTGGATCTCAGCAAGCGCATGGGTTCGATCCTCGACTTCGGGCGCCTGATGGAGACGCTCGTGCACGGACTCGTGCGCGGCGTGCCGCTAACCCACTGCGTGCTGATGATCTTCGATCCTCAGCGCAGCGCGTTCGTCGTTTACCGCGAGGACACGACGGTCGGCGAGGGGGCCGGTATTGCGTCAATCCGGGTCGATAGCCCGATCGTGCAGTGGCTCAACCAGAAGGGGCGGGTGCTGGTCAAGGAAGAGGCGAAGCTCAATCCCGAGATTGCGGTCTACTTCGAGACGGCCGAGAACGAGCTCGACGCGATCAAGGCAGCCCTCATCGTGCCGCTGAAGATCGAGGGCAAGCTGACCGGAATCCTCCTGGTCGGCGAGAAGCTCTCGGGCGATATCTTCGACGACCAGGAGCTCGAGGTGCTCGCGGTGCTCGCCAACCAGGTCGCCATCTCGCTGGAGAATGCGCGCCTCTACGAAGAGCTCTCGAACTCGAACGCCCAGCTCATGCAGGCGAGCCGGCTGAAGTCGCAATTCCTGGCGAGCATGTCGCACGAGCTCAGGACGCCGCTCAACTCGATCATCGGGTTCTCGAAGGTGCTCCTCAACCGCTTGGACGGCGAGCTGACCGAGCGGCAGGAGACCTACATCCGCTCGGTCCACAACAGCGGCGCTCACTTGCTGCAGCTCATCAACGGCATCCTGGATTTCTCCCGCATCGAGGCCGGCAAGCTCGAGATGCTTTCCGAGGAGATCGACCTGCACGAGCTGATCGACGAGTGCATCGAGTCGTCGATGCCGCTGGCGCGCGGCAAGCAGCTCAAGATCGAGAAGAACGTGCCGCTCGAGCTGCCACCGCTGTCGGCCGACCGCACGAAGGTCAAGCAGATCATGCTCAACCTGCTCTCGAACGCGATCAAGTTCACCGCGCAGGGCCGGGTGCTGGTGAGCGTCGTCGCCGAGCCGGACGCCGTCCGGCTGAGCGTGGCCGACACTGGTATCGGGATCCGCGAGGACGATTTGGCTCGGCTGTTCGAGCCGTTCCAGCAGCTCGACAATCCGGTCGCCCGCAGCGCGGGCGGCACGGGTCTCGGGCTGGCGATCAGCAAGAAGTTCGTCGAGCTCCACGGCGGCCGCATCTGGGCGGAGAGCCGTGAGAACCAAGGCTCGACGTTCCATTTCACTTTGCCATTGATCTGAGGAGACGAG
>Ga0126369_10000572_pt1 | contig 24239 bp, 25 predicted proteins | sample PanSoiMetaPlot_1_FD_109646 | JGI IMG/M metagenome (GOLD analysis project Ga0126369, IMG submission 109646) | Tropical forest soil microbial communities from Panama - MetaG Plot_1 | ecosystem: Environmental > Terrestrial > Soil > Tropical forest > Bulk soil | place: Panama | collected 2016-02-17
GCACCGCCTCGGCCTCTTTGGTGACTTCGGGCCCGATGCCGTCGCCCGGGAAGACGGCGATGGTCGCTCGCGTCACGGGCCGACCTCGACCCGCGCGGCCTCGGCCGTGCCGGCGAGCCGGCGGTACTCGAGCTTGTTGAGCGCGTTCACGTAGGCGAGCGCGCTCGCCTGGATGATGTCGGTGTGGCTCCCCTGCCCCGTCACCGTGTAGCCGTCCTCGCGGAGGAGACAGGTGACCTCGCCCTGCGCGTCGGTGCCGCCGGTGATCGCCTTCACGGCGTAGCGCTGTAGCTCGGGGTGCTGGCCGGTCAGGTCGCCGATCGCCCGGTAGCAGGCGTCGACCATGCCGTCGCCGGTGGCGTGACCGAGCATCTCCTCGCCGTCGATGCGAAGCTTCACGGTGGCGTGCGGCACCGCCATGCTCGAGGAGGTGACGTTCAGGTAGACGAGCTCGTAGCGGTCGCGGACGTCGCCCCGCACGGACTCCTGGGCGACGAGCGCGATCAGATCCTCGTCGTAGACGTGCTTCTTCGCATCCGCCAGCGCCTTGAAGCGCTCGAAGGCTCGGTTCATGTCGATGTCACCGTACTCGAGGCCGAGCTCCCGGAGGCGCGCCACGAAGGCGTGGCGGCCCGAGTGCTTGCCGAGCACCAGGCGGTTCGAGTCGAGGCCGACCGATTCCGGACGCATGATCTCGTAGTTGAGTCGATTCTTCAGAACCCCGTCCTGGTGAATGCCGGCCTCGTGTGCGAAGGCGTTGTCCCCCACGATCGGCTTGTTGATCGGGATCGGGATGCCGGTGATCTGCGCGAGCAGCCGGCTGGTCGGATAGATCTGCTCGGTCACGATGGCCGTGTCGACACCGAGGCGCTCGCCGCGGGTCTTGATCGCCATCACGACCTCTTCCATCGACGTGTTGCCGGCACGCTCCCCGATGCCGTTGACGGTACACTCGATCTGGCGCACGCCGTTCTGCACCGCGGCGAGCGAGTTCGCCACCGCCATGCCGAGGTCGTTGTGGCAGTGAGCGCTCCAGATGACGCCTTGCGCGCCCGGCACGCGCTCGCGGAGCGTCCGGAAGAGCGCCCCGTACTCCTCGGGCAGCGCGTAGCCGGTCGTGTCCGGCACGTTGATGGTGCGTGCCCCCGCCTCGATCACCGCGGTGAACACCTGGACGAGGTAGTCGGGGTCGCTCCGCGAGGCGTCCTCGGCGGAGAACTCCACGTAGTCGAGATGGCGCTTGGCGCGGCGGACGGCCCACACCGCCGCGTCGATCACCTCGGCGCGGCTCATCATGAGCTTGTGCTTCAGATGGATGTCCGAGGTGGCGATGAAGATGTGGATGCCCGGCCGCTTGGCGTGCTCGACCGCCCGGATAGCCCGATCGACGTCCTGCTCCCGGGTGCGCGCGAGCGAGAGCACGATCGGACGGCTCACCGCCTCCGACACGCGCCGGACGGCTTCGAAGTCGCCCTCGGAGGAGGCCGCGAATCCCGCCTCGATGACGTCCACGCCCAGATGCTCGAGCTGGCGGGCGATCGCGAGCTTCTCCTCCACGTTCATGGTGGCGCCCGGCGACTGCTCCCCGTCGCGGAGCGTCGTGTCGAAGATCTGGACCCGGTCCATCGTCGTCTCCTTGCTCTGCCAGGAGCGCCAGGGGCCGCGAACCTTCCGGCCCGCGGCCCCTGGAAACAAAAAAGCCACGGGGGGGAAGGTTCCCGCCCGTGGCGTCCTCGCGGTTGAGGGTGCTCGACCCTACACCCCGGCGAGGGCCGCGGGCGGGCATCTAAGCAGCAGGCCCAGGGCCAGGTCGCGCGGGGATCGGGACATCACTTCAGCGCTTAGCGGTCGCTCTCGCGCTTGTCAAGCACCTCGACGGCACGACGCGAAACTCGTGCCGGAGCTCCCCGCGTATTGCTCGCGCCAGACGATCCTCGATAGGACCAAGGCGATGCCGCGTGGACCCTCACGACGCGTCGAGCAGCGGCCATCGACTCGAGGTACCGCGCGCCGCTTCCGTGCTCGCAGCCCGGTGGCGTTCTGCCTTCTCACCGCGCTCGGCTTGCTCGCAACGCGGCTCGCGGTCGTCGACTACCGCTTCCTCACCCTGACGACCCTGCCACCACACGACATGTACCAGGGGGCCGCGTTCTTCGCGACGAACCTGCACGCGCTGCGGCTGGAGGGTGACCTCGCCTGGTGGAACCCGACCGCCCTGTTCGGCTACGCCCAGTACTACCAGAGCTTCCTCTCGCCGCTCGCCCCGACGTGTGGCCACGTCGTCTTCGTCCTCTGGGCCGCCCTCATCCGCGCGCTCGGCGGACTCGGCGTGGCGCTGCCCGAGTATCCTCAGTACCTCGTCGTCACGTACGTGGTGTTACCGCTGCTCGCGTTCGTAGCGTTCCTGTGGGTGTGCACGCTGCTCTTCACCTCGCGCGCTGCCGCGCTCCTCGCAGCCATCGTGTACGCGTTTTCGGGGATCGGGCTGTGGCACTCGGCCTGGTTCTACTTCCAAGAGCCGTTCACGTTGTTCTTCCTCGTCGGCGCTGCCATCGCCGCGCTCCGCAGGCCGGTCGCCTCGCGCCTCTTGCTCCTCCTCGTCGCGGCGCTCGTGCAGATCGCCTCGTTCAACTACTGGAGTCTCTACAACGCCTGGTTTCTCGCCCTCACGCTCGGCACGTATGCCGTCGTCCATGGCAATCAGGTGCGCCGCCTGGGGCGCCGGCTCGGGGAGCTGCGGCGCAGGCATCCCGTTGCGGTCGCCACCTCCCTCAGCGCGGCGGCGCTGACTGCCGGCCTCTGGCTCGTGCTGATCGCGACTGTGACACGCGATCAGACCGAGAACTACATCCGCGTGAGTGGGGCGGGCGTCTACAGTGCCTACACCATAGAGGCCGCGGCGGAGCGCGTTCAGGAACTGCGCAGCTTCACGACCGACCTGTTCAACGGGGCCTTCACCGAAGCCGTGGAGAACTATCCGCGGGAAAACCCGATGCACAGCGCCCGCTACCTCGGCGCCGAGCTCTTTCCGCTACTCGCGGCCTTCGCGGTCATGCGCTGGGGACGGCGGGAGCGCTGGCTCGTCGCCTGCACCACCGGCGTGCTCTGCATCTGCCTGGCGCCGCCGCTCCTGCTTCGCCTGTGGGCGGCGACACCCGGCATGAACCATATCCAGCATCTCTTCTACTTCTATTCTCATCACTTCCAGGTTCTCGTGGCCCTCGCTGCGGCAGCAGGCCTCGACGGCATCCTGGTGCGGCAGCACCGCGCCGAACGGCAACGGGTCCTCCGGGCGGTGATCATCGCGAGCATCACCGTGTCGGTGCTCGTGCTGATCGAGCTCGGCGTCTTCTCGGCAGCCTTCCCCAGCCGAGACACTCATCTCCAAGCTGGCCTCACGTTCGCGCTCGCATCGCTCGTCGTCGGGGTACCCCTCCTGCGGCAGGTCTGGCAGCCATCGGCGGCCCACCGCCGGCTGCTCCTCGGCGTCCTTCTCACCCTCACGTTCGCCGACTTGACGCGATACTTCTGGTGGGTCGAGCAGGCGGACATCGCGTTTACCGTCGAGCGTCGCTATCAGCAGCCCATCGAGAACCCGTTCCCGGCGGCGCTGCAGACCACGTTGGGACGCCCGTGGGCCCGTCCAAATCCCGCGTACGAGTTCAATGGCGGCGTCTTTGCGAACATGCCCCTCCCCAGTCAGTTCTGGCCCGCGAACGTCCAGGTCATGCCGCGCTCGCTCATGGAGCTCGCCAGCGCCAATCCGGACGCTGCGTTCGCACACCGCCCGGCGCTCCAGTTCTTCCCTCGCGGGCAGGTGCGGCTAGCGCACGGCGGCGCCCCAGAGGTCGCGGCTCCGCACAGTGAGCTCCTCCTCGGTGCCGATGGCGCGGCAGCTCCGGAGGACGTCGTGGGCGGGGCCGAGCCGCGCGGTAGGCTCGAGTACCGGTTCACGAGGTGGGGTTACAACGACTGCGCGTTCGCTCTGCGCACGCCCGGTGATGGGTGGCTGCTCATCGCGCAGACGTTCGATCCTGCCTGGCGGATCACGGTCGACGGCCGCCCCGTCGTCATCCGGCGCGCGGAGCACATGCTAATGGCCGTGCCGGTCGAGGCCGGTGCACGCGCGCTCGAGATGGACTACCGGCCCCGCTCGCGCGCGATCTACTGGCCGGCGGCCGCACTGCTCATTGGAACGACGACCGCGCTCCTGGCCGCGAGCGTCTTCACGAGGCGGTCGGCGAGTGCCTACCCGCTGAGCTGATCGGCGACGGTGGGCTCTGTACCCGCGCGCCGCCGGCGGAGCGTACCCAGGCGGCGCCCTACCAGCGCGACCGGCCCGGAGAGTGCGTAGCCGGTGATGACCAGGAAGAGCATCGCCTCGGGCGCCCCGATCGTCAGCATGATGAGGATGATGAGCCCGAGGAGGACGGAGAAAGGATGGCGGTGGTGGAAGCGGATCTCCTTGAACGAGAAGTAGCGGATCTCGCTCACCATGAGGCCCGCGACGCCGTAGATCACGAGCAGCATCAGGATGTGCTTGTTGGTCGCTCCTTCCCCGCCGAAGAAGTAGTAGAGCAGGACGGTGGCCGCGATGACGTCCGCGGCCGCGGGGATGGGCAGCCCGATGAAGTGCCGCTTCTCGGCCGTGGCGATCTGTACGTTGAAGCGGGCGAGGCGGAGCGCCCCGCAGGTGACGTAGAGCGAGGCGGCGAGCCACCCCCAGCGACCCCAGGGGCGGAGGGCCCACTGGTAGACGAGGATGCCGGGCGCGACGCCGAACGCCACGAGGTCCGAGAGCGAGTCGTACTGGATGCCGAAGGAGCTCATCGCGCGGGCGAGCCGGGCCACCCGGCCGTCCAGGATGTCACAGAGCTGCGCGATGAGGATCATGATCGCCGCCAGCCGGAACTGGTGCCCGAGCGTGGCGATGATCGAGTAGAATCCTGCGAAGAGCCCCGCCGATGTGAACAGGCTGGGGATGATGTACACGCCCTTGCGGAGTGGAGGGATCCGACGGCGCCGCTGCGGGACGGCGTAGATGCCCGGCGCCTCGCTCACGAGGGCATCTCTCCCACGATGCTCGTCCCCGCCCGGACACGATCGCCCTTGCGGACCGCGGGGCGGATCTCCGGGGGGAGGAAGAGGTCGACCCGCGAGCCGAACATGATGAGGCCGAAGCGCTCACCGCGGCGGACGCGATCGCCCTCTCCCACGTGACAGACGATCCGGCGCGCCAAGGCCCCCGCGATCTGCACGACCAGGAAGCGCCTCCCGCCGCTGGTGAGCGTGAGGGCGTTCCGCTCGTTGTCGAGCGAGGCCTTGTCGGCGAATGCCGCCCGGAACTTGCCTGGGGTGTGCCGCACCACCTCGATCGTACCCGATACCGGCGCCCGATTCACGTGCACGTCGAGGGGCGACATGAAGATGCTGATCCGTGTCGCCGGGGCGTGCAGGAAGCGGTCCTCACGCTCCGCGCACACCTCGAGCACCCGCCCATCCGCCGGCGAGACCACGAGCCGCTCGTCCGCCGGGGCAACGCGCTCGGGATCGCGGAAGAAGAAGAGGCAGAAGGCGATCGCGAGGACGAGCGGGAGGACCGCCACCGGATGCCCCGCCAGCACCCCGATCGCGGCCACCGGGCCCAGGGTGCCGGCCGCCATCCCGACGACCGGCCAGGCCTCCCGTGCGATGGTCACTAGTTGCGTGACCGGTCGACGAGCCGATCTGCGGCGAGCCAGGGCATCAGCCCGCGCAGCTTCGTCCCCACCTCCTCGACCTTGTGCTTGGCGGCTTCCTGCCGCAGCTCCCGGAAGTGGGGTAGCCCGCACCGGTACTCCGTGATCCACTCGTCGGCGAACTTTCCCGACTGGATGTCGGCGAGCAGCGCCTTCATCGCCGCGCGGGTCTCCTTGCCGATCACCCGCTTGCCGCGCGTCATGTCGCCGTACTCGGCCGTGTTGCTGATCGAGTAGCGCATGTTGGCGATGCCACCCTCGTAGATCAGATCGACGATGAGCTTCACCTCGTGCAGACACTCGAAGTAGGCCATCTCGGGGGAGTAGCCGGCCTCGACGAGGGTCTCGAACCCGGCCCGGATGAGCTCGGTGAGCCCGCCGCAGAGCACCGCCTGCTCGCCGAACAGATCCGTCTCGGTCTCTTCCTTGAAGGTCGTCTCGAGCACACCGGCGCGCGTGCCCCCGATGGCCTTGGCGTACGCGAGCCCGACCTGCTGCGTGTCGCCACTCGGATCCTGCGCGACGGCGAGGAGACAGGGTACGCCCCGCCCCTTCTGGTACTCGCTCCGCACCAGGTGGCCCGGGCCCTTCGGAGCCACCATGAAGACGTTCACGTTCGCGGGCGGCGTGATCTTCTTGTAGTGGATGTTGAAGCCGTGCCCGAAGGCCAGATACTTGCCGGGCTTGAGGCCGGCCTCGAGGTCCCGCTCGTAGATCTCCGCCCCCTGCTCGTCGGGCACGAGCACCATGACGATGTCGCCCTCGCGCGCGGCGGTGGCCGTGTCGACGACCCGCAGGCCGGCCTTCTCGGCCTTCGGCCGCGAGGCGCTGTCGGCGCGCAGCCCCACCCGGACGTCGCAGCCGCTGTCGCGCAGGTTGAGCGCGTGCGCGTGCCCCTGGCTTCCGTAGCCGATGATCGCGATCGGCTTCCGCCCCAGCCGCTCGAGGTTCGCGTCCTGATCGTGGAAGATCTTCACGCTGCACGCTCCTTGTCTTTGGTATCGACCGTGAGGAGGCGCGTGCCGCGGAACATCGCCACCCTTCCGGTGCGCACGATCTCCTTGATTCCGATCGGCTTCAGCAGCTCGATCAGGGCGTTCACCTTGTCCTCGCTGCCGGTGATCTCGACGACGTAGGACGTCGGGGACACGTCGATGATCTTGGCCCGGAAGATGCCGACGATCCCCATGAGCTCCCCGCGCGTGCGCTCGTCGGCCGTCACCTTGATGAGCACGAGCTCGCGCTCGACGTGCTCCGTGTCGACGAAGTCGGTCACCTTGATGACGCAGACGAGCTTGTTCAGCTGCTTCTCGATCTGCTCCAGCACCTGGTCCTCGCCGCGCGTCACGAGCGTGATGCGCGACACGGTCGGATCGAGCGTCTCGGCGACGCACAGGCTCTCGATGTTGAATCCGCGCCCGCTGAAGAGCCCCGCGACGCGCGACAGCACGCCAAATTCGTTCTCGACCAGGACCGAGATCGTGTGGCGCATGTTCCCCCTCAGTGCGAACGATGACGGGAGAGGATCTCCATGATCTTGTCCTTGCCGGCGAGCTTGAGCTTCTGCAGGCGTTTGCGCTCCAGCTCTTCCTCGGACGTCAGGTAGAGCTTCTGCTGGAAGGCCTCCAGCCGCTGCTCGAGGTCGACGTGCTCCTCGTAATACTGCCGGAGCTCGGGCTCTCGCTCCAGCAGGGTCCGGATGAGCTCCTCGTCCTTTTTCTCCATCGCTCCTCCCCCGCGAGAGGCGAAAGCTGGACCTTAATATGCCGGAAAATGCCCTGTCAACGTGAGCCCGGCTGCGGCAGCTCCGCGTCGGGTGGACGGACGTAGACGGGCTCGAGGGCCCCGAGTCCTGCCTCCGGCTGGACGGCGTGCCCGGCGAGCAGCTGCTCAGTGCCGAGCCGCGCCACGACGCCGCCGCTGGGTGGATGGCTGGCGAAGGAGCGGACCGTGGCGCGCGTGGCGAGTACGTCGGCATAGACCTCCGCGGCATCGCCGACCAGGATCGTCCCCTTCTCCAGGCGCGCGCCGAGCGCGGCCGGGGGCAGGGCGGTGTCCGGGGTCAGGCGCGCGAGCCGCCCCCCTGGCTCGACGCGGAAGAACGCCGCATAGACCTCCCGTTTCCGCGCGTCGAGCGCCGCGCAGACCGTTGCTCCGGGCGCCGCACCCGCCACCCGGGCAAGCGCCTCCAGGGTCGGGACCGGGACGAGCGGCAGCCGTCCCGCGAAGGCGACCCCCTTCGCGAACGCGAGGCCGATGCGAAGCCCGGTGAAGGACCCCGGACCGATGGACACGGCGAGGCCATCGAGATCCTCGATCGTGCACCCCGCGTCGGTCAGTACCCGTTCGACGAGCGTCGGCAGCGTGTCGGCGTGCGAGTGGGCCTCGCGGTGCGTGGCCTCGGCGAGCACCCTCCCGTCCCGGGCGACGCCGACCGTCGCCGTCCACGTCGCGGTCTCGAGGCCGAGGACCAGCAGGGCGCCTAGCCCTGCACCAGCCGATGGATGTCGTTGTAGAAGACGAACACCATCAGCGTGATCAGCACGAGCAGACCGACGCGCTGGGCCAGCTCGCGGTGCTGCGGGCGGAGGGGACGCCGCATCACCGCCTCCACGGCGAAGAAGGCGAGATGTCCGCCGTCGAGCGCCGGGATGGGGAGGAGATTCAGCACCGCCAGGTTGATCGACAGGAAGGCGAGCATGGAGAGGAAGTAGCGGAACCCGGCGCGCGCCTGCTGGCCGGCAGCCCGGGCAATCGCGATCGGACCGCCGAGCTCCCGCAGTGGCACGCGGCCGCGGAACATGAGCACGAGACCCTTCACCACCATGGTGGAGGCGGTCCACGTCTGCTCGGCCGCCATCCCGACTGCCTTGGCGGGTCCGACCTGGATCCACTCGTGGGAGGCCTCGATCCCGATCCGGTACACGGATCCCATCGACTCGCCGAACAGGTTCCGGCTCTCCTGGAGGGCCGGAGTGACGTCGAGCGTCAGCTGCCCGCCCGCGCGCTCGATCTGCAGGTGCAGGCGCGCGCCATTCGAGTCGAGCACGCTCTTCGAGAGCTCCTCCCAGGTGGTGATCGGCTGACCGTTCACCGCGGTGATGCGATCGCCCGCGAGGAGCCCCGTGTCGGCGGCGGGCAGTCCGGGGGTGACGCCCCCGACCACCGGTGCGTTCGACGGCATGTCGACACCCACGGCGATGAAGAGCAGGGCGTACACGACGAAGGCGAAGACCAGGTTCATTCCCGGACCGGCGAAGACGATCGCGGCGCGCGAGGCGACCGACTGGTTGGCGAACGAGCGCTCCTCCTCCTCGGGGGCGACCACCTCCTCGCCTTCCTCGTCCTCGCCCAGCATCTTGACGTAGCCCCCCATGGGGACCGCGGAGAGCGCGTACTCCGTCTCGCCTCGACGGCGCGAGAAGATCACGGGGCCGAAGCCGATCGAGAAGCGGAGAACCCGCACGCCGATCCGCTTCGCCACCGCGAAGTGTCCGAGCTCGTGGACGAATACCAGCACACCGAGTGCCACCGCGAAGGAGAGCAGGGTAAAGGCAACGGACGGGATGGCTATCGGCATGGGGCCTCTCAGGCGCGCGGGAACGCCGCGTAATAATAGGTGAAAACCACAGGGAAGAGGATACTATCCAGCCGATCCAAGATGCCACCGTGCCCGGGGATAATCCAGCCTGAGTCCTTGGCCCCGAAGGCCCGCTTGAGCGCCGACTCGCACAGGTCACCGAGCTGCGCGAGCAGGCTGATCGCCGCGCCCAGCGCCACGGCTTCCCGGACCGCGAGCGCGGGAAAGAAGAGCACATGGCTCAACCACGCATTCAGCATGGCACCTGCCACGGCCCCGATGGTGCCTTCGTACGTCTTGCTCGGGCTGATCGCCGGGGCGAGCTTGTGGCGCCCGAACGCCCGCCCGGCGAAGTAGCCCCCTGTGTCCGAGCCCATGGCGGCGAAGACCGTGAACAGCACCCACTGCCATCCCCACGCTCCGGCACGCAGCAGCACCACGTGCGGGGTGAAGAAGCCGAGATAGAGCACGCCCAGAAGCGCCAGCCCGAGGCGCTGCACGGCCCCGCCGAGATCCGCGCTCCGCACCAGCGTCAGCCCGAGCCCCCCGATCAACCCGAGCGCCAGTCCCGCGCCCCAGAACTCCGGCCGCCGCGACGCCACCCCCGCCGCCACCACGATCCCCCACATGATCCCGACGATCCGCTCGAACGGATGCTCGGGCAGCGCCATCGCGAAGTACTCGTGCAACCCCGCCGCGGTCACCGCCATGATGAACCCCACGAACAGCGCCGCCCCCCACGGCGGCCGCCAGGGCGGCACGAACTCGACGATCAGCCACAGTCCGGGAATCGCAACCGCCGCCGTAAGAAGCCGCGTGCGCAGCAATTCAGACCCCGGACCCGTCAGCCATCCGATCCGCTGTCGAGCGCGGCTTTGCGCCGCTCGACAACCCCCGAGCGCGCGGACGCGCGCGAGCAATCACGCGGGCGCCGCAAGCGTCAGCTTGCGGCGACGGGGGTCTGGGGGCATCGGAGGAGCGGAGCGCGCCCAGCACGCGAGCACCGCACGGGCCCCCAGAATCAAAACACCGCACGCAGGCGTTCTCGCTCGAGGCGTTCCCGCTCGAGCTGAGCGGAGGTGCGACCGAAACGACGCTGCCGCTGCTGGAAGAAGTCGAGCGCCTGCAGGTACTCGCGCTCGCGAAAGTCCGGCCACAGCGTGTCGGTGATGTAGATCTCCGTATAGGCGAGCTGCCAGAGGAAGAAGTTGCTGAGGCGCATCTCGCCGCTCGTCCGGATGAGGAGATCGGGATCGGGAATGCCGGCGGTAGGAAGGTGCCGCGCCACGGTGCCGGGGGTGATGTGGTCCGGCTCCAGCTCCCCCCGGCGCACCTTGCGCGCAATCGCGCGCGCGGCGCGCGCGATCTCCTCCCGGCCCCCGTAGCTTACCGCCAGGATGACCGTCATGCCGGTGTTTCGCTTGGTCGCCTCGATGGTCGCCCGCAGCGCCTGACGGACGGGCGGCGGCAGGCGACGCAGGCTTCCCACCGCGAGCAGGCGGATCTGATGCTTCATCATCTTGCCGAGCTCGCTGGCGAGGTAGCGGCGGAGGAGCGACATCAGGCCGTCCACCTCCCGGGGCGGACGCGACCAGTTCTCGGTCGAGAAGGCGTAGAGCGAGAGGTACGAGATGCCGAGCTCGCGGCTCGTCTCGACGACCGCGCGCACCGATTCCTTGCCGACGCGATGACCGTGGAGGCGGGACAAGCCACGCTGCTGGGCCCAGCGGCCGTTGCCATCCATGATGATGGCGACGTGCCGCGGAAGCTGGGACGGGTCGCGGTCCACCATCAGACTGCCATGATCTCGTCTTCCTTGGTTTTAAGGACCTTCTCGACGCGCTCGACGTACTCCTTGGTGAGTGCCTCGATCTTCTCGGCGCCGTGCCGCCGGTCGTCTTCGGTGATGTCCTTGTCCTTCTCGAGCGTCTTCAGCAGCTCGAGCGAGTCGCGCCGATGGTTCCGCACCGACACCCGGTAGTCCTCGGCGAGCTTGCGGATGTGCTTCACCAGGTCCCGCCGGCGCTCCTCGGTGAGGGGTGGGATGGGGATGCGGATCAGCTTGCCGTCGTTCAAGGGGTTCAGCCCCAGATCCGAGCTCTGGATCGCCTTCTCGATCGCCCCGATCACGCTCTTGTCGTAGGGCTGGATGACGAGGAGGCTCGCTTCGGGTGCCGAGAGGGTGGCCAGCTGGTTGAGCGGCGTGCGGGCGCCGTAGTACTCGACGGTCAGCCCCTCGAGCAGCGCCGTCGAGGCCCGTCCGGTGCGCACGTGTGAGAGCTCCTTGCGGAAGGCGGCCACCGTCTTCTCCATGTCCTGCTTCGTCGTGTCGAGCACTTCGCCGGTCACGCGTCGCCTCCGTGTACGAGCGTGCCGATGCGCGCGCCCGTCACTGCCTTCTTGATGTTACCGGGCTGCATCAGATTGAAGACCAGGATCGGGAGATCGTTGTCCATGCAGAGCGAGACCGCGGTCGCGTCCATCACCTGGAGGTGCCGGGTGAGGACGTCGATGTAGGTGAGCTTCTCGAAGCGCCTGGCGTCCGCGTGCTTCAGGGGGTCGGCATCGTACACACCGTCCACCTTCGTCGCCTTGAAGATCACCTCCGCGCCGATCTCCATCGCGCGCAGGCTGGCCGCCGTGTCGGTGGTGAAGAAGGGGTTGCCGGTTCCGGCGGCGAAGATGACCACCCGCCCCTTCTCGAGGTGGCGCGTGGCGCGCCGGCGGATGTAGGGCTCGGCCACCGCCTGCATCTCGATCGCCGAGAGCACCCGCGTCGGCACGTCGAGCTTCTCGAGGGCATCCTGGAGCGCCAGCGCGTTGATGACCGTCGCCAGCATCCCCATGTAGTCGCCGGTGGCCCGGTCGACGTTCTGGCGCTCGCTCGCGGCGAGCCCGCGGAAGATGTTGCCACCGCCGATCACCAGCGCCAGCTCGCAGCCGAGCGCGTGTACCTCTTTGAGCTCACGCGCGAACCCGCCCAACACCCCTACGTCGATGCCGAAGCCGGTCTGCCCGGCCAGGGCTTCGCCGCTGATCTTGAGGACGATGCGGCGGTAGCGGGTCGCGCCGCCTGGCGGCGCCGGTTCAGGCTCCGGGCGTGCCTCCAGCGGGGCTCTCCTTCCCCGCCGTCTCGCCCAGCTGGAAGCGGGCGAAGCGGCGGACGGCCACGTTCACCCCAAACCGCACGATGGCTTCCTTGATGATCTCCTCCACCGTCCGGTCGCTCTGCTTGATGAATGGCTGCTCGAGAAGGCACACCTCCTTGTAGAACCGCTCCACCTGCCCCTCCACGATCCGGTCGACCACCTTCTCGGGCTTGCCGGCCTGCAGCGCCTGGGCGCGGTAGATCTCGCGCTCGGACACCAGCTCCTCGCCCGGGATCTCCGTGCGGCTCACGTAGCGGGGGCCCGCGGCCGCGACCTGCATCGCCAGATCCTTCACGAGCTGCTGGAACTCGGCGGTCTTGGCGACGAAGTCGGTCTCGCAGTTGACCTCGATCAGTACGCCGATCTTCCCACCGGGGTGGATGTACGCGCCGATCGTACCGTCGGTCGCGGCGCGCGTCGCCTTCTTGGCGGCCTTGGCTAGGCCGCGCTCACGCAGCAGGCGCAGCGCCTTCTCGAGGTCGCCGTCCGCCTCGCCGAGCGCCTTCTGGCAGTCGAGCAGCCCCGCGCCCGTCTTCTCGCGCAACTCCTTGACGAGCGGGAGCGCCATGGCCTAGCGGGCCTCCGCCTCGACCTCGGAGCCGCCTTCCAGCACCCCGGCCCCGTTCGTTCCGTCGCCCGACGGCTCGACCGCCTCGGCGCCGGCGCCGCGCTGGCGTTCCTCGTAGAGGTTGCGCCCCTCGATCACCGCCTCGGCGATCGCGGCGCAGAAGAGGCGGATCGCACGGATGGCGTCGTCGTTGCCCGGGATCTTGTAGTCGATCAGATCCGGGTCGCAGTTCGTGTCCACCACCGCGACCACCGGGATGGAGAGCTTGTTCGCCTCCTTGACGGCGATCTCTTCCTTCTTGGGGTCGATCACGAAGAGCGCATCGGGGAGCTTGCGCAGCCCCTTGATGCCGCCGAGCGAGGAGAGGAGCTTCTCCCGCTCGTGGCGCATGCCCTGCAGCTCCTTCTTCGTGAGCGCCTCGGCGACCTGCGCATCCTCGAGCATCTCGTCGAGCTTCTTCAGGCGCTCGATGGACTGCTTGATCGTTTGGAAGTTCGTCAACATTCCGCCGAGCCACCGGGTGTTGACGTAGAACACGCCGCAGCGCTCCGCCTCCTCGCGGATGGCGTCCTGCGCCTGCTTCTTGGTTCCGACGAACAGCATCTGGCCGCCCTGCGCGGTCAGGTCGCGCACGAAGTTGTACGCGTCACGGAAGAGCTTCACGGTCTGCTGGAGGTCGATGATGTAGATGCCGTTCCGGGCGCCGAAGATGTACGGCTTCATCTTCGGGTTCCAGCGGCTCGTCTGGTGGCCGAAGTGCACCCCGGCTTCGAGCAGGTTCTTCATGGTGACATCGGTCATACGTCGTCCTTGATGATCATCGCCTCCCTTCATTCAGATTCCGAAAGAGGGGGCCATACCAGAAGTGGAGTATCGCGCGCAATTGCCTCATTGATTCATCGAGTCGAGGAACTCCTGGTTCGACTTGGTGCCGCGCACCTTGTCGTGGAGGAAATCCATCGCCTCGACCGTATTGAGCTGGGCGAGGAGCTTGCGGAGGATCCAGACCCGGTTCAGCACCTCACGGGGGAGCAACAGCTCCTCCTTGCGCGTGCCCGAACGCGTCACGTCCATGGCGGGGAACATGCGCTTGTCCATGAGGCGCCGGTCGAGGTGGATCTCCATGTTGCCCGTGCCCTTGAACTCCTCGAAGATCACCTCGTCCATCCGGCTGCCGGTGTCGACCAGGGCGGTGCCGATGATGGTGAGGCTGCCGCCGTCCTCGATGTTCCGCGCCGCGCCGAAGAACTTCTTCGGACCGCGGAGCGCGTTGGAGTCGACGCCGCCGGAGAGGATCTTGCCGGAGGGCGGGACGACGGAGTTGTAGGCCCGCGCCAGCCGGGTGATCGAGTCGAGCAGCACCACCACGTCCTTGCCGTGCTCGACCAGGCGCTTGGCCTTCTCGCTCACCATCTCGGCCACCTGGACGTGGCGGGTGGCGGGCTCGTCGAACGTCGAGCTCACGACCTCGCCCTTCACCGAGCGTTGCATGTCGGTCACTTCCTCGGGCCGCTCGTCGATGAGGAGCACGATGAGGACGACGTTGGGATGATTGGCGGTGATGCCATGCGCGATGTTCTGCAGCATCATCGTCTTGCCCGTGCGCGGCGCCGCGACGATGAGTCCGCGCTGGCCCTTCCCGATCGGGGTGAGCAGATCGATGATGCGCGTGGTGTACTCCTCCGGATCGAATTCGAGGCGCAGATGCTCGTCCGGATAGAGCGGCGTCAGGTTGTCGAAGAGGATCTTCTCGCGGGCCTTCTCCGGCTCCTCGAAGTTGATCGTCTCGACCTTGAGGAGCGCGAAGTACCGTTCCCCTTCCTTGGGCGGCCGGATCTGCCCCGCGACGACGTCCCCCGTGCGGAGGTTGAAGCGGCGGATCTGGCTCGGGGAAACGTAGATGTCGTCGGGACCAGGAAGGTAGTTGTAATCGGGTGCACGAAGGAAGCCGAAGCCGTCGGGCAGGATCTCGAGGACACCCTCTCCCGAGACGAAGCCGTTCTGCTCGGTCTGCGCCTGCAAGATGGAGAAGATGAGATCCTGCTTGCGCATCGCCGCCGCGCCCTCGATGTTCATGTCCTTGGCGATGGCGGCGAGCTCGCCGATCTTCTTGTCCTTGAGTGACTTCAGATTGAGTGCGGCGGGCTCTTCCGGCGGCACCGGCTGCGCCGCCTCGACCGCCTTCGACCGCGCCCGCACACCCGACTCTCCACCTGACCGCTCTCGCGTGCTCAAGCGATCCCCCTCCCCGCAGCTGCGGAATGCTGTCGACTCACGATCAGAGAACGCCGGCTCGCGGATAGACCGGCGGGATGTTCCGGAAGGAACGAACGTCTACCTCAATTCTCGGAGGGTTCTGCTTGGTGGCGGCTCACAAGAGGGTAGGCAATCCGGCGTAAACTGTCAAGGAGAACGGGGGGAAGACGGCTTGCCAACGTGGCCCGAAACCGCGCTCGCGCGGAGCTCGGCGAGGAGGTTTGCCAGGTCCGGCGGCAGGGGCGACGCGACCACGATGGGTCGGCCCGTCGTCGGGTGGGTGAAGCGAATCTCTTCCGCGTGGAGCGCCTGGCGCGAGAACGTGGGACCCTTCGATCGCCGCACGCCGTAGAGCCGGTCCCCCACCACGGGATGGCCGAGGGCGGCCAGATGCACGCGAAGCTGGTGCGTCCGGCCGGTTTCCGGGGCGAGCCGCACGAGCGTCGCGCCCGGCAGGTATTCGAGAACCTGCCAGCGCGTGACCGCGGCCCGGCCGCGCCGGCTCCGCACACTCATCCGCTTTCGCTCCCGCGGATGGCGTCCGATCGGCCGGTCGATCACGCCGGTGGCCGACGCGAGCCGGCCACGCACCACAGCGAGGTAGCGTTTCTCGATCTGCCGCTCCCGGAACTGGCGGGCGAGTCCTTCGAGCGCCGCAACGGTGCGCGCGACCAGCAGCACACCCGAGGTGTCGCGGTCGAGGCGATGGACGATGCCCGGGCGCTCCGGATCCCCCACGCCGGCGACCGTGGCGAGCCGGTGGAGGAGCGCGTTCACCACCGTGCCGCGACGTGCGCCCGGGGCAGGATGCACGACGATGCCGGGGGGCTTGTCGATCGCGACCACCGCATCGTCCTCGTAGAGGACGGTGAGCGGGAGGGGTTCGGGCTCGACCGTCGCGCGCGGCGGCGGCGGCACGGAGACCGTCACCTGCGCCCCTGCGCGGAGCGGAAGCGCACGCTTGCGCGGGATGCCATCGACGCGCACCCGACCCGCGTCGATCAGCTGCTTCGCCTGCGAGCGGGTGCCGACGCCGGGTAACGAGGCCACGAAGCGATCCAGCCGCGTGCCCGCGGCGTCGCCCGGCACCGTCCGTGCGACCTCGTGATCGCCCCGATGCGGCTCAGCCGCCCTGCGCGAGCCCGGCATCCCCCGCCAGCACCCGGCGCGCGCGTGCCACGTCGGCGGCGATTGCGGCGCGCAGCGCCTCCGGGCCGGCGAACGCCGCTTCGCCCCGCAGCCGCTCGATCAGCCGGACGACGAGCCAGTGGCGGTAGAGGTCGCCCGCGAAATCGAGCAGATGGACCTCGACCGTCCGTCGTCGCCCCGCAAAGGTCGGACGGACGCCGATGTTCATCACGCCGGCATGACGTCGCCCCGCGCTCTCGGCGATGACCGCATACACCCCATCGGCGGGCAGGAGCAGCTTGCGGCGCAGGTGGAGGTTGGCGGTGGGAAACCCGAGCGTCCGACCCCGCCGGTCGCCGACCACCACCCGCCCGCGCAGCGAGTACGCACGCCCGAGGAAGCGGCGCGCCTCACCGACCTCGCCCCGCTCCAACACCGCGCGGAGCACGGTGCTGCTCACCTGCTCGGCACCGACCGTGACCGGCCCCACCACCTCCACCCCGAACCCCAGCCGGGCGCCCAGCTCGCGCAACGTCTCGGCAGAACCCGCCCGGTCCCGCCCGAAGTTGACGTTGTCGCCCACGACGACGTGGCGGAGCGCGAGATGGCGGAGGAGGAACTCGGTCACGAACGCTTCGGGATCGAGCGCGGCGAAGCGCCGGGTGAAGCGCTGGAGGACCGTCACGTCGATCCCGAGCTGGCGCAGCATCGCCAGGCGATCGTGGAGCGGCTGGATGACGGCAGGCGCGCGCTCGGGCGCGACGACCGACAGCGGATGCGGCTCGAAGGTGAGCACCACCGCCTGCCCGCCCCCCGCGCGGGCGCGCTCGACCGCGGAGCGCAGGATCGCCTGATGGCCGAGGTGGACGCCGTCGAAGTTACCGAGCGTCAGCACCGCGCGCTCCAGCGGCCGCGAAACGCGCGCAAGATGGCGGATGACGCGCATCCGCGTCACCTATATCCCACCGATCGGGGGCTTTGAAGGTTAGTTCTCGAGCTGGGTCAGCTTCTGGCGCGCGCGCGACGCCTCGTCGGATCCGGGGTAGTCGCGGATGAGCTTCGAGAAGACGATCCGCGCGTCGGGCGAGTTCCCCATCTGGAGGAACAGATTCCCCTGCGCCCAGAGCGCCGCGGGGGCCTTGTCGCCCTTCGGATACTTCGTCCCCACCTCGTAGAACTTCGAGATCGCCTCCTCCTGCCGGCCCTTCTGCTGATAGCAGCGGGCCGCCCAGTAGAGGGCGTTGTCGGCGAGCGGCGACTCCTTGTGGTTGGCGGCGAAGGAATTGAGCTGCGGGACGGCGCGCGTGCAGTCCTGCCGCGCGAGCCCGTCGAGGAGACCCATGTATTCCGCCCGCTCGGGGACGTTGACGGCCCCCGCGGCCGCCTGCTCGCGCGCCAGCTCCCGGCGCCATTCGTCGTCGGCCGAGGTGCCGGCCGGCGCAGCACCCGGCGGCGCCGTTGCCGGCGATGGCGCGGTGGGCTGAGCGGGCGGAGCAGGCGGGGCAGGCGGGGCGGCCGGGCGCGGCGGCTCGACCGCCGCTTCCGTGGCGGGCGGCGTGGCCGGGCGCGCCCCACCCTCGAGCTGCGACACGCGCTGCTCGAGCGCCGCGAGGCGCTCCTCGCTCGCGCCGCCGGCTCCGCCCTTCCCGCCGCGGCCTTCCTCCATGTCGGCGCGCAGACGCTCGACCTCGTGCTGCAGCTCCTGCAGCTGCCGGCGCTGGTCCTGGAGCATCCCGCGGTACTGACGATCCTGCTGCACGACCTCCGCGCGCGTGGCGCAGCCACCGAGCGCGAACAGGAGCAGGGACGTTCCGGCCGAGCGCAGCTTCACTGGCCGAGGACCACCGAGTGGACCCGGCGATTGCGGGCCCAGCACGGTTCGCTCTCCTCCTGGCAGAGCGGCAGCTCCTTGCCGTAGCTGATGGTCGACACCCGTTCCCCGGCGATGCCCTGGCTCGACAGGTAGTCCTTCACCGACTTGGCGCGCTTCGCGCCGAGCGCGAGGTTGTATTCGATGGTGCCACGGCTGTCGCAGTGGCCCTCGAGCTCCACCTTCGCGCGCGAGTTCTGCCGCAGCCAGTCGACGTTGCGGGCCAGCACGTCACGCGCCGACCCGTCGAGCTCGTAGCTGTCGTAGGCGAAGTGGACGTCACCCAGTATGCCGCCCTCTTCCGGTCCGAGGCCACGCTTGGAGCGCTCCAGGCTCGAGCCGCCGAGCCCTTCCTCCCCCAGCCCCGCCGCCCCCGCGCCACCTTCGCCCGGCCGCATGCTCTTCTTCTTGCAGGCGCCGGCCAAGGGGGCGATCAGGACGAGGGCCAGCGCAACCCGCCACATCCGAGAGGCACCTCTCATCCCACACCTTCCCAATCTGCGCGCCGGCGCGTGCTCATTCGAGCCGCCGCGACCACGCGGGCGACGTATCATCCGCGGACCCGCGCGTCAATTGTTTCTGGCTCTTCCCCTCGCGGTCGGAAAGGAAGAGATGATGCTGGCCCGCGCGCGTCGAGGAGAAGACGAGATAGCGACCGTCGGGCGCCCAGGAGGGATTCTCGTTGCTACCCATCGAGGTGATCGTCTGCTCGCCCGATCCGTCCACCCCGCCCACCACGATCTGAAACCCACCGCTCGCGCGCGTCGCGTACGCGAGGCGATCCCCCTTCGGCGACCATGCCGGCGAGGTGTTGTAGCTGCCCGTGTGTGAGACGCGGGTCAGGCCCGAGCCGTCGATGTTCATGATGTAGATCTGCGGTGAGCCCGTGCGCGCCGAGCAGAAGGCCAGGCGCTGGCCGTCGGGCGCCCACACCGGCGAGACGTCGATCGCCCAGTGATCCGTCAGCCGCCGGATCATCTGCCCGCCGGAATCGAGGAGGTAGATGTCGGAGTTGCCGCCTTCGTCCCGCGTGACGAGGAGCTTCGAGCCGTCGGGAGACCACGCTCCGTCGAGCACCTGGCCGGGGCCGCCGACCAGGCGAGTGACCTGCCGCGTGGCGAGATCGAGCTGGAAGAGCCGCGGGATGTGCTCGCGGTAGGAGGTGAAGAGCACGGCGCGGTTGTCGTTGCGCCAGCGCGGCGTCACGACCAGCGAGCGCTCGTCGCTCAGCTTCACCGGATCGTCCATGTCGAAGGTGAAGCGATAGACCTCCTTGAGCCGCCCCCCGCGCGTGCTGACGAAGGCGATCGCCGAGTCGAAGGGTCCACGCTCCCCGGTCAGGAACTCGAGGATCCCGTCGGCGGTCTTGTTCGCCATGCGCCCGAGGTCGGCGCGCGACCCGGTGAATCGCCGGCTCGCGGCCGGGACGTCGTGGCGGCCCGGCACGTCGAAGAGGCGCACCTCGACCGTGACGGTGTCGCCCGCGGCGTTGATGGTGCCTTTGACCAGCGCCTGGGCCCCGAGCGTCGCCCAGCCAACGAAGTCGATGTCGGCCGCCGTGGTGCCCGAGGTCTGCGGGTCCTCGATGAACGTCTTCGGATCGAGCAGGCGGAAGTACCCCGAGAGGTCGAGGTCGCGGGAGAGCACGCGCGCGAAGCGCGTCCCGAGGCTCCCGTCCGCATCGCCGCCCACGTTCTTCAGGGGCACGACGGCGATCGGGAACGATTCGCTCCCCGGCCCGAAGATCGCACCGGTCACGACCGCGTTCGCCGCGCGTACGCGCCCAAGACACAACCCCACCATCAAGAGCATCGCCAACGTCTTCATCCCGCCCCCTGTCCCCCTTGCTCTTCGGAGTGGAACTCGATCTGGAACTCGCGGAACTCCTTCATGTAGCGCGCCGGCGGCGGCGGCAGCGGCGTCGCCCGCTGGACCGCTCGTACCGCCGAGGCGTCATAGGCGGCATCGCCAGAGCTCCGCTCGATCTTGACGGCGCTCACGTCGCCCTCGGGTCCGATCTCGAAGGCAACCGTCACCACGAGACCGGGCCGCGTGATCACGTTCGTCCAGCGCGCCTTCACCGTGTTGATGACCTGCTGGCGGTACGCCATGAACTCGAGGCCGACGAGCTGGCCGCCACCGCCCGGGCCCTGCCCTCCCGATCCGATCGGACCCGAGCCGGTGTCGGCACCGCCGAGTCCGCCACCCTGCTTCCCCGCGCGCGCGCGCCAGCGCTCGGCGGCCGCCGCGTAGTCGTCGTGCGTCTCGTGGCCGGCCGGCGTGCCCGACTTGCCGGGCGCCTCGGCCTTGGGCGCGGGCTTCGGCTCGGGCTTCGCCGGTGCCGGCTTCGCGGCGGCGGTCTTCGCCGGCTCGGGCTTCGGCTCGGCCTTGGGCGCGGGCTTCGCGGGGGTCTTCGCCTCCGGTGGCTTGGGCGCGGGCTTCGGCTCGGGTGGCTTCTCGACCGGCTTCGGTTCCGGCGGCTTCGGCTTCTCCGCCAGATGTACCTCGTGCTCTTCCGGAGCCGGCGGCTTCGGCGGCTCGGTGGGCGGCGGCTGCTGGGGCTTGGCCTCGGGCTTCGGTTCTGGCTTCGCCTCGACGGGCGCAGGCTCCGGGGGCGGCGGCTTCGTCTCCGGCTGGGGCGGCGGCTCCGGGGCCTTCGCCTCCTCGCCCTTCGGCGCCTGCTCCGCCTCAGGACGCGGCTCGGGCGCGGGCGGCGGTGCGGGACCCCCCGTCAGGGCCTGGTCGGGGTGACCGGACGGCATGCGCCCACCCAGCGCGCTCGGGTCGGTGATCTCCACCGTGTAGGCGACCATCGGCAGCGGCGCCGGTCCGCCGCGTCCCACCAGCAGCCACAGCATCGCCCCGATCGCCGCGACGTGAAGGACGGCCGACAGCACCACCATGCGCGTGAAGCGGTCGTCCCACTCGGGCGTGAGCCGGAGTGGACGTTGCGCGGGCATGACGCCGGCCTACCGCCGCCGATCGGGTGGCGGCTCCGTGACCAGCCCGACGCGCACCAGCCCCGCGTCGCGCACGGCACCCATCACCTGCATCACCTGGCCGTAGGGCACCGCCTGATCCGCACGCACGTAGAGCTGACGATCGGGGCGAGCGGCGACGATCGCCCGGAGCTTCTCCCTCAGCTGCTCCGCGGTGAGCGCCGTATCGTTGAGGTAGACCTGGCCCCCCTTCGCGACGTTCACCACCAGCTGCTCTTCCTCGCCGGACAGCGGGCCGGCGGCGACCTTCGGCAGATCGATGGAGACGCCCTGCTGCAGGATGGGCGCGGTCACCATGAAGATGATGAGCAGCACCAGCATGACGTCGACCAGCGGCGTCACGTTGATCTGGGAGATCGCACCGCTGTCGGAGGAACCCTGATCAAATGCCATCTTCGTGGGCCATGGCTACGCCGCCCTCACTTGAGGAAGTGTCGCTCCGCGATGTTGAGGAACTCCGAGGCGAAGGTGTCCATCTCGGCGGTCAGCACGCGGACCTGGCGTGCGAAGCGATTGTACATGACGACGGCGGGGATGGCTGCCGCGAGCCCCACGGCGGTCGCGATCAGCGCCTCGGCGATCCCGGGAGCCACCGCCTGGATGCTCGAGGACGTCGTGGTCGAGAGCCCGCGAAACGCCGTCATGATGCCCCACACCGTCCCGAAGAGGCCGATGAAGGGGGCGGTGCTCGCCGTCGTCGCGAGGAAGGTGAGCCCGCGCTCGAGGCGCGTCACCTCCTGCGTGCGGGCCCGGGTGATCGCCCGCTGGACGTTGTGCGTGCCGAAGAGCTCGGCCGTGTCATCGTCACCGCCCGGGTTGCTGCGCTTCGCCTTGTTGACCCGCTGGAGCTCCTGGTAGCCGCCCCGGAACACCTGGGCCACGGGACTCTCCTTCAGGTCGACGCTGGCCGCCTGGATGGCGGAGAGATTCTTCGCGTCCCAGAAGATCTCGACGAAGCGCTCGGACTGCCGCCGGGCCCGGCGCATCTCGCGGCTCTTGGCGAGGGCGATCCCCCAGCAACCCACCGAGAACATGAGCAGGATGATGAGCACCACGCGCACGACCAGGCCCGAGCCGAGGACCATGTCGAGCACGCTCTCCTGACGCCCGGCGACCTGCGCCGCGACACCGCCGAGCGCCGTCGTTCCCCACAGCAAGGTGTTCTGGACCATACCCGGCGCCGCCCCCACCACCCGCTCGGACCCTAGCCAACGCCTCCGGGGCAGTCAAACGTGACAAATGTGACGGAACGCTTCACCTTGACCCTCCCAGATCGAAATGGAATATGAAAAATCTCCGTTCGATCGCGCCCCATCCGGGGCGCGACCCCGCTCACCAGGAGGGCGACGTGGCGACGATCCGCATCGGCATCAACGGTTTCGGCCGCATCGGCCGTAACGTGCTGCGCGCGTGTCTCGATGAGGCCGCGCTCGATTTCGTCGCCGTCAACGACATCACCGACGCGAAGACCCTCGCCCACCTGCTGAAGTACGACTCGGTCCACGGGACCCTGCCGCGAGATGTACGTGCCGAGAGCGACGCGATCGTGATCGAGCGGAAGCCGGTGCGCGTCCTCGCCGAGCGGGACCCGGCCCGCCTCCCGTGGAAGCAGCTGGGCGTCGATCTCGTCCTCGAGTGCAGCGGCCTCTTCACCGACCGCGACAAGGCGGCGAAGCACCTCGAGGCGGGTGCGAAGAAGGTGATCATCTCCGCGCCCGCCAAGGGTGCCGATCTCACCCTCTGCATGGGGGTCAACGACCGGACGTACGACGCGAAGAAGCACACCATCCTCTCCAATGCATCGTGCACGACCAACTGCCTCGCGCCGATCGCCAAGGTCCTCCACGAGCAGTTCGGCATCCGGCGCGGGCTGATGACGACCGTGCACTCCTACACCAACGACCAGCGCATCCTGGATCTGCCACACGAGGATCTCCGCCGGGCACGCGCCGGCGCGCTGTCGATGATCCCGAGCAGCACGGGCGCCGCCAAGGCGATCGGCTTGGTGCTGCCGGCGCTCAACGGCAAGCTCGACGGCATGGCGGTGCGCGTCCCGACGCCGAACGTCTCCCTCGTGGACCTGACGGCCGAGCTCGAGCGTCCCGCGACGGAGGAAGGCATCAACGATGCCATGCGGGCGGCAGCCAGCGGGTCCCTGAAGGGCATCCTCCAGTACTGTGACCAGCCGCTCGTGTCGTCCGACTTCAACGGCACGACCTATTCCTCGATCTTCGACAGCCAGCTCACGCGCGTGCTCGACAGCACCTTCTGCAAGGTCCTCTCCTGGTACGACAACGAGTGGGGGTTCTCGAACCGCATGCGCGACGTGGCGCTGCTGGTTGGCCGCAGCCTCGGGTAGGCGTCGGCTCGTGCGGTCCCTCCGCGACCTGGAGCTCCGGGGTAGGCGGGTCTTCCTGCGCGCCGCCCTGAACGTGCCGCTCGAGCAGGGACGGATCAGCGACGGGACCCGCATCGAGGCCACCCTCCCCTCTCTCCGCTTCGCGCTCGAGCGCGGGGGCCGTCTCATCGTCGCCTCGCACCTCGGCCGTCCGGACGGCGAGCGGCGGCCCGAGCTGTCGCTCGCTCCCGTCGCCGAGGCGCTCTCCGCGGCGCTCCGCCTGCCCGTCGAGCTGGCGCCGGACTGCGTCGGCGAGACGACCGAGCAGGTGGTGAACGTGCTCGGTCCGGGGCAGGTGCTCGTCCTCGAGAACCTCCGCTTCCATCCCGAGGAGGAGGAGAACGAGGCGGGTTTCGCGCTCAAGCTCGCCCGCCTGGGCGACGTCTACGTGAACGATGCCTTCGGCACGGCCCACCGCGCGCATGCCTCCACGGTCGGCATGGTGCGCCACTTCCGCGATCGGGGCGCGGGCTTTCTCCTCGAGCGGGAGGTCACGGTCCTCTCCGATCTCCTCGGCGCACCCGCGGCACCGTTCGTGGCGGTGCTCGGGGGA
>Ga0126369_10000573_pt1 | contig 24224 bp, 19 predicted proteins | sample PanSoiMetaPlot_1_FD_109646 | JGI IMG/M metagenome (GOLD analysis project Ga0126369, IMG submission 109646) | Tropical forest soil microbial communities from Panama - MetaG Plot_1 | ecosystem: Environmental > Terrestrial > Soil > Tropical forest > Bulk soil | place: Panama | collected 2016-02-17
CGGTTGGCCGGTTCATCTGCAACATCCAGGGAGCGGTAGACACCCATCTGGTGGACGGCGCGGTGAATACCGTTGCCGATGGCGTGATCAAGGCCGGCAACCGACTTCGCCGCATCCAGAACGGAAGAATTCAGACCTACCTATATGCCGCGGTGGCCGGCGCGTTGGTGGTGATCGGAATCAATTACCTGATTCGTTGACCTGAACCGAGAATAGACGATGCACAATTTGCTAAGCCTTTTAATCTTCATCCCGGCCATCGGCGCCGGGCTGATCGGCGTTTCGCTTGCTTTCCCCATGAGCAAGTATCAGCGGGATCAGCTTTCTCGCTGGATCGCGCTTGTGGCCTCGGCGATCTCGTGCGTGATCGGGATCTACCTGTGGTTCGCTTACGATGGAAACGCCGAGGGAAAGATTCAGTTCCTCGAGCGCGGAATTTGGATCCCCAGCCTCAACATTGAGTACTTCGTCGGAGTCGACGGCATCAGCGTTTCTCTGGTCATCCTCTCCACCCTGATCTCGTTGGTCGCCACCATTGCGTCGATGCCTTGGTGGGCAGGTAGGACGAGCATCACGATCCGGCGCACCCCCACTTCTCGGTGGTGAAGGTGCCCGGCTACATGACCATGCTGCTGATTCTGCAGACCGGCATGTCCGGGACCTTCGCCGCGCTGGACATGTTTCTGTTCTTCGTCTTCTGGGAAGTGATGCTCCTGCCGATGTACTTCTTGATCGGCATTTGGGGCGGGCCGCGCAAGGAGTACGCGGCGATCAAGTTTTTCCTCTACACCTTGGGCGGATCGGTGCTGCTGCTCTTGGCGATCATCGCCATGTACTACCGCACCGGGGATCTGGAGACGCTGCAGCGGTTGGCATCGACCAACCACGAGGGATTCCGCCGACTGGTGACTTCCGGAGTGCTGCACCGCGGGACCGACGGCCTCCTCTGGGGCTATCAGCTGAGTGACGGCCGGATCGTGGCTCGCACCTTCAACATGCTCGCGATGGCCAAGCTCGGCCAGGCAGGCTTTTTCGATCTGGTAGGCCCGATCCTCGGAGGACTCACTTTCAGCAAGCTGATTTGGGTCTTCATGTTCCTGGCGTTCGCTGTGAAGGTGCCGATGGTGCCATTTCATACCTGGTTGCCGGACGCCCACGTCGAGGCTCCCACTCCGATCTCGGTGATCCTTGCCGGAATCCTGCTCAAGATGGGTATCTACGGCATGCTCCGAATGAATTGGGCGATGCTCCCCGGAGCGACTGCGGCGTTTGCCGACGCGGTTTCCATCTTCGCGGTGATCAACATCGTCTACGCGGCGATGGTCTGCCTGGCGCAGACGGATCTGAAGAAGCTGATCGCCTACTCCTCCGTCTCACACATGGGCTTTAGCCTCCTGGGAATGGCTTCGATGACCGAAGCCGGAATGTCCGGCGCGGTGCTCAACCTGTTCACCCACGGGATCATCAGCCCGATGCTCTTCTTGATCGTCGGGGTGATCTACGATCGTACCCACCATCGGGAAATTGCCGGGTTCGGCGGAATCGCGAAGGTTGTGCCGGAATACACTGCCTTGACTGGCCTGGCGTTCTTCGCGTCGCTCGGGCTACCGGGGCTGGCGGGTTTTGTTTCTGAGTTCTTGGTACTCACCGGCTCTTTCGCGACCCTGCCATGGCAGACCGTAATCTCCGCGACCGCGGTGGTGATTACCGCCGCGTATTATCTGTGGACGATCCAGCGGATGTTCTTGGGCAACCTCAATCCAAAGTATTCCCGTTTGCCGGATCTGAACTGGCGCGAGCGCCTCACACTCTACCCGCTCGGCGCATTGGCGCTCCTGTTCGGGTTTTATCCCAACGTGATGCTACGGCTGATCAACACCGATTTGTTTGCGCTCCTGCGCAGCATGAAAGGAGTCTAGTCAGCCGCCTTTTTCCGGTCGGCTCAGAGCGGAAATGAACAGCCTTACCATCCTCAACAACGCGCAGAGCATGCCGTACTTCTTGCCGGAGACGATTCTCACGGTGGGGGCGATGGCGATCTTCGTCATCGACCTGTTCCTCCAGTCGTCAAAGCAGCGGATTCCGATCATCGCGGTGAGCTCGATCGCTTTTCTGGCTGCCGCGGCGATCGCCACTTACTACGCATCGATGCATCCGTACTCGGTCGATGGACGGTGGTTTACTCCGATGCAACGGCCGGTGGGTCTGTTCTACGGATTGATGGTGATCGATCCCTGGGCGATCCTCTTCAAGTACCTTTCCTGGGTGATCGCGGCGCTGGCGATCTGGATGGCGGCACCTTCGCTGGAGATCTCCTCCGAGCGAATGGGTGAGTACTGCGCCTTGCTGTTGGCGATCACCGTGGGACTTTCGCTGATGGCCTCCTCGAGCGACATGTTGATGATCGTCATCGGCGTGGAGCTGGTCTCTCTGGTCTCGTACGCGCTCGCCGGATTCAAGAAGCACGATCGCAAGTCCTCTGAAGCGGCCCTCAAGTACGTGGTCTACGGGGGAGTCGCCTCAGGAATGATGCTCTTCGGAATGAGCTACTTGTTCGGGTTGCTCGGCTCGACCAATTTGGTGATCGCTGGCCCTCAGCTCCGGCAGTACGGAGAGCGTATTTTCGTGATGGGACTGGAGTCTGGGCAAGCCGGCGCGGGGCAGCTCGCGCTGGTACTGTCGGTCGTTCTGATTCTGTCCGGAGTCGGCTACAAAATTGCGAGCGTGCCCTGGCACATGTGGTGCCCCGACGTGTACGAGGGTGCTCCCACCCCGTTCACGGCGTTTCTTTCGGTTGGCCCCAAGGCTGCTGGTTTTGCGCTGGCGGTCCGGATCCTCTACGGGGCGATGAGCCAAAGCGGTGGGAATGACTTAGCCACCGTAGTTTCGGACATCCCGTGGCCGGTGGTGGTCGGGGTGATCTCGGCGGCGACAATGACGCTCGGCAATTTGGCGGCGATCAACCAAACGAATTTGAAACGGATGCTCGCCTACAGCTCGATCGCGCACGCGGGCTATTTGCTGATGGGCGTGGCCGCGGCTTCGGCCACCGGGAGTGCCTCGGTGGCGATCTACTTGATGGTTTATTTGTTCATGAACCTGGGCGCGTTCCTGGTGGTCGGCATCGTGGGCCGACTCGCGGGCTCGGAATCCATTTTCGAATACCGAGGTCTGTCGTCCCGGGCTCCTTTCGCGGCCGTCTCGTTCGCAATCTTCTTGTTCAGCTTGACCGGGCTTCCGCCGCTCGCCGGCTTCGTCGGCAAGTTTCACCTCTTCAAGGCGCTCATCGACCGCGGAGGCGGCTGGCAAATTGCCTTGGCGATCATCGGCGTCCTCAACAGCGCCGTGTCGCTCTACTATTACGCGCGCATCGTTCGAGCGATGTTCCTCGAGAAGCCAAGCAACGAGGAGCTCATTCCCGTGCCTCGCTCGTACAACGTGCTCTTGGGCGTTCTAGTGTTGGGAGTGGTCGTGTTCGGCATCTACTTCGATGGGTTGCGCCGCATCGCCGATGGCGCGCTGGGCATGTTCGGCCACTCCTGAGCGGGCCGCTTTACGCCGGCAGTTGAACAACGCGGCCACAGGCGTAAACATTGAGCGTGATGGCGGTTCGTCCTCCAGCGGTGGCGGGAAGCTTCTATCCCGCAATCTCGGCGCGCCTATCCGCCGATGTCGACCGCTTTTTGTCCCGAGTCGATGTCCGCGCCGATGCCCGGGCACCCAAAGCGCTCATCGTTCCCCACGCGGGGTACATCTATTCGGGAATCGTTGCTGCCCACGGTTATGCGCAGCTCAGGCCCGCCACCTTGCGGCGAATCATTTTGTTTGGACCGGCGCACTTCGTTCCCCTTCGCGGCCTCGCTCTTCCCGACGCCGAAGCATTTGAGACCCCACTGGGGAGCGTGCCCATCGACGCCCGGCTGGCGGACGAGCTTGCAAAAACTCAGGGGATTAACCGGAATGCAGCGGCGCACGCGCGAGAGCACTCGCTCGAGGTGCAATTACCGTTTCTGCAACGCACTCTGAGCGACTTTCGCATTATTCCGCTCGTCGTGGGTCGTGCGTCCGCCGAAGAGGTCGCTTCTGCCATGGATGGAGCTTGGGGAGACTCGTCGACGGTCGTCCTGGTGAGCTCCGATTTGTCCCATTACCTGCCATACGCCGATGCCGCGGAGGTCGACCGGCGCACGGCCGATCAAATTCTTGCCCTCGGGCCGGCCCTCAAGGACGAACAGGCATGTGGGGCGCGGGCGATCAATGGGTTGCTTCTCGCGGCCGCGAGGCGTCGCCTTCAGCCGGCGCTGCTCGACATGCGAAACTCGGGAGACACGGCCGGTTCACGCGATGAGGTCGTGGGATATGCGTCGGTAGCCTTTTATGAGTAAGGCGATGCACGTGGAAGCGTACCCAGGACGCTGGTGGCACCCGCTCGAGGACGGGAGAATTCAGTGCGACCTCTGTCCGCGCGATTGCAAGTTGCAAGAAGGGCAGCGCGGCTTCTGCTTCGTTCGCCAGCGCCTCGATGACCGGATGGTGCTGACCACTTACGGACGGTCTTCCGGATTCTGCGTGGACCCAATCGAGAAGAAGCCGCTCAACCACTTCCTTCCCGGTTCGAGCGTACTCTCATTCGGCACAGCAGGATGTAACCTCGGTTGTCGTTTTTGCCAGAACTGGGACATCTCTAAGTCGCGAGAAATCGACCGACTTTCGGACGAGGCCAGCCCAGAAGCGATCGCGGATGAGGCTCGCGCCCGTGGCTGCCGCAGCGTCGCATTTACCTACAACGACCCGGTCATCTTCGCGGAATACGCGATGGACGTGGCCGACGCCTGTCATGAGCGTGGCATCCGGACGGTCGCAGTCACTGCCGGTTACATGCGGGCGGAACCTCGCGCCGAGTTCTACGCCAAAATGGATGCCGCCAACGTGGACCTCAAGGCGTTCACCGAGGACTTCTACGAGCGCATCACCTTCTCACACCTGCAGGCAGTGCTGGAGACGCTCGAGTATCTCCACCGCGAGACAACCGTGTGGCTCGAAATCACCACGCTGCTGATTCCCGGATTCAACGACTCGGATTCGGAAGTCTCGCAACTGAGCGAGTGGGTAATGAAGTCGCTGGGGCCGGACGTCCCGGTCCACTTCACGGCCTTCCATCCAGACTTCAAGATGATGAACGTGCCGTCCACATCGGCGGCCACCCTCCGCGGCGCTCGTGACATCGCCCGCCGCTGCGGACTCCACTACGTGTACACCGGCAACGTCCACGACGTGGACGGTGGGACCACCTTCTGTCCAAACTGCGGTCGGTCTCTCATCGTCAGGGACTGGTACGAGATCCTGGACTTTGAAATCCCGACGGCCCGCTGTCCAAACTGCAAGACGGTCATTCCTGGCCACTTCGATGGAGTATCGGGAGCCTTCGGAAGGCGTCGAATCCCCCTTCGGATCCATCGCCCCGGCTCGGCCTGAGCCATCTAACTCCACCGTCCGAGTGGCTCGAATCCAAAATGTGACGTTGGACCGCGCTAAGCTCATGATTTCGTATAGGTTTTTACCGAAATCCGGTCTCGCGACCGGATTTTGGTGAATTTGCAGGTCAGATCAAGAGGTTGCGAGATCCGAGCGGACCCATTTCATGGACAGCTTGCATTGTGAATAATATATAAATAATATTTCAAATGAAATGACGCAGATCGAGGCACAGCGTTCATCAGGGATCGAGGCAGCGGGTGTGCTGACCCGGGCGGTGTTACGCGCTGCGGACCTGCTGGGCGTTTCTCAGAAGCATCTCGCGAGGATTCTAGGCGTGAGCGAGGCGTCGCTGTCTCGGCTCGTCAAGGGCTTGCGGCAGGTGGAGCCAGACAGCAAAGAGGGGGAGCTGGCGATTCTCTTCTTGCGAGTTTTTCGCAGCCTGGATGCGGTCGTCGGCGGGAGCGCGAACAAGAGCCGGGCGTGGTTTCACGCCGAAAACCTTCACCTCAACGGGATTCCGGCGCAGCTCGTGGAGACGGTACGGGGACTGGTCCATGTCAGCGAGTATTTGGACGCAATGCGGGGCCACCTCTAACCTTCGCTCCTTCCGAGCCAAGCCGTGGCGAGTCGTGGAGGCGCAGCATGTGGCCTCGACGCTCAAGCTCGTGAGCTCGTTGGAAGAGCAGAGGGTCTTGGAAGAGGTCATCGATCGGCAGAAGCCCGCCCTTCCGGAGGAGCTACGGCGCCCCCGACTTCACTATCTGCTCTTCACGCCCTTTCGCTATCCACCGTTGCCGCATGGGTCGCGATTCGGAACTCGAAAGGAGCCGGGGATCTGGTACGGGGCCGACTCGCTTACAGCGGTGTTTGCCGAGAAGGCGTACTACCGATTCGTGTTCTTCAGCGGCACCACCGCCAACCTGGCGCCGATCACGCTGGAACAGACGGCATTCACCGCCGCTGTCGATTCCAAGGGCGGCGTCGATATGACGCTGCACCCGTTCGACGCCTTCGAGTCGCGGATCTCTTCGAAGACGAAGTACGAGGAAAGCCAGTTTCTGGGGCGCGAGATGCGACGGGACGGCGTGGAGGTGTTTCGTTACCGGTCGGCTCGAGACGTAGAGGGCGGAAGCAACATTGGTATCTTTACTCCGAAAGCGTTCGCTCATTCGAAGCCGAGCGCGTTTCAAACCTGGATCTGCCGTGCGGATCTGAAAAGAGTGGAGTTCGCGCGGAAGAATATTTCCGAATCGCCCAGACCCACGTTCTCCTTCAGCCGCTCCGAGTTCGAGGTAGACGGATCTCTCCCGACGCCCGCGGTGTAGGCAGCTCTGCAGCGCATCGCGTGAAGAGCCAGCGATGAAATCCTTCAGGTTCACCGGCGCTTGGCGTGCGATAAGCTCGGCAGACCGTTCCGCGGCGGCGGACGTTTAACCGCTCGTGATGTTGCGAACCTTCACTCTTGGATTTGTCCTTGCCGGGCTCGTCGCGTATGCCCTGGGGCAAGCACCCACGGCGGCAAAACCGATTTCGATGGCAAAAGTACCGAGCTGGAAGGAAATCGACCGGCTAATTTCGGAGCAGAAGTACAGCGCCGCGCTCGACGGCGCCCAGGCCAGGCTCTCGGTGGCGCGCAACAGCGGCGACGAAGACGAGTGGGCCCGAGCGCTGATCAAAGTCGTCCAGCTGGAAACCGGACTGCACGGGTACGAGACGTCGGTTCGCTTTCTGCGCGAGCAGCCCTGGCCCAAGGGCGCGGTGCCGAATGCGGCGCTGAACCTGTTTTATGCCCAATCGCTGGTCACCTACGCCAACGCATACTCCTGGGAGATCCGCCAACGCGAGAAGGTGGAGGGCCGAGGCCCGGTGGATCTGAAAGCCTGGACCCTGGAGCAGATCTACACCGAGGCCAATCGCACCTTCGAGGCGCTGTGGAACCGAAGAGCCGAGCTCGGCAAAACGCCGCTGGAGGCCTTCGGTGAGTACCTCACCCCGAACAATTACCCGCCTGGCATCCGCGACAGCCTGCGCGATGGGATCACCTACCTTTGGGTGCAGCTTCTGGCCGACACCTCCGCCTGGCGTCCCGAACAGTCGAACGAGATCTTTCGCCTACCGCTTGCCGAGCTGATCCGCGGCAACCCGGAACAGTCTCGCAAGGTCCACCTGGCGGATCCAGCCGTACACCCGCTGATCCGAATTGCCGCGTTGCTCGACGATCTGGAAGCATGGCACACCGAACGCAACCAGCCCCAGGCGGCGCTCGAGGCGCGGCTGGAACGGGTGCGGCGCCTGAGCGCGTCCTTCACCGAAGACGCCGACCGGAAGTTGATCCGCGAGGACTTGGAGAAACGCCTTGTTTCCTATCGGCAGGTGCCCTGGTGGTCGATGGGGCAAGCCGTTGTCGCCGAGCTCGTCCGCGGCTCGGGCGACTGGGTCCAAGCCCGCGAGATCGCCGCCTCGGGCGCGCAAGCCTATCCGCTATCCATTGGCGGCCAGCGTTGCCTCAACATTCAAAAGTCGATCGAAGCCCCGGACTTCTCGCTCGAGGCGATGGCCAGCGATGGCGTGGGAAAGCGATCGATCCAGATCTCCCACCGCAACCTTTCCAAATTGTACTTCGCTGCTTATCGCTGGGATCTCGAGGCCCGGATCGCCAAAGCCCAAGGCTACAACTTCCTGGGAACTGAAGAAGAAGTAGAGCGGATGGTGCGCTCCGAGACACCGGTGAATCGCTGGAGCGTGGACCTTCCAGCGACGAACGACTTTCAGCTGCACCGCACCTTCGCCGTGCCGCAATTGTCGAAGCCGGGGTTGTACGTCATCGCAGGGACGGCCGATCCGAACTGGAGCTTCTCTAAAAGCCGAGTAATGGCCATCACCATGGTCATTTCCGACCTGGTTGTGCTCACCACGACGCTCGAAGGCTTCATCGAAGCCACGGTAGTCGCGGGCGAGAGCGGGCAAGCCGTGCGAGGAGCCGAAGTCGCGCTGATAAAACTCGATTGGCAACACGGGCACCGGCGGCTCGAGACGAAGCTCACCGATGCTCACGGCTCGGCGACATTTCGGCCGGACAGACAGAGGCAGCAGGACGCATTCTTCGTCTACGCTAAAAAAGGCGACCAACAAGCGCTCGAAAGCAGCGGCGCCCGGCTGTTCTGGCGCGCCCCTCCCAAGAGCGCGCCGGCGGCGCTGATCTATACCGATCGTAGCATCTACCGACCGCTGCAGAAGGTGTTGTGGAAAGTCGTGGCCTACGGCGGCGAACCGAATGGAACGCGATACGAAGTACTCCGGAACCAAACGCTTAGCGTATCGCTGGTCGACGCCAACGGAGCCGTGGTCGAGACCAAGCCTGCGACCACCAACGAGTTTGGCTCCGCCGCAGGGGAATTTGTGATTCCCTCCGGAAGGATCCTCGGGACGTGGCGAATATCGTCAGCCCCCGCTTTAGGCAGCACTACCATTCGAGTCGAGGAATACAAGCGGCCCACCTTCGAGGCGAGCTTCAAGGATCCCAGCAGCGCGATGCGCCTCAACAAACCCGCGACGCTCGTGGGAGAGGCGAAATACTACTTCGGGCTCCCGGTCGGGACCGGCTCGGTCCGATGGCGGGTGACGCGTCAGACGATGTTTCCGTGGTGGTGGGGGTTTGGGCTGGACTTTCCGCGCGTTCGGCCGCCGCAGGTAATCGCGACCGGCTCCACGCAGCTCGCGGACGATGGAACGTTTCGTTTCACCTTCACACCCGAGGCCGACGAGCGCCTGGCGAAGACGGCGAAGGACCTGAGCTTCCACTATTGGGTCACCGCGGACGTGATCGACGAAGGTGGCGAAACGCGGTCGGCGAGTAAAAGCTTCCGGCTCGGGTTCTCCTCGATCGAGGCGAAGATTGATCTCAACGCGGGCTTCGTCCGCGAAGGCATTCCATTCGAGATGAGCGTCCAGCGAACCAATCTCGACGGTGTGCCTCGCGCGGGTAAGGCGACGTGGCGCGTCGTGGCGCTCAAGCAGCCCGCGCAGACCAGCCCTCCCGCGGACTCTCCCCTGCCGCCAGCGCCCGTGGAGTCGAGGAACAAATACCGATCTGAAACGCCCGGGGATCGGATGCGCCCTCGATGGTTGCCTCAGTACTCGCCGGACGCCGCGATCAGCTTGTGGCCGGACGGAACCGAAGTGGCCCATGGAAGTTTGGAGCACAACGAGAAAGGCTCCGCGAAGCTTTCGCTGCCCAAGCTCACCGCTGGGGCGTATCGGGTTCGCTACTCGACGGTGGATGAATTCGGCGCGCCCTTCGAGACCTTCAAGGATTTCGTGGTCGGCGGTGCCCGAGCCTCTATTGCCCTGCCCGCGGGCCTTTGGGCTGAAAAGTCGTCCGCCAAAGTTGGAGACAAGGTGCAGTTCTTCGCGGCCTCCGGATTCGTGGGGCAACCGATGACGTTTGAGGTGTTTCGCGCCGGCAAGCGGGTGGAGATCCGATACCTCTCAACGGAAAAGGACGCGTCGCTGATCGAACTGCCCATTCGCGAGGAGGACCGAGGTGGCTTCAGCGTGACCCTTACCACGGTGCGCGACTACCAACTCATGCGGCTGACCGAGTCGGTCTTCGTCCCTTGGGACAACAAGGAATTGCAGGTCGAATTCTCCACCTTCCGCGACAAAATCCGGCCCGGCGCTCGGGAATCCTGGAGGCTGACGGTAAAGAACGCCTCGACAGCGAAGCTCGAGGCGAAGACCGCTGAGCTCCTCGCGTACATGTACGACGCAGCGCTCGACATTTTCGCGCCCCACCAGCCGCCTTCGGTGGCGGAGTTGTATCCGAGGAACACTTTCGCAGGTCGCGTCGAGTCCAGCTTGGGCGCTGCCCACGCACAGCCTCTGTACCAGAGCGGCTTCCCGGCGATTCCGCCGTACCCGCCGCTTCACGAGGACCAACTCAAGTTTTTTCCTTCGTACGGAATCGGTGGCCCCGGAGTAGGGCGCGCCAGAGGCGACATGGCGCTGCGAGCCGCGGCTCCGATGTCCGTAGAAGCGAAGAAGAGCGACAAGCTCGAAGCGGCCGACGTCGCGACCAATGGTTCGCAAGCCGCACCGCCAACGCCGCCCCCAGTCGAGCTGCGCCAGGACTTTTCAGAGACCGCGTTCTGGCAGCCGCAGTTGCTGACCGACAAAGACGGTTCGGCGATGATCGAATTCACCGTCCCCGACTCGGTGACTGCCTGGAACGTATGGGTCCACGCGTTGACCCGGGACTTGCGTGGCGGCTCGGCGCATCGGGTAACTCAGAGCGCCAAGGACCTGATGGTTCGTCCATACGTTCCGCGCTTTCTGCGGGAGAGCGATCAGGCCGCCGTCAAGGTGGTGGTGAACAACGCATCGGACAAACCGCTCGCCGGCACGCTGCAATTCGACATCGTCGACCCGGAAACGAACGCCAGCTTGCTGACAAGCTTTTCGCTCTCCGCCAAGGATGCCGTTCGCTCGTTCGACGTCGCCGGCGGAAAGAGCACCAACTTCACGTTCAACGTGACGGCTCCGAAGAAGGTCGGCCCGGTCGCCTTCAAGGTGATTGCCAAAGCCGGCGATTTCAGTGACGGCGAGCTGCGCCCGGTTCCGATCCTGCCGAGTCGTCTTCATCTGGCGCAGTCTCGCTTCGTCACGCTCCACGACGCGGATCGCCGGGTGATGAAGTTCAACGACCTGGCCAAGAGCGACGACCCGACTCGAATCAACGAGCAGCTGGTGGTGACGGTGGACGCTCAGCTCTTCTACACCGTCCTGCAGTCGCTGCCGTACCTCATCAATTACCCCTACGAATGCACCGAGCAGACCCTCAATCGCTTTCTCTCCACTGGCATCGTCTCTTCCCTCTACAAGGACTACCCCGCGGTGGCTGCGATGGCGGAAAAGATGAGCCAGCGAAGCGCGCCGCTGGAGACTTGGGATGGCGTGGATCCGAACCGGAAGATGGCGCTGGAAGAGACGCCGTGGCTCGAGTCCGCCAAAGGCGGAAAAGATGCCGGCTTCGGAACGGTGAACGCCCTAGACCCCCGCATCGCGAAGGCAGAACGCGATGCCTCGCTAACCAAGCTTCGGAAGGCGCAAACGGCAAGCGGTGGGTTTCCGTGGTTTCCCGGCGGTCCTCCCAGTCCCTACATGACCCTTTATTTGATGCACGGCTTCGCCAAGGCGGCGGAGTTTCGCATCGATGTCCCCAAGGATGTGATCCAACGCGCCTGGGCCTATCTGGCCGCGGACTTTCGCGAACATTGGTCCAGCTGGCAGCGGGACGACTGCTGCTGGGAGCACCTCACCTTTCTGAACTATGTCGCCTCCAGCTACCCCGATGCCAGTTACACCGGCAACGCACTCACGCTCGAGGAGCGCCAGAAGATCCTCGATTTCAGCTACAAGCATTGGAAGCAGCACTCTCCCTATCTCAAGGGATATCTGGCGCTGACGCTGCACCGCATGGGCCGCCACGACTCGGCCATCAAGGTCTTCGACAGCGTGATGGATTCAGCGAAGACGACCCAAGACGAAGGCACTTTCTGGGCGCGCGAGGACCGCTCCTGGCTCTGGTACAACGACACCATCGAGACTCATGCCTTCGCGTTGCGAACGCTGATGGAGCTTTCGCCGCAGGACGCACGGCGCCATGGCCTGGTTCAATGGCTGCTCCTCAATAAGAAGCTCAACCATTGGAAATCGACGCGCGCCACCGCCGAGGTGATCTACGCGCTGGTGAAGTATCTCCAAAAGGAGGGAGCGCTGGCGATCCGCGAGGACGTCTCGGTGAGAGCAGGCGATTTCAAGCAAGACTTCGTTTTCGAGCCGACGGAATACTCCGGGAAGAGCAACCACGTGGTGCTTCAAGGAAGCCAGATAGCTCCCACCATCGAGGTGAGCAAGAGCAGCAAGGGCTTCGCGTTTGCCTCGGCGACCTGGCACTTCTCCACGGACCAATTGCCGGCGGAGGACCGCGGAGACTTCTTCTCCATTTCACGCCAGTACTTTCGCCGAGAAAAGAAAGGCCGAGAGGTAGTGCTTCAGCCACTGGCAGACGGCACCGTGATGCACGTCGGCGACGAGCTCGAAGTTCAGATTTCGATTCGCTCCAAACACGCCGCCGAATACGTGCACCTGCGGGATCCTCGCGCGGCCGGGCTCGAGCCGGAGAACGCGGTCTCTCGATACAAGTGGGATCTTGGAATTATCTGGTACGAGGAGACTCGCGACTCCGGCACGAACTTCTTCTTCGAGCAGCTGCCCGTGGGTCAGTACACCTTCAAATACCGCCTCCGGGCCAACATGTCCGGAAGGTTCCGGATCGGGCCGGCAACCCTGCAATCGATGTACGCTCCGGAATTCAACGCCTACAGCGCCGGGAAGACCCTCGAGGTCGCACCGTAAAGAGCCGCATTTTTTCCGGGTGATGTTATTTTCGCCCGATGCCGATTTCGATCCTGGTTCATGGGGGGGCGGGAGATAGCGCGCACCCGGACGATTCACCGGAAGATGCGATGCGGGGCTGCCTCGCCGCGGCCCGCGCTGGCTACGAGACCTTGCACCGCGGAGGCTCGGCGATCGACGCCGTTGTGGCGGCGACAGTGGTGCTGGAGGACGATCCGACCTTCAACGCGGGAACCGGCTCCGCGCTCAACGCCGACGGCGAAGTGGAGAACGATGCCTCGGTGATGGAAGGCGAACGCTTGGGGGCGGGCGCGGTCGCAAGCATCCGGGGAGTCAAGAACCCGATTCGCCTCGCACGACTGGTGATGGAACGCACTTCTCACGTCTTGCTTGCCTGCGAAGGTGCAATTCGCTTCGCCAAAGAGAACGGCGTCGCCCTGGTCGACCCGAAGTCGATGGTGACGCCTCGAGTGTTGCAGAAGTGGCGCTCGGGCAACCACGAGCTGGGAACCATTGGCGCGGTGGCGATCGATGGCAACGGCAATGTGGCCGCGGCGACGTCTACCGGAGGCACCATGGGGAAGATGCCGGGCAGCGTAGGGGACTCTCCACTGATCGGCAGCGGCACCTATGCGGACAACTTGGCGGGCGCGGCCTCCGCGACCGGGATGGGCGAGTCGATCATCAAGGTGGTGCTCACGAAATTCGCGGTGGACCAACTCCGCGCTGGCGAGGACCCGACGAGCGCCGCGCAGCATTCCATTCAGCAGCTGGAGCGCGTGCGCGGCAGGGGCGGGCTGATCCTCGTAGACCGCAGCGGTCGGTTGGGGTTCGCCTTCAACACGCCGAGGATGGCCCGCGCCTGGATCGACAGCGCGGGCAAAGAAGGCAGCGGCTTCGGCAAATAGCTCTGGCGATGGATTCCGTTTCGGCTCAGAGGAAAGTGCGAGAGTTGGAGGACGCTCTCGCGGCGATCCAAGATCGAAGTCTCTTGATTGTCCCCGCGGACTACGGCGGCGTTGCGATGGAAGCCACGCGACGGTTGGTGGCCAGGGGAATCAAGCGCCTGCGCCTCATCACGCTGCCAACTTCTTCGCTGCAGACGGATCTGTTGATTGGAGCCGGCTGCATAGAGGAGATCGAAACGTCCGGGGTCAACTTCGGTGAACTGGGGCCAGCTCCCCGATTTGCGGACAGCATCAGCGATGGAAGCGTTCGCATCAAGGATGCCACCTGCCCGGCGATCCATGCCGGGCTGCAGGCAGGAGAAAAGGGTGCTCCGTTCGCCCCGCTGCGAGGCATCATCGGCTCCGATGTACTCGCCCATCGCCCGGACTGGAAGGTGATCGACAATCCGTTCGCGCAGAACGATCCCATCGTGCTGCTGCCGGCGATCCGGCCGGAGGTCGCTCTGTTTCACGCGCCGATGGCCGACGCCGCGGGAAACGTCTGGGTGGGACGGCGTCGGGAACTCTTCACGATGGCGCACGCCGCCTTGAAGACCATCGCAACGGTGGAGAAGCTGTTCGATGGAAATCTACTCGAGGACAAATCGATGGCGGGCAGCACCATTCCCAGCTTCTACATCGAGGCCGTATCCGTGGCACCGCGTGGTGCTTGGCCAGTAGGTTTGAGCGAGCACTACCCGGAAGATCGTCCGCACCTTCTCGATTACCTGCGGCTTGCTGCAACCCGAGAAGGCTTTCAACAATACCTCGCCCAGTGCGCGCTCTCGCGACGCCATGGATGAAGTGGCGCAAGCCGCGGTTGCCGGACCGCAAGAAGTCTTCATTTACGCGCTCGCGCAGCAGATCGGCCAAGCGCGGCACGTGGCAGTCGGCGCGAATTCGCCGTTGCCCGCTGCTGCGGCTTTCCTCGCTCAGCAATGGGGCAACGGAATGCCGATCGTCTCAATGCAGGAATTTCCCCGATACAACTCGTTCACCGACGGAGGGCGCGAGCTATTCGACGCCGCCGGCCAAGGGCGAATCGACGTCTTTTTTCTCTCCGGCGCGCAAATCGATGGTGCCGGCAACATCAACCTTGTTGCGGTCGGCGAGTACGAGCATCCAAGGCGGCGCTTCGCAGGCTCGTTCGGCTCCTCGTATCTGTACTTCGTGGTGCCTCGGGTAATTCTCTTCCGGACCGAGCATTCCCGGAGAACGCTCGTCGAACGGGTCGACTTTGTCAGCGCGCCCGGCACCAGTCCTCCCAATGTGTATCGCCCCGGCGGGCCAGCGGCCTTGGTGACGCCTCGGTGCGTCTTCACCTTCGATCGAGTGCGGGGACGGTTTCGACTGGAGAGCGTCCATCCAGAGCACAGCGTCGACGAGGTGCACGAGCATACGGGCTTCCAGTTCGACGGGTCGCGGCCGGTGCGAACGACCGCCGCGCCGTCGGAGGAGGTCCTGCGCACGATGCGTGGACCGGTCGCGGCGAAGCTTTTCGAGCTGTATCCCAGTTTCGCGGTGCAGGTTTTCGGATCCGCCGCCCAGTCAACGAGGTGAAACATCGATGAAACCACAGGACTCGGGTGGGGCGCTGGCCGGCATTAAGGTGATCGACCTCACCCGGGTGCTCGGCGGCCCACTGTGCACCCAGATCCTGGGTGATCACGGCGCCGACGTCATCAAAATTGAACCGCCGCAGGGCGACGAGACTCGTGGATGGGGCCCGCCTTTTCGAGGGGACACGGCCTCCTATTTCATCGGCGTCAACCGCAACAAGCGCGCTGCGGCGATTGACCTCTCGAGGCCGGAGGGGAGGGAAGTGTTGCTTCGGCTTCTCAAAACCGCGGACGTCTTGGTCGAGAACTTCAAGACCGGCACGCTCGAGCGCTGGGGGATTGGCTATGAGCAGGTGCTCAGGGATCGTTTCCCGCGGCTCATTCACTGCCGGATCTCTGGATTCGGCGCCGACGGCCCGCTCGGAGGTCGGCCCGGATACGACGCCGTGGTGCAAGCGATGGGTGGGCTGATGAGCATCAACGGCGAGCCCGACGGAGCCCCCTTACGCGTCGGCACGCCGGTGGTGGACTTGGGCTCAGCACTCAACGCCACGATCGCGATTCTTTTGGCGCTGCAAGAGCGCAACCGATCGGGCCGAGGCCAATTCGTCGAGGCCACGCTGTACGACACCGCGATCACGCTGCTCTACCCCTACACGGCAAACTGGCTACTGTCGCATCAGCCGCCCAAGCGCACCGGCAACGCTCATCCCAACGTCAGTCCGTACGATCAGTTTCCGACCAAGACGAAACGAATCTTCCTAGGCGTGGGCAATGACCGCCAGTTTAGTCGGCTATGCGAGGAAATCGGGCGACCAGATCTTCGCGACAATCCATTGTTTCGGAGCAACGCGGACCGGCTCACCAACCGCGCTGCCCTGCGTAGGGAGCTGGAGGTCGCGGTCGCGGACCTCGATGGCGAGGTGGTGGCGCTGCGCTTGCTGGAGAAAGGAATCCCCTGTGGCCCGGTGCTCGAAGTGCCCGACGTCCTTCAGCATCCGCATACCCAACATCGGGAAATGGTGACCTCGCTCGGCGACTACTCGGGCATCGGCAACCCGGTCAAATTGAGCCGCACTCCCGCAACCGTTCGCAGGCCGCCCCCGGACTTCGGATCGTCGAACCGCGAGATTTTGGCTGAAGCTGGGTACTCGCCGGCTGAAATCGATGCTCTCATTGCCTCGGACGTGGTGAGCCAGTCGCGCCGCTGACAGAAGAGGGCCTGAAAACTGGCGAGCGTTAGAAAAGCGTTACATTGTGCCCGCGGGATGTGGAAGTACCTCAGGATTCACGAGCAATTCATCATCTCCGCACTCGCCGGGCAGCGCGGAAACATACCCCTGGCCGAGCTCAAGGCGTTCCACGAACGCCAGATCCGCTACATGCAGCACGAGCGGCTGGTGCATCTGATTGTGACCTTGTTTGTGTCCACCTACCTGTTGCTCGGAATTGGCTTCATCGTAGCCATGCCGTTGTGGCCAGGATTCGTGTTGGTGGCGTTGCTCTTTGGGTTGTCGTCGGTCTACCTGGCCCACTACTTCCGCCTGGAGAACGGGGTCCAGCGCTGGTATCACCTCGCCAATCGCATCGACGAGCGCCTGGGGCTCATCTATCCGCGCGACGAGCGAAGCCTGTCGAAGGAACTCTTCTAGTCTGAGAAGTTGCACGCTCGATACCAGGTTGCGCCGGCACTCCAGCCCCACTTCGCAATCGGGTGTCGGATTGGCCCACGTACCTGGCTGTGACGGAGGTGCCGAAGCTGAAGTCCCCTCGGTAGGTGGCGCCGGCGGTCACAATTTGGCCATCCGACTGAATACGCACATCCGCCGAAATGTTCTCCGAATACCCATAGTTCGTTTCTGAAATCCCCTCAGCGCCAAATGTACCGTCCCGAGAACCATCGGAATTGTGGCGAATGAGAATGGTGTTGGTCACACTCCCATCATCCGTGAATTGGCGGAAGCCCACGAGTACGAGTTTGTTGTCCGACTGCAACGCCACGTCGTATGCGACACCGCCCAACGAGCCAACGTCCGTATAGACCTTGCCGGTGCCGCCAAAGTCCAAATCCAGCGCACCTTGCTCGTCGACTCGCACCACGCCCAGATAGCAATAGTTGTTGCCACCACCCACATCCCGGCAGACCGAGCCTGCTATTGCGATCTTGCCGTCTGGCTGAATCACGACTTTGCGACCAAGGTCGTCATCCAACACCGAAACCACGACTTTACCTCCGCTCCCGAAGCTGGGGTCCAGCTCTCCGGTTGGAAGGTAACGCGCCAGAGCCATGTCGTAGTACGAACCCGGAACGCGGGCGCGCCCCGCGGCAACAATCTTACCATCGAATTGAAGTGCGACTCCGGTCGCTCGGTCCGTTCCGCCTCCGGGTGTGATCTGCGTAAAGACGATCCCAGTGCCCCCAAAAGTCTGATCAAGCGTTCCAGCTTCGTTGAGTCTGTAGACAATAAACTGCGAGAAGGAAGTAAGAGATCCACCGACGCCAATAATTTTGTTGTCTGGTTGAATCGCAAGCCCAGTGATGGGAAAAGGCAGCCCAATTGGAATTGCAACAAATCCGGTTCCGGCAAAGCTCAGGTCGAGCGACCCGTCAAAATTAAGACGGTAAACAACGTAGCTGGTCGAAGTCAGGACCACGAAAACAATCCGATCCTGGTTATCAATCGCAATCGTGCCACTTTGGCTGAACTGAGGCGGTGAGGGCGGATAGATAACGCCAGTGCCGCCGAACGAGGGATCGAGCGTACCATCCGTCAAGTGGCGCCAAAGGATAAGGTCGATGCTCGTGCCATGGAAGTAGGCCCCTAAGGTAACGATTTCACCCGAAGAGTGGATCGCCACACCATCGCTTCGTGTGAGATCGGGGACAAAGTTGCGCGTGAAGCCAACCCGGTTGAAGGACTCATCAAAATCCCCGGCCGCTGCGAAAGTCACGGCGCTTGCCAGCAGCACCAGAGAGACAACTGCTTGGCCTATGAGCTTACGATCTGTTTTCATCGCCATCTCCTAAATTGATCGCTGCGCCAATCGTCGTTTCCGGCCCGCTGGGCGCCTCGGAAAAACCCTAGGCAATTCTCGCGCCAATATTGGCGCAGGGACCTGGCGGGAATCTCGAAAGATTCTCAGGTCGTTAAATTCAAGAAAACAGGGCCACGGATCCATGTTCCAGGCCATGTTCCAGGCCATCCGGCTCCGCAACTGCGGTGCTCGATGGAATGGGTCAGCTCCGGGATTGCCCAAGATCAACCGGCGAAGGCGCGGCGATGCAGCGCGTTGAGCGAGCTTTCCACCATCGAGACGCTTCCCAGTTGCCGATCCGGTGTCACCTTTTCGCCGTGAAAGTCGCTGCCCGCGGTCGGCACCAGGTTCAGCTCGTGGGCGAGCTCCAGGTATCGGGTTCGCTGACTCGGGCTGTGATCCACCCGGAAGACCTCGAGCCCGCACAGGCCGGCGTTCGCCAATGCTTCCAGCTCCGGGTCGGTCACTTTCGAGGTCGCCGGGTGCGCCAAGGTCGCGGCTCCGCCAGCATTTTGAATCAGCTCGATGGCCTTCTCGCTGGGTAGGCGCAGCCGGTCCACGAAAGCCGGCCTGCCGGTCGCAAGGAAGCGGTCAAACGCTTCTTTGACGCTGGCGCAGTAGTTCAAATCCACCAGGACCCGTGCGAGGTGCGGACGGCCAAGGTGGGCGTCGTCGGCCACGGTCAACACCTGCTGCATGGTGATCGGAAAGCCGAGGTCGTTCAGCTTAGCGACCATTTTCTTCATCCGCTCGAAGCGCTCCTGGCGAGCCCGGGATTCGAAAGTGGCAAGCGCCGGGTTCTGCGGAGAGATGAAGTGACCGAGGATGTGAACCTCCTTCGAGTCGATGAAGGCGGAGATTTCGATCCCTGGAATGAGCGTCAAACCCAGTTGCTGGGCCGCGGTCGCTGCCTCCGCGAGTCCCCCGACCGTGTCGTGATCGGTGACGCCCAGGTGGGTGATTCCAGCCTTCGAGGCCAGTTGAATCAGAGCGGTGGGGGAGTACTGCCCGTCGCTGGCGGTGGTGTGCGAATGGAGATCGATCACGTTTGCCCTCTTTTAGCATCTCCGGCATGAAGGGCTGCCACGCGATTGGAGGTGGAGTTGAAAAAGGCGAGATTGAAGGAAACCGGTGTACTTGGGGCATACCGGAAGTCTCCCAAAGTGAATCCGCGGCCGATCACCGGTCGGGAGCGAGCCGTGGATCTGTTGAAGCATGCATTTCCCGCCTATGTCGGCCGGCAAGAGCGAACCGCGTTCGAGCTGATGCAGCGTTCGGTCCGCGAGGGCTGTTCCATCTTCCTGACCCTGTCCGGGGCGATGACACCCGCGGGCCTGCATCAGAGTTGCCTCATCCCGCTGATCCAACGCGGCATCATTTCCGCGTTGACCACCACCGGCGCGAATCTCTACCACGACGCGCACCGGATCATCGGCCACGCGATTCGCGAGGTGAACCCCAACGCCGGAGATCTCGCCTTGCGCTTGGCTCGGATCATCCGGATCTATGACCTCGGTTTCTGGGAAGAAGCTCTGCTGGATACCGACCGGCTTTTTTCAGCGATCATCCGGGGCCCAGAATTTCAGCGGAAGATGACCACACCTGAATTTCACCATCTACTGGGCAAGGCCGTGCATCGCATTGAGCGCTCCCTCGGTGTATCCCAGCCATCGCTGTTGGCAACCTGCTACCAATACGGAGTGCCGATTTTCGTGGGCGCCGTTCAGGACGGATCCATTTTCTTGAACGTGGTCAAGTTGAAGCGGGTCTTGGGCGACGCCTTCAAATTTGAGCTGGACATCAACGACGACGTCTATGCGATGGCGGCCTTGCAGCACTTTTGCCGCCATCACTTTTCCAAGAAACTGGCGATCTGGATTCTCGGGGGCGGGGTCCCCAAGAATTACACCCTGCAGGGAGAGCCGCTTCTGGACCAGATCCTCAACGTGCCGACCACCGGGTTCGACATCGATGTACAGTTTTGCGTGGATCCGGTGGACAACGGCGCGCTCTCGAGCTGCCCCGCGGGCGAAGGACATACCTGGGGCAAGGTTTCGGTGCAGGCGGTCGAAACCGGCTCGGTCTACGTCCATTGCGACGTGACCGCGGTGTTCCCCTGGTTGACACACGCTCTGCTGTCGGATCGAAAAATGAAGCGCAAGCCTCAGCACTTGATGGACCGGTTGGCGCAGGCGAACGCTTTTCTGGATCAAGACGTCAACAAACAGAGAAAGAAACTGATGAAGACTCTCGACTGGCAAATCGGCGAAGGGAACGCTTCATCTCACCGCGTGTTCGTCCGCTGAAACCAGGAGCTTCCATGAAAAGGCATCTGAATTTCATCTTGCTGATCATCAGCCTGGTACCGACACTCGCCTCGGGCAGCAAGGCAAAACCAGCGAACGTTCCCAGGCAATACACCATCGAGCAACTGATCAAGACAGCGCGGGTCAGCGGGCCCTCCTTCTCCGCGGATGAAACCAAGGTGCTCTACAGCTCGAATGTCAGCGGACTGTTCAACGTATGGAGTGTTCCCAGCCAAGGTGGCACGGCTCAGCCGATCACCCGCTCCACCACGGAAAGTCTATATGCGGTTTCGTACTTTCCGGCCGACGATCGAATTCTCTACACCCATGATCGCGGCGGCGATGAGAACTCGCACCTGTTCGTGAAGACTTTGGATGACACCGAAAAGGATCTGACGCCGGGCGAGAAGACCAAGGCGAGGTTCGGAGGATGGGCCCGCGACTTAAAGTCATTTTACCTCTTGACCAATGAACGCGACCCCAAGTTCTTCGACATCTACCGCGTCGATGCCCAAAATTATCAACGGACGCTGCTCTACAAGGACGAGGTCGGGTACCTGTTCAACGCGGTCTCCGACAATGACAAGTGGATCAGCTTTACCAAAGTAAACACCACCTCGGATTCCGACATCTATCTTTACGACATGGCCGCGAAGCAGATGCGCTTTGTGAGCGCTCATCAAGGAACCGCGGACTATGTGCCGCAAGGCTTCGATCGATCCTCTCGTTCGCTGTACTACCTCACCAACGACGGCAGCGAATTCTTGCGTGTCGCTCGATACGATCTGACCACCGGCAAGCGCGAGGACGTGGAGCGCGCCGACTGGGACTACCAATTCTACGCATTCTCCTGGAATGGCAAATACACCGTCAGCGCCATCAACGAGGATGGCCACACCCGAATCAAAATCCGCGAAAGCACGAGCGGCGAATCGGTTGTCGTTCCTGAACTCCCCGATGGCGAGATACAGGACGTCAGAGTCTCCCGCAGCGAGCGACTGATGGGTTTCAAGTTTGGAAGCGACCGCGAGCCGGGAAATCTGTACGTCTACGACTTCTCAACGAAGAAGCTCAGCCAGCTGACCGATACTCTGAACAAAGAGGTGGACCGCAAGGATCTGGTGAGCTCGCGGGTGGTGCGGTTCAAGTCCTTTGACGGGATGGTGATCCCCAACCTCCTGTATCAGCCTCATCAAGCCACGCCTGAACATCGGGCGCCCGCATTGCTGTACGTTCACGGCGGACCGGGGGGCCAAACTCGAGCGGTGTACTCGCCGCTGATTCAGTACTTGGTCAACCACGGGTACGTGGTGCTCGGAATCAACAACCGAGGCAGTTCCGGTTACGGGAAGAGCTTCTTCACCGCTGACGACAAGAAGCACGGACGCGAGCCCCTTTGGGATTGTGTCGAGGGCAAGAAGTACCTCCAGACGCTCCGCTTCGTGGACGGCAATCGGGTTGGGATCTTCGGAGGCAGTTATGGCGGCTACATGGTGCTGGCGGCTTTGGCATTCAAGCCGGAGGTGTTTGCCGTTGGAGTGGATATCTTCGGCGTCTCGAACTGGCTGCGCACTTTGAAGAGCATCCCGCCGTATTGGGAGGCGGAGCGCAAGGCGCTCTATGCGGAGATCGGGGATCCGCAGGAAGACGAGCAAATGCTGCGCGAGATCTCACCTCTGTTCCACGCGGATCAGATTCGCAAACCTTTGATGGTGCTTCAGGGCGCCAATGATCCTCGGGTAATCAAGCCGGAGTCCGACGAGATCGTGGCTGCGGTCCGAAAGAATGGCGTTCCTGTCGAGTATGTCCTGTTCCCCGATGAGGGCCATGGGTTTCGAAAAACCAAGAATGAAATGGAGGGCGCTCGGAAGATTTTGGCCTTCTTGGACAGGTACCTCAAACGCGCGGGTGCGCGGCGGGCCGCGAGCGGTTGATTCAAATGCATTCGGACTTGCGCCTGCGGATCCGATTCAGTTATCCCGACTGAGTCTCCAAGGAGGTCGGCGTGAGCGTCACCGTAGAATCCGGAACCGTTTTGCAGCTCGAGCGTTTTTGGCACTGGCTGAAGAGCCATCCCAATTGCATCCTGCGCGCCGGTACCCAGGATTGCGTCTTTCATGATCAAGCCGATTTCCACTGGCACCTCGAGGATGGGCCGGAACACAGCCTCTCGGTGCAGCTGATCTGGGGCAAGCAGACTTTGGGCGAAATGATCATTGTCCCGGGCGATGTGCTGTTCGTGCAGGCCGCTCCAGACACGGATATCGAGGAACCCGGACGGTTTCTGTTCGAGCTCGTGGGAGGCCCGCAGGACGAAGCCTATCCGCTGTATCACTTCCTGATGGCACACGGCTTCGACGAAACCACCACCCCCCACGGCCCCCTGAAGCACTGAGCGCGGAACCGGCCATCGGGCTCAGAATGAAACTTGCAGTGAAAGCCCGCCGCCGGATGTGCAGATCGCCGGCGCGACCTTGATCTGCACCTTCTCTCGTTGCTCTGGCGTGGATTCAAGTTCGGACGACATACCCAGCCGCTCTTTTAGTCTCTGGTTGTATTCGTCCACCAGCCGGCGCGCCTCCGCATCGCTGACCGGGTTCGGGTTGATGACGAAGCCCCCAGCCAGCAGACCGGTGCGACGCCTATCAGTCCGAACCCAATGAAAGCGGCAGTTCCGGCGGCACCCGCTGCAACCCCACTGCCGACACACCCCAAGTACGTTGAGCTTGAGCAACCGCCAGAGCTCGCCGCTGCAAGTGCCACGACCTCGACCAAAACCCCCAAGCCGAAGAAAATGCCACCGGTTGCGGTGAGTCCTACCTTCAGACCTTGCTTGCGTTGATAGGCCAGGGCGAGATCGCTGCGTCCAACCCTCTCGTAGAAGGCGGAGCCTTCAAGGGGTTTCATGTCTTTGCCTTGGTAAGCGAGCGTCCATCGGCCGCGAGACTCTGCTGGCTCCGCGGATGCTTCGGCGTCCTGAAAAAGGCCAAGGTGATTGATCTCGTATTCTTGCTGGCGAAGTCGGGCCAAATCGGACACGTCGCCGGAAGTCTCCTCGGGGTTTGGGGCGGAGCCTTCGGCCATTGCCGAGGTGCTGACCACAAACATCGAAATTGCGGCTAGCGTGAAAGTTATTCCGAGTGTCTGCTTATCCATGGCGCGTTCTCCGTTCCGCTGGTGCGAAGGGGTCGAGCGCACAAGCTGCAAGCTGAACGCCACGGGCGTAGCGAGATGGTTTAGAGCCCCGTCCCGGATTCTGTGCACGCTGCTGCACACGCGTGTGAAGCTGAAGGCACGGAGAGGTACACGCCCGATTCAGAATGAAAGCTGCATCAACAGCCCCCGCCGGCTACTTTGAAAGGTTGTGGCGCTGAACTTCAAAAAGTTTCACTCGCTCTTTGTCGCCGAGGTCTGCCCGGTCGACCTTCGTCGGGTTGAGGACCGAGAAACACTCGACGAAATCCGCGGCGGGCTGGACGAGC
>Ga0126369_10000574_pt1 | contig 24218 bp, 27 predicted proteins | sample PanSoiMetaPlot_1_FD_109646 | JGI IMG/M metagenome (GOLD analysis project Ga0126369, IMG submission 109646) | Tropical forest soil microbial communities from Panama - MetaG Plot_1 | ecosystem: Environmental > Terrestrial > Soil > Tropical forest > Bulk soil | place: Panama | collected 2016-02-17
ATGCAACGAAAACGTCAAATCTCGGCATCACGCCGCCGAGATCAGACATCAGCGATGGCATTGCGAAGTCCCTCGGGCCGAAGACGACCGCCAGCAAGTCGCCGGTGAGCGTACCCGAGAGGACGAGGATCAGTCCGAATACTAGCGCCGGGAAGAGCGACAATATCGGCGAGAAGCCGAGGCCCATGAGGATGGCATACTGGTGACGACGATCCACATAAACGTCATGTAAAAGGTTTGCTACGAACGAACCGGCGAGAAGCGCGGTGGCAGTGCCGAGGATGCCGAAAAGTCCAAGTGTCAAAGCAAAGTCCTGAACCTTTCGGCGAAACTGAGTGTAGCGCTCTGTGACGAATACGCCCGGCTCCAATCGAAAGATTTCTCGGAGTTGGTCCACCACCAGTGGAACACGATCCGTTGCTCCTGCGACGACAAGCGCATCAGTCAGTGTAGGACGGCCGAAGATCTGTTCGCTCGTGCGCAGCGTGACAAAAGCACCGCTGGAGACAAAACTTGAATTTGGGACCAGGGACGGTGCCTCGACGGTCCGCGGTGGTGGATAGCGCAGCGCTACTGCGTCCAGGATGCCGACCACGGTGAGAGTCAAATCTTCCCCATCGGCCTTTCGAACCGGGAACGTGCCGCCGAGGTCCACCTCAAGCGCATGCGCCGACGCCTTATCGACGACTACGGCAGCATCGTCTTCGTTTCGCAGGAATCGACCGCGGGCGATTGAAAATGTGCTGACCTCGCGTTCTGTCTCGGGCTGAATTCCAAAAACGTAAATATTCAAGAATTGATCGTTGGAGACGACATTGCGAAACAGCGACTGCCGGGCAATCACCATGCCGTCCACCGCACCGGCAGCCATAAAATTTTCGGGGTCGATGAGCGGCTCATAGACCGGCAGCGTGAGCGGAGCGAGATTTCCGCTTTGTGGCGTCTCGAAGAGAGCCCGGTTGAAGCGGCTCTTGACTTGAACGATGTCCGGCCGGTCGAGGCGCTCCGCCCGCGACAGCGCCTCTCTAGCACCTTCGACCACCATCAACGAGGCGGCGATCACGGCGACGGCGGCTCCCAGGACAAACCACGCATGGCTTCCAGCCCACGTCTGCCAATCCCGCCAAATATCAATTTGCCCCAGATCATGCGGCGACCCGAATGAGTTCGGCTGGCCTGCGAGAAAGAGGCCAAAGGATTACTGGAAGTGCACCCAGGGCTGCAGAAGCAATCGAGATTGCCCCCGCAAAGGCTACGACCATGGCAGTGCCAATCATGTTGGCCGGTAAAACGAAGAAAGCAGCCAGGGCGAACACGATACCTCCAAGCAGAACCAACCCAAGCTGATACGCCAGGCAGCGCAGCACCTCGCTCCGCGAGAACCCGACAGCTTGCAGAACGCCGATATCACGCCAGCGCATGACAATGGTCTGTACCTCGAGGCCTGCTATCCCGATGACGACTAGCAGAAGCAGCAGCGCGATGAAAAACGAGCCGCCTGACTCCAGTTTTTTCTTTTCCTCAAGAGCGGCCTGGAAGTTGTTGCGTTCCGGCATGCGTATGCAGAACGACCGAGCTGCTGGCTCTGCGCAATTTTCTTCGAACGAGTGCTGCTGAAGTAGCGAGAACAGAGCGGACGATGCCTGAGGCACGGCTTCGATCGAGTTAGCTCTGATGACCAGCTGATTTCGTGCAAGCGACGGCGGAATGGGAGTGCCACGCGCGCGAAGTTGCGAGCGGACGTAGATCAGGAAATCGCGGATAATTTCCGCAGGAAGAACAACCGGAGTGGTCGTGTTCGCGCTCTCGGCAGCATCAGGGCGGCGAACCGTGAGGACTTCCTGACCTCGCATCGCCAATCGCCAAAATGGATCAAAGCGGCCTTGATCCGGGCCGATCGCGTCGAAGGTCCCGAGAAGCCGCTGCCCCTCAACTGTCCGCCGTATTGGGGGGGCGGCACTGGTATAGATGAGTTCGACGATAGCATCTGTCTCGGGTTGCACACCGGCATAGTTCGTTACGTCGGATGGCGCAAGTACTTGGCCGGCTTCCGGCAAGCTGTGTTCTCCGGTGACGTGCAACAAGGGAACGCCGAACACCGCACGCGGCGCGTTCGGGTTCATGTCGTGAAAATTCACATAATAGTCGCGGCCGAGATCGAAAGCCGCATCCACCCCGAGGACGCTGATTCGCGCCCCCAGGTACTCCTTTTGGCGCTCGTTTCCAAACACCAGGAAGGAGACATCGGCGGCCAATTGAAGCGCAACGCCGTTGTAAGGCGCTTCAATTGAGCGGACACCGGCCAGCCGGCGCGATTCGTCGGCAAGCGCGTCGGCCTCGTCCTCGGTCGCCCCCGAGAGCTCCACCACCAAGTTTCCTGCTCCGCTTTGCTCATATACTGAGAGCAGTTCGGCACGATGCAGCTCGACCTGGTGAAAGAACACGGAAACAGCAAGGATCGCGACCGCAATCGCCACGGCTGCCACCGTCGAGCGCAGCCATGCGCGACGCAACTCGACAATGGCAAGCCAAGCCAATCCCCGATGCAAGAGCGAGCCCGCTACCGCAGCTCGCGCTCGATATCTTCACGCAATTCCTCGAGCATGCCGGATACGGTGGACCGGACCTCGGTCGCCGGAGCGCCGCTCTTCAATTTACCGTCGAGCGATTGGAAGAGCAGCTGGGCCTCACGGGCTTCGCGCGAGGAGATCGCAGGCGAAACGTTGTTCCAGCTGGAGCGAGCCTGCTGAAAGCGCGTGCGCGCCTCGGCCGAATTGCCGGATGCATATGCGGTATCTACCGCACGCAGCGAACTCATGACACGGTCAAGCGATTGCCGTGCCTGATTTTTTTGCTGCGGAGACGCTGCCAATGCCACACCCGTTGGGCCCGTTCCCGGAAACCCGGCTGTGAAGAGTGTACCGCCTGCCGCGAGCAAAGCAGCGATCGCGGAACCAGCAAGGCGGGTTGCAACTGTCATCATGGCCTCCTGTCATCTCACTTGAGGCCCCACCGCGCAGCCCCCCACGCTATAGCGGCTCGTTTAACGCAGCTTTATGTACTTGCGGCAATACTGTGAAAAGTGGATCACCATTTGATGATCCGCGTCGGTTGAAATACATTTCGACCAGCTGAAGAGGGATGATACTTATATCCAGGGTCAGCGGACAAATTGACGCGGGATCGATAACACACCTCAGAAACTACAAGCGACAGAGAGCACGAATACTCGAGGCTGGGATGCGTCTATTGGTTGTCGAGGATGAGACGCGAATTGCCGAGCTCATTGAGGCAGCGTTGGCGCGTGTAGGTTTCACGATCGACGCGGTTGCACTATGCGCCGATGCGCGGGCCGCGCTCGCAGTCACGTCTTATGATGCCCTAATTGTCGATCTCGGCCTGCCAGATGGGGACGGGCTGGGCTTGCTCCGAAACCTGCGAGCGGCACGTAACCTCACTCCTGTACTGGTATTGACGGCCCGCGATGCTGTCGAGGATCGTGTTCGCGGACTTGACACTGGCGCCGATGATTACCTGGTCAAACCATTCGCGATGACGGAACTCATCGCGCGGACGAAGGCGTTGTTGCGCCGTCCGGGTGGGGCTCTCGGAATGACCTTGAACGCCGGCAACATCGCGTTCGATACGGTCGAACGCGATGTCAGCATTGGTGGCACTCCATTGGTTTTGCCGCGCCGCGAAAGCGCCATTCTAGAGCACCTGATGCGTCGCCTTGGTCGTGTCGTGCCAAAGACTGTTTTAGAAGAAAAGCTGTACGGGCTGGACGATGAGCACGGGTCAAATACAATTCCGGTCCACGTGCATCATCTTCGACGCAAGCTGCTCGATGCAGGTGCAACCGCCGACATCCATACAGTACGCGGCGTCGGGTACCTGCTGACCGAAAGCAGCACATGAAGGCCGTTCCGCTCAAGTCGCTGCAGGCAAAGTTGGCGCTACGTCTTGCTGCGCTATATGTGGTGGCAACCGCGATAGCCGTCGGCATCCTGATTTATCAAGCCTACCAGACGGCAGATACGCTCAATGATCGCGAACTCAGTTTGCGAGCTGCCGATCTTGCGCAGTATGTTGTGGTGGATTCCGCCGGGGCCGCCCGCCTGGAGCTGCCGCCTGCGCTTGCCGCAAGCTATCAGGCCGCCGGCAACACGGACATCTTCGCAGTCCGCCGCGACACGGATACTGTTTTAGCAGCCTTGCCGCCGCGTTTTGGAGAAGTTGTGGCCAAGTGGCCGACCGGGACAGACGAGCCCAGTTACTTTCACCTCAAGGACTTCGGCCCCGAAGGTCGCGAATACTACGGTCTGACTATGGTTCAGAGCAGTAGCGCCGGCCCGATTTCCATATCAGTCGCGCGTGCCGCCAACGCCGACGTGTTGGTTGATTCGTTGTTACACGAATTTGTGCTGGACATAGGCTGGCTCATTCCGTTGCTGGTGACCGTCACGCTTGTAGTAGGAGCATTGGCAATCAAAGGTGCCTTCAGACCGATAGGCGAAGTCTCCCGGTTAGCCGCGAAGATCACTCCCGGCGCCATGTCAATCCGCTTGCCCGAGAATGATCTGCCGAGCGAAATCACGCCGCTCGTCGCCGCCGTTAATCACGCGCTGGACCGCCTCCAGCAAGGGTTTGATCTCCAGCGGCAATTCACGGCCAATGCGGCCCACGAATTGCGCACGCCCCTTGCGATCATCACCGCGGCACTCGATGGTATCGATAAAAATGGAGAGATTACGAAGATCAAGGCCGATGTCGCGCGCATGAACCGGCTTGTGGATCAGCTCCTCCGGGTAGCTCGACTTGATGCTGTTGCTCTCGACGTGTCCGATCGGTTCGACTTGAGCGATGTAGCGGCCGATATCGTTGGCACCATGGCGCCGTGGTCGTTGGCTAGAAGGAAGCCGATTGCCTTCCACGGCGAAGATAAACCGGTGGTCATCAAAGGGAACCGATATGCTATCGGCGACGCGATTAGGAATCTGGTCGAGAATGCCGTTGCCCACACTGCTCCGGGCAGTGAGGTGACGGTCAGTACATACGCTAACGGAAGCGTAAGCATTGCCGATCGTGGGCCGGGTATCCCGCGAGAACAGAGGGAACAGGTCTTCGAGCGATTCTGGCGCGGAAAGGGGACGAACTCCGCCGGAGCTGGCCTCGGCCTTGCTATCGTGGCGGAGATCATGAAGGCGCATCAGGGTAGTATCAGCCTCGACGATAATCCGGGTGGTGGTATCGTCTTCACATTGCGCTTTCGTCCCACGATGAGCCCAGCGGAATAAAAAGGCCCCGCGGGTGGCGGGGCCAAGTAAATGAATCGAGCAACTCGATTCATTTTCACGAATACGCGGCTGACGGAGGGAGGAACTAAGGCCGGGCATTCGTGTTCGATTTTGCCACACGAAACTGTTTAAGCAATGGCCTCCCTTTCGGGTCCACGGCCCAGAGGACCGGGACCATGGCGCGAATTAACCAGCTTCCGTACGCCCATCCTAATCATCATCGTCGTCATCATCATCCTTGCGGAGCCGGCCTGAAAACCTGTCGATTGTAAAGGCGCCGGTTCGTCCGCCCTTGGAGCCCATCGCCAACACAAGTCGTCCACGTCGCAAGACCTGAATGTTCGTCCATCCATCAGCCGTCAATTTCTGTCGGACCTGGTCTTCAGTCACTGGTCTGCTGCCCTCGACGAAGACGGGGCCGCTGTCACGCTCGGGCGCTGCAATCACGAACGCGCCCGCAGCGGCGAGCAGCGCTCCACCAGCGATGGACCATACAATCGTTCGTTTCATAGCTTTTTCTCCTGCTACGTTGGCATCGAGCCCCCATCAGGATAGCGCAGTGAAGCATGCCGCCTTTAAGGCAGATTTAAGTACGCAATTCATGATCGGCTGCCCGCACGCATAAAACTGCGTTAAACAAGCCACTACGGGATGGCTCATTGCGCGATTCAGCCGTTGCGCTCTATACGGCGCCCGTGGTTTATCTCTACCTTGGTCGGTTGCAGGCTTGGCTAACTCGCAATAACCGAGACGACGATAAACCGAAGGAGATCCGGGCGATTGCCGCCGAATGATGCTTCAAGCGCGGGGCGTTGATCGAATTTACGGCTCGACGGACGCTCTTTCTTGGCTATGTCATTGACCTGAAGCCGCCACACGGATCGTTGTAAGCGCTGTCATGCTCAGTTAACGACTGAGCAAAAACACAATATCAGCTCAAAGACGGGAACTATCTCGACAAAGTCTCTTGCGTTCGGCCCTGCCGTGAAATTCGAATTTCTCGGAACGCGAGCGAAACGAACGGGTTGTTAATGATCATGCGCGCGAGGCATGAGCGGACTGAAGGACGCTCAGGAATCTCGTACTGACGATGAACATCCTGTTCGACAGAGCATATGGACAAGAACCGAAATCCCCTTCGCCGTATTGAGGCGGATCGCGCCGCCAATGCGCGCCGAGGACCGCGCGGCCTCGTTGTCAATCACTTGCCCGGTGCGCAGGAAGTTGCGAGCCGGCGCGTGGCTACGGTGCACCATCAAATCGCCGTGAAGCTTGCGGCGCTCATCGGCTACGAAGTTGCAGCGAACTGTGAGGCGGCCGCGCGTTACCCCGGGCCAAAGTACTTCATGCCGAGCGATACCCTTGTCGGACTCGATGCCGCGCAAGCCGTGGGCATTCGCAGCGAGCATGATCTGTTTGGCGGTGTCGTGCCTTACGCCTTTGCTGCCACGAAGGTGATAACGCACCCGCTTGTAGAGCCGGTTGCTTTTGCGCCCCCTGGCTGGTCGCATGTGTTTTCGCGGCGGATTGCCGACATCGTCCACACAGGCTTCTCCGTCTTCACGCCTGAAGATGCTCGCTGCGCGGGTTTCCGTCTCCTCGAATTCGGGCCCGTCCGTCTCAAGCCCGCTCGGGCGGGCAGCGGTCGCGCGCAGGCGGTCCTCGCCACTCATTCCGAGTTGGAAACGGCGCTCCGCGCAGTGGAGCCGATGGAACTGTCGAGATGGGGCCTGGTGATCGAGGAGAACCTTTCGGAGGTCACGACGTACTCCGTTGGCCAAGTGCGTGTTGCGGACCTTGTGGCGAGCTACTACGGCATGCAACGCCTTACCCGGGACAACCGTGGTGCGCTCGTGTACGGCGGTTCCGACCTTGTCGTTGTGCGGGGTGAGTTCGACACGCTGCTCGGGCTCGACCTTCCTGCGGACGTTCGCCTCGCGGTACTGCAAGCCCAGGCTTACGACGCCGCCGCTATGGATTGCTTCGCGGGCATGTTCGCGTCGCGGCGCAACTACGATATAGCGCGTGGCATGGACGCTGAAGGGCGCTGGCGCTCGGGGGTCCTAGAGCAATCCTGGCGCATCGGTGGAGCGAGCGGGGCCGAGGTCGCCGCACTGGAAGCTTTCCGAGCCGATCCTTTGGTGCGTTCGGTCCGCGCATCGACCGTCGAGATATACGGAGAGACAGAACCACCGCCGCCGCATGCCGTCGTGCACTTCCGAGGCGCAGACGAGCAGGTTGGGCCCATGACCGAATATGTGCTGGTCGAGCGGAATGACCTCACCTGAGGCCTCGCAAAAGTTCACTCATCGCGAGACTCTCGCTGTTATTGCCGGGCTGATGCTCGGTATGTTCTTGGCTGCGCTCGATCAAAACATCGTGGCGGCGACCCTTCCTCGCATTGCCGCCGACCTGCAGGCGCGAGCGGCATAAGTTGGGTCGTTTCGATATACCTGCTGACCTCAACGCCAGCGATACTGATCTATGGCAAATTGTCCGACCTCTACGGGCGCCGCGTCATGTTTCAGATCGCGATCGTGGTGTTCACGCTGACCTCGGTACTGTGCGCGCTTGCGGCGTCCATGGGGCAACTAATCGCGTCTCGCGCCCTACAAGGGCTCGGTGGTGGCGGACTGATAGTGGTTGCGCATGCGACGATCGCCGACATCGTTTCGCCGCGTGAGCGCGGCCGCTACCAGGGCTATTTCGCCAGCGTATTCGCTGCGGCGAACGTCCTCGGGCCGGCCTTGGGGAGTTTGTTCGCCGGTTATCTGACTTGGCGATGGGTGTTCTGGATCAATCTACCGCTTGGTCTGGCGACACTTGTCTTTTCCCAGCTCACTCTGAAGCGCTTTGAGGCAAGCCGAGATCGAAGCGAGATCGACTATTTGGGTGCGTTGCTGATCGTCGCATCTATCGGTACCATCCTGCTCGCGACGACGATGATTGGCAAGGACGCATCATGGATTTCTCCGCACATCATCGCGTTGAGCGCTGCCGGCACCGGCCTCTTCATCCTGTATTTGATTCGTGAGCGACGCGCAGCCGAACCGATCCTGTCGCCATTCCTATTCAAGAAGCCCATTTTCGTGATGGCGAATGCGGTGACTGCCCTGGCCTCGGCCAGGATGGTCGGGATGATCGCGTTCACGCCAATCTTCATGCAGCAGGTTCATCACTTACGGCCGGTTGGTTCGGGACTGATGCTCCTCGCTTTGATGGGCGCCGCGACCTTCGGTACGTTCGGGAGCGGACGCCTTGTCGCTGCGATTGGTCGGTACAAACTTGTTACCGTCGCCGCTTTGGCGACCAACGTCTTCGGCATGCTCCTGATGTCCACCACCACCGGCACGACCCCGCTCGCGCTCACCGCCGCTTACTTGATGCTGTCGGGGCTTGGGGGAGCCGTCATGCCCGTGATGCTGGTGGCCGTTCAGAATGTCCTGGAGGCGGACGATCACGGCGCTGGTACGGCCTCGACGGACTTCTTCCGTTCCATCGGCGGTTCCTTCGGCGCAGCAATCTTCGGTTCTGTGCTGATCAGGCAAGTAACCGTCCATATCGATGCAGGGCCAGGCCATCAGCAACTCGGTGCGGACCTCGGGCTTGCGCTTTTGAATGGCGGGGAAAGTGTGATCGGGACGGCACCAGCCTACCTGCGCGAAGCGGTGCTCGCGTCCATGTCCGCCGCATTTGACGACATGTTTCGCCTTGGCGCCGCTATCAGCGTGATCGCCTTGGTGGTTACGCTGTTCATGCCGGAGATACGCTTGCGCAGAACGGCCACCAAGTCATGATACTTGATGAATATTGGTCACCTCACGCTCGCCCAAGGCGTCATCACGACTTCGGCTTCGGGGCAAGAGCTGCTCTTTCGACTATGTCTGCGCCTCCGAATGCGACATTACGTCTGAAGCAGGGTTTTGCCGGGAAATGCTGACATCGCTTGAACTCGACGAACGAGCCGCCCGCCGCCGCTTGCGCGAGGCCGCATAAGCTGGCGTCAGGCATCGGCAGGAAGCGGTCGCACGATCGGCCTTGCATTCACGCCGCCCCTGCCCGACTTTGCGACTAGGAACTTTTTTCCGTTCTTGCAAATCGCTACTTCCGGACGAAGGCTTTCAAACGCCGGATCGGGATTAACTGTGACCTGGATGCTTTCAACCTCACGGCAGTCATAACCGGCTTGGCGAATAATTTGCGCAAGCTCCCGTTCATGAACACCGGGAGGGGAAGGTGTCTGGGCAAGGGCGATCGGCGGACAAACCGCAAGAGGCAAAGCAAGAAGAGCCAGTTGAGGCCGTCTCGACATTTAATCCTCCTATTTTCATCCGAGATGATTTGTATCTTCTCGGTAGGACGAGAGAGGTCAGCCTACTTGTGGTGCGCTCGTATGTTAGCAATCGAGCCTTTGAGGCAAGACTTGTGAATACGGAACAAGGTGTGTCAGACCGCGCATCCGCGCAAGAGGCAAAATTTCTTTGCATCCACAAAACTGCCACAAGCGCGTAAAACTGCGTTAAACAAGACTTTGTAGCCTGATTTGCTGCGCAGCTACGCCGAACGTTCTCTGGCACGATCCCGTCCGCTTGACACTTGACAGCGCAATCAGCGCTGTATCTATTAGACAGCGTGGGGATTGCGATCTCCCCACAAGGCGACATGCCCAAGAATCGCGTCCGGCGCCGATGCAAGGACGTAGCATGTCGCGAATTCACGCCCTTTCTGTCGAGGTAGTTGAACAATCCGCTCAGACGAGGAGTTGCCGCGGCCGTCTCGTTCTGCGTTCCAGCTTCGATTTTCCACCCGAATTCTATCGCCCCAGCGATCCGGTCGCGAACGCCACCGGAAGCTTTCTGCTGAGGTCGCGAGACGGCACAGTTGCGCGAGTTCGCGAGCGCTCATACGCCGATGACAATTAAAGTTACGATAAACCTGCCGGTACTGCACACGCCAGCGAGCGGGATAGCACACGAGAGCGGAGAAACCAGAAGTGAGTGAAAAGCCTGCCACGGCGATCTCAAACGAAGCAATCCTTCAATCCCATATCAAATGCTTCGCAATTATCGTTGCATCAACGCTGCTGTTGTCCGTCGATCTTGCATTTGCGCAAGATACATCCTTCGGCCAGCGCTTGTTCCAGGACAAGGCAGACTGTCAGTTCTGCCACGGCATCGAGGGTGACGGCCGGGGTGATCCGCGCTCGCCGGGCCGCGCCGCCAATCTCCATGAAACCCATCTCAATCGCGATCAGTTAATCGAGGTGATTGCTTGCGGGCGGCCGGGGACCGAAATGCCGCACTTCGACAAATACGCCTATGAGGACACGGATTGCTACGGGCTGAAGGGGAAAAATCTCGGCAAAGGCGCGCCACGCGATCCGCATTCGACCAGTTTGACGAAACGGGAAATCGATGCGGTTGCCGATTACATCCTCGCAAAATTCGTCGGCAAGTAAACCACGAGACGGGTCAGGAGACTATCCATGGCAATGCGGATCGGCTTTTCTCCAAAATGGCGGGAAATACGGGGAAAATGAAGGTCAACCTGCATAAAATTTCGAACGCGTGCGAGTTTTCGAGTGGAGGCAGGTCAAGGCGACCGGATTTATTAGCAAGTGCCTGCCTATGCATCGGTACCCGGTGGCGAAGACACGCCGCGCTGGGCGCGGGAGAGCAGCCATCGACACCAAGCGGCACGACTTTGTGCGCCTGGGCGGCCAAACACGCGGATCGGAGATTTGGCCGTTTGCTGCCGCCTATATTTCGGAGCTTCATTAGGAAGGACGGTTGTATATGACCACGGAAGCGGCGCCCGTGCGCGGCAGCATCGGCGAACTCACGATCTACTTTTTGCGCCTCGGCCTGCTTGGATTTGGCGGGCCGGTCGCCCTCGTGGGCCAGATGGAGCGGGAACTCGTCGCTGGGCGCGGATGGCTGTCGAAGGAGCAGATGCGCGAAGCCATCGCGATCTGCCAGTCTCTCCCGGGGCCGCTTGCCATCCAGGTGGGCGTCTACATCTCCTACCTGCGTGGCGGTTTCTGGGGGGCATGGGCTGGCGGATGGGCCTTCATTCTCCCAAATTTCGTGATCGTCGCAGCGTTGGGCGCGCTCTATGTTTACCTCGGAGACCTCCGGCCGGTGACAGCGATCTTTTACGGCGTGAGCCCGGCCGTGATCGCGCTGATCCTGCACTCCTGCTACCGGCTTGCCAAACTGGGCATGGAAGACCCCGTGCAGTGGGCGATTGCGGCGGTCTGTCTGGTGGTCACCGTCATTCTTCAGGCCGAAGTGGCCCTGCTGTTCATCGGCGCTGGCATCGTCGGCATTCTCTACTATGGCAATCTTTTTCGGCGGCAGCTACCGCCAATCGTGCTGCAGGTCAGCGCTGCCCCCGTGCTGGCACAGCTCGCTCCGCCCGCGTCCGCCTCGACCCTAAGTAAGCTCCTGCTGTTCTTCCTGAAAGCCGGTTCACTGACCTTCGGCAGTGGCTTGGTGATCGTACCATTCCTGGAGCAGGGGCTGGTGCAGCAGTATGGCTGGCTCGATCAACGGCAATTCCTGATCGCGGTAGCGGTCGGAATGATCAGCCCGGGACCGGTCGTTATTACCGCCACGTTTGTGGGCTATCTGGTCGCAGGCTTTTGGGGCTCACTGGTTTCGACCATCGGCATCTTCCTGCCGTCCTTCATTCTGGTGCTGGTCGCTGCACCCCTGCTCGCCAAATATCGCGCCAACCCAAATGTTCAGGGTTTTGTGAAAGGCGCCTACGCGGCGGCAATCGGCACGATCCTCGGTGCATGCATCCTGCTGGGCCGCATCGCGATCGGCGATTGGCTGACCGCCCTCATCGGCATCGCCTCGCTCGCGCTGCTGTTTCGCTGGAAAGTCAATAATCCGCTTCTCATTGCAGCAACCGCAGTGGTCGGCCTGATCGCGTTTCCATTGGTGCAACCCGATTGGGTCATGGTCAAGTAGGGGGTTCACATGAACCGGCGAAAAATGATGTTTGCGGCCGTCTTTGGCTCGGTCCTTCTCGGGTTGGCGGCTTTGGTCGGATTGGCTGGCCATTATGCCATTGAGAGGCAGGACGACGACGAAGTTCGGTAACGCTAGGGGACTCGGACAGGCCATTACCAGACAGGAGAACTGCACATGAAGAGACTTGTGATCGCAGCTTTATCCATCGCGGTATCGTCGGGGACGGTTCTGGCCCAAGACCTTGCGGCTGGGGAAGCGTCATTCAGAAAATGCGCCCCTTGTCACAGCGTCGGTGAGGACGCCGCCAACAAGGTTGGTCCGGTGCTTAACGGGATTGATGGTCGCAAGGCTGGCTCGGTTGAAGGCTTCAGCTACAGCGACGCAAACAAGGACTCCGGCATTACCTGGAACGAAGAATCGTTCAAGGAATACATCAGAGATCCGCGAGCGAAGGTTCCGGGCACCAAGATGATTTTTGCCGGCATCAAGAGCGACAAGGAAGTCACGGATCTGTGGGGCTATCTCAAACAATTCGCTGCCAATGGCAGTAAGAAGTAGGAGATGCCGAGATGATGCATCGCCTATTTTGGATCTCCGGTCGCTCTGGTCGGCATCGAACGAGCGGACAGCGCTGCCATTCGATTTCAGGCTACCGCACCGCTCAAATGCAAAGTGATGCGTATCGCTCATCGAGCCTTGGAAGTCCGGCGCATTTAGCCGGCACTGCCGCGATACTAATTCTGCTTTCTGGTTCGGCGGCGTGGACGCAAGCTGCCGATCCTTCGGATATTGCCGAAGGCGGAAGGTTGTTTCGGCAAAAGGCTAATTGCCAATCGTGCCATGGCTGGGCGGGCGATGGTCGCAAGATGGATAGCCAAATGCCGGATGGCGCCAACTTGCGCGAAACAGCACTGGACCGTCAAGATCTGATCATGACGATCAAATGCGGACGTCCCGGAACCGGCATGCCGGCCTTCGATAGGTTCGCTTACAGCGATGGACGGTGTTACGGACTCAAGCAGGCCGATTTGAGAGGTTCGGGAAAGAGTATGCCGGATCCGCCGGCGACATTGCAGGTGCGCGAGGTTGAAGCGATAGCGGATTTCCTAACCGCAAAAGTCGTCAAACAGGGCCCCATGGATCACGCGAAGTGTATCGAATTCTGGGGCTCAGAAGTTGAAGCCTGCAACGAGTTTCCGAAATAGGCACGGCTGTGTCGAACGCTGCCTAATAAGGCTGACAGAGTCACGCCACTGCCCGAAACATCGAACTCAGACAGGAGATTAAAAAAATGAAGTGGAGCCTGAAATCAAACAACCCTGTACGTGAACGCTTTCGTTTTAGTACCGGAGGGACGGGATTAACAGTGGTCGCAGTTGCTTTGACGTGCGCGACTGCCGTGTTTGCGCAGAACGAAGACAAGGTGAAAGCGGGCCTTGCCGCGTGGCGGAATAGCGGGTGTGCGGATTGTCATGGCGCCTTCGCGAATGGTGAAAAGGAGCGCGACGAGTCGCCAACCGGAGCTGATTTACGGCGGACGAGGCTCAAAGCTGATGAACTCAAGCTCGCCATCCGCTGCGGGCGCCCGGGCGCTGGAATGCCTTCATTTGAGGAAGGTGCGAGTGGGTGCCCTGGAGGCGGCGGAGACCTCTACCCGGCTCCGAGCAAGCTTAGCGCCGAGCAGATTGACGACGTCGTGGCCTACCTTCAGGCGCGCATAGTTGGCAAGGGCAAGATTACAAAACAGGAGTGTCTGCTTTATTACACCGATAAACCCGATTGGTGCGATGATTATAACTAGCTGCGTGCGGGGCTCACTATGCGGTTGGCTGTTGTAGCAGTCATCGGACACCGAAATGGCAACTGAAGTGTATCCGTCAGCCATTGAGAATTGTAAGCGCGCACACGGCATGCGCGTTGTGCTTCTGAGCTTGGCCGGGGCGGTTCTTGCGTGCTCGACGATGACATCGGCACAGAACATCGACAGGGTAAAAGCGGGTTTGGTGATCTGGAAGACAGCCGGCTGTGCCGATTGCCACGGTCCGTTCGCGGATGGCGACCGGGAAGAGGACGACTTTCCAATCGGGGCGAACTTGCGCACGACCAGACTTGATCCGGCGGCCCTTAAAGTGACGATCAGGTGCGGACGCGCGGGAACTGGTATGCCCTCATTCGATGAGGACGCCTATACGACGCGTGAGTGTTACGGGCGTCCTCTGGGGACGCGACCAGGCAATCTGCAACCGACTCCGCAGACTCTGACGCTCGACGAAATCGATACAGTGATCGCTTACCTGCAAGCACGCATCATTGGACGCGGCAAGATCACCCGAGAAGAATGCCTTTCTTACTACGATGATCAACCTGATACCTGCGAGGACTACAAATAATCGGGGCGGAAGGAAGTTATGAGGCGGGAGCTGAGTGTTTGGACGAAGTGAGGTCGACGCGCAGCGCGCACCGCATCCTCGAAGAGCTTCGCCAATGCTTCGGCGAAAGCGTTCCGGCCGCAGCTAGAATTCGATTATATCGAGCTCGCTGCTGAGGACCATTAAATGAAAGCAGACTCGAAGAAGGAGACCAGTCGATGACCGGAGGTAGACTGTTATTTGGTGCCCTCAGCATCAGCATAGCGACGCTTGCCACAGCCGCGGCCCAGTTGCGGGATTTACCGCCCGGGCCCAATCGGGACATGGTGTCTCGCGCGTGCCAAGCCTGTCACGATCTGAGCATGGTCGTCGCGGCAACTGGACTGACCGACTGACCCGCGAAGGTTGGAACGCGACCATCGAGGAGATGATCAGCTATGGCATGAGAGTCGATAAGGAAGATCGGGAAAAGATTCTCGAGTACCTCTCGAACTATCTGGGATCGCGATAGGCGATTGTCGCAACTCGTCGTTATCGCCACCGAGCACCGGAAAATACTCTTCTGTGGCCTCGGTCTCCAGCCAAGTGTTATCGCACTAGTCAAAAAGCGGAGGAGATGGCATGGACATAATATTCAGCGTAATCCGAGAGGACACGTTCTGGAAGATCCTGCTCTTCCTTCACTTCCTAATGGCGGTCTCCCTACTAGCGGCGGTCACGCTTCAGGCGGCGTCCGTTTTGACGTCGGCGCGGCAGACGACCGGTAATTTCATCGATCGCTTCAGTCCGGTACCGGCAGCGTCTTACGCCACCGTGATCATCCTTCTCTACGTGCCCCAAGCACTCTTGGGCGCGTTCATTTATCTCAAGTACCGCCTTTACGTGAGAATTCCTATGGAGCAGCTCCGGCACTGGTGGACTCTCGGCGCCTTCGAATTCAAGGAGCATATCATAGCGATGGGTATCGGCCTCCTTCCGGCTTATTGGTACCTTTGGCGGCAGCCCATCTCCGATGAAGATGCCGGCGTGCGCAGGTGGCTGACCGTCTTTCTGGCCGTGACCATATGGTACGCCTTTGGTGCCGGCCACGTCGCCAACGATTTTCGAGGGATCGGATCATGACACGGACCTTAGGCGTAGGTGAGGAATTGTCCGCACTCGACAGCTCCCGTGTAATCGGCACGTCGAAATCGGCGGCGCGAACGAGGACCTTCACATTCGCATTCGGCATCGCATTCACACTCCTGTACACGATCTACGAACGGCTCAATTGGCCGCTCTTCACCTGGCAGCCGGCGGTCGGCAAAATGTATTTCTGGTTGCACCGGCCTCTGAGTGGGGAAGGTCCGCCGATGTACTGGTATGGCTGGATCGCACTCGCCATCCCCAGCGCACTCGTGGTCAGCTGCGTGGCCACGATTATTCCCAGTCGGTCGCTCTATCGGGCGACCATTTTCTGCTGCGCCCTAGCTGCACTCTGGCCGGCCTCCCTTGCTGCGCTGAGGATCTACATCACGGATTGGGCAACCTTCGATGCCGACTTCCTGAACTCGGTGTGGGTGGCGACAATTCCAGCGCTTGTAGGCACCGCGGCCATTACCTACTTTATCTCCTCCCGGTTCGCGGAACGCGTATGGACGAGCTGGTTGTTGATCGTGCCGATTGGCGGACTCGTCGTGCTAGGCAACTCGCTTCTAATATACTTTGTGCGATAACGCATTTCCGGCGATGCGGTAGAGGGCTTGAGCTGGCCAGGCAAGGGCAGCGGCTTGGACGGCTCAACTACCTGCATGAGCTTGGGAGGGGTCGGCCTGCAAAACCGCCGCCGTGCTTGCATATGCATGCGCTGGCGCCGAGGATATCCGAAAGAACAACACTGCCCGTCCCGAGGCCCGCGCGGTGCCCAGCTCTTCGAGCCGGTTCTGCTCAATCACGGCGCCCTCGCGGCGCGGAAGCAAGTGCAGAGTGCGTTGCAATCGTAATCAGAAGGGAGATGGATAATGCGATCCATTGCGATTCTGTCGGTTCTGTTTGTTTCTCTCAACGCTAACGCCGTAGCGCGAGCTCAGCAAACAAAGGATTGCAAATTATGCCGCGAGTATCAGCAGGCCTGCCTGAAAAATCATACGCGGGATGCTTGCAATAATGAATATAATATCTGCATGAAGTATTGCGGGAAGAAATAGCGTGACTGACGCACTTACCGCGCGCGTCTTCGGTAAGCACAGCATGCCTTCCGCGAAAGGGTTCGCCGAGCAACACGTATGCTACTTTTCAACTCCTTGGCCGCCCGCAGACCGCCGGTGTGAATGCTCGCGGGCCGCATGAATGCACCGAGATGGAGTTGGCGTGACGATGTCATGTTCATTATTCTGCTCCGGGAAGTCATAGATGTAGCGTACCGAGCCGAGGATGGAATCGATCGTCGCGATGGGAGGCGTTGTACCGCGTGAAGAAACGGGATAGCCAATGAACTCGTGAAGTTTCGCGATACCCACGGCCGCTGAAGCAGATTGTCACTTGTGAGTGCGCCGTCGTCCGATCAAGGCTGCAATGCAGCCTTGCGAATTGCGCGCGGCGCAAAGCATCTGGCTGACGTCCATCCACGGCTCAGCCCGGATCGCTCTTTGCACGCCGCGCGCGCACAAATACTCGGTCGGTCAACATGAACCGTGCGAGCATCGACGGCACAAGCTTGGCGGGCTCGACTTGTTGAGCATGCTCTTGCGCAAAAACTTCGGCGTAAGCAACGAGATCGCGGTGGACGGCGCCCGGCAGTTCGACGGTGAGCTTAACTGGCCGGTCATCGGGAATGGCGGAAAGCTTTAGCTTGGCCATTGGATTTGGGCTCAACCCTGGTATGGCGCGAGGACGAGGTCGCGATTGACGATCACGCGGACTGGAAATCCCGGCCGGATGGTGATGGTCGGCTGGATGTTCAGATTGCGGCGCACGACCTGCTGGCCGGTCTGGTTCAGGCTGTCGGTGGTCCCACGCCGGAGTGCGGTCACGACAGCGCTGTCATTATTGGTGGCGCCAAGCTCCGCGCCGACGCCGAGCACCGTCGAGAGTGCCGCCGCCATGGCGAGCCGGCCCCAGTGCTGATCGACCTCGTCTTCAAGACCTGTGAAGCCCTGAGTGTCGGCACTGGGCTGGCGTTCCAATACGATGGAGCGGCCGTTCGGCATGATCAGCCGCGTCCAGACCAGGAGCACACGATCCTGGCCGAAGGAGATTTGGCTGTCATAGACGCCAACGAGCCTAGCCCCCTGCGGGATCAGCAGGAACCTGCCGCTCGGGCTGTCATAGACGTTCTCCGTCACTTGGGCGGTGACCTGGCCGGGAAGATCAGAACGAATGCCGGTGATGAGGGCAGCCGGCATCATCGCGCCGGCCTGGACGACATAGCGGGAAGCTGGATTTTCCAGCCGATCAGGGCTGACGGTCTTGCGATCGACAGCGCCGTTCAGGAAGGCGGACTTGCGGTCCTGCATATTGAGAAGCGACTCGGGATCGAGCGATGGCACATCTGCCTGTCCGGTTGGTGTCGCTGTCTTCTGGTCCCCAAGAGGCGGGACCGCCGCGGCCGGCCGCTCCCTCGTGCTGGTGGTGGCGAACAGGCGGCTGGTGCGTGCCGCCTCGGTTTCCTGCGCGATGCGCTGCTGTTCGGGATCGACGGCTCCCGGTCCCTGCGCCTGCGCACCTGGCATCGGCCGACCGATATCGCCCGCCAAGGGCGGGCCAAGCGGGGGTATTCCCGCCGGAGGCGGGGTGTTTTGGGAAATGCCAGCATAATCGCGCGGTAGGGTAGACAGACCCTCGGGCGTGGTCTTTGTTTCGGTGTTGTAGAGTTCAGGCCCGCCGCCCGGTTTGCGGTTTCCCTGATAGAGAGCCCAGATCAGCGCACCAGCGACTGTGATTGCTGCAACCCCTGCAAGGCCCGTCAGCACCTTGCGGGAGAGGCGCATCACCGGCGGCCGTTCACTCCGCAGGCGCAACTTCGCGACGGGCTCGGCGGTCTGGCCGGATTGGGCCTGTTCCGGTTCATTCACCACGCCAGTCTCCCGTCGGTGCGCACGATGCGAACACGGCGCTCGGAGCCCTTGTCGCCAAGACGAAGCTCAGCCGCGGCGAAGAGGCGATCAACGATCATGTGATTGCTGCGCACCCGGTAGTTCACGAGCTCCGAGGTCTTGCCCTCGGGGCCGATGATGAACAGCGGCGGCATCTCGCCCTGGGCAATGCCGTGCGGGAATTCGATATAGACTTTCCGGCCGTCGTCGAAGGCGTGCAGCGGGCGCCAAGGCGGGTTGTCGCCCTCAATGGTGTAGCGGAAGCGCAAACGGCCGATATCGAGGCCCGTGTCCACTGGGATCGCGGCCTCGGCTGAAGCATTCTGGCGGCGAAGCGCGATAAGCTGGTCCTGGGGATAGATCCACGACACCGAGGCCATGTAGGTCTTCTCGGTCGAGCGCAGCTCCATGTGATAGGTGCGCCGGTCGGTGTTGATGACCAGATTCGTCACGACGTCCGGCCGGGTCGGTTTGACGAGAATGTGAACCTTCTTGGTGTTCGCAGGCCCGCTTTCAGTATCGCCGATGATCCACCGTACGGTGTCACCGGCCGCAACCGGGCCGGACCCGACCAGCTGCTCGCCCTCTTGCAAAGCGATGTCAGTCACCTCTCCGGGCGCGGCGTAGACCTGGTAAAGAGCGCCCTCAGCGAAGGGAAACACCTGCACGGCATTGACGTAACCGGCTCGGCTCGGCTGCACCCGGGCGGCGGCGTTTGCGAGGTCGACGCGCTGACGAGGATCGCGGGGCTCGGGCGCTGATCGTGCGCCCGGCAATGGTTTGAGCTGACCCGGCAAGGGGAGCGGCTTCGGCAGCTCGACGACCTGCACGGGCTTGGGAGGATCGGCCTGCAAGACGGCAGGCTGCTCGTCATCGTAGCTGATCTGCGGCGGCTTGAATGTCGCGCAGCCGGTCAGCGCCGTGGACATAAGTAGTATGAAAGCGAGAGACCGAGAGCGCATCAGCCCAGCTCCTTCGACCAGTTGATGGCGTGGACGAACACGCCGAGGGGATTCTTCCGCAGCCGTTCGGCGTCGTGCGGTGTATCGAAGACGACGGTCAGGATAGCGGTCCATCGCTCGGTCGCGGCGAGGTTGGCGTTCTCATAGCGGCGCTCGATCCAGGCGACCCGAAAGCTGTCGTTGGAGGCCCGGATCACGCTTGAGATGTCGACCGCGACCTGGATTTTGCCGACTTTGCCAAACGGGTCGTTGGCGCGGGCATAGTCGTTGAGCGCAACCGCGCCCTTGTCGGTGATGAAGTCGTACGCTGCGAGCCAGTTCTGGCGGACGATGACCGCGTCCGCCGGAAGCGCCCGGACGTTCTCGATGAAGCGCGCGAGATGCCAGGCAATCTGCGGATCAGTCGGACGGTACTCCGCGATCGCGGGCGAGACGGCTTGCGCCTGGCCAAGCTTGTCGACCTCGACCACCCAGGGTGTGACGGTGCCGCGCGCGGCCTGCCAGATCAGGCCGCCAGCGAGGCCCGCAGCAAGAAACAAGTTGCCGAAGGCGATGAGCCGCCAGTTGCGGGCTTGGACGCGGGCCGCACCGATGCGCTCGTCCCACGCCTGCGCAGCCTTCTGGTAGGGCGTCTCCGGCTCGGGTGTTCGGCCGTAGCGGACCGAAGGACGACGGAACAGCATCAGCGGTCCTCCTGCTTCAGGCTGACAGAGGTCGATGCTCCGCCGTGATCGCCGGAGCGAATGGCATGGACCGCAACGGAAATCCCCTGGCTCATGGCTTGCTGGCGGCGCATGCGGCGCGCCCAAGCAGGCGGACCGCCGGAGCCGCTGGGAGAGCCGCCGCTGCCAGAGTTGGACGAAAACGCCTTGCCTGAGATGACGGAAGAGACGCCCCGGGCGGCGCTGGCGAGCGCGCCTGCGCTGGTTCGCAGGGTCGCGGCGCCAGCGACGCCGAGCCCACCGGCCGCGAATGCGGTGCCGACCGCGGCGCCGGCACCAAGCTGCGGTGCGCCGGCCGCCAACCCGGTTGCAATGCCGGGACCGAAGATGCCGAGGCCAAGCAGCGAGAGCGCGGCAAGCACCAGGGCGAGCACATCGTCGAGCGACGGCTGGTTGCCACCAAAGCCTTGCGTGAATTCTCCAAAGAGGGTGGTGCCGATGCCAACGATGACGGCGAGCACCAGCACCTTAACGCCGGAAGCGACGACGTTTCCGAGAACCCGTTCAGCCAGAAACGCCGTCCGGCCGAACAGCCCGAACGGTACCAGGACGAAGCCCGCAAGGGTCGTGAGCTTGAACTCGATCAGACTGACGAAGAGCTGGATCGCCAGGATGAAGAACGCGACCAGGACGATGAGCCAGGCGACGAGCAGCACGAAGATCTGGACGAAGTTCTGGAAGAACGAGACGTAGCCGAGAAGCCCGCTTGCGGCCTGGAGGATCGGCCGGCCGGCATCGATTCCGACCTGTGCAAGCCGGCCAGGCTGGAAGAACTGGTCGGCCGTGAGACTCGAACCGGCGGCCTTTAGGCCGAGGCCCGAGAACGAGTTGAACACAACCTTGGCGAGGCTATTGAAATTGCCGATCAGGAAGGCGAAGAAGCCGACGTAAAGGGTTTTCTTGATGAGGTGAGCGAGGACATCCTCGTCAGCGCCCCAGGCCCAGAACAGGCCCGCGATTGTCACGTCAAGAACGATGAGGGTCGAGGCCAGAAACGCGACCTCACCGCCGAGCAGGCCGAAGCCTGAATCGATGTAACGGGTGAAGACCTCGGTGAACCGATCGATGACCCCGGTATTCATTAAGTCCTCACTGATGGAACATCTGGACGGTCTCGGCCTGATAGCCCCGGCCGGGACTCAGAAAGTTATTCAGCTGTGCGCGGCCCTGCTCCTGGTTGGCAGCGAGGCGGGCGCCGTCGAGGCTCTGGGCGCGCGACTGCGCCGCGATGAGCGCCGTGAGATCGAGGAGCTGCCGTGTCTGCAGGGCGATCAGCTGATTGCCAGCCTGGTTCGCCTGAACAAGACCGGCGGCTGACTGGCTTGAAGAGAGGAGCCCATTGGTTTGTGACCGGGATGTTTCCAGGCCCTGCACGACGCCGGCCTGGACTCGCAGCGCATCTTGGTAGGCGCCGAGCGCATTCTGCCAGCGGGTCTGCGCGTCGCCGGTGAGCTGCTGGGACGACGTCGAGGCTGCGTAGCTCTGCGGATAGGAGCGCCCAAACGCCTGATCGATCTGGTTGATGTCGTAGGCGATACGCTGGGCTTGATTGAGAAGCTGCTGAGTGCGCACGATCGACTGGTCGATCGTCTGCAAAGAGGAATAGGGCAGGCTCGTCAGGTTTTTCACCTGATTGAGCAGCATCTGGGTCTGGTTCTGAAGGCTGGTGACCTGGTTGTTGATCTGCTGCAAGGCACGAGCGGCCTGCAATACGTTCTGGGCGTAGTTGGAAGGGTCATAGACGACGGTCTGCCCCGCAGCCGGCCCCGAAGCCAAGGTCAGCGCCAAGCCGATCAAAAGGGGCCGGATGCACAGTTTGGTCATGAGCCGGTCTCCTCGGGCGCTTTTGCGGAGTCGGTCCGAGCCGCGGGTTCAACCAATTCGACAGCCCAGTCGAACCCCTTGTGGCGGAGCCAAGCGCCGGCGAAGCCAGCGCGGCCGTGACTGGCCAGCACATCCGCAATGGCGGCCTGGTCGGCCTTGGAGGAGGCGGCCGTGAAGGCGAGCGCGACCTCGCCCAAGCCCAGCTCGAACAGGCGATTGCCGCGCCGAGACTGGCAGTAGTAATCGCGCTTCGGGGTTGCCCGGGCCAGAATCTCGATCTGGCGATCGTTGAGACCGAAGCGGCGGTAGATGCTCGTGATCTGCGGTTCGATTGCGCGTTCGTTGGGAAGGAACAGCCGTGTCGGGCAGCTCTCGACGATGGCGGCTGCGATGGCGCTCGTCTCGATATCGGCGAGAGACTGGGTGGCGAACACGACGCTCGCGTTCTTCTTGCGCAGGGTCTTGAGCCATTCACGCAGCTGCGCCCCGAAGGTCGGATCGTCGAGGGCGAGCCAGCCCTCGTCGATGATGAGCAGGGTGGGGCTGCCGTCGAGCCGGACCTCGATGCGGTGGAACAGATAGGCAAGCACGGCCGGAGCCGCACCGGTGCCAATCAGGCCTTCGGTCTCGAAGGCCTGGACGCGGGTCTCGCCGAGGTGTTCGGCTTCAGCGTCAAGGAGCCGTCCCCACGGGCCACCGACGCAATAGGGCTGCAGCGCCTGCTTTAGTGCACTGGACTGAAGAAGGACCGAAAGGCCAGTGAGAGTGCGTTCACCAAGAGGTGCACTCGCAAGTGAGCCCAAGGCCGACCACAGCTGCTCCTTTGCTTCAGGCGTGACCGTCACGCCTTCACGCGCAAGAATCGCCGCCACCCATTGGGCAGCCCATGCGCGTTCGCCCGCATCATCGATCGCAGCGAGCGGCTGCAATGCGACCGGCTCCATGGCGTCGTCCGACAGTGCTCCGCCAAGGTCATGCCAGTCGCCGCCCATAGCGAGCGCTGCCGCCCGGATCGAACCGCCGAAGTCGAACGCAAAGATCCGGGCGGCGGGGTAGCGCCGAAACTGCAAGGCAAGGACCGCAAGCAGCACGCTCTTGCCGGCTCCGGTCGGGCCGACGACAAGGGTGTGACCGACATCGCCGACATGGAGCGACAGCCGGAACGGCGTCGCTCCCTCGGTCTTGGCGAAAAGGAGCGGTGGGCCGTCGAGATGTTCGTTGCGTTCAGGTCCGGCCCACACGGCCGAGAGCGGCATCATGTGGGCCAGATTCAGCGTGGAGACTGGCGGCTGGCGGACATTGGCGTAGACATGGCCCGGCAGGCTGCCGAGCCAGGCCTCGACAGCGTTCACGGTCTCGGCGATGCAGGTGAAATCCCGGCCCTGGATCACCTTCTCGACCAGGCGCAGCCGTTCGTCCGCAACCCGGGCGTCCTCATCCCACACCGTGACCGTCGCGGTGACGTAGGCTTGCCCGATCAGGTCGGAGCCGAGCTCCTGAAGCGCCGCGTCGGCGTCGAGGGCCTTGTTGTGCGCGTCCGTATCGAGGAGAGCCGAGGACTCGTTGGTCATCACCTCCTTGAGGATCGCCGCCACCGACTTGCGCTTGGCGAACCATTGGCGGCGGATGCGGGTGAGGACCCTGGTGGCGTCAGTCTTGTCGAGCGCAATGGAACGGGTCGACCAGCGGTAAGGAATAGCGAGACGATTGAGATCATCGAGGATTCCCGGATACGTCACCGATGGGAAGCCCATCACCGTGAGTGTGCGCAGGTGGGCCTTGCCGAGTCGCGGTGCGAGCCCGCCAACCGGCGGCTCATCGACCAGAATGGCATCGAGATACATCGGCACCTCGGGAACGCGGACCCGGTGAGGCCTGGTCGAAATGCAGGAATGCAGGTAGGTCAGCGTCTCGGCGTCCGAGAGCCATGCCGCTTCCGGCACAAAGCCTTCAATAAGCTGCAACACCCGGTCGGTGCGGTCGATAAAGCC
>Ga0126369_10000575_pt1 | contig 24188 bp, 24 predicted proteins | sample PanSoiMetaPlot_1_FD_109646 | JGI IMG/M metagenome (GOLD analysis project Ga0126369, IMG submission 109646) | Tropical forest soil microbial communities from Panama - MetaG Plot_1 | ecosystem: Environmental > Terrestrial > Soil > Tropical forest > Bulk soil | place: Panama | collected 2016-02-17
TGCGATCATCGCGCGCGGCGCCGCGCTGAATTGCCGGCCATTGGCTGTCATCGTCGTTGAGCCTGGTTGCAAGGTGAAAGCGTTCAAAAAGGAAGATGGCGCCTCGATGATCCGGTTTGAAATGGCCTTTGGCAAAGCCTATGCCGCGCTGTCGCTCGGCCGCAGTTCGAAACTGGTTCGCGAGCGCGCGCAGGAGCGGCCGATCTTCATGCGCTATCTCATCGCCGCGAGCGGCGAGCAGATCTTTCCCGAAGGCGGTGGCATGCTGATCCGCGATTCCGACGGCGTCGTCGTTGGCGCGGTCGGGGTGACCGGCGACACCGAGGACCGCGACGAGGAGCTTGCCGTCCACGGCATTCACGCCGCCGGGCTCAAGATCGACGCGGATTGTGCCGGCATGGGGCGGCGGGTCGGGCTGCCGCCGAAAAGCGGATGACTTTTCCCGCACGCGGCGCAGCGCGCAAAAATGTGTCTACGCGCGTGAATGCGCTATTGGTGCGCAGATGCGCGATCCTCGTGCTGCGCCGCGCCTACGACACGCGGATCAAAGGGAGGTTCCAGGAGTAAAGGAATTATGCAAATCGGATTGTTTGATCATGTCGAGCATGGCGATCGGCCGCTGGCGAGGCTGTTTGATGAGCGGATGAAATTTATCGAAGCCGCCGAAGCCGCAGGCATTTACTGCCTCCACGTCGCCGAGGGTGCCTGGCGTCTATCTCGGCGCGGTTGCCCGCACGGTGCGACGGATGCGGCTCGGTCCGCTGGTCTATCTGCTGCCGCTTTATTCACCGCTGCGGCTGATCGAGGAAATCTGCATGCTCGATCATCTCAGCCACGGGCGGCTCGACGTCGGCATCGGCCGCGGCGTGTCGCCGTACGAATTGAAATATCACAAGGTCGAACACGATCGTTCGCGCGATATTTTCACCGACGCCTTCAAATGCGTCAGCGCCGGCTTGACCACGGATTCGCTTTCCTACGAAAGCGAGCACTATGCCTACAAGGATGTGCCGATCGAGCTGCGCCCGTTGCAACAGCCGCATCCGCCGTTCTGGTACGGCTCCTCCAATGAGATCGGCTCGACCTGGGCGGGCGAGCAGGGGCTGCACTTCGTCACGCTCGGTCCAGTGCCGACCGCCAAGGCCAATATCGCCGCTTACAAGGCCGCGTTGAAAAAACGCGGCCGGCCGGTTCACCCCAAGGCCGAATTTCCTGGCGGCGCGGCAATCGGCGTGCAACGGCACATTTTTGTCGCTGACACTGATGCGGAGGCGCATCGTTTCGCCAAGCCGGCAATGGACATCCATCTCGCGCACTTGAACTGGCTGCGCGTCAAGCATGGCGAAACCGGGTTGACGTCGCGCCTGAACGTGCCGCGCGGCGCCAATTTCGAGGCATGCATCGAGGATCGCACCGTCATCGCCGGGTCGCCGGCCACGGTCCGCGCCGAGCTCGAACGGCAGGTCCGCGAGCTCGGCGTCAATTATCTGTTGACCTATCTGTTTCTCGGCACGATGTCATTGGCCGAGGCGCTGCGTTCGCTCGAACTGTTTCGCAGCGAGGTCATGCCGCATCTGGCGAAGCTGTAGGATTCTAGTCACTTTGCGCCGCTGTCGAGCGCGGGCTGCTGATCCGCGCGCAGCGCGTCGGGATTCGGCATGGCGATGACATTGTAGCCGCAATCGACGAAATGGACTTCGCCGGTGACGCCGGTCGAGAGGTCGGAAAGCAGATAAAGCGCGGCGCCGCCGAGCTCCTCCAAAGTGACGCCGCGATGCAGCGGCGAATGCCGCTGTTGGAACGCAAACATCGCCCTGGCGTCGCCGATGCCGGCGCCGGCGAGCGTGCGAATCGGACCGGAAGAAATCGCGTTGACGCGAATACGGTCGGTGCCGAAATCGACGGCGAGATAGCGCACCGAGGCCTCCAGCGCCGCTTTGGCGACGCCCATGGCATTGTAATTCGGCATCGCGCGCAAGCCGCCATTATATGTGAGAGTCAGCATGGCGCCGCCATTGGGCATCATGGCGGCGGCGCGCTTGGCGACCTCGGTGAACGAAAAACACGAGATCAGCATGGTGCGGACAAAATTTTCGCGCGTGGTGTCGGCGTAGCGCCCCGCGAGCTGGTTCTTGTCGGAAAACGCGATGGCGTGAACCAGGAAATCGATCCCGCCCCAGATGCGCCTGAGCTCGGCAAAAACTTCATCGACCGTGGCGATGTCTTCCACGTCGCAGGGCAGAACGAGGTCGGCTTTGACCGAAGCCGCCAGCGGCTTGACGCGCTTGCCGAGCGCCTCGCCCTGATAGGTGAAAGCGAGGTTGGCGCCGTGCGCCGCCAGTACCTTGGCTATACCCCAGGCGATCGAATGATCGTTGGCGACCCCCATGATCAGGCCGCGCTTACCCTGCATTAAGTCCGACATGCGTCAGGCATCCGGATGCTTGAAGACGACGGAAGCGTTGGTGCCGCCAAAACCGAATGAGTTGGACAGCACGCAGCCGAGCTTCACATTGTCTTGGCGCTCGCGCATGATCGGCATGTCGGCAAAAGCCGGATCGAGCCGTTCGATATTGGCGCTCTCACAGATGAAACCGGAATTCATCATCAACAGCGAATAGATGGCCTCCTGCGCCCCGGCCGCGCCGAGCGAATGGCCGCTGAGCGACTTGGTGGCTGAAATCGGCGGGCATTTGGCGCCGAACACCTCGCGGATCGCTTCGATCTCTTTCAAGTCGCCGATCGGAGTCGAAGTGGCGTGCGGGTTGATGTAATCCACCGGCGGTTTCACCGACGCGAGCGCCATTTTCATGCAGCGCACTGCGCCCTCGCCCGACGGCTGCACCATGTCGGCGCCGTCGGAGGTGGCGCCATAACCGGCAACCTCGGCGTAGATTTTGGCGCCGCGGGCCTTGGCATGATCGAGCTCTTCGAGGACGAGAACGCCGGCGCCGCCGGCAATGACGAAGCCGTCGCGGTCGGCGTCATAAGCGCGCGAGGCTTTGTCCGGCGTCTGGTTGAAATTCGACGACATCGCGCCCATGGCGTCGAATAAAACCGAAAGGGTCCAATCGAGCTCTTCGCAGCCGCCGGCGAAGATAATGTCTTGTTTGCCGACCTGGATCGTTTCGAAGGCATTGCCGATGCAATGGTTTGACGTCGCGCAGGCGGACGAAATCGAATAATTCACGCCCTTGATCTTGAACCAGGTCGCCAGTGTCGCCGATGCGGTCGACGACATCGCTTTGGGAACCGCAAAAGGACCGACGCGTTTCGGTCCCTTGCTGCGCGTAACATCGGCGCTCTCGACAATGGTCCGTGTCGACGGGCCGCCCGATCCCATAATGATGCCGCTGCGTTCGTTCGACACTTCGGCCTCTTCGAGGCCGGCGTCGCGGATCGCCTGCTCCATGGCGAGGTGATTCCAGGCGGCGCCGCCGCCAAGAAAGCGCATGGCGCGGCGATCGATCGCGTCGCTTGCTTCGAGCGTGGGCGCGCCGTGCACCTGGCAACGGAAGCCAAGCTCGGCATAACGGTCGGCGCGCACGATGCCGGATTTTGCTTCGCGCAGCGATGCCAACACTTCCTGCGTGTTGTTGCCGATCGAGGAGACAATGCCCATCCCGGTGACGACGACGCGTTTCATGTCAGCCTCGAGTGCCAGAGCCCTGTTCTGAGATGATCCCGTCCGGACCGGCGCTTGATGGGTGAATTATAGCAACGAGTCCGCGCATGATCCTGTCTGAAAGCCGGCGGCATTTGCGGCATCACGCGAAAGCGGCGCTTTCACGCGCCGCTGGGCTGCGGCTCGGTATCGCGAAACAGGCCCACTTTAAGATCGAGCGCGCGATAGATGACCGAACCGTCCGCGGAGAGCCAGCCGTCGGCGATGCCGAGCACCAGCTTCGAGCGCATCACCCGCTTGATGTCGATGCCGTAAACGATCTTTTTCATCGTCGGCAGCACCTGCCCGGAAAACTTGATTTCGCCCATGCCGAGCGCGCGCCCTTTGCCCGGCGACCCGATCCAGCCGAGGAAAAAGCCGAGCAATTGCCATAGCGCGTCGAGGCCGAGACAGCCGGGCATGACCGGGTCGCCTTTGAAATGGCAGGGGAAGAACCACAGATCGGGCTTGAGATCGAGCACGGCACGAACGAGGCCCTTGCCGTATTCCCCGCCCACCTCAGCGATTTCGGAGATACGGTCGAACATCAGCATGGGCGGCAGCGGCAGCTGCGGCCCTTCCGCAAACAGTTCACCCCTCCCGCATGCGAGAAGGTCCTCATAGTCGAAGTTCGAGCGGCGTTCCTGCATCCGCGGTTCAGCTCCGCGATTTCCGGGTAGCGTTGATTCACTAACATATTGGCATAGCGGGGCAAAGGCGCATCCCCATCATGCCGCAACCGCATAGTGCAAGCACTTTGCCGGCGCGGGCGCCGGTTGCAGCCCGGAAAAGTGTCGTATATTGATTTCGGTCGGAATAATCGCCCGGCTGGCAAGACAGTTTGGGTGAGACACGGCTGAAACAGGGTATGTTATGAAACAGCCAGTGCCGATCGCTTTTGCGTCGACCGCGCTCGCCCGCGAGCGGTTGGTCCAGGAGCGGCTCGCGCGAGAGCGGATGGCCCAAGATGGGTTGGCCCTGGGACGCCCCGGAGAGAAGCAAGGTGCGCTCACCGGCTGTCCTTGGCATGACGTCAAAGCCAAGCTGCGGGGGGTGGGCTTGCGTCCGACACGGCAGCGCATGGCGCTCGGCTGGATCCTGTTCGCCAAGGGCGACCGTCACGTGACGGCGGAAATGCTCTATGAAGAGGCGAACCGCGCCAAAGTGCCGGTCTCGCTCGCCACCGTCTACAACACGCTGCACCAGTTTACCGAGGTCGGCCTGTTGCGGCAGGTCGCGGTGGACGGTTCGAGGGCGTATTTCGACACCAACAATTCCCTGCACCACCACTTTTTCATCGAGGATCAGAACGAACTCCTCGATATCCCGGCCGGCGACGTGATGGTCGGCAACACGCCGGTTCCACCCGAAGGTTACGAGATCGCGCGCATCGATGTCGTGGTGCGATTGCGCCGCAAGCAGGCCTGAATTTCCTTCACATCACCGTAAGCGATCGCGATTGCGACGATGATCGCCGTTTTGCGCTTGCCCTCTCGCCATGATCTGAAGCGACCGCGCAAAGCGCGATCATTCAATCTTCTCGCCGGGATAGACGCCCCACAGCGCGCTCTGCTCGATCCAGCCAGCAAAGCCGTCGCCGGAAATCTGGCACCATGTTCCGGTGCATTGTTTGACCGATCCCAGCACGCCCACTTGCAAGCGGGCGATGGTGACGCTGTGCAGGTCGGGGTTTTGGTAGATTGGCGCCAGATCGGTTTTTGTTTTCAATTGCACCGCCGCGGTGCGCTTGCCAGAGAGCAGCGAGTGATAGACCCAGCCCTCGGCGCCGTCGCAATCGCGAATCCGCCGCCAGTTTTCAAATTCTGCGGTGATTTCGACGGGCCAGCCGGCGCGCGTATAGATCCACGCGACATCATGATCTTTGTCGGGACCGCCGCGCACCGTCACCCGATCGGCCTTGAGGCTAACGAAGCGTGGAACCGGCAATCCGCTGGTCACCGTGTCGCTGCCAGCCCGGGCCGGCGTCGGCGCGGCGCCCAATGCCATAAGAGTCGCCAGCGCGGCGGCGATCGCCAAAATCGCGCTGCCACAGGCTTTGTCACGTGCCGCGACACGCGCTCCGGCAGGTGTTCGGGCCGCAAGCACTTCGGTCATTGCGCCTCGCTTAAGCCCTAATATCGCCGTCTGCACCGTGACTTCGGCGCACTTTGTTGGACTATGGCCATCTGCTAGAGATTTTATTGGACCGCTCCCCGCCCTTTAGTTTCGGCGAGTGGGGTTAAGGAGACCTGAACGGCGGGCACGCAAACGGCTGTTGCAAAGCTTGCGATTGCAGGGCTGAATTTGCGGGTCTTCATTGGAACCTTCCGGCGAAGAGGCAGCGCATGGCGACGGGCAAGAAGCCGCTGGTCGTGGTCACCCGTCGACTGCCTGACAGCATCGAAATGCGCATGCGCGAGCTATTCGACGCGCGGCTTAATCCCGAGGACAAACCGATGACCCAGGCGCAGCTGGTGGAGGCTGCGAAGGCTGCCGACGTATTGGTGCCCACGGTCACCGATCACATCGATCGCGGGGTGCTCAGCCAATCGGGAGAACGGCTCAAGCTCATCGCCAATTTTGGCAATGGCGTTGACAATATCGACGTCGCGACCGCAGTGCAGCGCGGTATCACCGTGACCAACACGCCTGGCGTGCTCACCGAGGATACCGCCGATATGACCATGGCGCTCATTCTCGCGGTGCCGCGGCGCCTGGCCGAGGGCGCACAGGTGCTCACCGGCGACCGCGAGTGGACCGGCTGGAGCCCGACCTGGATGCTCGGTCACCGCATTTGGGGCAAGCGGCTCGGCATTATCGGACTGGGCCGGATCGGTCAGGCGGTGGCGCGCCGCGCGCACGCCTTCGGTCTGAAAATCCACTATCACGACCGCCGCCGGGTCTCGTCGCAGATCGAGGAAGAATTGCACGCTACCTATTGGGAGAGCCTCGATCAGATGCTCGCGCGCATGGATATCATTTCCATCAATTGCCCGCACACGCCGGCGACGTATCATTTGCTTTCGGCGCGGCGGCTCAAGCTGATCCGTCCGGAAGCCTTTATCGTCAATACCGCGCGCGGCGAGGTGATCGACGAGAACGCGCTGGCGCGCTTGATCGAGTCCGAACACATCGCCGGCGCTGGTCTCGACGTGTTCGAGCATGAGCCGGCCGTCAATCCAAAGCTGATCAAGCTCGCGCGCTCCGGCAAGGTCGTGCTGCTGCCGCATCTGGCCTCGGCCACGCTTGAGGGCCGTGTCGACATGGGCGAGAAGGTCATCGTCAACATCAAGACCTTCCTCGACGGCCATCGGCCGCCGGATCGCGTCCTGCCGTCGATGCTGTAGGGCAAGGCCGAGCTTTTCGACCATGAATTCGAAATTATTTGCGCTGCGATGTTTCGTCTGCTTGGCGCTCGCGCTGCCGCTCGCTGCGCGCGGTGACGAGCGCGCCGGCGATGCCATCGCCGCCCCCCAAGGCGTCGTCGCGCATGGCGGCATGGTGGTCGCGCAAGAGGCGCGCGCAGCGCAGATCGGCGCCGACATTCTCAAAAACGGCGGCAATGCGATCGACGCCGCCGTTGCCACGGGCTTTGCGCTTGCAGTGAGCTATCCACGCGCCGGCAATATCGGCGGTGGCGGCTTCATGGTGATCCATCTGGCCGGCGGCAGCGACACCACCATCGATTACCGGGAGACCGCGCCGGCTGGCATCGACGCCAAAAGCTTTCTCGACGATACGGGAAATGCCGATCCAGGAAAGTCGCGCGATTCCGCGCTTGCGATCGGCGTGCCCGGCACTGTCGCCGGCTTGGCGCTCGCGGAACAGAAATACGGCTCGGGAAAATTTACGCTCGCCGCGCTGATCGCGCCGGCCCTCGCGATGGCGCGAGAGGGGATCGTGGTGGCCGACGATACGGCGGATTCGCTACCGAATGCGCGTGCGCGACTGTCGCGCTGGCCGGCATCGGCGAAGATTTTTCTCAAAGGCGACGGCGGTACGCTCGGCGCCGGCGATCGCCTGGTCCAGAGCGATCTTGCCGACACGCTCGAAATGATCGCCCGCGAAGGGCCGCCCGCCTTCTATTCCGGTCCGGTCGCGGAAAAAATCGCCGCGGCCGTGCAGGCGGCAGGCGGCGTGATGACGGCCGACGATTTAAAGAACTACCAGGCCGTCGAGCGCGCACCGGCGCGCGGCAGCTATCGCGGCTACGACGTGGTTTCGATGGCGCCGCCGTCGTCGGGCGGCGTCGAGCTCATAGAAATGCTCAACATTCTCGAAGGCTACGATCTCGGCGGCGTCGCGCACGCGAATGCGGCGCAGGCGCTGCATTTGATGATCGAGGCGATGAAGCGCGCTTATGCCGATCGCGCGTTGTTTCTTGGCGATCCGGATCGGGTGGCGAACCCGGTCGCGCGGTTGACCTCGAAGGACTACGCCGCCGGCTGGCGCGCCGGCATCGACCCGGTCCACGCCACCGCGGCCGCCGACATTCGCGCCGGCGAGGTGACAAAGCCGGAGGGCCGCAACACCACGCATTTTTCCGTCGTCGATCACCTCGGCAATGCGGTCGCCAACACCTATACGCTCAATTTCAGCTATGGCGTTGGCCTCGTCGCCGAGGGCACCGGCGTCCTCCTCAACAATGAACTCGACGATTTCGCCGCCAAAGCCTATGCGCCGAACGCCTATGGTCTCGTCGGCGCCGACGCCAATGCGCCCGGTCCCGGCAAGCGGCCGTTGTCGTCGATGACGCCGACCATCCTGCTCAAGGACGGCAAGCCTTTTCTCGTCACCGGCTCGCCCGGCGGCAGTCGCATCACCACCACCGTGCTGCAGATCATCGTCAATGTGATCGATCGCGGCTTGGATATAGCGGCGGCGGTGGCGGCGCCGCGGATCCACGAGCAATGGATCCCGGACCAGGTCTATGTCGAACCGGAAATCGCCGAAGACGTCGTTGCCGCGCTGGCAGCGGGCGGCGACAAGATCGTGCCGCAGCGGCCGTTCACTTCGGCGAACTCGATCATGGTCACCGCGGAAGCTTTCGTCGGCGCCGCCGACCCACGCACGCGCGGCGCGCTGGCGGTGGGAGATTAACTGGTCGCGTTCTCCGGATGGTCCGGATGATTGGCGGTTGAAGCAAGCCCCATGACGACGATCGCGCACAGCGCTGCCGGCACAAAGCCGGCGACCGGCGTCTGGGTGAGATCCCAAAGCCAACCGCCGACGATGGCGAGCACCATCGCGATGCTATAGCTGATCGTGAACATGCCGGCTGAGGCGCGAGGCACGTCGTCGGGTGCGCTGAGCACCGACGGCAGCGCCAGGCCGAGGACCAGAATGGCGGTGGTGACAAACCCCAGGACGCCGGCCCAGAACACGATCCATTCGCCGCTCGCCGCCGTCATGATGCCGACCAGGCTGACGAAAGACAGCGCGCCGGCGACGACATAGGCCCAAGGCTGTTTCACCAATCGTCCGGCGACCACGATCATGATCAGCGAGGCCGGCAGCTGGCAGAAATTCTCCGCGGTCAACGCGCTCGAGATCAGATCGGGCCGGCCTGCGGTGGTGAGAAAATCAGGCAGGAAGGTATTGGTGACGAAATACATTGCATTGACGCTGCCCAGGATCGCGCCGAGCCGCCAGATCAACGGTCGCCGCCAGTCGGGCCACCACAGCCGGCCAGTCGCCGCCGTCCCGTTCGTGCTGCGCGGCGCCCAGGCGAGCACGAGCAGCATCGTGACGAAGACCGGGATCGACCAGACGACAAAGCTCAGCCGCCAGCTATCGTCGACGAGCGGCAGCACCACCGGGATTGTCAGCGCCACGGCGATGGTTTCGCCGACGAGAAGTCCGTTGGTGTAGACGGCGGTGGCAAATCCGATCCGCCGCGGAAACCAGGCCCGCACCAAAGGCGGCAGCGCCGGCTGCATGATCGACACGCCGCCGGCCATGACCATCGTCGTTGCAAAAAGCAGCGCCGCGTTCGGCAGCGTCGCGCGGGCGGCCGAGCCGATCGCGTTGAGGAGAAGACCGGCGAGCAGCGCCGGCACGATGCCAAAGCGCGCGATCAGCATCGCGCCGGGAATCGCCGCCAAGGCGAACAGCATCGGCGAAAGGCTCGCGAGCCAGCCGATCTCAGTTTCCGACAGGTTGAGGTCGCGATGTAAAAGCGGAATGACCGGCGGCAGCGCCAGCACGGTGATGCGCAGGCACACGCCTGAGAGCCACAGCAGCACAAGTGCGAGGGCGCCCTGTTCCGCCGGCGCCGGGCGGCTTGGATTGGCAGGAGAGTCAGTCACGGCAACGGTAGGCCCGATTGTTTGCGCATGATCTGTCCGAAAACCGGTTCCCACTTTTCGGGATCATGCGCGCGTTCCGCCCGACATTGCGGCCTTCCGGCACACGCAAGGTGGTGACGGCGGAGCCTTCGATCAAATCAAGGATTTTGGAGCGGGCGAAGGGATTCGAACCCTCGACCCCAACCTTGGCAAGGTTGTGCTCTACCCCTGAGCTACACCCGCGTCCTTAAGACAGATAAGGCGGCCAGCGGAACGGTTGGGTATGACCGGGCCGCACCAAAGCTATGCCAAAGAGCGCAAGTCTTTGCAACCGGGCCCCGCGTCATTGAAGCACGGCGTTTTAATGACAACAGCACTAAGAAGCATTCACGTTCTAGCTACGCCTTTGCAACCACGCCCGTCCGGCACTATCAAATGATTGATGCCCGCCACGCCGGACGAACTTTTCGCCTATCTGGACACGCTCGGGATCGCGCACAAGACAGTCACCCACCCGGCGGTGTCACGGTCGAAGAGGCGCGTGATCTGCGCGGCGCCATCGCCGGCGGGCACACCAAGAATCTGTTCCTGCGCGACAAGAAGGGCGCAGCCTATCTTGTCGTCGCGCCCGAAGATGCGACGATCGAACTGCGCTCGCTGCATCGGCTCCTTGGCGCCTCGGGGCGGTTTTCATTCGGCTCCGCCGAGCTGGTGCAAGAGGTGCTCGGCGTTCTTCCCGGTTCGGTCACGCCATTCGCGGCGATCAATGACAAGGATCGCCGCGTCAACGTCGTGCTTGACGCGGCGCTAATGAAACATGAGGCGCTCAATTTTCACCCTTTGGTGAATACCGCGACCACGACGATTTCGCGCGACGGCTTACTCAAATTTCTGGCGGCGACCGGCCACGCGCCGCGCATTGAAGTCCTGTCCGCCGCAACGGGGTAAAAACTCCGATTGCAATCGGCCATTTTGTTCCCATTTAATCAGCCAGATAGGGTCGCTCGCGGCCCTGCAGGGGAACGCGGGCGGGGAAACGCGGCTAGAGAACCTGAGCAGACGCGATATAACGTCAGGGCAGAAGACGAGCAGAACGCGACATGTTGCAACCAGCCGGAACGACTACCGCAGAAGCGTCGGTCAAGGAAACGACCACGCAAAGCTTCGTCAAAGACGTCATCGAGGAATCCAAGCACCAGCCGGTGCTGGTCGATTTCTGGGCCGATTGGTGCGGGCCCTGCAAGCAGCTGACGCCGGTTCTCGAGAAGACCGTCAAGGCGGCCAAGGGCAAGGTCAAGCTCGTCAAGATGGATATCGAGAAACACCCCTCGATTCCCGTCCAGATGGGCATTCAATCGATCCCGGCGGTGATTGCTTTCGTCAACGGCCAGCCGGTCGACGGTTTTATGGGCGCGCTGCCGGAAAACCAAGTGGTCGCGTTTCTGGAGCGGCTGACCAAAGACCGCATCGGCGGTGAAGCCAAGGACTTGCTCAGTGCCGCCGATGCCGCACTCGCCGCGGGCGATGCCGCCGGCGCGGCGGAGCTCTATGCGCAAATCCTGGCCGAGGACAGTTCCAACGTGCCGGCGCTGGCGGGCTTGGTACGCTGCTATGTGCAGACCGGCGCGCTCGACCGCGCGCGGCAGACGCTCGCCATGGTTCCTACGGCAAAGCAAAGCGACGCGGCGGTGGCGGCCGCGCGCGCCGCGCTCGAACTTGCCGAGCAGGCCAAAACCGTGGGGCCGATCGCCGAGCTCGAGCAGAAAGTCGCCGCTAATCCGCTCGACCATCAGGCGCGCTTCGATCTTGCGCTCGCGCTCAACGGCAAAGGCCGCAGGCTCGATGCGCTCGAACACCTCTTGGCAATCGTCAAACGCGACCGCAAGTGGAACGATGACGGCGCGCGCAAGCAGCTTGTGCAATTTTTCGATGCATGGGGTCCGACCGATGAAGCGACGATCGAAGGCCGCAAGCGGCTCTCCTCGGTTCTGTTCGCTTGAAGCTTTGCATCGGTCTCAAGCGACCATGATACGGCACGCCGCGTTATCGATGCCGTGAGTTTCGGTGCCGTCGCAGGAGCGCGACATGCCGATGAACACGATCTACAAAGGGCCGGACGCGCTGCCTGACGTGATTGCGGTGTTTCCGTTGCCCGGCGCGCTGTTGCTGCCCAGGGGGCAGATGCCCCTGAATATCTTCGAGCCGCGTTATCTGGCGATGATCGAGGATGCGTTGCATTCTTCGCATCGCATAATCGGCATGATCCAGCCCGATCCGGCGCATCCGGGAGCAGATGCGAGCAAGCCGAATCTATTTCGGATCGGCTGCGTCGGCCGCATCACCCAGTTCGCCGAAAGCGGCGACGGCCGTTATCTGATCCAGCTCACCGGCATCGCCCGCTTTCGCATCGAGGGTGAGTTGCCGGTCAGCACGCCCTATCGGCAATGCCGCGTGAGTTATGTGCCGTTCGTCGACGACTTCGTTGCGCGAAAGGGCGAGGAAAAGGTCGACCGCAAGGCGCTGTTGCGCGCATTGACCGAGTTCCTCAAGGCCAACAAACTCAAGGCGGATTGGGAAGGCATCGAGAGCGCGCCTAACGAAGCTTTGGTCAACGCGCTGGCGATGATGTCGCCGTATGATGTCGCCGAGAAGCAGGCCATGCTGGAGGCGCCCGATCTAAAGACCCGCGCTGAAATCCTGGTCGCAGTCACCGAGATCGAGCTTGCCAAGAGCAAGACGCCGGGTGAAACACCATTGCAGTAACGAGGTCGTTTTGATCTGCGATTGAACTGGAGCTGATGATGACCGATCGCCCGGCCGACAGCGTCGACCCCAAATTGCTTGAAATCCTGGTCTGCCCGCTGACCAAAACGCCGCTCGAATATGATGCGCAGAAACAGGAATTGATTTCGCGCGCGGCCAAGCTTGCCTATCCGATCCGCGACGGCATTCCGATCATGTTGCCGGAGGAGGCGCGGCGGATCGATTGACCAGAACTCCCTCTCCGCGCTTGCAGGGAGAGGATTGGGGTGAGGGCATTTCCTTCTGGGCTCTGGCTGCTTGCACGCCTCCTCACCCGGCGCCTTGCGCCGACTTCTCCCCGCGCGCGGGGAGAGGAGCTATAGCTGCTGAGCTGGAGTTATTGCAATGCTAAAAATCTGGGGCCGTAATACTTCGTCGAATGTCCAGAAGGTCATGTGGGCGGTCGGCGAGATCGGTCTGCCGCATGAGCGTATCGATATTGGCGGACCGTTCGGCAAAAACAGCGAGCCGGCTTATCTCGCCATGAACCCGAACGGGCTCGTACCCACGCTTGAGGAAGAGGACGGCTTTCTGCTGTGGGAATCGAATACCGTCGTTCGCTATCTCGCCGCCAAGCACAAAGCCGCCGTGCTTGAGCCCGCAGATTTGCGCAAACGCGCTCTCGCGAGCAAGTGGATGGACTGGCAGCTGGGCGTCGCCGGTCCGGCGATCTTCGGACTTTTCTGGGGTCTCATCCGCACGCCGCCGGAGAAACGCGATCACGCGGCGATTGAGGAATCTAAAAAAAGGACGACTGCGGCGATGACGATCATGGACCAGCAATTGGCGAAAACCGCTTACCTTGCCGGCGATGAATTCTCCTATGGCGATATTCCGGTCGGCATCATTGCCTATCGCTACCGCCAGCTCGCCCCGGAGCGCCCGGCGCTGCCGCATTTCGAACGCTGGTATGCGGCCATTGCTGGGCGAAAGGCTTTCAAGGACCACGTGGCTGCCGTGCCGCTGACGTAATGCCTGCGGCCATCGCCCTTCGGGGCTTGCGGAGCTCGTCATCGGGCCGGCCACTTCGGGCCGGACCCGTTGGCTCGCCCCTCAGGACGACGGAAATGAATCGCTGATCGGTCTTAGGCTTTCGTCCGGCCCCGGAATGACGGCTACTCCGCCGCCGCGCGGGCGCCGGCCGAATGCGCCGAGACGATGTAGTCCATCGCCGCCTGGACGCCGCCCTTTTTGTGCGGAATTCCGGCGAGTGCGAGCGCCATTTCCGTTGCCGACAGCGCGCCGACCTGCCACCCATCATTGACGTCGCCGAGATGGCCGATGCGGAAATATTTCTTGGCATAGGGTCCGAAGCTCGCGCCGTACGAAATATTGAACATGTCCAGCGCCAGGTTGCGGAACGCGTCGGCGTCGTGGCCCTCCGGCAGCAGCACTGCGGTGACCGTCGGCGAATAATATTTGGAATCCCGGCAGAGGATTTCGAGGCCCCAGGCGCGCACCGCGCGGCGCGTGGCTTCGGCAAGGCGCGCGTGTCGCGCGAACACGTTGTCGAGGCCTTCCTCGTGCAGCATTTCGATCGAGACCGCGAGGCCTTGGAGCATTTGCGTCGCCGGCGTGTACGGAAAGAAGCCGATCTTGTTCATGGTCAGCATCTCATCCCAGGCCCAGAACGATTTCGGCAATTTCGACGCTTTCGCCGCGGCGAGCGCCTTGTCGCTGATCGCGTTGAATGACATGCCGGGCGGCAGCATCAGCCCCTTTTGCGCGCCGCCAACGGTGACGTCGACGCCCCATTCGTCGTGCCGGTAATCGGTCGAGGCCAGCGACGATATGGTGTCGACCATCAACAGCGCCGGATGGCCGGCGGCGTCGATGGCTTTGCGGATCGGGTCGATCGGAGAGAGGCAGCCGGTCGCGGTCTCGTTATGCAATACGCAAACCGCTTTGATCTCGTGCGCCTTGTCCTTGCGCAGATGGTCTTCGATCTTTCCAGGGTCGGCGCCGGTGCGCCAGTCGCCGGGAATGAACTCGGGCTTCAGCCCCAATTTCTGCGCCATCACTTTCCACAAGGTCGCAAACTGGCCGGTCTCGACCATCAGCACGCGATCGCCCGGCGATAGTGTATTGACCAGCGCCGCTTCCCAGGCCCCGGTGCCGGTCGCGGTGTAGATGATGACCGGTTTCGTGGTCTTGAAAATTGTCTTGATGCCGTCGAGGCAGCGTTTTGCCAGCTTGGCAAATTCGGGACCGCGATGGTCGATGAGCGGGGTATCCATTGCCCGCAGCACGCGGTCCGGCAGCGGCGTCGGCCCTGGAATCTGCAAAAAGTGACGCCCGACGGCGCGCGACGAATTCTGCGGCATTTTCGGCACTCCTGCGGACGGATGGATTAAGCCGGATGGAACGAGCCGGATGGAACGAGCCTGGGCGCGCGTCCGGGGCGCTCGCGGCTTGTGGCGTTGAATAGCGGATGCGACATTCGGGTCAAGCCCCGATCCCTCGTCACGGCTGGCGCGCCGATGCGCGCGGGCAATCGCCCAAACAATGAAGGAGACAGGCGTGGCGGCGACGTTGTTGCCAGCGCTGGAAAAAACGCTCGAGCGGCGGCTCAAGACGGAGCAAGCGGGCGAGGTACGTTTCGACGCGTTCACGCGCGGGCGCTATGCCACCGACGCCTCGCACTATCAGATCATGCCGCTGGGCGTGGTCGCCCCGCGTTCGCTCGCCGATGCCGAAGGCGCGCTCGCCGTTTGCCGGTCCGAAGGCGTACCGGTGACGCCGCGCGGCGGCGGTACCTCGCAGGCCGGCCAGACCGTCAACCGCTCGGTGATCCTCGATTGCTCGCGGCATCTCAATCGGATCGTCGAAATCGACGCCACCAACCGCCGTTGCGTGGTCGAGCCGGGCATCGTGCTGGACGAACTCAATCGCGCCCTTAAAGCGCACGGCCTGTGGTTTCCGGTCGACATTTCCACCGCCTCGCGCGCCACGATCGGCGGCATGGTCGGCAACAATTCGTGCGGCGCGCGCTCGTTGCGCTACGGCAATACCCGTGAAAACGTCCTCTCGATTGATGCCGTGCTCGCCGACGGTGCGCGGGCGCATTTTGGCCGCATGGGCGAGGCCGGCGTCGACGTGCCGTCGGCGCTCATTCGCGACCTGCTCGCCATTGCCGCCCGCCAAGCGGGCGAGATCGAAGCGCGATTTCCGAAAGTGCAGCGCCGGGTCGGCGGCTATAATCTCGACGCGCTCGTGCCCGGGCGCAACGACGTCAACCTCGCGCATCTTCTGGTCGGTTCCGAGGGCACGCTCGCGTTTTCAACCCGGATCGAATTGAAGCTGTCGCCGCTGCTCGGACCGCGCGCCGTGGGCGCCTGCCATTTCGGCAGCTTTCATGAAGCGATGGCTGCGGCGCAGCACATCGTCACGCTCAAGCCGATCGCCGTCGAACTGATCGACCGCACCATGCTCGGGCTTGCTCGCGAGATCGCGATGTTCAGGCCGACGGTCGACGCATTTTTGCGCGGCGATCCCGAGGCGATCCTGTTCGTCGAATTCGCCGAGAACAGCGACGAAAACGCGCGCCGGCTCAAGGCGCTCGCCGCGCTGATCGGCGACCTCGGCCTGTCCTGGGACAAAACCGGGCCCGAATGGGGCGGCGTCGTCGACGTGCTCGATCCCAGATTGCAGGCTGCGATCGGCGAGGTGCGCACCGCGGGGCTCAACATCATGATGTCGATGAAGGAGGAGGGCAAACCGATCTCCTTCGTCGAGGATTGCGCCGTTCCGCTTGAACATCTTGCCGACTACACGGCGCGGCTGACGGAGATATTCGAGAAAAACGGTACGCGCGGAACTTGGTACGCCCACGCCGCGGTCGGCTGCCTGCATGTGCGGCCGGTGCTTAACTTGCGCCTCGAAAAAGACGTGCGCGCCATGCGCGCCATCGCCGAAGAAGCCTTCGCGATGGTACGCGAATACAAGGGCTCGCATTCCGGCGAGCATGGCGACGGCATCGTGCGTTCGGAATTTCACGAGACCATGTTCGGCGGAACGCTGGTGCAAGCCTTCGAGGAAGTGAAGGACCGCTTCGATCCGCGGCATCTCTTCAATCCCGGCAAAATCGTTGGGGCGCCGAAATTCGACGATCGCGCGTATTTCCGCTACGGCGCGGGCTATCGCGCCGAGACCATCGCGACCGCGCTCGACTGGTCGGCTTATCCGGGCGCCGGCGGCGGTTTTCAGGGCGCGGTCGAAATGTGCAACAACAACGGCGCCTGCCGCGCGCTTGCCGGCGGCGTCATGTGTCCGAGTTATCGCGTCAGCCGCGACGAGCGCGACGTGACGCGCGGACGCGCCAACACGCTCCGCCTCGCCATCACCGGCCAGCTCGGGCCGGATGCGATGACATCCGATCAGATGGCCGAAACGCTGAAGCTTTGCGTCTCGTGCAAGGCGTGCCGGCGCGAATGCCCGACCGGCGTCGACATGGCACGGATGAAGATCGAAGTGTTAAGGGCGCGCGCACGGAAATTCGGCTTGTCGCTGCACGACCGGCTGGTCGGCTATCTGCCGAGATACGCCCCCTATGCTGCCCGCTGGCCTTGGTTGTTCAACCTGCGCGATCGCCTTCCCGGCGCCGCGGCGTTCTCCGAAGCAATCGCGCAGTTTGCCGCGGAGCGCCCGCTGCCGAAGTGGCGGAAGGATTATTTCCGAGAGGACCAGCGGCTTTTTGCGTCCGCCGGCACGCCGGAGCGGGGAGACGTCGTCCTGCTGGTTGACACGTTCAATCGCTACTTCGAACCGGAGAACGTACACGCGGCAATCGCGGTGCTTACTGTCGGCGGCTATCGCGTTCATCTGGCGCACCCGAACAATGGCGGACGCCCATTGTGCTGCGGCCGCACCTTTCTGGCGGTCGGCCAAACCGATGCGGCGCGGCACGAGGCCGAGCGGACGCTTGCCGCGCTGGCGCCGCAACTCGCGCGCGGCATGCCGGTGATCGGACTCGAACCGAGTTGCGTATTCAGCTTCCGCGACGAGATTCCGGCGCTACTCAAAACGGACGCGGCGAGAGAAGCCGCCCTTCGGGTGGTACTGTTCGAGGAATTCCTGGCTGCCGAAGCAGCCGCCGGCAGGCTCGCTATCAAGTTTGCGCCCGCACAAAGGCGCGCTCTGCTGCACGGTCATTGCCATCAAAAATCGTTCGGCGCGATGGGCGCTGTCGAGGCCGCGCTCAATCTCGTTCCCGGGCTTGAAGTGACGACGATCGAATCAAGCTGCTGCGGCATGGCCGGCGCTTTCGGCTACGATGCCGAGACAATCGAGGTTTCGCGCGCAATGGGTGAGTTGTCGCTCTTTCCGGCGGTCCGCGAGGCTCCGGACGACACGATCATCATTGCCGACGGAACGTCTTGCCGACAGCAAATCCGCGATGGCGCCGGCCGGGAAGCGCTGCATGTGGCACGCGCGCTTGCTGCCGCGCTTTAATAAGCTTCTGCTTTTGGAATTATGATCGCCAACATCGTTTGCGTTGCTTGAGCATTCGTCGACTCGCGCTATGCTCGGGAAAGCGCTTAAGTCTCGCGGCTCAGTGCGCTTTCATGCCAGCGGCGCAGTGCCAGATGATTCACAAAAGACAGCGCATAGAAAATCGCGATCCCGGCGACGGATAACAACAAGAGCGCGGCGAACATGCGCGGGATATTGAGGCGGTACCCGGACTCGGCAATGCGATAGGCAAGACCCGAGCCCGCGCCGGCCGAGCCGGCGGCGATCTCCGCCACCACCGCGCCGATCAACGACAATCCGCCGGCGATCTGCAAGCCGCCGAGAATGTAGGGCAGGGCGGAAGGAAGTTTCAGATGCCAGAGAACCTGGCGCCGCGATGCGCCGTAGAGCGTAAAGAGGTCGGTGAGATTGCGGTCCACCGAATGAAGGCCAAGCGTCGTATTCGCCAGCACCGGGAAGAACGCGACAATCCAGGCGCAGGCAAGCACGGCCAGCGGCTGCGGCAGATAGATCAGCAATAGCGGGGCGATGGCGACGATCGGAGTCACCTGCAGAATGACGGCGTAAGGGTAAAGCGAATATTCGAGCAGGCGCGACTGGTTGAATAACACTGCGAGCCCGACACCGCCGCACGCCGCAAACAGAAAGCCTTCCACCGTCGTTGCCAGCGTGACCAAAAGCGATTGCGACAGCAATTCCCAGTCGTCCGCCAAGGTGCGCAGGATCAGGCCGGGCCCGGGAAGCATGTAGGGTGGTATATGATTGATGCGCACGACCGCTTCCCAGATCAGGAGTACGAGGACGAGCACCAGGATCGGCAGAGCGATCCGCAGCATGCGGTCGTGTCGGTCGTAGCTCGCTTGATTGAGGTTCACGTGCGATCTCCGTCTCCGGCCGGCGTGTCGTCGGCCATCGCCTGCGCCAGTGCCATGGATGCGCGGCGACAATAGGCGGCGTATTCTGCGGAGGTACGAAAGTTTTGATCGCGCGGATAAGGCGCTTCGATCGCCAATTCGGTAAAAACCCGGCCGGGCCGCGCGCTCATCACCAGAATGCGGCTCGACAGATAGACCGATTCGAACACCGAATGCGTCACAAACACCACGGTGGTGCCGGTCGCCTGCCAAACCTGCAACAGGTCGTTGTTGAGCTTGAAGCGGGTGATCTCATCAAGCGCGGCAAACGGCTCGTCCATCAACAGAAGCTGTGGCTCGGTGACCAGCGCGCGCGCGATCGAGACGCGCATGCGCATGCCGCCGGACAATTCGCGGGGAAAGACTTGCCGGAATTTCGCAAGACCGACACGATCGAGCGCGCCAGTTACTCGCTTGACGATGGTTTCGCTCGCCGCGCGCTTGAGCACCAGCGGCAGTGCTGCATTGTCGAACACGCTGGCCCACGGCATCAGCGTCGGTTCCTGGAAGACGAATCCGATCCGGCTCATTTTATCCGCGGCCGCGGCGAGCCATTCGACGCGGCCTTGGCTCGGGGCGCTCAGCCCGGCGATGATCCGCAGCGCCGTCGATTTGCCGCAGCCGGAAGGACCGAGAAGGGAGAGAAATTCGCCGCGGCGAATGTCGAAATTGAGGTTCGACAACGCCAACGTGCCGTTCGGAAACTGCTTGCTGACGTCGTGCAGCGCAAGCAACGAAGTTTGCGAGTTGATCGCTGGCGGCATTATCGCTTCGGCCGCAGATCGAGCCCGACTTTCTTGTTCACGAATTGCAGGGTGTACCCCTTGCGAAAGTCGAGGCTCGACTTGGTCACGCCGGCCCGCACCATCTCCTCAAAAAATTCCTTCATCCGCGCGTCGGTCATGGCGCCAACGCCGAGCGTCAGCGAGTCGCCGGAGTCGACGATACCGTTCTTTTTCAGCGCGGTAATGCAATAGGCCAAGAGCTCATCGGTCATTTCCGGGTTTTGTTTTCTGATCAGCGCGTTGGCGGCGCTGTTATTGCCATACAAATAATTGTACCAGCCGATCACCGATGCATCGACGAAGCGCTGCACCAGGTCCGGTTTGTTGTCGACCAGTTCGCGCCGGGTTTCGATCAGCGTCGAATAGGCCGAAAATCCCTGGTCCGCGAGCAGAAAGACCTGCGGCGTGAAATTCGCTGCCTTGGCGATGGCGAATGGCTCCGAGGTCACATAGCCCTGCATCGCGCTTTTGTTATTGGCGAGAAACGGCTGCGGATTGAAGGTGTAGGGACGGACTTGCGCGTCGGTAAAACCAAAGTCCGCTTTTAGCCATTGATAAAAAGTCGGCACGCCCTCCTTGGAGATGAACAGCGTGAGGTTTTTCAGATCGGCAAACTTGTCGATGCCCTGGTCCGGATGCGCGATCAGCACCTGTGGGTCCTTTTGAAATAGGGCCGCCACTTCAATCGTCGGTATGTTCTGCTCGACCGCGTCGAAGGCTTGAAGCGTGTTGGCGCTGAGAAAGAAATCGATTTTGCCGACCGGCAGCAGGATGCGGTTGTTGACGTTCGGTCCACCCGGCACAATGGTGACGTCGAGGCCGTATTTGCGGTAGGTGCCGTCCGCCAGCGCCTGGTAGAAGCCGCCATGCTCGCCTTCGGCGACCCAATTGGTGCCGAATGACACCTTGTCAAGCGGCTGCGCAGCGGCCGGCGCGCTGACCGCGGTGGCGACAGCAAGCCCGATCAATCCAATCCGAAGCGCAGTCGCTGGCGGCATCCGTTGCTCCTGTTCGCGGCAGACGCGACAATAGAACATACCCGCATTAAAGTCAGACCGATTGGGCAAGTGAGTGTGAGCCGATGCCGCTGCCGAAGCGCGATTGGGTGGAGATGACGTGGCAGGATATCGCCGGCGCGGCGACCGAGCGCTGGATCGCGGTGCTGCCGCTCGCGGCGATCGAGCAGCATGGCCCGCATCTGCCGCTCGGTGTCGATAGCTTCATCGCCGAGGCCTATCTGGAACGGACGCGCGCCATGCTGGCGGAGGACCTGCCGGTCACTTTTCTGCCGGTCCAGCGCGTGGGCATTTCGACCGAGCACCTCGCTTACACGGGCACGCTGACTTTCTCGGCGCAAACCGCGATCGCCGCCTGGACCGAGCTTGGTGAGAGCGTGGCGCGTGCGGGATTGCGAAAGATCGTGCTCGTCACCAGCCATGGCGGCAATGTTTCCGCCATGGAATTGGTGGCTCGCGATTTACGCGCGCGCTTGCGCATGCTGGCGGTGACCGTTGGCTGGCACCGCTTCGGTTATCCGGACGGCGTGTTTTCCGGCGAAGAAAAAAAACACGGCATTCACGCCGGCGACATCGAGACCTCGCTGATGTTGGCGACGAAGCCGAGCACGGTGCAAATGGAAAAAGCCTGCGGCGCGACTCCAGAGACCATCGCGATGGCGCAGGAGTTCAAATGGCTCGGCGCTTACCGGCCCGCCGGCTTTGCCTGGATGACGCAGGACCTTAATCCGACCGGCGCGGTTGGTGACGCTACTTTGGCGAAAGTAGATAAAGGCGAGGCGACGCTGGCGCAGGGCGCGAAAGCTTTTGTCGAACTGTTACGCGAGATTGATCGGTTTGATCTGTCGCGGCTGCGCGAGGGCCCGCTCACAGATTAGGGCGCGCATTTGTGGCGCGCATTTGTGGCGCCTGTTTGTGCGGCTTCAGAACGGGTTCCAGGTCGGGCTGTCGGTAAACTTAACCCAGCCAAGATTGGCTCCAAGTCGCAGACCGATTCCTGCGCGGATTGGCACTACGACCATATGGTTTCCGGTAAGTGCCGTCATGCCGAACCCGCCAACCAGATAAGCCGAGCCGTCGATGCCGCCGAAGCGATCAAAAATCGCTCCCGTCTGCGGCAGGTTGTAGACGAGCATCATCGTGCGCGCGCCGTCAGCGCCGTAGTCAAAGCCCAAGCTCGGTCCTTGCCAAAACACCCGCACGTCACCAGCGTTTCTTGTATAAAGCGTGCCGTCGCCATAGCGCAGGCCGCCGATGAAAGCACCGCTCGCCTCTTCGCCAAGAATATAGCCGTTCGGGAGGCCCCACTGGCTCACTGCTTTCTCGACTATCTCGGCAAGTCCTCGTGACACGCCACCGAAAAAACGATGTCCGGCATCGATTATTTCGTTGGGCGAGTATTGGTTTGCGGTCGTCGGCGAAGACGAAGGGGAGGCTTGGTAAGGTGGTTCTGAGGGCGGAATAGTCCCAGTGGTCTGGGCCAGGACGGATGTGGACGCAATGACAGCTATCACGCTTGCAATAGCTGCGGCTCGCAAATTGCGCATCATGGCAGCTTCCCCAATAACCCACCAATTCCAGAATAGCGTTCAAGATCGATTTACCCTCTCGAAATTAATGAATGTTGAAGCGGAGGGAGCGCCTGCCTAGAAAGCCGCGGTGGCCGCCAAGCAAAACAGGCCCACCGAGTCCAGCGCCCGGTGGGCCGTCGGTTGCTAATAGATGGCTCGGCCTACTTTTGTTTTGTGTCGCCAGCCTTCATGTAAAGCTTATCGCTTTTTCGCCGCGCCTCACGACGCTCCGTGCGGCCGGTGCGCCGGGCCTCACGACGCTTCGTGCGACCGGTGCGCCGCTCCGCACGCCGCTCGGTGCGACCTGTGCGCCGCTCTTGACGCTGCTCCGTACCGGACGATGCTGGAGCAGACGGCGCTGGAGCTGATGGTACTGGAGCGGATGGTTGTACCTGAGCCTCGGCATCTGACGTCGTTAGCACGCTGGTCGGCACTGCCAAGCCAAACACGGCGGCTAGTCCGAGAAGAGAGCCGCGACGCGAGATCCTTTTTTCGCTCATGTCTAATCTCCCGGGATTTTGAATCTCCCCCCGGGGACACCTATTAGGTCTCGCACGCATGAACGTCAGCTGAATACGCGGCCCTCGCGCGAGTTCATTAATTATCCGTCAGGATAGTTTGGTGACCGTTAGTTTATTGCTCGAACTAAACACCGGTCATCCTCGTTACATGTCGCGATGCGAAGTGTCCGCACAGGACAAACATGATGAGGGAGATTGGTGATGAGTAAAGCTCTCGCTTTCGGGGCAACCGCTTTGGCGCTTTCATCGAGTGCCGCATCAGCGCAGGTCTATGTGACGCCTGGTTACGGTTACGGCAATGGCTATGGCTATGCGGCTCAATCTCCACTCTACGATTACGCTCCTCCCGCCTACGGATACACGGCCCCGGCTTACGTTGCGCCGGCGCCGGTCTATGCAGCGCCACCTGTCTACGCCGCGCCGGTTTACGCCGCGCCGGTCTATACCGCTCCGCCAGTTTATGCAGCACCGCAAGTCTACCCGGCACAACCCTTGACGACGGGCTACTACGCTGCGCCGGCGGTTTCAGAACCGCTATATGACTACGCGCCTGGATATGGATATGACTACACGCCTCCAGGGTATTGGGCCCGAGGTTATTGGGGCCGTTCCGGATATGGATGGCGTTAAAAGCCGTCGCTCGCCCGCCGCGCGATACGCTGGCATAGAACTCAGCGGGCCACCACGGCCCGCTTCGCATATCGCCGTTCTTTGATTCACATCAAGGTTCGTATCGCGGCGCCAACATAATCAGTTTGTACGGGTGTAACGGAGGCGATAATGAAGCGACTGGTTTTTTCATTTGGCATATTGACTGTCGGCCTCGCATCCCCAGCGCTCGCTGATTTTGCTGTGATCCACTTTAACAGCGGCTATTGCCGCATTTGGACCGATACAGCATTCGGCCCGCAGGACGGGCAGTTTGTGGTATTCCGACTGCATCCAGCCTGCACCGCACAGGCCAATGTCAAGGTTTAGACTGCAAGCTGCGAGGAAATTTAGGTCCGCGCGCGGAAGGGCCGGTGATTGAACCTCTGGAGGTAACAATGAGCATTCTCGGCGACATCGTATCACACATCTTCACTCATTCGGCTTCGCCGGCATCGGCGGCCCCAACGGGCACTCCAAGGCCTCAATCCACGCCTTCATCCCCACA
>Ga0126369_10000576_pt1 | contig 24173 bp, 24 predicted proteins | sample PanSoiMetaPlot_1_FD_109646 | JGI IMG/M metagenome (GOLD analysis project Ga0126369, IMG submission 109646) | Tropical forest soil microbial communities from Panama - MetaG Plot_1 | ecosystem: Environmental > Terrestrial > Soil > Tropical forest > Bulk soil | place: Panama | collected 2016-02-17
AGGAGCAAAAGAATGAGAGGCGAGCCCGGTGTCCTCGATTACCTCAACAAGGCGCTGCGGCACGAACTGACCGCAATTAATCAATACTGGCTGCATTACCGCCTGCTCGACAATTGGGGCTACAAGTCGCTCGCCAAGCAGTGGCGCAAGGAATCCATCGAAGAGATGGAACATGCCGATGAGCTCGTCGAGCGCATCATCTTTCTCGACGGCTTCCCGAATATGCAGGTGCTCGATCCGCTGCATATCGGCCAAAACGTCAAGGAGGTGCTCGACTGCGATCTCGCCGCCGAAATCTCGGCGCGCACCCTCTACGAAGAGGCGGCGACGCACTGCCATTCGGTTCGCGATTATGTGACGCGCGATTTGTTCGAGAAGCTCATGCACGACGAGGAAGAGCACATCGACTTTCTCGAGACCCAGCTCGATCTGGTCGCCAAGCTCGGGCTCGAACTCTATGCCCAGCACCATATCGGCAAGCTCGAAGAGGGCGAGGACTGAGCGCGATCACCCGGCTGGTTGGAAGCCGAGCTGACGGCGGTGCCGGCGCATAAACAAATGTGACCGGGTTTCAAATCTCGTCGGAGGATGCACACATGAGCGTACTCGACGATTATTTAGTCGATCCCAAGCTGTCGCTCCTGGACAAGACGCGCATTCAAGCCCAGGTCCTGGTACCGGTGCTGCGAGCGCTGCGCGCGGAACTCGGCAAAGCGAAGGCTGACTCTATCGTCAAGCAAGCCTTGCGCGACTGGTCGAAGCAGCTGTTCGCGGCCGTCGGTAGCAGTGTTGAGGGTAGCCCGCGCCGCAAATGGGCGGCTATGCACACGGCAATGGCCGAAATTACCGAGCGCGATGTCACCGTAGAGATGCTCCGGCACGATAAAGAAGCGTTGGCGTTCGATATAACGCATTGCCGATTTGCAGAGTTTTTCCGCGCACTCGGTGAGCCTGAACTCGGCGCGCTACTGATATGTGAGACCGATTTCGATATCGCTGCGGCCGGCAGCGGCGAAGTCACTTTCACCCGTGATCAGACTATCATGCAAGGCGCGCCGAGCTGCACGTTCCGCTACAAGTTCGCGCCGCGATGATGACACCCACTGCCGAGCGTCGCATGATGCAGCGGCTGATCATCGTTGCGGTGATGCTGGTGTCCGGCTTCGCCGGCTGCGAGTGCGCGGCGCAAGACGCGATCGGCACCGTCAGCCGTATACAGGGCGAGGCGAGCGGAACCCGCAACGGCGCGACACGCGCGCTTGCGCCGAACTCCGCGGTATTCCTCAACGAGACCGTCGCAACCGGTGAAACGGCGCTGCTCGAAGTCACCTTCACCGACAACACGCGGCTGACGCTCGGCGAGAAGGCGAAGCTGACGCTCGATAATTACGTATATGACTCCGCCACCGGCCGCGGAACGATCAAATTTGGTCTCCTTGGCGCGTTCCGCTTTGTGTCGGGCCAGGTGTCGAAACTGGCGAGCGCGGAGGTCAGCGTGACGACCCCGGTTGCGATCGTCGGCATCCGCGGCACGGAATTCTGGGGCGGGCCGATTGACGGTCAGGCGCTCGGCGTATTCCTCATCGAAGGATCTGTGAGCGTGTCGAACGGAGCGGGCCAGCAGATTCTCAACTTGCCCGGCCAGGGCACCAACATCGCCGCGCCGGGCGCCGCGCCCGGGCCGGTAACGTTCTGGCCGCCGGACAAGGTCGGCCGCGCCATCGCGACCGTGACGTTCCGATAGTTGGAGAAAATTCAAATCGGGTCACTTCGTCGAGTTCGGAGCTTCGGGAGGTCTGCCGCCTTCGAAGGGTAATTCGACTGTGCCAGCCATTGCGGCGCACTGCTCTCTTGGCACGGCAACCATGCGCCCGTCGGTTTTTCGGCAATTGCCCGATCCGAGTTGATAGCCCGTTTTGCAGGGCTCGCCCGTATACAAATAAAAGTCGGCACTGCGATTAACACAGTACGCTTGAGGCTCGGACGGAGCTTGGGCGTGCGTGTGAGCGGCGTTCGCCAAGATCGCCATCAAACACATCGCGAGGCAGACAGCTAATCGCATGGCGGGCACCGCGCTTGAGCATCAGAACCGAAGGCGAGGCCAGCGCCGACCACGATGCCTCAGCCGCTTGCGGTTGGATTCCACCGCGCGGTTATACACATCGAAGTAATCACGTGCCGCCGACGGACTTCGTCCCTTGATTATCGCGTCGGTACACGCGATGTGCGCGCGAACAAGGGCCAATCGCTTTTCCTCGACCATCCGGCGCGCCTCGGCAGCGCTCAGCTTGCCAGCCATGGCCAGTAATGTCCGCGCCGCGATGACATCGCGAACGTCCAGACCGAATTGCCATAGATTCGGCGGGGAATTCCGGCGTTGCCGGAGCAGTTTGAAGAGTACTTGGGGCCGCAATCTGAAGTGCATTTCATTTTGCTCGTTTTCGCCTGACCCGTAACTCGATATGGCATCGACGGTTCCCCCCGCGCGATTTTGATCGCCACCCTGCGGTGGAAAGTCAAACACCCCAGCGGCTTAGCCGAAAACGCCCCTTTGTGCCGCAGATCACAGGCTGGGAGCGGAAACTGCGCTTTACTGTGTCCAAGAATCGGAGGCGGCCAGGAATTCGGAGGCAGCCATGAATCATTCGCTCTATAGCGCTGATCGTCAGACGCATTTGAAGATCGTGGTTGTTGGCCTTTTGTGCGCCTGTTTTGCTTTGATTGTCGGCGTGTTTGCCAATGTCGGGCAGCTCGATCTCGGCACCGCGCCATTGGTTAAGGCGGGCGGCGCCACCGTGATCAGCGGGCAACCACCCGTCATTCGCTAGGCGTTGGTGGTGAGTCGTGTCATGACCCGGAAACTCATCGTATTGCCGCTCGCCGCCGCGCTGATGGCGGCGGGGCCGGCGCTGGCGCAACAGGTCGGCACTGCAACCGCGGTCAACCCGGTGAGCGAGGGCACCGCGCCCGGCGGCGCCACGGACAAGCTCGCCGTCGGCGCGCGGGTGATGCACAACGAGCGTATCCACACCTCGCCCTCCGGGTCGGCGCAGCTTTTGTTTGTCGACAAGAGCTCGCTCAGTATCGCGTCCAACACCAGTCTCGTGATCGACGACTTCATCTACGATCCGGCGTCCAATCGCGGCCACATGCTGACCAGGCTGACGGCGGGCACGCTGCAATATATCGGCGGCCAATTGAGTCATCAGGGCGCTGTCACGATCAACACGCCGGCGGTGGCGGTCGGCATCCGCGGCGGCACCGTCACCATCACGCACGGCGCTTATGGCACGCAAATCACCAATCATTACGGCACCATCACGCTGACGAACGCCGCCGGCACCACGATGGTGACCCAGCCGGGCTATACGGTGAGGGTCGCCGATCGAAAGTCGGCGCCAGGACAGCCAATGCGCGTCACGGCGGACGAAGTCGACCGCAACATCAAAAAGCTGTCGAGCAAGTTCGGCCAAGACGGCGGCGTGAAGGGCTTGAAACGCATTGACACCGCGGGGTTGAACTGCGCCACGCATGCCGCGTCGACCTGCCCGCAAACGCCGGGGCTGTCGGCCGGCGAGAGCGACGCCGCCCAGATCATCATGCAATCGACGCAGCGGGCGACGCTGCCAACGCCGCCGACGCAGCCGCCATCGCGGTTACGCTGAGATTAATTTCTCGCATCAATTCTCAACGCTCTCCCGCGCTGCGCAAAAATTTTAGCCTCGCGCCTTAAGGGAGAGGCCGGCGAGCCAACGGGACGTCCTTATCTCGATGGGAGAACGAGCGTGATCCCGACCATGCTTGTGGCGGAACTTCAAACCGGTAACGGAGTTTTGCGTGACGGCTAGGCCGGAAGCATTCCGATTGGCTATGGTCTTAAGCACAGCCAAGGCCCTCGGTCGCAACGTCCTCCTGACGAGGTGATCGGATGAAACGCTCTCGGGTCCTCGCACTTCTCGGCGCTTCGGCGGCAATCTGTGCCGCGTGGACGATTGCGCCAGGCTCTGCGGTTTGTCAGGACGCCGGAAAAACGGCAAAGACGAACAACGAGGCCCAGCACTGCCAAATCACCAAAAAAGACTCAGCGCGGATGCCCTGCCAAAAGGAGGGAAATGTTGGCGGGCCTGTGCGTCAATCTCAGCAACAGCCTACTGAGCCCGCAACTTGGCAGCTTGCTCGCACCCCTAATCCGGCTGGCGGTCCCGACTCCATCTCAATAGCAAAAATCGCAGAGGCAACATCCGATCAGGACGTTACGGGACTGATGTTGCGTTGCGCTGAGGGCGCCACAACCGAGGTTCTGGTCGTTCTAATCAAACCCTTGCCGCCGCGGACGCACCCAAAAGTGACTATCGTGGCGGGCGCAACGACAACCCAATTCATCGCCAGCGTTGTGACGCCAGGAGTTTTAGTGCTGCTCCCGGAGAAAGCATCCGCGCTTGTCGAGCACGCATGGCAATCCATTCCGGAGCTCGCGGTGACGATCGCTGAGGATCATCGCTCGCTCCACGGCATGATACCGTTGGCTGACATTAGCACCGCGATTCAAACACTGCAGTCGAATTGTCCAAAGGCGTTTCACCACTAGCGCCACGTGATCAGATCGTTCACGGCGTAGAGATAGGGCGTCAGCCAGACTGCGATCCAAGCGACGGCCGCCCAAGTCATGATGCGCGGGGTGATTATGCGATTGGTTTTGATGTCTCTGGCCATCGCTACTCTCCATTCACTCAGTTTGTTCACGCCGTTTGACGGGAGTTTGCGCGTGTGAGTGATGAGGCCATCCCTGCCGGGAATGACCTCATCCGCGCTCGGTTCACGCAGGCTGCGCCGCCTTTTGCTGGGTGCACATGCTTTGCATCGCTTTTTGCATCTCGGCCGGCGCGACATCGCGAATATGCGTGGCGATCGACCAGCGATGACCGAACGGATCCTCGATCTGGCCGTAGCGATCGCCCCAGAACATGTCGGTCACGGGCATCGTGGTCTTGGCGCCAGACCGGACGGCGCGCGCGGCGACCGCATCGACGTCGTCGACATAGAGATGGATCGTCACCGGCGAGCCATTGAGCGACTTGGGTCCGAGCGCGCCGTGTTCCGGCATTTCATCGACCAGCATGACGGTCGAATCGCCGATGCGGATGCTGGCATGCATGAGCCGTCCGTTCGGGCCGGGCAGCCGCGACGTCTCGGTGGCGTTGAACGCCTTTTTGTAAAACTCAATCGCTTCCGCCGCGCCCGCGCAGACCAGATGCGGGGTGACCGTGTGCATGCCGTTCGGAATCGCACTGACGTTGCTCATACCGCTACTCCTTGCTCGTCTTCGGGATGGCCAAGAAGAGTCACCAGGTAATTCCGCAAGTGGCCAAGGCTTGCGGTGGCGATATCCGCGTTCTGCTTTGCCTTCGCAAAGATGAAGGCGCCCTGCAGCACGCATTGCATGAAGTAGCCGATGCTCTCGGGATCCCACGACGCCTGTGGCGCATAGCGCGCCTTGGCGGCGGCGAGGTCGCGGGTCAGTTCGGCAACGTGCTCCGACAGCATCCGATCGCAAGCCGTGCGCAGATTCGGATGGCTCGCATAGGCTTCCTGAACGGTCGTCCCAATCAGACAGGTGTAAAGCGGGATCTCGCCCCGCAGGAGGACGAGGCGAAAATCGACATAGCCGAGCACGCGGTCCCGCGGATCGCTCAAAGAACGGTACGGCGCGTTGCCAAACAGCGTCGCCGCCATGGCGCCGAACCGCTCGATGGCCGCAACCCCGAGCGCTTCCTTGCTGTCGAAGTGGTGAAAGAAGCTGCCCTTGGTGACGCCGGCGGCCGCGCAGATGTCGTCGACCGTGCTGCCGGCATAGCCCTTGGTCCGTATGACATCACGGGCCGCATCGAGCAGCTTGCCGCGGGTTTCGGAGGCTATTTGGGCTCTTGCCATCACCATACCAACCAGTTGGTATTGTCCAATATCGTAACGTTTTCAGAGAGTCAAGGGTCCTCCTCTCCACCGTTTGACTCGCCTCTCGGCGCTGCGCGGGGAGAGGTCGGATTACGCAGCAATCCGGGTGACGGCGGGCGAGAGCCGCCTACGCCTTCTCGACGCACACGGGGAGCACTACGTCCGCTCGCACTTCAGGACGTGGTGACGCGTTCTAACACTGGCTTGTCATAGCTCGGGTGCAGAGACGCATCGCGAGAACGGCTCGTCATTGCGAGCTTTACGATGTGAAGCGAAGCAATCCAGTCTCAGGCGCCGGTCTGGATTGCTTCGTCGCTTTCGCTCCTCGCAATGACCATGGCGCTGCGATGCGCCGCGAGAACGGCTCGTCATTGCGAGCTTCACGACGTGAAGCGAAGCAATCCAGTCTCAGCCGCTGCCCTGGATTGCTTCGTCGCTGACGCTCCGCGCAATGACGAGTGACTTGACTTCTCCGCCCATTCCCTTATTTCCGGCGGCGGGACACCCCTCCCCACCGAGGGGCGACTATCTGGAAGGATAGGCCATGACGTCAGCGATCCCCCCCGTGCGGCCGCGTGTGCCGCATTTTTCGTCTGGACCTTGCGCCAAGCGCCCGGGCTGGAGCCTGCAAAACCTCGCCGGCGCATTTCTCGGCCGCTCACATCGCGCCAAAACCGGCAAGGCAAAGCTTAAATACGCCATCGACCTGACGCGCGAGGTGCTGCAGGTGCCGGCGGACCATCGCATCGGCATCGTGCCTGCGTCCGACACCGGCGCCATCGAAATGGCACTGTGGTCGCTCCTTGGCCCGCAGCCGGTGACAATGCTGGCATGGGAATCGTTCGGCGAGGGCTGGGTCAATGACGTCGCCAAGGAGCTCAAGCTCAAAAATCTGACCGTGCTGCGCGCGCCCTATGGCGAATTGCCCGATCTCGGCGCGATCGATCCGGCAAGCGACATCGTGTTCACCTGGAACGGCACGACATCCGGCACGCGCGTGCCGAACGCGGATTGGATCGCGGCGGATCGCACCGGACTGGCGATCTGCGACGCGACCTCCGCCGCCTTCGCGCAAGCCTTGGATTGGGGCAAGCTCGATGCCGCAACCTTCTCCTGGCAGAAGGCGCTGGGCGGCGAAGCCGCGCATGGCATGCTGATCTTGTCGCCGCGCGCGGTGGCGCGGCTCGAAAGCTACAAGCCGCCGTGGCCGATGCCGAAGATCTTCCGCATGACCAAGGGCGGCAAGCTCAACGAAGGCATCTTTGTCGGCGAGACCATCAACACGCCATCCATGCTGTGCGTCGAAGACTATCTCGATACGTTGCAATGGGCGAAGTCGATCGGCGGGCTCAAAGCATTGCAGGCGCGCGCCGACGCCAACGCAAAGACAATCGCCGATTGGGTGGCGCGCACACCATGGATTGATTTTCTCACCCGCGATCCGGCACTGCGCTCGAACACGTCGGTGTGCCTGAAGGTCGTCGATCCGGCCGTGAGCCGGCTTGCCGTTGAAGCCCGAGCTGAGTTCGTCAAGGGCATTGCCGCGGCGCTGGAAAAAGAAGGCGTCGCCTATGACATCAACGCCTATCGCGACGCGCCGCCGGGGCTTCGCATCTGGTGCGGCTCGACGGTGGAGCGATCCGATGTCGAAGCGCTGACGGCCTGGCTCGACTGGGCCTATGCCAAGGCCAAGGCCGCGCTTGCCGCGGCGGCGTGAGTCACATCCAGCGCGGATTTTAAGAGGACAAACGCGCTTTTAAGAGGATAAACGCATGGCGCCGAGAGTCCTTATTTCCGATGCCCTGTCGCCGGCGGCGGTCGCGATTTTCAAGGATCGCGGCCTCGACGTGGAATTTGCGCCCAGTCTCGGCAAGGACAAAGACAAGCTTGCCGCCGCGATCAACGGCTTCGATGGATTGGCGATCCGCTCCGCGACCAAGGTCACGGGCAAGCTCCTGGATCAGGCCAAGAACCTCAAGGTGATCGGGCGCGCCGGCATCGGCGTCGACAACGTCGATATTGCGGCGGCTACTGCCCGCGGCATCATCGTGATGAATACGCCGTTCGGCAATTCGATCACCACCGCCGAACATGCGATCTCGCTGATGCTGGCATTGGCCCGGCAAATCCCGGAAGCCGACACCTCGACCCGCGCCGGCAAATGGGAGAAGAACAAATTTCTCGGCGTTGAAATCTTCGGCAAGACGCTCGGCATCATCGGCTGCGGCAATGTCGGCTCGATCGTCGCCGACCGCGCGCTCGGCCTGAAGATGAAGGTCATCGCCTATGACCCGTTTTTGTCGAGTGAACGCGCGCTCAAACTCGGCGTGGAGAAGGTCGAACTGGACGAGTTGTGGCGGCGCGCCGATTTCATCACGCTGCATACGCCGCTCACCGAAAAGACCCGCAACATCATCAACGCGGAAACGCTGCCGCAAATGAAGCGCGGCGTGCGGCTGATCAATTGCGCGCGCGGCGAGCTGGTCGAGGAAGCTGCGCTCGCCGCCGCCCTTAAGTCTGGTCACGTTGCCGGTGCCGCGCTGGATGTGTTTCGCGAGGAGCCGGCCACGCAAAGCGTGCTGTTTGGACTACCCAACGTCGTCTGCACGCCACATCTCGGCGCCTCGACCATGGAGGCGCAAGAGAACGTGGCGCTGCAAATCGCCGAGCAGATGTCGGATTATCTTTTACGCGGCGCGATCTCGAACGCGGTCAATTTCCCCTCGATCAGCGCCGAGGAAGCGCCGAAGCTCAGGCCGTTCATCGCGCTTGCCGAAAAGCTCGGCTCTTTCGCCGGACAGCTCACCGAAAGCGGCATCAAGCAGGTGCGGCTCACCTTCGAGGGCGTGGTCGCGCAGATGAACACCAAGGCGCTTACCTCGGCGGCGGTCGCCGGCCTGCTGCGGCCGATGCTGCAAGAGGTCAATGTGGTGTCGGCGCCGATCGTGGCAAAGGATCGCGGCATCATCGTCGAGGACACCAGGCGCGACGCCGAGGGCGACTACGACAGCTTGATCACGCTCTCGGTGGTCACCGACCGCCAGACCCGCTCGGTCTCGGGCACCGTGTTCGCCGATGGGCGGCCGCGCATCGTCGACATCAAAGGCATCCGCATGGACGCCGAGTTCGCGCCATCGATGCTGTATGTGACCAATCAAGATAAGCCGGGATTCGTCGGGCGCTTTGCCACGCTACTTGCCGAAGCTGGCATCAACATCGCGACCTTCCATCTCGGCCGCGAATCGCCCGGCGGCAACGCCATCGCACTGGTCGAGATCGACGGCAGCGTGCCCGCCGAGGTGCTCGCCAGGGTGCGGCAGATTCAGAACGTGCAGCAGGTCAAGCCGCTGCAGTTCTAGCGCGTGATCCCGAAAAGTGGGGACCGGCTTTCGGCTAAGGTCATGCGCAAAATATAAGAGCGCGTACGATTCAATCGATTGAAGTGTTTTAGATTACTGATCGTCGGGTCGCGAGCGTAATGCCGGCGAGCACCAGGAGGTAGCCGACAGCGTGAAACAACTGAAATTGCTCGCCCAGTAAAGCGATCGCCAGTACCGACCCAAATACCGGGACCAGATGAATGAATGGCGCCGCCCGATTGGCGCCGATCAGTTCAATACCGCGATTGAGGAACAGATATCCGAGCAGCGACGGAAATATGCAGACGTAAATCAGGCTGAGCGCGGTGACGGCGTCGAAAACCATCGACTGCCCGGCAGCAATCTCCAGCGCCAGTGCCGGGAATAGCAATACGGCGCCGCCGCCCATGCCGACGGCCAGAAAGGACAATGGATGTATCGGCGGCCGCACCCGCAGCATGGCCGCGTAGAAGGCGTAGACCAGAATACCAAGGACAAACCACAGATCGCCGCGGTTGAATGCGATCGCCAACAAAACGTCGAGGCTGCCGCGGCAGACGATGACAATGACGCCGGCGAGCGACAGCAAGATGCCGGCGGCCTGACGCAGCGACAGGCGATCGCGAAACAAGACGAACGACCACACCGCGACAAACAAGGGCGCGACCGATTGCAACAGCAAGCCATTGATCGCGGTCGTAAAATGCAGCCCGTAATAGGCCATCGTGTTGTAGGCCGAGAAGCCGGTCAACGCGAGCAGCGTCAGCAATCCGAAATGCTGCCGAATCAACGGCCAATCGCGCGCCAGGTGCCGAGCGGCAAACGGCAGCAAAACGACGAAAGCGCCGCCCCAGCGGATCACCGACAGCATGATCGGCGGGATATAGGCGGCGACGAAACGGCCGAGCACCACATTTCCGGACCAAAACAGCGAGGTGAGCGACAACAGCAAATAGGCTTCATGGAAAAGCCGCGTGCCGGTGCGGGTCCGGTCACGATCAAGACCAAGATCGTGTACGCGATGCACCGGCTCGCCGCTCGAACCGGAGGGTCGATCGCCGCTCGTTTTGGGAATTTGAAATTGGCCCGGTGCGGTCATCTGTGTTCCGGCGGCTCAATACACGGCTGAGCTACCGCGATGGGTGCCAAGCTGCTAGGGCGCAAGCCGCATGACTGATCAGGCATGGCTGCGTCGCGCATTGCCGCCCCATGATGGCGAAAGCCGCGCGCGACCTCGGTCAGCGCCGCCCTGCCGCAGTGCACATGCTCCAAAGGTGGTTTATGGCCAAAGTCAGTTAACAGGCAGACGATGCAATTTCCTCAAGCAAAACAGACTATTGCCGCGATTGGCCGGCAGACTGCGACAGCCAGTTTTTCTTGCTTCGCGGAGCATCATCCATTATCGGAACGAGCGGCTGCAGCCGGAATCCGAACCATCCGAGTCGTGATCGGCCGCTTGAGGACGCTTCCCTCATGGCAAATGTCGTCGTAGTTGGCTCTCAATGGGGCGATGAGGGCAAAGGCAAGATCGTCGATTGGCTTTCCGAGCAGGCCGACATCGTCGTCCGCTTTCAAGGAGGCCACAATGCCGGCCATACGCTGGTGATCGACGGCACGACCTACAAGCTGTCGCTGCTGCCGTCCGGCGTCGTGCGGCCGGGGAAGCTGTCGGTGATCGGCAACGGCGTGGTTCTCGACCCGCACGCGCTGTTGGGCGAGATCGCGCATCTCAAGAAGCAAGGCATTGTCGTCACGCCGGACAATCTGCGGATCGCAGAAAACACACCGCTGATCCTGCCGCTGCACCAAGAGCTCGACGTCGCGCGCGAGCGCGCCTCTGGCAAGGGTGCGATCGGCACCACCGGCCGCGGCATCGGTCCGGCCTACGAAGACAAGGTCGGACGGCGCGCCATCCGGCTGATGGACCTCGCCGATCTGCAAATGCTCAACGGCAAGATCGAGCGGCTGCTCGCGCATCACAATGCGCTCCGCCGCGGTTTGGACATGAAAGAGATCGCGCCGCGCTCGCTATACGACGAACTCGTCGCCGTCGGTCCGAAGGTGCTGCCGTTTATGGATTCGGTTTGGGCGTTGCTTGATGAACGGCGTCGCGAGGGCAAGCGCATCCTGTTCGAAGGCGCGCAAGGCGCGCTGCTCGACATCGACCACGGGACTTATCCGTTCGTCACATCCTCCAACACGGTGGCGGCGCAAGCGGCGACCGGTTCCGGCATGGGCCCCGGCGCAATCGATTACGTCCTTGGCATCTGCAAGGCCTATACGACCCGCGTCGGCGCGGGACCGTTCCCGACCGAGCAGACCGACGAGATCGGCAAGACGCTCGGCGAGCGCGGCAAGGAATTCGGCGTCGTTACCGGACGGCCGCGGCGCTGCGGCTGGTTCGACGCCGTTCTGGTGCGCCAGGCCGTGCGCACCAGCGGCATTCAGGGCTTGGCGCTCACCAAACTCGACATCCTGGACGGCTTTGAAGAGATCAAAGTCTGTGTCGCCTATCGGCTGGATGGCCGTGAGATCGACTATCTGCCCGCCAGCGAGCACGTCCAAGCGCGGGTCGAGCCGATTTACGAGACCATCGGGGGCTGGCGGGAAAAGACCGCCCATGCCCGCTCGTGGGCGGAACTGCCCGCCCAAGCCATCAAATATGTCCGTCGTTTGGAGGAGTTGATCGGTTGTTCCGCCGCAATTCTGTCCACCAGTCCAGAGCGCGAGGATACGATCCTCATGCAAAATCCGTTCGAAGCGTAAGATGCAACTTTAGCAAGCCAAGCGTAAACTCCTCCTAATGGCAGATTATCATCCACTCATCACACGCGCCGTAGAAGGGCTCAGCAACAATACCGCCGAAGCCCGGCGCACGCTCTATGAACGCGCCCGCGCGGCGTTGGTGGCGCAGCTGCGCGGCATCGACCCGCCGCTGACCGAGGCTGAAATCACCAGGGAACGCCTGGCGCTGGAAGATGCCATCCGCAAAGTCGAGGCCGAGTCGGTGCGCAAGGCCCGCAACGAACCGCGACCCGGCCCAGTGGCGCCGCGCGGAATCAATGCACAAAACCGCCCGTCCATAGGCGGCGCCGCGGCGGCGCCGCCAACTGCGGCGACGCCGGCAGCGGCGACGCCGGCTCCGGCGGCTTGGCGCGACCGTCACAGCGGAACGCCTGGCGATGCGGCATCGCTGCGCGCCGAACCAAAGCTCTCCGATCTGCCGCGACGAGACCAGCCGCAAGCCAGCGCCAACAAGACCGCCGCGTCGGGCGAGTCGCCGCAGCCAGCAGAGAAACCCGCAAGCGCGCGCAGCCGGCTTCTTGGCGCGCGTATCTCGGAACGGCCGCCGCAAGATCTAAAGTTCTTTCGCAAGCCGATAACCGCCGCAGACGATTTGGACATGGCGCCGCCGCAAACGGCCGCGCCTTCCCGCGATGCCCACAACGATTATCGCGGCGGTAAGCCGCACGAATTTTCAGATGGGCGCGAGGCGGCCTGGGACCATAACGAGCGGGCCGAGTATGGAGAAGCGCACGATCTGATCGAAGACGGCTCGGCGCCGATGCACGGGCTCGAGCAGACCTATGACCTCGACGACGAGCAACGTATCGAACCAGGACGGCCGCGGCGTCCGCTCGAGCCGGCGGATCATTACCGGGAGCCGCGGCCGCCGCGCTCCTATCGCGGCCTCGCCCAGCTTATTGCCGCTGTGCTTATCGTTGTCGGGATCGGCTCGTTGGTTTACTGGCAATGGTCGAATATCAGCGGCGTCTATCAATTCCTGTCTCATCTGCGGTCGCGCCAGAGCCAAACCGCCCAGCAGCCGGTTGGCGAACCGAAATTCGGCGGGCGGGTGCCGCAAGAGCAGGGGCGCCCGCAGCCGCCTGCCGCCGGATCGAAAGCAGAGAGCGGCCCCGCACTGGCGCAGCGCGTGGTGCTCTATGAGGAGGATCCGGGCAATCCGCAGGGCAAGCAATATATCGGTTCGGCGGTGTGGCGAACCGAAACCATCTCGCCCGGCAGCGGTCTTGCTCCGGAGCTGCAGATTCGCGCCGATGTCACGATCCCCGAGCGCAACATGACGGTCACGTGGTCGCTCCGTCGCAACACCGACCAGGCACTGCCGGCCAGTCACACGATCGAAATCATGTTTAACTTGCCGCCGGATTTTGCCGGCGGCGGCATCTCCAATGTTCCCGGTGTTCTGATGAAGGAATCGGAGCAGGCGCGCGGCGTGCCGCTCGCGGGCCTGGCCGTGAAAGTCACCAACGGCTTCTTTCTGATCGGCCTTTCTGCGGTTGACGCCGATGTGCAGCGTAACTTGCAGCTGCTCAAAGAGCGGCCCTGGTTCGATGTTCCAATCGTTTACAACAATGGCGGACGCGCCATTCTTGCGCTCGAAAAAGGTCCGTCGGGCGACCGCGCTTTCGCCGATGCTTTCGCCGCTTGGGGCAAATAGAAGGCGCCGGGGAGACGCCATCCGGTTTGGTCGTGGCGTTCGGCTGGGAGAAGCACAATGAGCGTGTCCGACGCGAGGAAGCCAAAGCCGGCTTCTAGTCCTTATCTCACCTCCGCGTTTCGCACCCTAAATACGGAATCGGAAGGCCTCGCCGCGCTCACTGCCGCAATGGCCGAGGGCCTCGCGGCGCCGTTCGCTGCTGCCGTCGAGACCATCCGAGCCGCGCGTGGCCGAGTGATCGTCACCGGGATGGGCAAATCCGGTCATATTGCCCGCAAGATCGCGGCGACACTGGCCTCGACCGGAACCCCGGCTTTCTTTGTGCATGCCGCGGACGCCAGCCATGGCGACCTCGGCATGATCACGTCCGATGACGTCATGCTGGCGCTGTCGTGGTCGGGGGAAACCGAGGAGCTGAAGGATCTGATCAATTATTCGCGGCGATTTCGCATCGCGCTCATCGCCGTGACCGTCAATCTCGATAGCACACTCGGCAAGGCTGCAGACATTGTCTTGGCGCTTCCCGCGGCGCGCGAGGCGTGCCCGCATAACCTCGCGCCGACGACTTCGTCATTGGTGCAGCTCGCTCTTGGCGACACCTTGGCGATCGCGCTTCTGGAAAGCCGCGGCTTTACCGCCGTCGATTTTGGAATCTTTCATCCGGGCGGCAAATTGGGCGCCGCGCTGAAATTCGTTCGCGACGTGATGCATCCCGGGTCTGCCGTGCCGCTGATTGCCCGCGGCGCGCCGATGTCCGAAGCGATCGTGGAAATGTCGGCCAAGGGATTTGGCTGTGTCGCCGTCACCGAGCCGAACGGCAAACTCGCCGGCGTGATCACCGACGGCGATCTGCGCCGTCACATGGGGGCCGGCCTGTTACAAGCGAAGGTGGATGCAGTGATGACCGCGTCGCCCAAAACTGTCCGTCCCGATCAATTGGTCGGCGAAGCGCTGCAGCTTCTCAACGCATCGAAAATCACCGCGCTAATCGTCGTCGACGCTGGCCGGCCGGTCGGCATCGTGCATTTTCACGATCTGTTGCGGGCCGGCGTCGTCTGATCAGGCTGCAGCATGATCCCGAAAAGTGGATATCGGTTTTCGGAAAGCGAAACTACGAACCACCCTAAAGTCGTTTCGCTTTAGTACAGGCCGCCGTTCACGACGTTGGAATCCTGCAAGCCGTCGTCTCCGGGAGCCGCGGCGCGGACTGGTGGCGCCGGCGCGGCGGATGCTGGCGAAACGGGAGCCAGCTGGGCGCCGCTTTGAGCTGCCGCGGCTGTCGCCGCGGGCTCTTGCTTGGGTTCGGGCTTGGATTGGCCGTGAGCGACAAATTCCTCATAGCCGGGAGCGCCCGGCCGTGGCGGCACGTCGACCGGCAGGCCGCCGGCCCAGTGCGGCCAATGATCGGCGACAAAGCCGCCGCAGCCCGCGAGATTAAGCCCGAATCCGAGCAAAGTTGCCGCAGTAATGAACCGCTTAGGGGTCATAAAGGCTGCCGATGTCTGCGGGTCTATATTCCTGTCCGCCGGAATGGATAGCATTCGTGGCGGGACTATGGTGCTGAAATCGCATGCGCTTCAACTTTTGCTCGGCGGGAAGTGTGGTGTGGCGCACTTTTATGGCGCTGATGCTGCTGACGTCGCCGGGATGCGCGCAAATCGCCCAGCCGAGCGAGGCCGCGACGCCGCCGGCAGAACAGCCGGCCTATGCCGCTTTGGCCGCAAAATATTTTTCTGAAACTATGGCGGATCGGCTCTCATTCGAGAATTTCGAGATTTCCGAATTGCGCTGGGTGCATGGGTTCAAAGGCTGGAGCTGGCTCGCTTGCGTGCATTTTGTTGATCACGGCCATCTGCGGACGTATGCGCTGTTCATGCAGAGCAATGCTGTGATCGACGCACGCTACGCCGTCCAAATGGATTCATGCGGTTCGCAATCGTACACGCCGTTCGACGTGGTTACGGGTGTGCTTGGCCGGCCGACCGCGCCGCGACAGCCGGCGCTGTATTAGGAAACCACGCGCCCCGCTCAACTCAAATCGATGCTGATCTACACAAGTTGCGCGCCAAAGCCCTCACGAAAAGCACGCTCGCCTTCCGGCGTGAGCTGCACCGCACGTGTTGCTGGCAATCGGCGAGTCCAACCTTGTTGCATGCTGTGCTCGCAAATCAGCGCGCCGATCATGCCGGCCAGATGCGGTCGGCGCTCGCTCCAATCGAGGCAAGGCCGGCAGAGGACCCGCCCCGAATGTTTGGTCCGCCGTTCGAGGATCCCGCGGACGTCCATCCCTGTGGCAGCAAGACGCGCAATGCCGGCTTCCGTCACAATTCCGGCGTCGCCGGCCAGTTCGACATAGCCGTCCCGCATAAGCCCGTCGGCGATGGATACGCCGAGCTGACCGGCTAGATGGTCGTAGCAGGTTCGCGCGCGACGAAGCGCGGCGTCTTTGGGGCCAATTGAGAGTTTTTTGCCGGTTGGCGCAAGCTCCGACGCCACCTGCATGATGCTTTCGAGCATATGCGCAACCGATGGCGAAGCGAGCCGGTGATAGCGATGCCGCCCCTGTTTTTCGACGCTCAATAAACCCGTGGCCGTCATCCGGTTGAGATGACCGCTTGCCGTTTGCGGCGTGATCCCGGCAACTCGCGCCAGTTCGCTCGCGGTCAGAGCCCGGCCATCCATCAGCGCTTGCAGCATGGCAGCGCGAGCCGGATCACCCGATAAAGCGGCAACTGTGGCAAACAGCGCGTTGTTCGCCATGTTCATTTTGCTCCCGTAAACACGTCCTTCTACCGCAGCCTGCGCCTTAATACTTCGGCGCTTTCCGTAGCATCGCAGCGAATTTTCTTCCAGCGTGCCGCCATGAGCACGACAGCATCCAACCCCGCCATGGCGAGCGGGATGAAAGCGACGTTTTACGGCTGGCACGTTGTCGCCGCGGTCTTTGTGCTTGCCACTTTCGGATGGGGTCTCGGTTTTTACGGCCCTCCCGTTTACCTGCATGCCGTGCATGAATCGCGCGGCTGGTCGCTCAACGTCGTTTCCCCGGCGGTCACGGTCCACTTTCTGTTCGGCGCGATCGTCATTGCCAATCTGCCAAGGCTGTATCGCCGCTTCGGCTTGGCGCGCGTCACCAAAGCAGGCTCGCTTACGCTGGCGATAGGCGTGACAGGCTGGGCGCTGGCGCAAGAACCGTGGCAGCTTTTTGTTGCGACGCTGTTCAGCGGCGGCGGCTGGGTGACCATGGGAGCGGCCGCGGTCAATGCTATCGTTGCGCCGTGGTTTGTGCGCAAGCGGCCGGCGGCGCTGGCGTCGGCGTACAATGGGTCGAGCATCGGCGGCGTTGTTTTCTCGCCGCTCTGGGTCGCAGCCATCGGACTTCTGGGATTTCCATCGGCCGCCATTGCGATCGGTGTCGTCGTCGTCGCGACAATCTGGATTTTGGCCGACCTCTACTATTCCAAAACGCCGGAATCGATGGGGCTGCATCCGGACGGCGACGCACCGCAAGCCGCGGCCACGACCCTCGCAATGTCGCCGTCGGCTAAGCCGCTACCGAACACCCGGGTTTGGAGCGACTGGCGGCTTGTTACCCTTGCGGCGGGCATGGCGCTTGGCCTGTTCGCGCAGATCGGGCTTCTGGCGCACCTGTTCTCCCTTCTGGTGCCGGCGCTCGGCGCGCAATTGGCGGGATTTGCCGCTGGCGGCGCTACAGCCTCGGCGATATTGGGCCGGACCCTGGTCGGCTGGCTAATGCCGGCTCGCGCCGACCGGCGACTTTTCGGCTGCGCCAATTACGCCGTGCAGATTTTGGGCTCGCTCGCCTTCTTGTTCGCGGCAGGCGACAGCATCCCTCTTCTGTTGCTGGGCGTCGTTTTATTCGGGGCGGGGGTCGGCAACACAACGTCGTTGCCGCCGATGATTGCCCAGGCCGAATTTTCGCAAGAGGACGTGTCCCGGGTCGTCCCGCTGATCGTCGCAGTCGGGCAAGGCACCTATGCCTTTGCGCCGGCCGTCTTCGGGCTCATTCGCGAACTCGCACCGCGCTGGGGCTCGGCGTCGGCCGGCGCCGCACCGTGGTTGTTTCTGGCCGCAGCTTTGATTCAAACATTGGCGGTCGTGGCGTTTTTCACTGGCCGACCGCGCAAAGCGTGATGTGACGCACCGGCGGGTGCGGCTGTCAGGCCGCTTGCCGAACGGCGAGCGCCTGATCGACCGCGGCGAGCACCTGTTCCACCGTCAATTCGTCGAGACACTGGCTATGGCTGTCGAGCCGGCGTTCACAGCCTTCCAGCTGGCAGGGCAGGCAAGGCAGCGGATTTTGCACCAGCCACACATTGCCGCGCCGTTGGATCGTGCCGGCCGCCTGCCACGACGGGTCGAGGCCGCCGCGTGGCCACGGCCCCCACAGCCGCGGATCGGTTGGGCCGTAAAGCGCAACGGTCGGCGCACCGGCCGCCGCGGCAAGATGCGTAATCGCGGTGTCGGGACCGATATAAACGCGCGCGCCGGTAATCAGCGCCGTCAATTCCGGCCAAGAAAGCTTGCCGTCGAGCCGCACAACGCGCGCATCGCGCCACACTGCGTCGAGATAGTCACGATCGGACGCCGCACCGGTCGCGGCCACGGCAAAGCCGCGTTCGCGCAGCGCCGCAGCGAGCGCGCCCCAGCCGGCGGCCGGCCAGCGCTTGTAAACGAACATCGGCGCGGCGTGGATGACCGCGTAAGGCTGCGCCGGCGCCAATTGCGGCCGCGGAGCGGGTACAGGACAGATGACGTCGCGAGCAACGGGAATGCCAATCACTTCGGCCAGCCGCAGAATATCGACAACGCGATGGTCGCTGCGATCGCGAACATAACTGCGGCCGAGCAATGCGCGCTTGATCGCGCTCGCCAGTCCCTCCGGCTCGACCGGTCCAATGCTGCGGCGGCCGGCGACGAGCGCAAAGGCGATGGGCCGATCGCCCGTCTGCACCGACACCGCGAGATCGTAGCGGCGGAACAGACGCGCGCCCAGCGCCAGCGTGTCGGTGAGGCGCGGACGCGCCGGCATGCTGATGACCTCAGCGATGTCGGGATTACTTGCCAAAACGCCTTCCGTTCCGGCAAAGACCAGTGCGTCGACCGTGGCTTGCGGATACGCGCGCTTGAGACTGCGGATAAGCGGCGTCGTCAGCAAGACGTCGCCGAGGCGGCGTAAAATTACCACCAGCACTCGCGCATCAGGCCGCAGACGAATCGGACTCATTGCTGCGCCACCGACGAATGCGCGGACACGTCGTCCTCCGTGGCAAGCGCGGACAGACCACGCAAGGCGGCGACGCGCGTGCTGCCGATGGTTTCGTCCAGGCGCTCGCGATTGGCCGAGATCTGCGCGCGATCATTCCACGGATGCCATAGATGAAAAACGCCGGTGGCAAATCGACCGTCTTTGCGGCGCACGCCGGCGCGCATCAGACGCACCGCCAGATCGGAATCCTCAAATCCCCAGCCGACAAAGCTATTGTCGAAGCCATCGACGCGATCGAGATCGCGCCGTGCGACGGCAAAGTTGCAGGTCTGGGCGCCCCGCCAACTCGCTTTTTGCAGCTTGCGCAACGGCCCGAGCGGCAGATGTGCCGCCGGCAGCAAGCGATTGACGCCACCGCCCAAGCGCTGGCGCAGGAGAGTGCCGAACGTCCATGTGTGCGGTGCCAGTCCTTGCGCCAGAATGGCTGCGGTGAGTTCGCGCGACAATAAGATGCGATTGCCGATCACGAACCAGCCCGGCTCACAAAGGCGTCGGTGAGTCGCAATGAAATCGGGTCTGGCCAGGCAATCGCCGTCAAGAAAGATGCAAAGTGCGCCTTCGCTCGCGCGAATACCGCGGTTGCGAATCTCGCCGCCGCGGAAGCCGCGGTGTTCGTGTCGCACATGTTTGAGCGCAATCGAGAGGCGTGGCTTCCAGCTCTCGAGCAGGCGGGCGGTGTCGGGTCCCGAGCCGTCGTCGGCGACGACAATTTCGAAATTGCGATCCGACTGAGCGGCTAGCGCCCGCAATACGGCCGCGAGCGCATCCTCGCGGTTGTAGGTCGTGATGATAACCGAAATGAGAAAGGTGCTGCTCACGTTTCGCCGCCGACACGTAGTAAGACAATGCACCGCATTGCCTTAGTCTTCCACCGGCTGCTTCACCGGGCGCGCCCGCTCGACCATGGCCGTGGTCGAGTGACCGGGCACCAGATCTACCAGGATCACGTCACCGCCGGCGTTTTCCACTACCTCGCGTCCGACCACCTCGTTGCGCGTGTAATCGGCGCCCTTGACGAGCACCGCCGGCCGTACCCGCTTGATCAATTCCAGCGGCGTGTCCTCGTCGAAGACGACGACGAGATCGACCGCTTCGAGCGCGGCAAGCACTTCGGCGCGGCCTTCCGCCGGATTGATCGGCCGCCCTTTGCCCTTGAGCCGAGCAGTGGACGCGTCGCTGTTGAGACCGACCACGAGCCGATCGCAAGCAGCCCGCGCTTCGGCCAAGAGCTTGACGTGACCGCGATGCAACAGATCGAAGCAGCCATTGGTGAACCCGATGCGCAGGCCATGGCGCCGCCATTCGCGAAGCCGCTCATCGAGCATCGACCAGTCAAACACGATCTTGTCCTCGGGCGCGAGCGAGGCCGCGGGCAGAATGCGGTGGCGCAATTCAGTAATGGTCACGGTCGCGGTGCCGCGCTTGCCGACCACCACCGCGGCGGCGGCGTTGGCAGCCCGCATGGCCGCATCGAATGGCGCCCTCATGGCCAAGAGAACAGCCATCACCGCAGCAACGGTATCGCCCGCGCCGGAGACGTCGCGCACTTTAACCGGATAAGCGGGGATGTGGAGCGGCGCGTGGCCGGCGACCTGAAGGGTCATGCCCTCCTCGCTGCGCGTGACCAGGACTGCTTCGCTGTCCACGATCCGAGCAAGCTCGGCGGCGGCCTTGGCGATTTCGGCCTCGGTGGCAACCGGACGATGCACGGCAACACCGAGCTCCTGCCGGTTCGGGGTGATCAGCGTCGCGCCACGGTAAATGCTGTAATCGTGGCTCTTCGGATCGACCACCACCGGTTTGCCGAACTCACGCGCGCGATCGATGATCGCGCGGATGACGCGCGGCGTGAGAACCCCCTTGGCGTAGTCGGACAGAACCACAGCACCGCAACGCGGCAGCGCCGCTTCGGCATGAGCAATCACCGCCGTTTCGCTGGCCGCCGTCGCGGGCCGCGCGGTTTCCCAATCGGCGCGGATGAGATGCGCCGAATGATGCTCGGATACGAATCGTACCTTCCGCGTGGTATGGCGGCCCGCTTCGATCACAAGATGGGGCGTGACCGAGCCGTTAAGCTTGGCGAACGCTTCCGACAAAGTGCGCGCCGCGTCGTCTTTGCCGATCAGCCCGACGAATATGCATTGCGCGCCGAGCGCGCCGATATTGCGGGCGACATTGCCGGCGCCGCCGATCTCGATTTCGCTGCGCGCAACCGCGAGCACCGGCGTTGGCGCTTCGGGTGAAATCCGGCTCACCTCCCCGTAGACGAAGTCGTCAAGCATGAGATCGCCGATGCAGAGCACGGTCTGCATTGGCACAAGCTTTAGCGCTTCATCAAAATCGAACATGTCCAATGCCGCGGAGTCCTTGGAACCCTCGAGCGTGCTCAGCGATAGCGATCGGCACGATCGAGATAACAGTCGACGTAGCGCTTCACCGCCGCTTCGAGCGGCATGAAATCCGCATTATAGCCGGCGCGCCGAAGATTTGCGGTCTCGGCTTGCGTGAAATATTGGTAGCTGTCGCGGATCGAGGTCGGCATGTCGATATATTCGATCGCCGGCGCCCGGCCGAGCGCAGCAAACATTGCGTGCATCAGGTCGCGGAAACTGCGCGCCACGCCGGTCCCGACATTGAAGATGCCCGATACTGCCGGCGTCTCAACCAGCCAGCGCACGACCGCGATCGCGTCTTCGACATAGATGAAATCGCGTTTCTGCTCGCCGTCAGTAATGCCGGCGCGATAGGATTTGAATAGCCGGATCGATTTGCCGGCCTTGGCTTCGTCGAAGCGCTTCGCCACGAGACTCATCATCTCGCCCTTGTGATATTCGTTCGGCCCGAACACGTTGAAAAACTTCAGTCCCGCCCATTGCGGCGGCAGCTTGTCGCCGCGCCGGACCCGTTCGACGATGGCAAGGTCGAATAATTGCTTGCTCCAACCATAGAGGTTCATCGGCTTGAGCCGGTTGAGCGCGCCGTCCGTCCAGTTATCCGAATAGCCTTCTTGTCCGTCGCCATAGGTCGCGGCCGAAGAGGCATAGATGAATGGCGTCCGCGTTGCCGTGCACCAGTCGAGCAGGCGCAGCGACAGGCGGAAGTTATTTTCCATGACCGCGTCGCCATCGCGCGCGGTGGTCGAGGAGATCGCGCCGAGATGAATGACCGCTTCAAGCTTTCGCCCCTCGAGCCATTGCGGCAGTCCGGGGGGCGGCACGAAATCGGCAATTTGCCGGCGGGCCAGATTGCGCCATTTGTCGTCGCTGCCGAGAATATCGCTGACCGCGACGTCGGTGCGCTCGGCCTCATTGAGGTCGGCGACTACGTTCGATCCAATAAATCCGGCCCCGCCGGTGACCAGCAACATCGATACTGCAAGACCGGTTTGATGGATGGATCGGCCCCTCCCGATCGCTGCTAAAGCTTTGCCCCAGACTTACGCGTCGGGCAACACGTGACCAGCAAATGAGTAAAAGTGAATTGCGATTCATGTCATCACAACGCGATCTTGCCTGATTTTCCAGCGAAAATGCCGACGCTGTGGGAAAAACTTATCGAGGCGGCAGTATGGGAACGGACGGCCTAGCGCACTCCCCGATGAGACGTGTTATCGCTGTCGCCCGCGCTGTGATGTGAAGTTTATCGCCAAGCTGCAGCGCCCATCGGCACGATGAATTGCAACTCCAGTCACGACAGCAGTCCGATTCTCGTCGTCCCGTACATGTGGATCGGCGATTTCGTCCGCTGCCATTCCGTCATCAAACTGTTGAATGCGCGCTTTCCGGATCGGCCGGTGGACGTCCTATCCACGACACTATGCGCGCCGCTCACCGACTACATGCCAGGGCTCCGACGCGCGATCGTCGTGGATCTTCCCCGCAGCCGTATCGCCTTAAAAGACCAGCGAGCACTGGCGCGGCGGCTCAAGCGCGAAAATTATGGCAGCGCGGTAATCATGCCGCGCACCTGGAAATCGGCCTTGGCGCCATTTTTCGCGGGAATCCCGGTGCGTACCGGGTTCGTCGGTGAGATGCGCTTCGCGCTGCTCAATGACCTGCGCTACGGCGAGCGAAGACTTCCGCGCATGATCGATCGCTGCGCCGCCTTGGCGCTGCCACCTGCCGCGGAGCTGCCGCGCGAATGGCCGATGCCCGAGCTGAACGTCGCGCGGGTCGAGATTGAAAGCTGGCGGCGCGAGCGCGGGCTGGCCTTCGACGCCAGACCGGTGATCGCACTCGCACCAGGTGCGGTTGGTCCATCGAAGAGGTGGCCGGCAAGCGCGTATGCCGCACTGACGCGGCGATTGATCGCGGAGGGATTTGCTGTCTGGGTGGTCGGCGGACCGGAGGAGAAGTCGCTCGCCGCTGAAATCATCGGCGACACGACGGCGCGCGATCTTACCGGTCATGATCTGCGCAACGCGATTCTCGCGCTGGCGGCAGCGGCGGTCGCGGTTTCGAATGATTCCGGGCTTCTACACGTCGCCGCCGCAGTGGGAACTCCGGCCATCGGAATTTATGGCCCGACGAGCCCCTGGCATTGGGCGCCATTGAATCCACTTGCGGCGACGATCGAGGCGAAAAGCAAAGTCGAATGCCGGCCATGTCACAAACCGGTCTGTCGGCTCGTGCATCACCGCTGCATGCGTGACATTGCGTCGGAGGAAGTCTTGGCCGCAGTTCGCCAGACGTTCCCGCCGCTTGTTCCCGCGGCGTAGCGAGATGGCGCAAGCTCGTGAAATTCCCTTGAAAACTCCACACTATCCGGGCATGCAACGCTAGACTGCGCACCGGCGCCGCAACGGGGCTAGGATTGGGGATGACAACCGGCGTGATCGAGACATCGCAGCGCTATTCGACCTATGCGCTGGTGCGCCGTCTTTTGCTCGACGAAGCGCTTCGCTATTGGCCGCGCTACGCCGTCGCCTTCCTGCTGATGGGAATTACGGCCGCGGCCACCGCGCTCACCGCCTATCTTCTCGGCACGATGACCAACGAAGCCTATGTCAACCACAATTTCCACGGCATAGTCGTCATTGGCGTAATCGCGATCGGGATTTTCGCGGTAAAGGGATTTGCCACCTATGGCTCGGCGGTCATGCTGTCCTGGA
>Ga0126369_10000578_pt1 | contig 24158 bp, 19 predicted proteins | sample PanSoiMetaPlot_1_FD_109646 | JGI IMG/M metagenome (GOLD analysis project Ga0126369, IMG submission 109646) | Tropical forest soil microbial communities from Panama - MetaG Plot_1 | ecosystem: Environmental > Terrestrial > Soil > Tropical forest > Bulk soil | place: Panama | collected 2016-02-17
CCAACCTTAAATTTTAAGGTCTGGGCGAGCGTCAGCATCCTAGTAATTCTGACAGTCGCCGTCCGTGACGGACATCACGGGGCGGCAACTAAATTTTCACGGGGTGATTTGCGCGATGGCGGCGAGTGCTTCGCTGTCGCGAATCCACATCGCATCCCGCTTGACGCGGATGATTTGATCTCGCTTCAGGGTGCTGAAGAGTCTGGTCACAGTCTCTCGTGACGCCCCGATTATTTGCGCGATCTCTTCCTGTGTCAATAAAAGCTTGACCCGAACTCCTTCACTGGTGCGCTCGCCAAAATCACGACCCCATCTGACAATCAGTCGAGCCAGCTTTTCCAGCGCCGACTCGGACAAAAGAAGCATTCTCGTGTTATCTACAAACTCACTGAACTGGCGGCTGAACATCTCTACCAAATCCGCGTTAAGCGCCTGTTGCTGTCCCATTAAATTCACCAGATCAGTTCGCGCAATGAAATCGACGCGGCCGCCTTCGACCATCTCCGCCGTCGCTTCAAAAGGACGACCGGTGAGGCCGGCATACAAACCGAGCACATCGCCGGCGCGGGCAATTCGAATAATCAACTTCTTGCCGTCTGCCGAAGAGATAGAAACCTTCGCGCGTCCTGAAGATAAGACGTAAACGCCACGCGCGATATTCCCTTCATGAAACACGACGGCGCCGCGGGGATAAATCCTGGTGCGGCTGACTCGATCGATTCCGGGAATGGCGCGAAGCGGAGAATTGAATGGCAGGACTCGTAACGGCGGACGAGTTGAGACTGGGTTGCCGACAACGGCTCTGGTAGCGACGTTCATAACATTTCGGTCTCCACGTTCTGTCAAGGCGGACTGGTTTGCGGGGGCGACCCGCCTTGTCCTTCTTTATAGGCAGGCGACTTTGAGCAACAGACGTGCCGACTCTCTTTCCAGCCAGTTTGTGTGCTTTTTCAACACTGCGCGCGAGCGTGTGAGCGTTTTCGCTCATAACTTGCGGATCTTTCCCCCACGGCCCGCGCGCGGCGATGTGATCTGCGTAACGAATACAGGATTTTTCACTCGGCATATCGGTTGCAGTGCGACTCGCCGGGATTTCATAGCTCAAGAGCAGCGGCTTGCTGCTTGGATTCTCAGGGAGACTGGAGGACTTTGACATGGCTAAAGATGACCGCGACATGCTTGAACTTCTCAAACAGGAATTATCATTCATCGAGGAGGGCGGGTACGGCCGTTCGGTCCGTGCGCCTTGGTTACCAAAGTCCATATTCCAGGACTCGCTGAGTTGCCTGAACTACGGATATCCCTATCGCGCCCACCCGTGCTCTGAATGTCACCTGCTGGATTTCGTCTGCCCGGAAGATCGCTCTCAACCGGTGCCTTGTCATTTCATCCCCCTGAATGAAGCTGGCAACACGATTGAAGAGCTCGAAATGAACGGCGACGAAGTCCGAACGCAAGGCGCCGTCAGGAGCTGGTTGAAAGGGAAGATCACCCAGCTCGAAGCGGAGCAGTCGCGAGCGTTCGCGATTGGTGAATAAAGAGCGCGGCGTGGGTGCGCCGATGAGAGGTACGCACGCCTCGGCGTGCTGGCAGGCCGGCGGCTTGCGTACCGATGAAGGGAGATGGAACATGAACAGTGGCAATTTTATGTCGCCCCTTAAAGACTTCATGCATCTCGATCCGTTTCGTCTTTTCCCGCATCGCATGGAGACACATCTGCCATACAACGAAGAGTGGCCGATGAAGGCATGGGTTCCGCCATGCGATATCTTCGAGACCGACAAAGAGCTGGTGATGAAGTTCGAATTGCCGGAGGTCAAGAAGGAAGACGTGGAGGTTAAGTTGGAACAAAACGTGCTCACTCTGCGGGGCGAGCGCAAGTTCGAAGAGAAAACGGACCGCGAAAACTATCATCGCGTCGAGCGGCATTATGGTGAATTCATGCGCAGCTTCAACGTCCCCTTGTACGTTAACGCTGCCCGCATAAACGCTGAATTCCGAGACGGCGTACTCACCATAACGTTGCCGAAAAACGAGGAGGCGAGACCGAAGCAAATAAACGTGAAGGTCAACTAATCGTAATCCCCCAGGGATGCGACTGAAGCTTCCTTGTATACGCCGCAGGCGGTTCAGTGGGAGGGGCCGCCTGCGGCTATTTTTGTGACTTTTGGTGAACGACTTTTATACGACTTATTCGACCTATAGAACTCAACGGTAATTTCTTTCGGAGGTACACGCATAATCATGACCAACCGCATGGTCACCATCGACGGCAACGAAGCCGCCGCTTACGTCGCTTATAAAACCAACGAAGTGATCGCCATTTATCCGATCACGCCTTCGTCACCCATGGGCGAATCGTCCGACGAATGGGCCGCCAAGGGCCAGAAGAATATTTGGGGTATGACGCCCATTGTGCGCGAGCTGCAATCCGAAGGCGGCGCCGCGGGCACGGTGCACGGCAGTTTGCAAACCGGCGCGCTGACGACGACCTTCACCGCCAGCCAGGGCCTGCTCCTGATGATCCCCAATATGTTCAAGATCGCCGGCGAACAAACCAGCACTGTGTTTCATATCGCGGCGCGCTCGGTGGCCACCCACGCGCTTTCGATCTTCGGCGACCATAGCGACGTCATGGCCACGCGCTCGACCGGCTGGGGCATGCTTTTCTCAAATTCGATCCAGGAGGTCATGGACTTTGCCCTGATCGCCCAGGCCGCCACGCTTGAATCGCGGGTGCCTTTCATTCATGCCTTCGATGGCTTCCGCACCTCGCACGAGGTGATGAAGATCGAAGAACTCACCGACGAGCAGATACGGGCGATGATCGACGAAGAGTTCGTGCGCGCGCACCGTCAGCGCGCCCTGACTCCGGACCGTCCGGTAATGCGCGGCACGGCGCAGAATCCGGATGTCTTCTTTCAATCGCGCGAACGCGCGAATTCGTTTTACGCCGTCACCCCTGAGATCGTCGAGCGGGTGATGAACAAGTTCGCCGCAGTCAGCGGCCGCCAATATCGCCTCTTCGATTACGTCGGCGCGCCCGACGCCGAGCGGGTGATTGTGATGATGGGCTCAGGCTGCGAAGCGGCGGAAGAAACCGTCAACGCCCTGACCGCCGCCGGCGAAAAGGTCGGCCTGCTAAAGGTGCGGCTCTACCGGCCCTTCTCGGTCGAGCACTTCGTGGCGGCGCTTCCAACATCGGTCAAATCAATTGCTGTCCTTGATCGGACAAAAGAGCCGGGTGCGGCCGGCGAGCCGCTTTATCAGGATGTCATCACGGCGATCGCCGAAACCTGGCACGGGCGTCCGGCCAGTAACGGTCAGGCTCAGGAGGCGCGGGCCACCGCCCGCATCACCGGCGGCCGCTACGGTCTCGGTTCCAAAGAATTCACTCCGGCCATGGTCAAGAGCGTCTTCGACGAGATGCTCAACGATAATCCGAAGAACCACTTCAGCGTCGGCATTGTCGACGACGTGACCCACGGCAGTCTGCCGTTCGACGCCAACTTCACCACTGAAGCCGGCGACCAGGTGCGCGCGCTGTTCTGGGGACTGGGCGCCGACGGCACTGTCAGCGCCAACAAGAACTCGATCAAGATCATTGGCGAGGAAACGCCGAATTTCGCGCAAGGCTATTTCGTTTACGACTCGAAGAAATCCGGCGCGATGACTGTTTCGCACCTGCGGTTTGGGCCGAAGCCCATTCAAAGCACCTATCTGATTCAACGCGCAAATTTCATCGCCGTTCATCAATTCAACTTTTTCGAACGTTATCAAATTCTCGACGCGGCCCAGGAAGGCGCCACCCTGCTGATAAACAGCCCCTACGAGGCGAACGAGGTTTGGGCGCAACTGCCCGCCCCGGTGCAGGCCGCGATCGTCGCCAAGAAGATCAAAGTCTATTCAATTAACGCCTATGCCGTGGCCAAACAGAATCAACTCGGCAATCGCACCAACACCATCATGCAGACCTGCTTCTTCGCCATCAGCGGCGTCATTCCGCGCGACGAAGCCATCGTGAAAATCAAAGACTCGATCCGGAAAACTTACGGAAAACGGGGCGAGCCGGTGGTGCGCCAGAACTTTGCCGCCGTGGATGCGGCGCTGGAGCATCTGCACGAAATCGAGGTCCCCTCGCCCGACCGGGGGGAAAGAGGGGCCGATGCGGTGTTGCCGGCGACGCAAGCCACAACGACCCCTCACGCAAATGCCGATATGCCGGACTTTGTGCGCGACGTTACCATGGAGATTCTCAGTGGCCGGGGCGACCATCTGCCGGTCAGCGCCTTTCCCATCGACGGCACCTACCCGGTCGCCACGGCCCAATGGGAGAAGCGCAACATCGCCCAGGAAGTTCCGGTTTGGGAGCCGGACCTCTGCATTGAGTGCGGCAAGTGCATGCTGGTCTGTCCGCACGCGACCATCCGCGCCAAAGTCTGTAAGCACGAGGATCTGGCCAACGCTCCCGCCGGCTTCAAGACGATGCCGGCCAAGTGGCGCGAACTCCCCGATCATCTCTACACCATTCAGGTCGCCGTCGAGGACTGCACCGGCTGCCAGTTATGCGTGGAAGTTTGCCCCGCCAAGGACAAGAGCAACGTCTCGCGAAAGGCGCTCAACATGGCGCCGCAACTTCCCCTGCGCGACAGTGAACGGGTGAACTGGGACTATTTCCTGAAGCTGCCTGAGATTCATCGGAACGGCAATCTGACCTTCAAGAACATTAAAGACATTCAACTGCTGCAACCGCTGTTTGAATTCTCCGGCGCGTGCTCCGGCTGCGGCGAAACCCCGTACATCAAATTGATGACGCAGCTCTTCGGCGATCGCGCGATCATCGCCAACGCCACCGGCTGCTCCAGCATCTACGGCGGCAATTTGCCGACGACACCCTACACCATCAACCCGCAAGGGCGTGGCCCGGCGTGGAGCAATTCTCTGTTTGAAGATAACGCCGAGTTCGGTTTGGGCATGCGCCTCTCTTTCGATCATCAACAGGCGTATGCGCGGAATCTGGTTGAGAGATTCCGAGATACCCTGGGCGATGAACTTGCCGACGGTCTGCTCAACTCAAATCAAGAGACTCAGGAGGGAATCAACGCGGTGCGTGATTTAGTTTCGGAGTTGAAGGAGAAACTTGATTCATCGTTGAGAGGGGGGCTTCCGCCCGCCTCGTCGGGCAGTAGCCCGACTCTAAACGGCCACGACCGAACGGTGGTTAGCGCAGCGCAGGATCTGCTCGGCATCGCCGACTCGCTGGTTAAGAAGAGCGTCTGGATTATCGGGGGCGACGGTTGGGCCTATGACATTGGCTACGGCGGATTGGACCACGTGCTGGCGAGCGGCCAGGACGTCAATATCCTGGTGCTCGATACGGAGGTTTATTCGAATACCGGTGGCCAGGCATCCAAGGCCACTTCACTGGGAGCGGTCGCCAAGTTCGCCGCCGGCGGCAAGCCGACCATTAAGAAAGACCTGGGCATGACCGCGATGCGCTATGGCAACGTCTACATCGCGCAGATCGCCATGGGCGCCAACGACGTGCAGACGGTGAAAGCGTTTCTCGAAGCCGAAGCGCATCCGGGGCCGTCGCTGATTATCGCGTACAGCCAGTGCATCGCGCACGGTATCGACATGGCCAAGGGCATGCACCAGCAGAAGCTGGCGGTGGACTCCGGCCACTGGCCGCTTTATCGATTCAATCCGGCCCTGGAAAGCGAAGGCAAGAATCCGTTCCAGCTTGATTCGAAAGATCCAAAGATTCCGCTGCAGGATTACATCTACACCGAAGGCCGCTATCGCATGCTGCAACGCAGCGACCCGGAAGCGGCGAAAGCTTTATTGACGCAGGCGCAGGCGTCGGTTAATCACCGCTGGGAGCAATACAAGAAATTAGCCGCGAACCCGGCGACTTAAAGCTTCCGATTGTTTAGAGGCGGGCTACTGCCCGCCGCCGGCGTCCGGGACACGTCGGGCAGTAGCCCGACTCTAAACCAAGGATCAAATTATGAGCTTATCAACAAACTATCTCGGGCTCGTTCTCAAGAACCCCATCGTCGCATCGTCTTCGCCGCTCTCGCACACGGTGGAGAGCATTCAGCGGCTGGAAGACGCCGGCGCGAGCGCCGTGGTGATGTACTCGCTGTTTGAAGAGCAGATCACCTTCAACAGTTACTATGTCGATCATTACCTGCGCAACAACACGAACAGCTATGCTGAGGCGCTCAACTATTTTCCGGAGATGGATGCCTACAACGTCTGGCCGGATGAATATCTCAACCTGATTCGCCGGGCCAAGGAGGTTGTCGATATCCCGATCATCGGCAGCTTGAATGGCGTCTCGATTGGCGGCTGGACGAATTATGCCGGCTTGATTGAAGACGCCGGCGCCGATGCGCTGGAGCTAAACGTCTACTACGTGCCGACGAACGTCGAGATGACCGGCCGGGAAATAGAAGACATGTATCTCGATATGCTGCGCCAGGTGAAGCGCTCGGTCACGATTCCGGTAGCCATGAAACTAAGTCCGTTCTTCAGCTCCATCTCCAACATGTCAAAACGGCTGGTCGCCGAAGGAGCTGACGGACTGGTGCTGTTCAATCGCTTCTACCAACCTGATTTCGATCTGGAGAATCTCGCCGTCGCGCCGCGGCTGGTCCTGAGCAATTCGAATGAACTCCGCTTGCCGCTGCGTTGGGTGGCGATCCTTTATGGCCGGGTGATGGCCGACTTTGCGATTACCACGGGCATCCACACCTCTGAAGATGTGCTTAAAGGACTGATGGCGGGCGCCAAGGCGACCATGATGGCCTCGGAGCTTTTGCAGAACGGGGTGCGCCGCATCAAGGAAGTCCTGCGCGAGATTGAAGTCTGGATGGACGAGCATGAATATCAGTCGGTGGCGCAGATGATCGGCAGCATGAGCCAGCAGCATTGCGCCGAACCGGCAGCGTTCGAGCGGGCCAACTATATGAGGACGCTCGACTCGTTTCAGCCGATCAACTAGGAGTCGGAAGCCCGACCGTGAGGGAGGGCCTCGTTACCAAGTTGCTCGCCAAGTAACGGGGGGTGGCCCCGTGCCTTCTTAGGACCAACCTGGCAAAGCGCCCCTCCCTCACGGTCGGGCTTCTGACACGTTGGGAAAATTCCCACAAAGGTCCTACTGATTGCGTGATTTTTCCCGTCACCACCGCGGGCGGCGCATTTAATTTCCTAAAATCTCTCTGGCCTTGCGCTTGCTCTGACCGCTCGTTCGCGTCCTGATGCGAAGAGCTAACCAATTCATTTCGAGAGGAAGAAATCATGTTGCTTGATCCGATGAAGACTGTGCGCGAAGTAGCCGTGGCGCTCCCTAACGCCACGCGCGTGTTCGAAAAAACGAAGATCGATTACTGCTGCGGCGGTGATCAACTGCTGGGTTCCGCTTGCGCAAAAGCCGGCGTTGATTTGCAGACCCTGGAGAAAATGCTCGCCACCACCGTCGAACCCGCGCCCACCGCGGCGCTGGAATTCCAATCGATGAGCGCGGCCGAGTTGATCCAGTACATTCTCGAAAAGCATCACGTCTATACCCGAGAGGAAATGGACAGGTTGGAAGCGCTGGTCGAGAAAGTAGTCGCCGCACATGGCGGCAATCATCCCGAACTGTTGGATATGCGCGATCTGCTCCAGCAACTATGCGCGGAATTGAAAGGCCACATGTTCAAAGAGGAGCAGATTCTTTTCCCGTTCCTGGTCGAACTCGAACAATGCGTCTCGCAGGAGCGCCCCACGCCGTTTGCTCCTTTCGGCGCCGTCAGCAATCCGATTCAGATGATGATGTCCGAGCATGACAACGCGGGAGATATCCTGCGCGAACTGCGGAAATTGAGCGGCGACTATAAGACTCCCGCTGACGCGTGCATGAGCTACCAGACGTTTTATGAATCGCTCGCAGCGTTCGAACTGGACCTGCATCAACACATTCACCTGGAAAATAATCTGCTGTTTCCCAAAGCGATGAAGATCGAGGCGGCGGCGCGCTCATGAACACCCTCAGCGCCCTGTTAACCCTGCACCGCCGGCTGGATGACCTCTTCCTCGAGCATCAACGCGCCCTGCTGCGTCTGAACCTCGAACGGGCATCAGAGTTGCTCGCCGAGTACGAGCACGACCTGCTGGCGCACATCCGCGATGAAGAGGCGTTGTTGATGCCCCTATATCAGGAGCGGGCCACGGCGCCCATCGGCGGCGCCGCGGAGATCTTCCTGGGAGAGCACGAGAAGCTGCGACAATTTCTCGTGCTCTTTGGCAAGGAGATGGAACAGCTAAAGACGGTTGACGACGTGGAACGCGGCGTCCTGTTCCTGCTCGACTCACAGCACTTGTTCAAACGCCTGCTGGTGCATCACGACACTCGCGAAAAAAAGATGCTTTATCCGCTCCTTGACGAGGTCACCACTGAGGCTGAACGCGCGGCTCTGTTTCAACAATTCGAACTGCGCCCGCCGAAATCGAAAACGGCGGGCGCCTCGTGACTATTGAATTCTATTGACTGGAGCGCAACCGTCTCGGTTGCCGTTTAGAGAAATGCAAGCGAGGACGCTTGCGCTCCAGTCAGTAGTCTTCGCGCTGCGATTCAGATTCGGCCACCTTGTCATTCTATTTGGCGTAAGTGCGGATGCGGATTAGAATGCCGCGTACCCCGTAAAACTTTGTGCGTTATGCGTGTGAATGCACGCTTGATCGTGTTTCATAAGATCGCATGGCTGCGGTGACACCTCGTCGCGAAGATCTGAAGCGGGCCAGTAACACTCCGGTGTGGCTGGGAGTGGCCGCGTCGGCTTTGTTGACGCTGCTGGTGATCATCGGCTCACGCAATCTGGAACATTACGATTCAGCTCTCTTCGGTTACACCGTAGCCAGCATTGTCGCGTTCGGCGCAATCGTATTTCGGTACGCGCTCTGGCTGCGGCGTCCGGCGACCCGCGTCTACTGGCGGCGCGGCTGGAACATTTACCTGCGCAAAGGAAATGTGCTGCGCAATAGCGCGACCGCGGCTACCACATTGGCCACGAACCTGATCGAGCAGCGATTCATTTTTCGCCGCGGCTGGTCACGCTGGGCCATGCACTTCCTCATCATGTGGGGTTGCGTCATCTCCGCCATGATCACTTTCCCGCTGGTCTTTGGCTGGGTCCATTTCAGACTCGAGGGAGACCTTGGTTATCGCGCCTACGTTTTCGGATTTCCCCTGAACGCCATGAACGGGCGCAGCCTGATTGCCTGGATTACCTTTCACGCGCTCGATTTCACCGCCCTTATGGTAATAGCCGGATGTGCGATCGCCATTCACCGGCGATTGCGCGATCGCGGCGCGATTGCCTTGCAGCAATTCACCCTCGATTTCGTCCCGCACTTGCTGCTGATCGCCATTTCGGTCACCGGTTTGATGCTCACCGCCTCCAGCCTTTGGCTGCATGGCTACATGTATCACTTTATCGCTTTGACGCATCAGGCGACGGTCATCATGACGCTGTTTTATCTCCCGTTCGGAAAACTTTTTCACGTGGTCCAACGGCCGGCGTCCGTGGGGGTTGAGCTGTATCAGGCGCGCGCGCGCGAAATGGAACAGGCGCAGTGCGCGCGCTGTGGGGCAGAATTTGTCGCGCAACTGTGGCTGGACGATCTGAAAACCGTCGTGGACAAACTGGGCTTTGATTATTCGCTCGGAGACGGTAAGACCTTGCAGGACTATTGTCCGCGCTGCAAACGCATCATGCGCGGATTGACTTACGCCAATTTACCGCAGACCAGAGAGCCGGTCTTTAAGGGAACCCGCGCGGGTTAGAGCCTGCGGAGCAGGCGACAGCGTAGAGCCTGGGGTGGAGCGAAGCAGAGCCCCAGGTAAACGCAATTCAAGAAACGTAAAGCCCGCGAAGCGGGCGACAGAGGATGAATCAGATTTCACCTTTATTTGAGAGTCGGATGCCACCCGCTCCGCGGGTTAACTAGTATTTTGGATTTTCTTTTCCTGGGGCTTACGCCCCAGGCTCTACGCTATCGCCTGCTTAGCAGGCTTTGTATATGAGCCGCGTCGAATATCTCGATCAAATCATCGCCGATTACGGCCCGCATCTTCACGACACGCCGTATGACGGCTGGCGCGCCGATCGCGTCATCGACCAGGTAGTGCCGACGCATTGTCCCTATTGCGCGGTGCAGTGCGGGATGAACCTGCTGGTGTCCGAAAAACATGTCGTCGGTTTCGAGCCGCGCTACGATTTTCCGGTGAATGAAGGCCGCCTCTGTCCCAAGGGAGTGACGGCTTACCTGCAGGTTCATCATCCGGACCGTCTGCTCTATCCGCTGATCAAACGTCAGGGCCGCTTCGAACGCGCCGGCTGGGACGAAGCCCTCGATCTCGTCGTCAGCAAATTCAAGGAACTGCAAACACAGCACGGCAAAGACGCGCTCGGTGTCTATTCAGGGTCTTCGCTGACGACCGAGAAGACTTATTTAATGGGCAAGTTCGCGCGCGCCGGGCTGGGCACCCGTTACGTCGATTACAACGGCCGGCTGTGCATGGTCTCCGCGGCCGCGGGAAATAACAAAGCCTTCGGCATCGATCGAGCCGCCAATCCGTGGAGCGATATTCCGCTGGCGGAAGTGCTGCTCATCGCCGGATCGAATTGCGCCGAGACTTTTCCGGTGCTGAACAAGTTTCTCTGGCAGCAGCGCGACAACGGCGGCAGTTGGATCATCGTCGACCCGCGCGAAACCCCGACTGCGCGTCAGGGCGATCTGCATCTGCAACTAAAGCCGGGCACCGACGTCGCCGTGGCTAACGGAATGCTGCACGTTTTGATCGAGGATGGCCTCATCGATCAGGCGTTCATTGAAGCGCGCACCAATGATTGGGAAGCGACCAGGGAACTGGCGCTGCGTTATCCGCCCGATGTTGCCGCGCAAATCAGCGGGGTGCCGGCCGAAAAAATCGTGCAGGCGGCGCGGATGTATGGGCGGGCGCAGACCGGGATGGTCATGCACGCGCGCGGCATCGAACATCACAGCAACGGCGTCAACAACGTGCTCTCGTATATCAACCTGGTGCTGGCCACGGGAAAGATCGGCGCCCCGGGACGCGGCTATGGAACCATCACCGGGCAAGGCAACGGCCAGGGCGGACGGGAACACGGGCAGAAGGCCGACCAACTTCCCGGGCAGCGGTCCATCTTGAATCCCGAGCATCGCAAACATGTATGTAAGGTCTGGGACCTGCCGCCGGACGAATTGCCACAGGCAGGCGTCTCAGTCGTCGAAATGTTTACCAAGATGCGGGAGGGCGAGATTCGCGGTTTGCTCTCGATTTGCAACAACGTGATGGTCAGCCTGCCGGATGTCAACGAGATTCGCCGCTCGCTGGAAGGCCTCGACTTTTATGTCTGCATTGATTTCTTCATGTCTGAAGGCGCGCGTTATGCCGACGTGGTGCTGCCGGGTTCTGCCTGGAGCGAAGACCAAGGCGTCACCTGCAACAGCGAAGGCCGCGTCGTCAAAATCAACAAGGCCAACGATCCTCCCGGCGAAGCCCGGGAGGACTGGTGGATTGTGCAGGAAATCGCGCGCCGCATGGGCCGCGGCAAGTACTTCAATTTTAAGTCGCCGCGCGACATGTTCGAAGAGTTGCGGGTCGCTTCGCGCGGCGGGAATGCCGACTACTACGGCATCACCTGGGAAAAAATTGAGGCGAACAACGGCATCTTCTGGCCGTGTCCAACCCTGGATCATCCCGGCACGCCGCGCCTGTTTGAAGATCGCTTCTATCATCCCGACGGCAAGGCCAGGTTTCACCCGATTGAATACAGCGGGCCGCAGGAAGTTCCCGATGAAGAGTTCCCGCTGATTCTCACCAGTGGGCGCGTCGTCTATCAATACCTTTCCGGCAATCAAACGCGCCGCATAGGATTTCTGGTGGAGCAGTGCCCCGAGCCATATGTTGAAGTTCATCCCCGCCTCGCGCAGCAGTTAAACATCGCCGATGGCGAACGCGTGCGGGTCGTCTCGCGGCGCGGCGATGGCGTGTTCCCGGTGCTGGTGGTGCGCACGGTCCGGCCGGATACGATTTTCATTCCGTATCACTGGGGCGAGCAGTTGGCGGTGAATCAATTGACTAATCCCGCGCTCGATCCGGTTTCGAAGATACCCGAGTACAAAGCGTGCGCCGCGCGCATCGAGAAAATTCATACCCGGCAGTTGCCGATTCTGGGTAAGCAGCGCAAGGGGGCATCGGCCAGCGAGGTGCAGCGGGGATAGCCACAGCGGCACCGAGACACAGAGCATGAGAAACAATATGATGAACAACCAGTCTTGTACTCATTCAGCTTCTCTCTTTTTTCTCTGTGTCTCTGTGGCGATAATTTAGGACTATGGAAGAGACAATGTTCATCGATCCGCAGCGCTGCATTGGTTGCCGCGCCTGTGTCGCCGCCTGTCGCGAGTGCGCCACTCATAAAGGCTACTCGATGATCTTTGTCGATTACATCGATCGCGCGGAAACCACGGCCACGATGCCGACCGTCTGCATGCACTGCAACGAGCCAACCTGCGCGCTGGTTTGTCCGGCCGACGCCATCAAGGTCTCTGAAGAGGGCGTGGTCATGACGGCGCTCAAGCCGCGCTGTCTTGATTGTCGCAATTGCGTCAACGCCTGCCCGTTCGGCGTGCCGAAGTACAACACGCAAATGCACCTGCAAATGAAGTGTGACATGTGCTACGACCGCTCGTCCGAGGGGCTGCGACCAATGTGCGCCAGCGTCTGCCCGACGGGCGCGATTTCATTCGGCAAGTACGAACAGATCGTGCCTTTGCGGCGCACTAAACCGGTGAACGTGCACGTGTTTGGAAATCAGAAGGTCGAAACCAAAGTCTATCTGATGTTGCCGACCGACGCCGATGAAGTAAGAGTCGACGGCTGCGGTGTGTTCGAAGGAATGTTGACGCGCGCTGACGACACTGCTGAATCGTGGATTGATACCCAGGTGGAGCAGTCGGATAAGAGTAATGAGTTTTGAGTGAGTGTCCATACCGCGAGTTTTGAGTGGGTGTCAGTACCGGGAGCGGTAGCGACTGGGTCAGAAAAGAGCTATTTGTCATCCGTCATTTGACATTTATCATTTGTCATTAAAAACACCCGAGCTCCCGGTTCTGTCATAACGAAATGGCTGATAACAAATTACAGGAGAGCATTCAACGCGTCCTTTCTGACGAGCGCGACGTGCGGATTGCGACTGAGCCTTATCAACAAGGATTTCCTTATGAGCGGGGCGAAGAAGCGCAGGTCACGCGTCGCGAGTTCTGCAATTTTCTGGGGCTGACTTCCGCGGCCTTGTTCGCCGGCGCGGCAGGTTTTGCCGGCAAGGCCGCGATTGACGCACGCCAGTCGCCGACCTTCGCCGGCGCGCAAGTCTCCGGCGCTGAGGCCATGGCGCCCAACTCGGCTTTGAATTTTCATTACCCCACCGAGCATGACTCGGCGATCTTGATTCGCACCGCCGACGGCGCTTATCACGCGTATGGCCAGCAGTGTACGCACTTGTCCTGTCCGGTCTATTACGCACGCGAGAGCCAGCGATTGGAGTGTCCCTGTCATGAAGGCGCTTTCGACGCCGCCACCGGAAACGTCCTGTACGGACCGCCGCCGCGGCCTCTGGATAAGATCGAACTCGAAGTACGCAACGGCCAGGTGTGGGCGCTGAGCCGCAAGGCGGGTTAATGTCTGCCGGCGAAAACGGCGCCAGCTGAATCGCTGACTGATGAGCCCGGCCGCATCAACAATTCGGATGCAAGACAAAACATCAAGATCGCGGACGCTGCGTGGCCAATCGGCAGTCTGGCAAGCGCGTCTGATCATGCTGGCAATGATCAATATCGGGCAGCTCTGGATTTTGGCCGCCACTGTAGACGCCGCCCTGGCGCACCGTTACGCCAGCCTGTTACCGCTGGTCATCGCGTCGGGAATCTGCTTCTTAATCACGCTCTCCATCATTCGCTGGTGGCGTCCCACGTCGCGACGCCATACAAGCACGGGTTATGTGAAAGATGGCCGCTAGGCTCTGCCGAGAGCGAGACACCGAACTGATCAGGCTTTGCCTCAACCGTCGAAAAAATGCGGCTCTGCCGCTCTCCAGTGCGGAAAGGCTTGCCTTTCCGAGAGGACTGTTACCGATTTTTTCGAGGCTGCGCCTCAACCTGCAGCATAGATGGCAATCTCTGTGTCTCCGTGTCTCTGTGGCAATAAACTAAATGGATCGGATCATCAAAGGCTTCGAACTCGACGACGAAAATCATTGGCGGGCGATTCTCGATTGCGGTCATCGTCAACACGTGCGTCATGATCCGCCGCTCTCAACCCGCGAATGGGTTTTGACTGAAGCGGGACGCGCGTCGCGTCTCGGCCTGGCCCTTAACTGCAAACGCTGCGACGACGAAGCTGAATTGCCTTTGCGATAAATGAGTAGTCAACCTACCCCAACCCATCCGCTGCTCCGCGCGATCGCCGATCTGTTTCCCGGTTACTTCGCCCTGGTAATGGCAACCGGAATTATCTCGGTGGCTGCTTACCTGCTCGGGATGACGGCCGTGGCCCTGGCGCTGCTGTTCGTGAATCTTATCGCCTACGCGGTTTTGTCGCTGCTCCTGATGGTGCGGATCATAAAGTTTTTTCCGCGCGTCAAGCAGGACATGGCCGATCACGTCCGCGGGCCCGGCTTCTTCACCGTGATTGCGGGCACCTGCGTGTTGGGCACGGAACTTATCATCGTCGTGGGCCGATCAACCACGGCCACGGTCCTTTGGCTGATCGCGCTGCTGCTTTGGGTTCTGATCATGTACGGGTTTTTCTTCGCCGTGACGGTACGCGAGGACAAGCCCTCGCTCGAGCAGGGACTGAACGGGGCCTGGCTGATTGCGGTGGTCTCGACGCAATCGGTTTCGGTACTCGGGACACTTTTGAGCGCCCGTTGGATCGCTTATCGCGAGGTCATGCTGTTCTTCACCTTGTCCATGTTCTTCGTCGGCTGTTTGCTCTACCTGCTGCTCATCACTCTGATTTTTTATCGATTCACTTTTGTGACCGTGACGACCATGACCCTGAGTCCGCCTTACTGGATCAACATGGGCGCCGTGGCCATTACCACGCTGGCCGGCGCGCGGCTGATCCTGGCCGCGCCCTCATGGAGCTTTCTCAGCGAAATACTTCCTTTCTTGAAAGGCTTGACGGTCTGCTTCTGGGCGCTGGGCAGCTGGTGGATTCCGCTCCTGGTGCTGCTCGGCTTTTGGCGGCACGTCTATAAGCGCTTTCCGCTTCGCTACGATCCTCAGTACTGGGGCATGGTCTTTCCGTTCGGCATGTACACGGTGTGCACCTTTCAGCTGTCGAAAGCGATTAACTTCACCCCGTTGATGGTTATCCCACGATTCTTTATCTATGTGGCCTTAGCCGCCTGGCTGGCGACTTTCGTGGGGCTGATGTATTCAATCGCGGCCCCAAAAAAAGAGCGCCTCAAAGCGAGGCTGTAGCCCCGGCAGACTCCCGGAAAGGCAAGCCTTTCCACAATGGAGAGCAGCAGAGCCGCCTTTAGAAGACGCGCCACCGCAATTGCGTCTTTCAAAGCTGTAGCACGGCCCGAAATTGAGGGCTCTTCCCCACCTTGCGAAAGTTTTCGCAGCCACCTCCACGGAAACTGGAAAAAAGTTTCTGATTTCCTCGGGCCTGCCCATCGGCACAACGGTTGCTCTCGACCCATGCTTGAAAATACCAGGCTTCACATTACCCAATTCATTTCTCAGAGGTTTCCATTCATGAAAAAACTTTGGTTTGTCTTTATCGCGATCTTTGTCGCATCGTTCGCCGTCCTCGGCTGGGTTGGCACGGAGATCTTCCGGCAGGCGCCGCCGATTCCGAAAGAAGTAGTCACGACGGAAGGCAAAGTTCTTTTATCAAGCGACGATATTCAAAACGGTCAGAACGTTTGGCAGGCAATGGGCGGCATGGAGATGGGCTCCGTGTGGGGCCATGGCTCGTACGTCGCGCCCGATTGGACGGCGGACTACCTGCACAGCGAATCAATGCTGGTGCTCGATCAATGGGCGCAGCGAGACTTCACTCGTACCTATGACCAAATCACGTCCGAACAGCAGGCGATGTTGCGCCAGCGGCTTCAGGACATGATGCGGAAGAATACTTATGATGCCGCCAGCGGCCGCCTGACCATCGACCCGGTCCGGGCGCAGGCATTCGAAACGAATCTCCAGCGTTACGCAAAGCTGTTCACTGAAGGCAACAGCGATTACGCCATCCAGAAGAACGCCCAATCCGATCCGGCCAAGCTGCGACAACTGAGCGCCTTCTTCTTCTGGACCTCTTGGGCCTCGGCCACGAACCGGCCGGGCCAGACAATTTCCTACACCAGCAACTTTCCGTCTGAGCCACTGGTCGGCAATACCCCAACCAGCAGCGCGATCGTCTGGACCGGCGTCAGCGTCATCATGTTGATTGCCGGCATCGGCTGGATGGTCTGGTTCTATGCCAGCCGCCAAGAAGAGGCCGCTCACGAAATACCGGACACCGATCCGCTGCTCGGCGCGAAGCTGTCGCCGTCACAGAGAGCTACGGTGAAGTATTTCATCGTCGTCACCCTGCTCTTTCTGCTGCAAATCGTGATGGGGATGATCACGGCGCACTACGGCGTCGAAGGCCAGGGTTTCTATGGCATTCCGCTGGCGGAATACCTGCCCTACGTGGTCTCGCGCACCTGGCACACGCAACTGGGAATCTTCTGGATCGCGACCGCCTGGCTGGCGGCCGGACTCTTCATCGCGCCGTTCATCTGCGGTTATGAACCCAAATATCAAAAGCTCGGCGTTGACGTTCTCTTCGGCGCGTTGCTGGTAGTGGTGCTCGGTTCAATGGGCGGTCAATGGCTGTCGGTCATGCACAAGCTGCCGGGCGACCTTTGGTTCTGGTTTGGACACCAGGGTTATGAATACGTCGATCTCGGCCGTGTCTGGCAAATCGCTCTGCTGGTAGGCCTGCTGCTGTGGCTTTTCCTGATAGCGCGCAGCGCCATCCCGGCCATGAAGCAAAAAGGCACAGCCCGGTCGCTGGTCATGCTTTACTTCCTGTCGACGACGGGCATCGCGCTTTTCTACAGCCCCGGTCTTTTCTGGGGAATGAAATCGCACATCTCGGTGGTTGAATACTGGCGGTGGTGGGTGGTCCATCTTTGGGTGGAAGGTTACTTTGAAGTATTCGCGACCGTCGTCATTGCTTTCCTGTTTGCGCGGCTCGGGGTAATTCAAGCCGAGAGTGCGGCCCAGGCTTCGCTCTTGTCCGGCGCCATTTATCTGACCGGCGGAATCATCGGCACGCTGCATCACCTTTACTTCGCCGGCACGCCCACGGTGGCGCTGGCTTTCGGATCGGTCTTCAGCGCGCTTGAAATTGTCCCGCTGTTGCTGGTCGGCTACGAAGCGGTTGCCAGTATTCGCCGGTCGAAAGCAAAGCCCTGGCTCCAGCAATACAAATGGATCGTTTACTTTTTCGTGGCGGTGGCGTTTTGGAATTTGGTGGGCGCGGGCATCTTCGGGTTCATGATCAATCCACCGATCGCCCTCTATTACATGCAGGGTCTTAACACCACGGCGGTGCACGCTCATGGCGCGCTGTACGGAGTGTATGGAACGCTTGGTCTGGGCTTGATGCTGTTCTGCCTGAGGGCGATGAAGCCGGGCGTGATCTGGAAAGAGAAACCGATCGCGCTGGCTTTCTGGGCCATCAACATCGGCCTGATGCTGGAGATTGTCCTCAGCCTCTTGCCCGTTGGCCTGCTGCAAACCTACCAATCAGTCGCCCATGGTTACTGGTCAGCCCGCAGTCCGGAATTTCTCCAGACGCATCTCATGCAGACCCTGCGCTGGCTGAGAATGATCGGCGACACGATATTCGCCGTCGGCGCAATTGCGTTCGTCTACTTCGCACTCGGCCTGATGTTGCGCCGGCGCGAAAAGGCGACGCTCGCCGCGCATCTGACCGTGGAGCCGATCTAATGATCGCCAGCGAACAAGCATTGGATGCACCAGCCAAAACGCCGGCGCGTAATGGCGTGCGTCTTAAAACGATTGCCCTGCCCGTCGAACATGGCGGGTGGGGCTTTCTGCTGGAACCGATGGCGCTCGGTTTACTGCTGGCGCCGTCGCTGCCCGGCGGCTTTCTCGCGCTAAGCGCGGTGGCGTTTTTTCTCGCGCGGCAACCGCTGACCCTGGTGGCGCTGAACCGGCATCGTTACTCGCCGCGGACAGCGTGGGCCCGCATCTTCGCCGCGCTTTATGTGCTCATCGGAATCTCAACGTTTTCCGCGGCGGTTATCTTCCGCGATCATTCCTTCATCCTGCCTTTGGCGCTGGCGGCGCCGCTGGCCGCGGTCCAATTGATCTACGACTGGTCCGGCCGCAAGAGAGTTTTGTTCGCCGAGCTCTGCGGTACGGCAGCCATCTCTGCAATGGCGGCAGCGTTGGCGCTCGCCGGCGGCTGGCCCAGAAACGCAAGCTTCGCCCTCTGGGCAATCATGATAGCGCGCGCCGTGCCCGCCATCTTTTACGTCCGCGGATGCCTGGCCCGATTGCATCGTCGCGCCGCATCGCCTTTGCCGATTTGGCTCGCGCACGCCGCCGCGCTGGTTCTGGTAGCGCTGCTCGCGCGCAGCGGGCTGGCCCCGCGACTGGCGGTGGCGGCGATGCTCATTCTGGCTGTCCGGGCCGAAATCGGTTTCCGTTCGCTTCAGCTAACTCCGAAGCAACTGGGTTTTAGTGAGATCGGATTTGGCGGGTTGACGGTGTTGGCGGTTGTCCTGGGGTGGTCGATGGGCATCGGCTAGGCCGGCGGTAGTCAGAGCAGGATTCAATTCGGTCGCAGTACATCTTCCAGCGAGAGTTCGTAGGCCGGGCCTTCGCGCGACACACCCAGAATGCTGCGACTGACGGCGATGTAGTACTTCGCGCGCAGCAGATGATCTTTCAGACTGTCGCCCATTCCGCTTGCCTGAACATAATCGGTCTGCGCAAACTCAGCGACCTCATTAAAGTCTAACAATCGCATGGTTGGCCGGAGGGTCGTGGACCGATCCTTGCCGTTCACGACGGTAATTGTCACTACTCCGGAAACCGGCGCCGCTTTGATTTTCGCCGGCGGCCTGGGCTCGACGCGGTTCGCCGTCTTGATCGCCTCTGAAAGAATTTCAAAGCCTCGGTCGCGATCGAACTTTAAGAACTGCTGGGCAATGAACAGCAGCGCATCTACTTTGGCCGCGTCATTGTCGGTTTTCATTGCCAATGTATACGCCTCAGACAACTGCGCGGTGGCGTTTGCCGGATCGATGGACTTGCTCCTTGAGCCGGATCGTCTGGCTGCGATCTCGGCCAACCACCTGGCGCCGGTCGCTTTATCGTTGATCTTTAATGCCAGGCCCCTGGCCACTTCATCTGGGCCACTGCGAAAGGCGTCCGCCATCATCACCAGATAAACGTCATCCTCAGTCTGCGCCCGGAGCTCGAGGTCTGCTACCTTGTGCGCAATCTCGAGCGCCTTCTCGGGTTGAGTGCGCATCAAGTTAATCGCCAGAGTGCGAAACTTAAGATCCCGCACGTCCGCATTCTTTTCCTGTTCGGCCCGGCGGATCCTTGATTCGATATCGGCATCGTTGTCACCCGGGCCGCTCGGATCGTGCGTGAGTGAAGCCTGCGTATCTACCTGCTGTCGCTGCTCGGCGGTCACAGCCCGCTCGAGCTCTGCCAGATTGGTTTGCATCAGCGTCAGTTTGGCGGGTGAATTCAAGGTAATGATCGGCAGCGCCCGGCTGTATAAGAAACCATAGAGACGTCCGAGCGAGTCCTGCTCATCGGAACCAGGCGGGCCGCCTCGCAACTGCGCTACCTGGGCGGCGGCCGCATCGACAAAGTATTGCGTGATGAGTGCGACATCCTCACTCGTAGCATCGGGAAAAGGTCTCGCGTTGGCGAAGAATTGATAGTTGGTTAACCCGACCAATGTATTGTCATATTGCAAGCCGTTGCTTCGCATGGTTGCCAGAGCCTGCCGAAACAAGGCATCGCCCAGACTCTTATCGGCGCTTCGCAAGCTCATTAGCAGCTGCGTAAAACCCGGCGGGATGCTTTCGGCATTCAATGAGAGCAGCCCCAGACGCAGAGCTTCCCGCGCATCCTGACGGGCCAGGCCGGCGCCGATTTCCGCCAGCAACTCTGCCTGGGCGAGCGACATTCGCGAACGGCTGGTTGAATTCTTTTGCTCAGCCTGCTGATCGTTTTCCAGATCCTGCAGCCAGGTCTCAGCTCCTTTGCGATCATGCAGGCCGTAGCGCTTCAGAATTGTCTTGATCGCGTTCGCGCGGCCCCGCGCATCTCGCAGCGCCTGGGCCTTTGCTTCCTCGTCAAGCGACGAACCATTCGCCTTGATCTGCCGCACCGAGTCAAAGGCCGTGCGAAAGATGACACGCGCCCCCGGCTCATCAAAACGCCAGAGCACGTCCGCAACTTCCGATTGCAGCAGCGCCGCTCCGGTAGCATCAGGCTCGCTTTTCAATTCGTTGACCACGCCAAACAGACGCGCGATGGCTGCCGGCTTATTGTCCGGCGGCGGAATTTCCCCGGCGGCGGATCCGGCGCCCGGCTGGTTCAGCGATCCGGTGCGAATCCGAAAGATCACGGGCGGCAGTTCACGAGATTTGAATCCGCCGGCGACATCGCGCAACTCAACTTCACCGACCAGGGCCCGGGAGACGACGACGGCGAAGCAGTAGTAGGCCATGTCCCCGGTGCCGATGCCATTCACCGGTTTGCCGCGAATCTGACAAATCAGCTTGCGATCGGCCAGGGTGGGCGTTTCGAACGTCACCTGCACCGAACCGGAACTCTCAGTGTGCCTGAGCAAGACCAACGCCTCGCGGGTGAAATCAATGTCGGCTTTTTTCAGTTCAGCGATGAAAGCCTGAGGGTGGGTCCGCCCGATTTGCGGCGCGGCTCCGGTGAGAAAAGATTCGAACTCGGCTTTGGTATTGAAGGCGATCGACTCGAAATTGTCGTAACCGTCTTCCCGTTGGGGGATGGGTATGACGCGAAAGGCGGGGCGCTCCTGCGCAGCTAACGGTCCGGCGTGAAACACCAACGTCAACAAAACCGCTGAGAGAAACAGTTTCATGCATTTCGCTCGCTGACGTCTGGGGTGACTGAGGAGCAGACAACTTCAACTCACGCGGCCGAAGTCGTCCTGCAATCGCACGATGTCGTCTTCGCCGAGATAATTGCCGCGTTGCACTTCGATGAAGACGAGCAACTCGGCGCCCGGATTCTCGACGCGATGGGCCGTGCCAATCGCGATGTCCACAGCTTCGCCCGACTTAACTTCTATGTCGCGATCATCGAGCGTGACCTTTGCGGTCCCGTGTACGACGACCCAGTGCTCGGCCCTCTGGGCGTGCTTTTGATAACTGAGCCGTTTGCCCGGCAAAACTTCAATTCGTTTTACTTTGAAATTATCGCCTTCATCGAGCACGGTGAAAGTTCCCCACGGACGCCGATCAAATTTTGGCGAGTTATCGATTTGAATTGACATATGCAGACGCTGATTATTTTCTTTCGGGCACTGAGCCGCTGATTTTCTTACGCGTGGTTTTGCCGGTGTGGAGCACGGGAATGCCGGAGTCGACCTCGGAGTGCGGACGCGGGATCACGTGAGTACTTACGACTTCACCGACTCTGCGCCCGGCGGCCGCGCCGGCATCTACGGCAGCTTTCACTGCGGCAACTTCGCCGCGGACAATGGCCGTGACCAGACCCGCATCGATCTTTTCCCAACCCACGAGCGTAACGTTCGCGGCCTTCACGGCAGCATCCGCCGCTTCAATCATCGCCACCAATCCGCGGCATTCAATCATTCCCAGCGCTTCACGTTCCATGGTTTATGGTTCACCTCAGGCGAGGCCCGATTGTACACCGTCCCATTCCGTTCATTCGACTGCCAACGGAGAATTAGCCCGACGCGGCCCGGTCTTATTTCGAAATCAGCTTGTAGACGTTTTTGTATTCAAAACCACCAAAGTCGGACGCGGCCTTCCCATCCGGGTCTGCGTTCCGAGCTGTTTTGATGTTTTCCGTCAAGGTCTTCCCATCTGATGACAGCCGCCATTCGTGGATGATAACAGACTGATAAACCGCCGCTCCGCGCGCCACCGATGTTGAGATTGCCCGCGTAGTGAGTTTGCCTTTGTTCCAGAGCGTCTTCGACTCCGTCTCTTTCGACTGCCACGATTCAGAGAACGGTTCCTCTTCCCTCACCTGTTCCGCGACCGCATTCGTTTCGCCGCGGCCGTCGGTGTAATAAACAAAATCGAGGTCCGCCGGCGACCCATTTAAGGTTACCTGGCGATGAATGACCAACTCCGGATCATTGAGGGTGATCTTAATTTTCTGGGGTACCTCCTGAGATTTTGGCCGGCCGCTTTTGGCTACGTCCACTTCCCAGGTGCCGTTTAGATCCGGCTTGACGGTCTTGTTTGATTGGGCCGGACAAGTCGCGGCCAGGGCGATGAGAGTAATCGCCAGGAATGCTGCTTTCAAGATGCGCCTCCTTAGTTTCTTAAGGACTGGACCGGGGCCGGGATGCGGCCACCGCGACGAATAAATTGCTCAGATGAGAAGCGGTTAACCGGCATGATGGGCGCGCTGCCCAGCAAGCCGCCAAACTCAACCATCTCACCTACGTCGCGACCCGGAACCGGTATGATGCGCACCGCAGTCGTTTTGTTGTTCATCACCCCGACGGCCATCTCATCGGCGATGATCGCCGCGATCGTCTCGGCCGAAGTAGATCCCGGCACGGCGACCATGTCGATGCCGACGGAACAGACGCTGGTCCAGGCTTCAAGTTTCTCGAGATTGAGCGCGCCGAGACGGACGGCTTCGATCATCCCCGCGTCTTCCGAAACCGGAATGAAAGCGCCGCTCATCCCGCCGACAGAATTGCTGGCCATGGCCCCGCCCTTCTTCACCGCGTCGGTAAGCAAAGCGAGGGCGGCCGTAGTTCCGTGCGTGCCGGCGCGTTCAAAGCCCATCGCTTCGATGATATTGGCGACTGAATCGCCGGCGACCGGCGTCGGCGCCAGTGAGAGATCGATAATGCCGAAAGGAATGTTCAGACGTCGCGCAGCTTCACGCCCAATCAATTCGCCCGCCCGCGCCAGCTTAAAGGACAGCTTCTTGATGAGCTCCGCGAGATCGTGCAGGGGCAGATTCTTGTCGGCATGCTGCACCGCGTGATTCACGACTCCGGGACCTGAGACGCCTACATTCAATACCGCTTCAGGTTCGCCGAGGCCGTGAAATGCGCCGGCCATGAACGGATTGTCCTCGACCGCGTTGGCGAAGCAGACGAACTTGGCACAGGCAAGTCCGCCCTGATCACGGGTCCGTTCGGCGGCCTCCTTGATGATTTTGCCAACCCGCGCGATGGCGTCCATGTTTATGCCGGCGCGCGTGGTGGCCGCGTTCACCGAACTGCACAGGCGCATGGTCGAGGCGAGGGCTTCCGGGATCGAATCAAGAAATTCACTCTCGCGGTGCGTGAAGCCTTTCGGCACCAGCGCTGAATACCCGCCGACAAAATCCACGCCCACGGCGGCGGCGGCTTCGTCAATGGCCCTGGCCAGATCGACAGGATTGCCGCGCGCCCCCTCGGTCAACATCGATACGGGGGTGACGGCGATGCGCTTGTTGGCGACGCGAATGCCCATCTCGTCGCCGATTTCATTGACCGTGCTAACTAGGCGAGCTGCCGTGCGCTCGATCTTTTCGCGCACTCGCTGCGCCGTAGTTTCAATTGCCTCGGTGGCGCAATCACGCAGGCTCAAGCCGAGCGTCACCGTGCGGATGTCGAGATGTTCCATCTCAGTCATGCGCACCGTTTGCAGGATTTCAGCCTGGGTGTATTCCATGAAGGTCAGAAGTCAGAAGTCAGAAGTCAGAAGTCAGAAGTCAGAAGTCAGAAGTCAGAAGTCAGAAGTCAGAAGTCAGAAGTCAGAAGTCAGAAGTTCACGCATCACCGGCAG
>Ga0126369_10000579_pt1 | contig 24149 bp, 20 predicted proteins | sample PanSoiMetaPlot_1_FD_109646 | JGI IMG/M metagenome (GOLD analysis project Ga0126369, IMG submission 109646) | Tropical forest soil microbial communities from Panama - MetaG Plot_1 | ecosystem: Environmental > Terrestrial > Soil > Tropical forest > Bulk soil | place: Panama | collected 2016-02-17
AACAGCCAGCGGCCGCAGGCGAAGGGATGGCAGTTCGGCCGCGTGATCGGCGTGCCGGTCGCCGCGCGCACATGCGCGAAATAAAGATGCGATTGGATGTGCCGGCACAGATAGCGCTAATTCTCGTCCGACCAGGCCGGACGCACCTCGCGATAGAGTCCGGGCTCTGGATGTTGCCCGTACCACCCCATGCCGAACCCGTCACCGTTGGTGGCGGCGGTCGATTCCAGCGCGCGCTGACTCTGCACCACCAGCGAGTGAGCGGGGGCGGTGACGTATTGTTCCAGCGGGATCGTTTCGCCGCGATATGCAATCCACCGGCACATAGGATCTTCCCTGGCCTCTTCCGAAGCAATTTCTAGCATCGCCGCCGGATGCGGCAAAGCAATGGCGGACTTGATATGGACCTCCAAGGTACGTCGTGCCATAGGCTGCCGCCCGGATAGATCGGGTGCTTGCAATGACGGCCATGACGCAGAGCGGGCGCCGCCGCCTCGCCGTGATCGAGCGGCTGCTCGATGCGCTCGCCGATCCCGCCCGGCGCGAGCGCACGGTCGTCGCCGTTCTGCTGAGCTATGTGGCGCTCTGGACGCTTTACGGGGCGATCGCCAAGAGCAGCCAGGACATTCACGCCGATATGTCGGAGCAGTTCGCGCTCTCCCGCGAGCTCTCCTTCGGCTATCCCAAGCACCCGCCGCTGGCGATGGTCGTGGTGCGCGCCTGGTTCAGCGTCTCTCCCACCGCCGACTGGGCCTACTACCTGCTGGCGATGGCGAATGTCGGTTTTGCGCTGTGGATCGCGTGGCGCGTCTCGGCGCGATTTCTCGATGGCGAAAAGCGCGTCGTGGGTCTCGCGCTGCTCACGCTGGTGCCGTTCTTCAATTTCCACGGCCTCAAATTCAACGTGAACACGATCCTGCTGCCGTTGTGGGCGGCGACCACGCTGTGGTTTCTGCGCTCGTTCGAGACGCGCCGCGTGTTCGACGCCGCGCTCGCCGGCCTTTTCGCGGCGGCGGCAATGTACGGCAAATACTGGTCGATCGTGCTGCTCATCGGGCTCGGCATTGCCGCGCTCATCGACCGCCGCCGCGCCACCTATTTCTCCTCGCCGGTGCCTTGGGTGACGATCGCGGTGGGGGCGCTCGCGCTCGCGCCGCACCTCGCTTGGCTGATTGGGAGCGGCTTTGCTCCGTTCTCTTATGCGGTCACCTTGCACGGGGAAGGTTCGTTCGAGTCGACGCTCGCCGCCTCGCTCGGTTATCTCGCGGGCAGCATCGCCTATGTCGCGCTGCCGCTCCTGCTCGTGCTGCTCATGGCGCGGCCGAGCGGCGCAGCCGTCAAGGACATGGCATGGCCGCCGGCGCCGCAACGCCGCTTGGCGGCGGCCGCGTTTTGGGCGGTGCTGCTGACCCCCGCCGCGATCGCGCCGTTAGCCGGGGTGCGGCTGGTATCGCTGTGGTCGATGTCGGCTTTCACCTTGTTGCCTGTCATGCTGCTGTCATCGCCGCTCGTCGCACTCGCGCGCCGCGACGCCGTTCGCGTCCTCACGGTTGCGGTGGCGTTGCCCGTCGTCATGGTGGCGGCGGCGCCTGCCGTCGCCTTTGTCATCCACCGCGCGGGTCCCCCGCCAGGCTCCGTCCATGCCTCCGTTCTGGCGGAACCAATCGAACGGCTGTGGCGCGAGACAACCGACGCGCCGCTGCGTTTCTTCGGCGGTTTTGACGAGTTCACCGATGGCGTGACCTTTTATATGCGCAGCCATCCGCTTGCGGTGCACGTGCTCGATAGCACGGTCTCGCCGGCGGTGGAGGAGCGCATCGCGCGTGATGGCATCGCGTTGCTTTGTCCGGCTCGAGGATCGGGCGCAGATTGGTGCGCCAACGCCGCGATGCGGCGGGCGCGCTGTTCTCCTCCCGGCAAGCAGACGGAGATCGAGGTGTCCCGAGATTATCTCGGCTTCGACGGCAAGCCCGCGCGCTATCTGCTCGTCACCATCCCGCAACGGCAGAAGGAGACGCCGCGCAGCGAACTAACCGCCGATTGTCCCGGTGTCAGGGAGGCGCGATGACTGCGGCCTTGATCAGCGCAACGGCCTTGCTGAACGGCGATTGCCGACTTGCCACGGCGTGCTCGAATTCGGCGGAGCGGTGCTCGAAGCGCTCGAGCTGATCGCGCTTTTGGTTATCGGCGAGGAAGGAATAGCTCAACGAATTGCGGGCGATCGCCTTGAGCTGCGCATAGCCCAGCCCGTAATCGCGTGCCGCGCGAAAGTATTCGTTGGTGAGATCGATGCGCGAGACGCCCGCATCATCCGTTGAGAGTACCACCGGCACGCCGGCGGCCAGATAGACGGGGAACGGATGGTCCTTGCCGCGCACGCCCAGGATCACATCGTTGCTGGTGAGGCTGATCTCGACCACCACCGGCCGCGCACGCATGTCCGCGAGTAGGCCCTGCGCGTCGCGCTCGAAGGCGAGGCTGACGCCGTCGCCGATGCGGCGGGCGCCGCCGATCTCGACGGCTTGGCGGATGTGGAAGGTGAGATCGGGCGGCGGAACGAGGCCGAGCCATAGCTCGCCAGCGTGCAGCGCCACCGGCACGTCCTTGGCCAGAAACCGGATGATCTCCACGAGATTGAGCCCGACCAGCCGCGGTTCCGCGCGGATCAGCGCGGCCGCGGTCGCGGTCTGCACGAACACGTCGTCGGGCGGGTTGTCGCGGTAGATCTGGACGATATAGCGGAAGGTGACGCCGCAGCCGGCTTGCGTGTTGTCCGCCTCGCATCCAAGCGCCGCGCCGATCTTGCCGAACGCGGCCGCCAGGTCGTTGCGTTTGCCCGCCACGCATTCGGCAAGCCCGCTCGCGCCTCGAGCGCCGCGAGCTTGGCTGCGTCGTCGCTCGCAGCGGCGACGGCGGCGACGAATTTCTCGCGATCGTTCGGGCAATAGGCCGAGGTCATGAACTCCACGTACTGCACGTTCTGGCTGTCATAGAGCTTGAGCTGGTCGACCGTCATGTCGACGAAACGTGAGCCGGACACCGTTCCGAACCGGTCGAAGACCGCGAAGAATTCGTCGCGGCCTGCGGGACGGGCGGGCGTCGGCAGGAAGTCGCGCATCGAGAACGCATCGACGAGGCGGTCATAAAATTTTTTGTCGCGCATGGCGTCGGACAGTGGCCGTGCCCCCGCCCGGTCGCACTGCGGCTTCGCCAGCACGACCTTCTCGACATCAACGCAAAACCCTTCCTGCGCGCCCCAGGCGAGGAAGCGCTCCGCATAGACCGCGCCGGAGAGATGTGTGTGTGCAGGTCGGCGCCTTTCGGCATGGGATGCAGGAACGCGCGCAGCGTGGTGTGATTCTCGCGCGCCGCTTCGAATTGCGCCGCGGTGACAATCGCGTCCAATTCGCCCGCGAGGAGGACAAGGCGGAACAAGAGAATGAACGCCGCCAAAAAAATGACGGCAAGGACGATCCGGCCTCGCAAGATTTTTGCCCCAGCTGCGCTCTCTGCAAACGCGAAACTAACGGTTCAATGTGCCGAACTCAATCGCGAGGATCGGGGCGTTCGGCTTGAAGCCGCTGACATCATTCCGCCGCTGACTGGTAGCTTTCCATGGGCGGGCACGAACAAACGAGATGCCGGTCGCCATAGACATTGTCTACGCGGTTCACGGGGCACCAATATTTATCGCGTAGCAGCCGCTTGACCGGAAAGCATGCGAGCGCACGCGGGTAAGGGCGATCCCAGTCTTCATCAATGAGGTCGAAAACGGTATGCGGCGCATTTTTGAGGACGTTGTTCTCAGAATCCATTGCCTTTTTTTCGATCGCCGAGATCTCCGATCGAATTGAAATCATGGCTTCGCAGAAGTGGTCGAGCTCAGCCTTCGATTCAGATTCCGTGGGTTCGATCATAAGGGTGCCGGCTACGGGAAAGCTCATTGTCGGCGCATGGAATCCATAGTCGATCAGTCGCTTAGCGATGTCTTCGACTGAAACCCCTGCGCTGTCCTTGAATGGGCGCGTATCTATGATGCATTCATGTGCGACGCGGCCATGCGGCCCCTTGTAAAGCAGCGCGTAGTGGTCCTTCAGCCGCTGCGCGACGTAATTGGCGTTCAAGATCGCAACTTGTGACGCGGCGAGCAGGCCATTGCCGCCCATCATGACCATGTAGACCCACGAAATCGGCAAGAGAGCCGCCGAGCTGAACGGCGCGGCGCTGACGGCACCCACTTGCGCGGGCCCGCCAGGCCGTTCCGAATGACCAGGCAAAAAAGGCACAAGATGTTTTTTCACGCCGATCGGACCCATGCCGGGGCCGCCCCCGCCATGCGGGATGCAAAAGGTCTTGTGAAGGTTGAGATGGCCGACGTCAGCGCCATATCTTCCCGGCTGCGCCAGCCCGACTTGCGCGTTGAGATTGGCGCCGTCGAGATAGACCTGTCCGCCATGGGCATGAATGACTCTGCAAATTTCGCAAATTTCGGATTCGAACACGCCATGCGTGGATGGATAAGTGATCATAACTGCGGCGAGACGACTCGAATATTGCTCGGCCTTCTCTCGCAAATCACCGAGGTCGACATTGCCGTCGCTGTCATAACCGATCACGACAACATCCATCCCGGCCATATGCGCGGATGCCGGATTGGTGCCGTGGGCCGACGATGGGATCAGGCAGACGGTGCGCTGCGGCTCGCCTCGGCTGGCATAATAGGCGCGGATGACAAGCAAGCCGGCATATTCGCCCTGTGCGCCAGAATTTGGTTGTAGCGAGATCGCGTCATAGCCGGTGATCTCGCAAAGCTTGGCGGAAAGATCTGCGATCAGCTCTGCATAGCCTTCGACTTGGTCCGTTGGCGCAAAAGGGTGGATGCTGGCAAATTCGGGCCACGTGATGGGTGTCATTTCGGCCGTCGCGTTGAGTTTCATCGTGCAGGAGCCGAGCGGGATCATGCTGCGATCGAGGGCGAGGTCGCGATCGGAAAGGCGTCGCATGTAGCGCAGCATTTCCGTTTCTGAGCGATAGAGATGGAAGACCGGGTGCCTCAGGAAGTCGCTACGACGGGCAAGCGGCGATGGAATCAGGTTGTTCGCTTGCGTGCTGACCTCGGCGAACGACGGACTGGCGCCCCGAGCTTTACCCTGGCACTCGAATGCCTGCCACACTGCCTCGACCAGCGCCGGCGTCGTGGTTTCATCGCAACTGATGCCGATGCGGGCCTCCGCGCCAGCGCCGATCCTACGAAGATTGATCGCGTTCAACTCGGCATTTCTCAGAATTTCTGATTGAAGCGCGCCCACCTGGATTGTGACGGTATCGAAGAAAGCGGCCTGCTGCACACGCCAGCCGAGTCGCGCCAGGCCTTTGGCCAATGTTAGGGCGGTGTGATGCACGTTGCGCGCGATATGCTTGAGACCATCGGGTCCGTGATAGACCGCATACATGGATGCGATCACCGCCGGCAGAACTTGCGCCGTGCAGATGTTGGAGGTCGCCTTTTCGCGGCGGATGTGCTGCTCCCGAGTCTGCAAAGCAAGCCGGTAGGCGGGGCGACCGCGGCAATCGACTGACACGCCGACGATGCGGCCAGGAAGCGCGCGCTTGTAGGCGTCCTTCGTTGCGATGAAGGCAGCGTGCGGACCGCCATAGCCCATCGGCAGGCCAAAGCGCTGAGTGGATCCGATGGCGATGTCCGCCCCCAGTTCCCCGGGGGGAGTGAGCAGTGTCAGCGCGAGCGGATCGGTTGCTATCACAGCGCTGGCGCCGGCCGCCTGCAGCGCTGAAATGACGGTGCGGAAGTCCCGGATCTCTCCGGAGGTTGCCGGATATTGCAACAGAGCGCCGAATACTTCGGCCGGCTCGAGCTCTTTCGTCGGATCGCCGACTTTGATGATCCAACCCAGCGGATCGGCGCGTGTGCGCACCACCGCAATTGTTTGCGGATGACATTCGGCATCGACGAAAAAGGCGTTCGCCCGCGATTTCACCACGCGGCGCGCCATCGCCATTGCTTCCGCGGCGGCGGTCGCCTCATCGAGCAACGAGGCATTCGCAATCTCGAGCCCGCAGAGCTCGGAGATCATGGTTTGAAAATTCAGCAGGGCCTCAAGCCGCCCTTGGCTGATCTCGGGCTGGTAGGGCGTATAGGCCGTATACCAGGCGGGATTTTCAAGGATGTTCCGCTGGATTACCGGGGGGAGGATCGTCCCGTAATACCCCTGGCCAATCAGCGACGTGAAAACCTTGTTCTTATTAGCGATGATGCGGAGTTTCTGCAGCGCTCCCGTTTCCGAAATTCCCGCGGGGAGCGCGAGCGGGACTGCTTGCCGAATCGTGTCGGGAACTGTTTCTAAAATCAATTCCTCGATATTGGATACTCCGATAACCGAGAGCATTTCGCGGATGTCGGTGGGTGACGGCCCAATATGCCGACCTGAAAAATCGCTCGGATCGAAATCGGCCGTTCTGGTGAACATCATCGTCGCCTTCTGCGTGGTTGCGCTTCGTTGCAGTGAATGAGTCAAGCGATCATCGCCTGATAGGTCTTCTCATCGAGTAGGCGGTCGAGCTCGGCCAGATCAGAAATCTTAATTTTGAAGAACCAACCCTTGCCCATCGGATCGCGGTTCACCAGCGCCGGGTCATCGACAATGGCTTGATTGATCTCGGTGATTTCGCCGCTCACCGGCGCATAAACCTCCGAGGCAGCCTTGACGGATTCGACGACGGCGGCTGGTGCTCCCTTTTCGGGTCGTGCTCCGGGAGCCGGCAACTCGACAAAGACCAAATCGCCGAGCTGGTCCTGCGCGTAGGCCGTGATGCCCACCGTGGCGATGTCGCCTTCGACACGGAGCCATTCGTGGTCTTCTGTGAACTTCAACATCGCGATTGCGTCTCCCCGGTTCAATTGCGTTTATAGTGCTGGGGAACGAACGGCAGGTCGGAGACTCTCAATGCAACTCGCTTGCCGCGTACCTCGCCGAAAATCCGCTTGCCGCTCGTTGCGAACTCCTTGTCGACGTAACCCATTGCGATTGGTGCCTGCACAGTCGGCCCAAAGCCGCCGGATGTGACGATGCCGATCGCCCTCGCCGCAATATCGTCCGCGTAGAGCTTCGCGCCGCTGCGCACAGGAACTCGATCCTCGCCTTTCAGTCCGATGCGGCGCCGTGGTGCGCCATCCGTCAACTGCCGTAGAATGACCTCTGCGCCGGGAAATCCGCCCGCTCGCGATCCGCCAGTACGCCGGACTTTCTGAATTGCCCATTCGAGTGAGCCCATTACCGGCGTCGTGGCCGGATCGAGATCGGACCCGTAGAGACAAATTCCGGCTTCCAGTCGCAGGCTATCCCGCGCGCCAAGACCGATCGGCATCACCGAATTGTCCTTACACACCGCACGCGTAATTGCTTCAACGCGATCGGTTGGGATACTGATCTCGAATCCGTCTTCGCCGGTATACCCGGATCGCGAAACCTCGCAGTTTGCGCCAAGGATAGGTGTCGTGCACACGTCCATGAAACGCATGGTGGTGATGGCGGGCGCGAGGCGCGACAGCACTGCTTCGGCCAGCGGACCCTGCAACGCAATCAGCGCACGATCTGGCAGAGGATCGATCCTGCAGACTTCTCCAAGATGCTGACGTAGGTGCGCCAGGTCGGTGATCTTGCAAGCGGCGTTGACGACGAGCGCCAGATGATCGCCGCGATTTGCAACCATCAGATCGTCCAAAACCCCGCCGGCCTGGTTCGTGAACATCGCATAGCGCTGCCGTCCCTCCGCGAGGCCCATGACATCAATGGGGACCAGCTTTTCGAGCGCGCGAGTGGCATCTTCCAGGCGTCCCGACTTGGGCCGCAGCGCGATCTGCCCCATATGCGAAATGTCGAACAAGCCAGCGGCAGCACGCGTATGCAGATGCTCGGTCAGAATACCGCCGGGATATTGCACAGGCATTTCATAGCCCGCGAACGTGACCATTCGCGCGCCGCGTTCGATATGAAAGCTATAGAGCGGCGTACGTAGGAGTGGCGTCGGCTGATGAGCTTCGCTCACACGCGCCTCCGCTGGTTCGCCGACGGCGCCAATCGAAAATAAAGAGGGGAAGAATCAGACCACATTGGAGCACCCTACTACGGCAACTTGAGCCGCTGTTTCGGTGCCCCCTCTGTTTGTTTGCCTGAGAACGTTATCCCGTCGGCGGGCGCAAGGCGCGCCACTTTCCAGAGTACGTCAGTCCACCGCGGTCCTTTTGCCTGAGAGTTTCCGGGGCGGTTGCTCCTTCGGCGTCGGAAGACCGATCTCTCCCGCGATGCTCTTGGTGTGCATTAATTCTCGATTGTGTTGCGGCCTTTCCGATTTCCGTTTTTCATTATTTGACCACGCATGAAATTGGGTGAGCCGCTCTGACTATCGTCAATACGGTCCCGCCACGCAACAGTTGAATGTCCGAACCGACAGGCTGGCTCGCCATCCGACCCTAAATTGCGTCCGGTGCTACGGCTAGCGCAACCCGCACAACGTTCTCGCTTACAGTATTTCCCAGCGTGATTGCAATCCGATTAAATCAGCGCCACCCACAGGAAGCCGTCCTTCACGAGGCAAGGCAATGGCTTTATCGGTGTGCGGTTTTTCGAAACATCGCCGATGAATTCCCACCCTTTCGACGTGCCGTCGGCTTGTAGGCTGGGGGCCCAATTGCGAGCCTCGCCCGTCTGCAAATCGAAACAGGTTTCGTGCCAGCGGCACACGAGACCAAGATCGTCGGTCGCACGGCTGTCGCGCGGAATCTCTCGCCCGGTAGGCGACTTGATTATTATGCCCGTCTCGGTCGCATCCCTTTTTTCGAAGAATGGCAGATGCATATGGGGGCAGGAATTGTTGCAAGCGAAGTACTTCTCGCCCTTGCGTAGAACGACAAGGTCGAACGCCTCGAACTCGAAAACCCGCCGCGCGCCGTCCGCTATCTCGTCCGCGCCGGCCAGGCGCGTCCATTCACGGCCCGCGAAACGCATCGTCTTGCGTCGATCTTGAGCGCTGAGCCGAGCTTCGGCTTCCGGGGTCAAACGAATGACTTCGTAGAGCGACATGCGCTCGTTGGTGCCGCGCAGTCGCACGCGCACGAAGTCGGAGACTTCCACCTCCTTTTCGGTCTGCCGGTAGAACGCCTCGGGAGATCAGCAGACGGGTGCCGGCCTCCTTGTTGGCGCCCTCGATGCGGCTCGCAACGTTTACGGTTTCGCCGATGGCCGTGAGACGTTCCTCTCTGCCGCCGCTGACGGTGCCTATCACTGCGTCACCGTAATGAAGACCGATGCCGACGTCGAAATCGACGTCGTACATCGTCTTCATGTAATGCTTCATGCGGTCCGCCGCGCTGAGCATGTCGATCGCTGCTTTTATGGCGCGCACAGGCATGTCCGGCGCATCGTCAATGCCAAAAACCGCCATGATCGCATCGCCGATGAATTTCTCGATGTGGCCGCCGTTACGCTCTATCGCGTCGGCCATGTGAAAAAAATACCGGTTCAGGACGAACATCAGGTCATAAGGCGAAAGCTGCTGTGAAAGATTGGTGAAGTCCCGGATGTCGCAGAAGAGCACGGCGAGCGTCTTGCTCTCGCCGCAGCGCCCAAGCCGCGGCTTTGCGAGTTGACTCGTGATCTCGAGATCGGTCTCATCCAGCACCAGGCGGCGCAATTTCAGATTACCTGAGACCTTAGTCTGGCATGCGAGCCGAACCTCCGGCCCGAAGCGTAGTGGGCCGGCAATCGCGCGCTCCTGCTCAGTTCTTTCACTGCAGTACTCCAGGCCTTCCAGAATCCATATTCGACACGTCGAACAGCGCGCCCGACCCCCGCAAGCATGAGCATGCGGAACACCGGCACGAAGGGAGGCTTCGAGGATCGTTTCCCCGGCCTCGATAGAAAGCTGGGCATCGTCGGGCAGGCAGGCGATCTTGTGCATCTGTCGAGACTGTCTCCGGAAGTTGCTGTCTTTCTGCCAAGCGGGGCGGCATTGGCAGACAAGCAGCATTCACACTAGCGGGGCCGCCGCGAGCGGGAGAGGGCGATGTGGCGCTCGCCCGTCGTAATCTAACGAGCAGCGACGGGCTTAGGAAATCCTCAGTACCGGTAATGGTCCGATTTATACGGCCCCTCGACGGGCACACCGATATACTGGGCTTGCTTGTCGGACATTTTTGTCAGCTTGGCGCCGACCTTGGCGAGGTGCAGCCGCGCGACCTTCTCGTCGAGGTGCTTCGGTAGCGTGTAAACTTTCTTCTCGTACTTCTTCGGATTGGTCCACAGCTCAATCTGCGCAAGCGTCTGGTTAGTGAACGAAGACGACATCACGAAACTCGGATGGCCCATGGCATTGCCGAGGTTCACCAGGCGTCCCTCGGACAAAAGGATGATGCGCTTGCCGTCCGGGAATTCGATTTCGTCCACCTGCGGCTTCACGTTGTGCCACTTGAAGTTACGCAGCGCCGAGACTTGGATCTCGCTGTCGAAATGCCCGATATTGGCGACGATCGCCCGTTCCTTCATCTTGCGCATGTGCTCGAGCGTGATGACGTCGAGGTTCCCGGTGGCCGTGACGAAAATGTCGGCACGCGGCGCCGCGTCCTCCATGGTCGTGACCTCGTAGCCTTCCATCGCCGCCTGCAGCGCGCAGATCGGATCGATCTCGGAGACGAGCACGCGGCAGCCGGCCTGCCGCAGCGAGGCGGCCGAGCCCTTGCCGACGTCGCCGAAGCCGGCGACCATGGCCACCTTGCCTGCCATCATCACGTCGGTGCCGCGGCGAATCCCGTCGACGAGCGATTCGCGGCAGCCGTAAAGGTTGTCGAACTTCGATTTGGTCACGCTGTCGTTCACATTGATTGCCGGCCACAGCAACGCGCCTTTCTTCTGCATCTCGTAGAGCCGGTGAACGCCGGTCGTCGTTTCCTCGGTCACGCCGCGGATCGCCTCGGCATTGCGCTTGTACCAGCCGGGCTTGTCCTTCAACCGCTTCTTGATGGCGGCGAACAGGATTTCTTCTTCCTCGTTGACCGGTTTGCTGATCAGGCTCGTTTCGCCCCGTTCGGCGCGCAGGCCGAGGTGAATCAAAAGCGTGGCATCGCCGCCGTCGTCCAGAACCATGTTGGGCGTGCCGCCGTCGCTCCATTCGAAGATGCGGTGCTGGTAGTCCCAATAGTCCTCGAGCGTCTCCCCTTTGACCGCGAAGACCGGCGTGCCGCTCGCTGCTACGGCCGCCGCGGCGTGGTCCTGGGTCGAATAGATGTTGCACGAGGCCCAGCGTACGTCGGCGCCCAGCGCTTTGAGCGTCTCGATCAGGACGGCGGTCTGGATCGTCATGTGCAGCGAACCGCAGATGCGCGCGCCGCGCAGCGGCTGCTCGGGCCCGTATTCCTCGCGGATCGCCATGGGGCCGGGCATCTCGGTCTCGGCAATGGCGATTTCCTTGCGCCCCCACTCGGCTAGGCCCACGTCCTTGACCACGTAGTCGGCAGCCGCCGTGGCGGGGGCAGCTTTCTTGGCGGCTTTCGATTGAGCGGTCATGACCGTCCTTACGAGGTTGGGAATTGGCGGCGCGCCGGACGGCCGCCGCTTGGCGCTGCCTATAGCAGGGACTGCGGATGCCTGCAACGAAGATATAAAGATTTCTTTATGTCCAGTCCGGATGTGAATCTGCACTCCGCCGAACTGCCGGGATACCGCGCGCGTTGATGCGGCAGGGGGCGACGATCGGTCAGGAGCGCCCGATGCGAGAGAAAACGCAGCTCGATCTCGAGCTTTCTCCGGCCATCACTTCGCTGCCGGAGCTTGCCAAGGCGGAGAACGAATGCACGCGCTGTCCGCTCTACAAGCACGCGACGCAGGCGGTGCCGGGGGAGGGGCGCAGGTCCGCCCATGTCATGCTCGTCGGCGAGCAGCCCGGTGACAAGGAAGATCTCGCCGGCAAGCCGTTCGTCGGCCCCGCCGGGCGCGTTCTCGACCGGGCGCTGGCGGATGCAGGCATTCCCCGCACCGAGGTTTTCGTCACCAACGCGGTGAAACACTTCAAGCATGAGATGCGGGGCAAGCGGCGGCTGCACAAGCGGCCCAACGCTTATGAAATCGAGCGCTGCAAGATCTGGCTCGACGCCGAACGCGCGCTGGTGAAGCCGGTGGCCATTGTCGCGCTCGGCGCGACCGCCGCGCGCAGCCTTCTGGGACGCTCGGTCACCATCAGCAAACTGCGGGGGCAGACCTTGCACCTCGCCGACGGGACCGCCGCCTTCGTCACGATCCATCCCTCCTGGCTGCTGCGCATCGAGGAGGAGGCCGACAAGGAACGCGAGTACAGGAATCTGGTGGCCGACCTGCGGCCCGCCGCGAAGGTGCTGGCAAAGAAGGTGGCGTGAAGCCGGCGGAGCGTTCGGGTCTGCCCCGGCGAAGGCGATCGACCAGCGGCCGGGGCTCGACCCACAAACGCACGGGTCACCCGCGGGCTTGAGCCGCGCGTCCATCATTCTTCGTGAGAAGCTTTTGCGAAGACGATGGACGGCCGGGTCGAGCCCGGCCATGACGAGGTTGGGGCGTCGCGCTCTATTCCTCTTCCGTGAAGCGCCCGCTCACGAGCGCGGCCAACGCGGCGACGACCTCAGCCGCCTCCCGCCCGCTCGCCTCGACGGTGATCGTCGTCCCGGGACCGGCCGAAAGCATCATCAATCCCATGATCGAGGTTCCGCCGACGATCTCATGTCCGCGCTTGACTTTCACCTCGGCGTCGAACTTCTCCACCGTCTGCACGAACTTCGCCGAGGCGCGCGCGTGCAGCCCTTTTTTATTGCAGATTTGCAGCACGCGGGTAATGGACGCCGCGTCCGGCGAATCATGGGCGGAAGAAAACTCGCCGGCCGATTCGCTCATTTGCCGGTGAGAACGCGACTGGCGATGGTGATGTATTTGCGGCCGGAGTCCTGGGCCGCCGCGACCGCTTCGGTCAGCGGACATTCGTCTCTCACCTTGGCGAGCTTCACCAGCATCGGAAGATTGATGCCGGCGAGAACCTCGACCTTCGGACGCCCCATGACCGAGATGGCGAGATTGGAGGGCGTGCCGCCGAACATGTCGGTGAGAATGGCAACCCCTTCGCCGCTATCCACGCGCTTGACCGCCTCGATGATGTCCTTGCGGCGCTGTTCGACGTCATCGTCCGGGCCGATGGTCACTGCTTCGATCTGCTTTTGCGGGCCGACCACATGCTCGAGGGCCGAGCGGAACTCGGCGGCAAGGCGCCCGTGCGTGACGAGTACGAGGCCGATCATCGAGTTCCCCGCCGGCACGTCTGGGTTGCGCCGCACGAAAGGGCGCCCATCATCACGATCCTAAGCCCCTGCGCAAGGGCTTTTCCGACGGTTTGGGGATGGGTTGCATTGCGATAGAGCCAGCCCGGCGGGTGGCCCCTCCGCCCGGAAGGTGAGCGCCGGGCGCTTACTTCTGTCCCCTCGTCGCGGCGCGCAAGGATCATGACGGAGGTTTAATATCACCGTCCGGTGAGCGCAGGAGCGCAAGCACTGAGGCAAGGGGGGCGGCACCCGCCGCGAGGGCCAACCGCCGCACCGGTATGCCGAGCAGCACCGTGTCGGCGATCGTCGGCATGCGCTCCGCGTCCTCGGCTGCCAGGTCCACCACCAGACCGACGACCGCCACCGGCTCATAATCGAGCCGGCGAATGCCGAGCCCGCGCACCTCGATCAACCCCGCCAGCGTGGCGGCTGGGCGGACCAGAAGGCGCCCGTGATGCGCTTCGAGGTGAAGGCGGTCATCGCCGATGAGGCGGGCGAACCGAAGCAGGCCCGCTTCTGCCGCCTGAATGAGCGCCAGCGCCAGTTGTGACTTACCTGATCCCGCCGGCCCGCGGATGAGCACGGCGCGCGCGCCGGCCAGCACGGCAGAGGCGTGCACGGTCGGAGTCTCAGCCGCCATCACATGGCCGGCAGCCGCACCGTGAAACGTGCGCCGAGCACCACGGGCGCGCCCTCCGCACCCGGTCGAACGCGGTTCTCCGCCCGGATGCGGCCGCCATGCGCCTCGATGATGTGCTTGGAGATGGACAGCCCGAGGCCCGAATTCTGTCCGAAGGGCTGGTGCGGTCGGTGAGTGTAGAAGCGTTCGAAGATTTTCTCGATTGCTTCGTCGGGCACGCCGGGGCCATCGTCATCAACAATGACCTCGATCTGGCTCTTCAACCGCCGGCACGCGACGCGCACTGACCCGCCCGGCGGCGAGAATGAACGGGCATTATCGATCAGGTTGTCGACCACCTGCCCGAGGCGGGAGTCGCTTCCCAGCACGATGAAGGCCGCCGGTCCGCCTCCTTCGAAATTCAGCGTGACAGTGACGCCATCGTCGTGCCGTTCGTTGGCCACGCCGACCACGGTGGTGAGAAGCTTGGCGACGTTGACCGGCTGCGCTTCGTGCCGTTGCATCTCGGCGTCGAGCCGGCTGGCGTCGGAAATGTCGGAGATCAGTCGGTCGAGTCGTTTCACATCGTGCTGGATGACGGCGAGAAGGCGGTTGCGGCTTTCATCGCTTCTGGCAAGCGGCAGCGTCTCGACCGCCGAGCGCAGCGAGGTGAGGGGATTCTTGAGCTCGTGCGCCACGTCGGCGGCGAAGCTTTCGATCGCCTCGATGCGGTTATAGAGCGCGGCGGTCATGTCGCGCAGCGACCCCGAGAGGTGACCGATCTCGTCGCGGCGGTGACTCAGATCGGGGATCTCGACTCGGGAACGAATCCGCCGGCGCACCAGCTGTGCGCTTTCCGCGAGCCGCCGCACCGGGCCTGCGATTGTGCCGGCAAGCAGGAACGAGAGCACTACCATCACCCCGGCGGCGATCAGGAAGATCTTGAAGATGGCGACGCGCTCGGCCCCGACCATGTTGTCGATGTCGGCGCCCTGGGTGGAGAGCATCATCGCCCCGCGCACCGCGCGGAAGCGCTGCACCGGCACAGCGACCGATACGATCACCTCGCCGCGCTCATTGATGCGCACCATGCTGGACTTGAAGCCCTGCAGGGCGTTGGCGACCTCGCCGTAGCCCTTGCCGTTCTGTGGTTCGAATTCGCGATAGAGTGGGAGCGTGCCGCGGCTGACCCAGGTTCGGATGGTCACGTAGGCGCGCTCAAGCACGCCGGGCTTCTGTCGCGGCGGCGGCAGATCGAAGCGCAGCACGTCGTAGAGGTTGCGGCTGTCGAGAATGAGAACGCCGGCGCGATCGTAGATGCGCGCGCGCGTATTCGTGGGCGAAACGAGGCGGCGCAGCACCGGCGCGACGCGCTCGGGGTTGATCGGGAATTCGAGCCCGGACAGCGCCTCCTCGGATGGCCCGTAGCTCTCACCGGCCTGCAGATCGAGCAGCCGCTCGGCATCGATGGTGATGGTGTCGGTCTCCACCGTCGCCGACGCGGCCACAGCACCGGCAATGATCTCGCCTTGCACGAGCAGGCTCTGAATACGCGCATCGATCAGGCCCGCTCGGAATTGCGATAGATAGAGAATGCCGATCACGAGCGCGAGCAGACCCGTCACGTTGAGAAAAATGATCCGCCTGCTCAGGCTCGAAAAAGCGACGCGGACGAAAAGATGCCAGCTTTGCAGCAATAGGACGGCGAAGCGCCGTCGCCCAGTTTTCGCAAGCGATGCGCCGTCCTCGCGCTGTTTTTTTTCGAGCTCGATCTTGAGGCTTTCCAGCGTTTCATCGAGCCGGCGAAGGCTCAAAGAAGCTGCGCGGGCAAAGAGGTGCCAGCGTTCGGAGATGAGTTCGCCGCAGCGGCGCAGCACCGCCCGCGCGAGGGCCAATTGCCGCTCATCGGGACGTTGCGGCTCGATAGCGGTTGTGAGGTCCTCCAGCGTGCGCTCGGTCCGATTGACGCGGACAAGGAGAGGCGAGCTGTGCTGCCAGCGCACCGCGCGCTGCAGGGTGGCTTTTGCAAACGCCAGTAGGACGTCAAAGCGATGCCTGGCGTGGAGCGCGAGGCGGGGAAAGCGCCCGCCTTTAGTCAGCGGTGATAGCTCCTCGTCGGGCCGCTCCGGCGCGAGGTCGGTCTTGAAACTCTCCGGCGTTCGATTGAGCACAGTCGGTCTGCCGGTTGCGCGCCCCCATCCCAGGCCCCGCCGGCGCCGATCTTAGGCGGTCGAGCCTGGTCGCCAAGCCGCCCTTGACGTCACATTTCTTTGAACCGATAGCCGACGCCATAGAGCGTTTCGATCATATCGAAATCGTCGTCGGTCCCCTTGAACTTCTTGCGCAATCGCTTGATGTGGCTGTCGATGGTACGGTCGTCCACATAGACTTGGTCGTCATAGGCCGCATCCATCAGCGCGTTGCGGCTCTTGACCACGCCCGGCCGGCTCGCCAGCGCCTGCAGGATGAGGAACTCCGTTACCGTGAGCGTCACCGGCTCGTTTTTCCACGTACAGGTGTGCCGCTCGGGATCCATGCGCAACAGGCCCCGCTCGAGCACCTTGGTGGTGTCGCCCTCTTTCGGCGCGCTGCCGTCCTTCGGTGCCGAACGGCGCAGGATCGCTTTGACGCGCTCGACCAGGAGGCGCTGCGAGAATGGCTTGCGGATGAAATCGTCGGCGCCCATTTTGAGGCCGAACAATTCGTCGATCTCCTCGTCCTTTGAGGTGAGGAAGATCACGGGCATGTCGGACTTCTGGCGCAGCCGCCGCAAGGTCTCCATGCCGTCCATGCGCGGCATCTTGATATCGAGAATGGCGAGATCGGGCGGCGATGTCTTGAAGCCGTCGAGCGCGGAGGCGCCGTCGGTATAGGTCATAATCCGGTAACCTTCGGCCTCGAGCGCGATCGAGACCGAGGTCAAGATGTTGCGATCGTCATCGACGAGAGCGATGGTCGGCATAGCCCCTATCCCTGCATTCGCCCTGGGGACTTGAAGCCCCCAAAGCACGGCCGAAATGTGGCGAATCCCTGACAAAGGCGTGATTCGTCAAGGGGTTTGTTAGCATAGCCCGCGTCGGCGCTCACCGCCAAGCTCAAGTTCGTGCGCCGCGATCGAGCTTTTTCCCTGGCTTCGTCGAGCCGGGAGCGCTTGGTACCATCCTTTACCGGAGACGCCAAATGCAAGCGACCGCGAATTTTGAGCCTGCCCTCGCCGCCAAGAAGCTGTTGCGCGAGGCCCGCTCGGCGGCCTTGGCGACGCTGATGCAGGGCTCCGGCGACCCTTACTGCTCGTTGGTGAACGTCGCGACCGCGGCTGACGGTGCGCCGCTTCTATTGATCTCCCGCCTTGCCGTGCACACCAAGAACATTCTCGCCGACCCGCGCGTCTCGCTGATGATCGATGAGCGCAAGCCGGGCGATCCCCTGCAAGGCGCCCGCATCATGCTCATAGGGACCGCCGCTGCTACCAAAGAGCCTGATGCGCGGCGGCGTTATCTCGAGCGCCAACCGGAGTCGGAAGGCTTCGCGGATTTCGCCGATTTCGCCTTCTACCGGATTACGCTCAAAGGCGTGCATCTCGTCGCCGGGTTTGGCCGTATCGTCGATCTCAAGCCGCGGGATATTTTGACCGAGACCGGCGATGCCGCCGAGCTCATCGCCGCCGAGCCGGAGATTGTTGCGCACATGAACCGCGACCACGCAGACGCGGTGCGCCTTTTTGCCACCACGCTCCTCGGTGCTCCCGACGGGCAATGGCGCTGTGCGGGTTGCGACCCCGAGGGTCTGGAACTGCAGTTGGAGCGTACCGCATTGCGCCTTTCGTTCCCGCAACGTGTGGGCGCGCCGAACGCTCTGCGCCAGATGCTCAAGCAAATGGTTGAGGAGGCGCGGCGCGCGGCGTAAGAGCCGCTTGCCGTTACACAGGCGCGATGCGCCGTTCAACTTCGCCGAATGAGAGGCACGGTGTTGCGCCGCAGCATTTGACAGTCCCTGCTCGTCATTTATGGTCGCGGGATCGTCCGGCGGGCGCTATCATCAATGCTTATATAGGCGACGGGGAGTAGGTCCGGCGGCAGCGGACTGCGTCGTGGAGGTCTTTCGTGCAGGAAACGGGTTTTCGGAATAGCGCCTATGGCGCCAACCGATTTGGCTTCAAGGACCTCAAGGCGATCCACTGGAACCATACCGCGCCGCTGCTCTACGAGCACGCGGTCGCCGGGCGCGAAGCCACCCTTGTGCAAGGCGGTGCGCTGTGCGCGGAAACCGGCGCCCATACCGGCCGATCCCCCAAGGACAAGCACACGGTCGTTGATGCGCTGACCGAGAATACGGTCTGGTGGGGCGGCAACCGCAAGATCACGCCGGAAAACTTTCAGCGGCTCTATGACGATTTCATCGCCCATGCGCGCGGCAAAACGCTTTACGCGCAGGACCTCTATGGCGGCGCCGATCCGAAGTACCGCATAAAAACGCGCGTTTTCACGGAGCTTGCCTGGCACTCTCTTTTCATTCGCCAGCTCTTGATCCGTCCGGTAGAGCCTGAACTCGAGGACTTTGTTCCAGAACTCACTATCGTCGATTTGCCCTCGTTCAAGGCCGACCCGAAGCGCCATGGGGTGCGCAGCGAAACCGTCATCGCCATCGACTTCAGCAAGAAGATCATTCTGATCGGCAACTCGTCCTATGCCGGGGAAATGAAGAAGTCGGTCTTCACCACATTGAACTTTTATTTGCCGGCGCAGGGCGTGATGCCGATGCACTGTTCGGCCAATGTGGGTAAGGACGGCGACGTGGCGCTGTTCTTCGGCCTTTCCGGCACCGGCAAGACCACGCTCTCGGCCGATTCCAACCGTGTCCTGATCGGCGACGACGAGCACGGCTGGGGCCCCGAGGGCATATTCAATTTCGAGGGCGGCTGCTACGCCAAATGCATCAAGCTCTCGGAGGAGGCGGAGCCGGAAATCTACGCCGCGACAAACCGCTTCGGCGCGGTGCTCGAAAACGTGGTGTTTGATCCCGAGACGCGCATCCCCAACTTCGACGACGACAGTAAGACCGAGAACACGCGGTCAGCCTATCCGCTCGAGTTCATGCCGCGCGCTTCGCGCACCGGACGCGCTGGGCACCCGAAGAACATCATTTTCCTCACCGCCGACGCGTTCGGGGTCATGCCGCCGATCGCGAAACTCACGCCGGCACAGGCGATGTATCATTTCCTTTCCGGCTACACCGCCAAGGTCGCCGGCACGGAGAAGGGTCTGGTCGGAGTTGAGCCGGAATTCTCGACCTGTTTCGGCGCGCCGTTCCTCCCGCGGCCTCCTGCGGAATACGGCAGATTGCTGCGTGATTACATTTCCAAGCACAATGTCGATTGCTGGCTGGTCAATTCCGGCTGGACCGGCGGCATTTACGGGGTCGGCCGGCGCATGCCGATCAAGGCGACGCGCGCGCTGGTTACCGGCGCGCTCGACGGCTCGCTCAAGGGCGTGAACTTCCGCACCGATCCATATTTCGGCTTCGCGGTTCCGACCTCGGTGCCCGGCGTCGAGCCGCACCTGCTCTATCCGATGAAGACCTGGAAGGACAAAGCGGCGTTCGACAAAACCGCGCGCAAGCTGGTGCGCATGTTTCAGGAGAACTTCGTCAAGTACGAAAACCACGTCGACGCCGAGGTACGTTCAGCCGCCCCCGAAGTGCGCATCGCAGCGGAATAGCCGCTCCATATTCGGTCGCCGGAGATCTCCGTTCATGCCCGCGAAAGCGGGAATCCAGGAGGGACTGGGTCCGCGCCTACGCGGGGAAGAACGGATGCGGCGTTAACCCTGTGACGGGCTGAGCCGATTGAAGCGCTCCTTCTGCTCATCGCTGAGCGATGCATAAAACGTCTCGAGCGCCGGCTGCACGGTTTGCACCGCGCGCAGCATGGCATCGAGCCGTTCCTCCATCGCTTGCAGGCGGCCGACCGCCGTTAGCGCGCGATAGGTGGGGCAGTCGGAGCTCAACAGATTGGATGCTTGCGCCGTGGCGTCCTGTAGTTGCTTCAGCGCGCTCTCCTGTGCCTCATTGGGCCCCAGCGCGCGTTCGATCCGCTCCACTGGCAAGCTGGCGATGCCCGAGGCGCGTGCGTTGCAGACTTGCGTCAAATCGCGCTGCGCCTGCTGCTGATCGCCGTTGTCGGGGCTGAGCGCGTTGAAGCGCGCCCTCTGCTCGTCATTGAGCGAGTTGTAGAACTTCTCGATCACCGGCCGCACGGTTCGCACCGCCGCCAGCATGGCGTCGAGCCTCTGGCCCATGGCCTCGATCCGGCCCGTCGGCGTGCTCGGCAGCGCCGTCGGGCAGACTGCCCTGAGCTGGTCGAGCGCCTGCGCGGTCGCGTTTTTGAGTTCGTCGAGGATGGCGCGCTGGGCATCGTTCGGCTCGACCGTCTGTGCGATCCGCTCGATTGGCCAATCCGTCAGCCCTGCGGTCTGCCCGCTGCAGAGGTCGGCTTCGACGCTGCGGCCGGCCGCGGCGCCTCTCGCAACCGACCCCGCCCGACCGGAACGGCCGCGCGCGTAATCGCCGCGAGCGTAAGCGCCGCCGTAGCCGCTCGACGGCTCGACCGACGCGTAGGTGCCGCCATAGCCGTACGCGTAGGTGCCGAACATGCCGTCGTAGAAGTCGTCGTAGGCATAGGGCCAGAACGTGTCATACGCATACGGATAGAAGGTGTAGTCGACGAAGTCGTCGTAGGCGTAAGGCCAGAACAGCGGGCCGATAAATCCGATCACGATCGGAAACGCGCTATGCCGCCGCCATTGCGGGTTGAAGAAGCGGCCCTGGAACGTCGAGTTCGCCAGCGTGCGCGCGCTGGGATCGCGGGTGGCGGCCATGCTCGCAAAACTCTGGTTGCGCAAAACGCCGCCGGAGAAGGCGCGCGGGTCACTGGCCGCGAGGGCGCGGGTCGCCGACTGCGGAACGACGCGGTTAACTTGATTCTGCGGAATCACGGCTTGCGCAGCCCCGCCTTGCGGTGGAGCCGCGCGCGTCGCTTGATTCTGCTGAACCGCATGTTGTTGCGGAGCCACGTTTTGTTGTGGAGCGGTCCGGCCCGCCTGGTTCTGCTGAACGACCCCTTGTTGCGGAGCAACGTTTTGCTGTGGCGCGACGTTGCGGCCGCCGTGCCCGGAGGTGGACGGTGCTGTTGCGGTAGCGCCGCCCGCGCCAGCCTGCGGTGCCAGATTTTGCCGCTGGCTGGGCTGGGCAACTCTTGCGCCCGCGCGGCTGCCGACATTGCGGCCGCTCACTTGCGGCTTTTGGGCGGGAGCCGCAGAGCTCCGCGGCGTCGGCGTGTGCCGCGCCATGGCCGAAGCTGCGCCGCCGGACGGACGCGCGAGATGCTGCGGCGCAGGACGCGGCGCTTGCGCCGCGCGCGACGCGGAGGACGGAGGCGCGTGCTGCGGCGCAGAGCGCGGTGTTGGCGCCGGCCGGGGCGCGGCGACATGCGGTGCCGGCGCAGCGTGGGGCGCTGGCGCAGCACGTGGCGCTGGCGCCGCGACGTGAGGAGCCGGCGCGGCGCGCGGGGCAGGTGCCGCGTGCGGGGCGGGCGCTGCGGGCGCGGGGCCGGCGTGCGGTCCCGGCGCTGGGCCTCCTCCTCCCTTATGCGGTTGCGCCGCCGCGGTCGTCGCCATTGCAGCGCAGATGATGGAAATTGCCGCGATGCGCGTGCTCGATTGGAACATGGCACCCTCCTGATGAATCCGTCGCTACAATAAACGCCCGAGCCGGCGTGCAGGTTTCGCCGCGCACGTCGCACATTTGATGACAGTTTGTTCAGAATTCCCGGCCGACCTTACAGGGGCCTGACGGGGGTTCCGTGCGCTCCGCGGGGAGGGAAGCGCATCGCGAACGCAATCGAAGAGTCAGCGCATCATCAGCGTGCCGGCGCCGTGATCGGTGAGGAGCTCGAGCAATACTGCGTGCGGAACTTTGCCGTCGAGGATCACCACGCCTTCGACGCCCGCCTCGAGGGCATAGATACAGGTCTCGACCTTCGGAATCATCCCGCCCGATATGGTGCCGTCGGCGATCAGCTCGCGCGCGTCGTCGGGCGAGAGCTGCTTGATCAAGTTGTTGGACTTGTCGAGCACGCCCGGAACGTCGGTGAGCAAGAGCAGCCGCTTGGCTTTGAGCGCGCCTGCGATCGCGCCGGCAAAGGTGTCGGCATTGACATTGTAGGTTCCGCCTTGGGCGGAGGCCGCGAGCGGTGCCAGGACCGGAATGAGTTCGCGGCCGAGGATCTGCGTGAGAACGGTGGTATCGATCTTGTCGGGTTCACCGACGAAGCCGAGGTCGACCATTTTTTCGATGTTGGAACCGGGATCGATGACGGCGCGGTTCACCTTGCGCGCGATCACCATGTTGCCGTCCTTGCCGGTCAATCCCACGGCTTTGCCGCCGGCCTCGTTGATGAACCCGACGAGCTGTTTGTTGATCGAGCCGGCAAGCACCATTTCGACGATCTCGATCGTCGCGGCATCGGTGATCCGCAAGCCCCCGGCAAATTCCGATTTGATGCCGAGCCGCTTGAGCATCTCGCCGATCTGCGGGCCGCCCCCGTGCACGACCACGGGATTGATGGCGGTCTGCTCCATCAACACGACGTCGCGGGCAAAGCTGCGCGCCATGTCCTCCTCGCCCATGGCGTGGCCGCCGTATTTCACGACCACAGTCTCCTCGTCGTAGCGCTGCATGTGCGGCAGCGCTTCCGACAGAACGCGGGCGATATCGTGCGGCGAAATGTTCATCGCGAAGTTTTCCCGGCAACCGGCGGCCGTGCCGCGGGCAGCAATTGTCGCTGGGACTTTTACCGAGCCTGGGCTGATTAGCAAAGCGCAGAATGGAATTTCCGACCTAACCTGCGCCGCGCTCCTTGATGAGCCGCGCCATGGCGGCGCGCAGCTCTGGAATGCCGCTGCCGCTGCGCGCGGAAGTTACGAGCACCTCCGGATGCGCCGCGGGCTGCTCGTCGAGCGCCGGTTGCGTCGCGCTGACGCGTGCCGCGAGATCCGCGTCAGTCGCCGCGTCCGCTTTGGTGAGGACGATCTGGTAGTTGACCGCCGCCTTGTCCAAGTTCTCGAGCACCTCTGTGTCCGCCGGCTTGAGGCCGTGGCGCGCGTCGACCAGCAGATACACGCGCGCGAGATTGGCGCGGCCCAAAAAAAAGGCATCGATGAGCGCTGTCCAGGCCTTAATCTTTCTTTTCGAAGCAGCCGCATAGCCATATCCCGGCATGTCGACGAGGGTGAGCTTCGACGGCCCGCTGAAGAAAATGAGCTCCTGGGTGCGGCCGGGCGTGTGCGAGATGCGCGCCAGCGCGCGCCGCCCGGTGAGCGCGTTGATCAGGCTCGATTTGCCGACATTGGAGCGCCCGGCAACGGCAACCTCGATGCCGCGCATGACCGGCAGCGCCTCGAGCGATCCCGCGGCGGCCGCGAACTGCCAGTCGCCCGCGAACAGCTTGCGGCCGGCCTCGATCTCAGCGGAGCTGAACGGACGCGCGACGCTCACCCCTGCGGCTTCTTCTTGGCGAACGTCGTCTTGAGATTATCCCACAGCTCGATCTTGGCGCCGTGCTTGTGCATGATCACGCTCTGCTGAGCGACCGAAAGCGTGTTGTTCCAGGCCCAATAAATCACGAGCCCGGCCGGAAAACTTGCCAGCATGAAGGTGAAGATGATCGGCATGTAGTTGAAGATCATCGCCTGCGTGGGATCGGGCGGCGGCGGGTTGAGCTTCATCTGGAACCACATGGTCACGCCCATGATCAGCGGCCAGGCGCCGAGCAGGAGGAACGGGCCGATCAGCGGAACGTGCGAAGGGTCCCAGGGAATGAGGCCGAACAGATTGAACACCGTCGTCGGATCGGGCGCGGCCAGGTCTTTGATCCAGCCGTAGAACGGTGCGTGCCGCATCTCGATGGTGACGAACAGCACCTTGTAAAGCGCGAAAAACACCGGGATCTGGATGATGATCGGCAGGCAGCCGGCGATCGGGTTGATCTTCTCCTTCTTGTAGAGCTCCATCATCGCCTGCTGCTGCTTCATCTTGTCGTCGGCGAAGCGCTCGCGGATCGCCATCATTTCCGGCTGCACCGCCTTCATCTTCGCCATCGAGGCGTAGGATTTGTTGGCGAGCGGG
>Ga0126369_10000582_pt1 | contig 24109 bp, 21 predicted proteins | sample PanSoiMetaPlot_1_FD_109646 | JGI IMG/M metagenome (GOLD analysis project Ga0126369, IMG submission 109646) | Tropical forest soil microbial communities from Panama - MetaG Plot_1 | ecosystem: Environmental > Terrestrial > Soil > Tropical forest > Bulk soil | place: Panama | collected 2016-02-17
ACTCGACTTTCACGTCGCGATCGCCCTCGTCTAGAAGTTGGAGGATTTCGGCCGACGAGAGCGCCGGGCTGAGCAGCGCGCGGTTCAAAAGCAGCTCTTGGCCCGCGTCTTTCACGGGGATGAGCGATGGCTGAAGCCGCTGAACCACGTCGGCCGCATTTTGCGCCTTCTGCACGTCGGCCACCGCGGCCTCCGGAGCCGAGCCGGCGGCGCGCCGAGAGTAAAGGACGAAGAGGTTGTAGAACGGCGCAACGGATTGAGGGTCGAGCGAGCCGGCGGTGGTGTACGCCTCCGCCGCGCCCTCGACGTCGCCCTTCGCGAGCATGGCGTTTCCAAGGTTGGTGAGCAGCCTCGGTTCATTGCTCCGCTTCGCTGCCGCCAGCTCAAGATGCGCGGTTGCCGCGTCCAGGCGGCCGCGCCGAAGCTCGTAGCGGCCCAACGCGAACAGCTCGTCGAACTGCGCCGTCTTGTCCCTCGCGCGCCCGCTGATCAAGCTCGCCGAGCGGCTCGCTTCGGGCCCGCCGCGCTCGAGGTGGTAGACTTCCTCGGCGATCGTCCCCGGAAAGCTCGATGCGGACGCGATCCACCGGGCCGCCGATGGCGCGAGCGCCACCAACGCAATCAGAATGCAAACCACCGCGCGTTCAGCCCCCGACAGGTAGGCGGCCGCAGCGGCGAAAAGAACGAGAATGGCGGGCATTGCTCCGAGCCGAAGCACCATCGGAAGGCTCAAGACCACCAACGCGAAGATGGCGGACTGCCAACGCATCGCGGCCTGTGGAAAAAAGTGGTGGAAGTCGTGGAGGAGCAAGCGCGCAACGCGCAGGACCAAGACCGCGATCACCGCCAAGGTGGTAGCGAGCAAGGCGAGAAGCATGCAGACGCCGAGATCCGCGATCGCTGGCCGGCTGTAGCGCGGATCTGTCCAGGCGCACCGCACCGCTTGCACCAGCTCGCCGATGTAGCGGGAGACGTCCGCGGGATCGGCAAAGGCGTACGTCCGCGCGAGCATCAGGTGCGCGTGCGGAAGATCGGGCGCGAGCTCCACCGCGGCGGTCGCCAGCCCCACCGCGCCCATCGCGTCATTCGATTTCATCTGGGCCTCGGCGGCGCGGACGAAACCAATGCTGAAGGCGTCCAGGTCGGCGATTCCAAGCTCGCTCTTCAGCGACAGCAGATCGCGCTGGGCAGATTCCGCCGACTTAGCGTCTTGATCCAGTGTCCCGCGCCTCCATCGGCTCCAAGCGGAGAAGAGGTCCTCGTCGGTCGCCTTCGGGATAGTCAGGGGCTTGAAAGAGCGGACCGGCTCCGAGGTCGCATGCGGGGGCGCCGCGGGATTCGAGGGCGTGGCCGACTTGCGCGGGCTCTGCGAAGGCGCGGCCTTCTTTGGAGCAGGCGGCTCTGCGCCCGAGCTGTCCGTCGTTGTGGGCGGAGGCAAGGGCTTGGGCAGCGGAGGGGGGCGCAACGACGGCCGCAGCTCATCGATCGGAACCGGTGGCTCGACCTGAGCCGAGCCAGCCGATGCGAGGACAAAGCTCAGGACAGCACCCAGTATCGGGGCGTGTCGGAATGGAATCCGCAAGGGTGGCATCCAATGATAGACGACTGCTTCGGTACGACAGTAGGCGCCAGGCGCCCGCGCGACGGGCGTGGGTGCCCAGGAGCAAACGATGAAAGGCAACGCCGGCACCGAACTCGAGCGCTTGGTGGAGATCATGGCCCGGTTGCGCGCCGAGGGCGGTTGTCCCTGGGACCGCGAGCAGGATCTGCGCTCGCTGCGTCCTTACCTGATCGAGGAAGCCTACGAGGTCCTCGAGGAAATGGATCTCGCGGTGCAAGGCGGGCCATGGACGCCCTTGTGCGAAGAGCTTGGCGACCTGCTTTTCCAGATCGTCTTTCACGCGCAGCTCGCCCGCGAGCGCGGGGAGTTCGACATGGCCGACGTGTGCCGCGCGATCTCGGACAAGATCGAGCGCCGCCATCCGCACGTCTTTGCAGACGCAAAGGTCGGCAGCACCTCCGAGGTCCTGGCGAACTGGGCGCGCCTGAAAGCCGACGAGAAGCGCCGGAGGACCGGGGCGGAGGGGTCGGTGCTGGACGGCGTTCCAGCGGCGGCACCGGCGCTTTTGCGCGCCGAGCGGTTGACCGAAAAAGCGTCGCAAATCGGCTTTGATTGGCCGAACATCCAGGGCGTTCGTCGAAAACTCGACGAAGAGCTGGAAGAGCTCGATCGGGCGATCGCCGCGCGCGATCGACACGCGCTCGAGCATGAGCTGGGCGATGTTCTTTTCACCCTTGCGAACCTCGCTCGATTCGTCCGCACGCCGCCCGAAGACGCCCTGCGCCAGGCGATCGCCCGCTTCGTGCGGCGGTTCCATCGCGTGGAGGCCGGCCTGCGCGCCGAGGGAATCGCCCCGGGTCACGCAACGCTCGAGCAGATGGAGAGGCACTGGGAAGCGGCGAAACGAGAAGAAATGACGCCGAGCAAAATCGCCTGACCGTTTTTCAGCGATGAGTCTTCTTTCAAACTTTTCCACAACCGCTGTGAAGAATCTGGGGAGAAGGCTGTGGAGACCGACAATCTTCAAGGCGAGCCCGCCGCCGGATACACGGGCATGCTGACCGCTTCCGCGATAAAGTTTTTGTCGAGCGCGCGGCAGGTTAGGCCATCGAGAACCTCGACTTGTCCACAGTGCAACGCTGGTGGCGAGGAGTGCGCACAGGTCGCACCTGACCAGTTGGGCCGCAGCACCTCCTGAGCGCGAACCACCTTGACGGCGTGGGCGCGGCGCTGTACTAGCAGCGCTCCCTTTCGCCGTACCTTGCGGAGTGGCCCTTGGCAAATACGAAGTCTGCTCAAAAGCGGAACCGTCAAGCGCAGAAGCGACGGCTGCGAAACGCCTCGGTGAGAACCGCAGTACGGTCCGCGGTGAAGCGCGCCCGCGACGCGATCGCCGCGAAGGATCCGATCAAGGCCGGCGAAGCACTGCGCGCGGCGACCCGGACCCTGGGAAAAGCAGCCTCAAAGGGAGTCTTGCACCCGAGGAACGCCGCGCGGCGAATCGCACGGCTGGCCCATTCTCTGGCCAGCGCCATCAAGCGGGCTTAGACCGCGGCGCAAGTGTATCACGTCGCGATCCCTAGGTCCTTGAGCGCAGGCTGAAGCGAATCCCAAACGCTCTCGATCCGCTGAACGACGGCTGCGCGGCGCCCGCCGATCCCCAGATCCAAGCTCCGCGAGCGACCATCGCGAGTCTTCAGAATCAGCGAGTACCGCTTTTGCAAGAAGCAGGCGGCGACCGCGAGCAGGACAACCAGTGCGAGCGCCCCCCGGAGAAGCCAATGCGACGAGAAGATCAAGCCGATGAACGCCAATGCGCCGATGGCCAGGCTCTCCCAAACTGGGCGGCTGAAGAGGCTGACGCGTTCCAGCTGCTCAACCTTCGCGATCACCGGCTGACCCGAACGCGGGTACCACTCCAATCGCCGCGCGGAAAGACGGATTCGCCTGGCCAGGCCGAGATCTCCTTCCAGAAAGGGCTGGTACGCCTGCAACACGCGGTCTCGCCCGCTCGATGGAACTTGCGCGAAAGGCGGCGGCAAGCCGGCGCCGCAAAAGATGCACGATTCGCCCGCGCGCTGAGGCCGGCCGCATTGCCCGCACATCACGAGAGGTTCCGCCGGCATTGCGAGCCTAGGAAGCGACGAAGTTGATCAGTCGCTTGGGAACAAAGACGACCTTGCGGACCGATTTGCCGGCGAGACTTGAACGAACTTTCTCATCGGCCTCGGCGGCGGCGCGAACCTCGGCTTCCCCAGACTCCGCTGGCACCCGGATTTCAGTCCGCAGCTTCCCATTGACCTGGACCGCGTAGGGAAGGACTTCATCGACCACCAGCGCAGGATCGTATTTGGGCCAGGGCCGATCGGCCACCAGCTGCGAGTGCCCGTATGCTTCCGAAATCTCCTCGCTCAAATGGGGCGCGAAGGGGCTGAGCACGATGGTCAGGATGTGAATCGCCTCCGCCATCGCCGCGCGCTCTGCAGCCGTCTGCACGCGCTCGACCAAATAGAGCGCGTTCACGAACTCCATAATCCCCGCGATCGCTGTATTGAATGACAGCCGCTCGATCGCTTCGCCGACGCGCTTGAGGCACTTGTGCGCCGCGCGGCGGATTTGCAGGGCAGCCGGCTCGGCGGTTCCATCGTGTTTGGCGCCCGCCACTCTGGACTGGTATTGGAACGCGAGCGTCCAAACGCGCTTCAGAAATCGGTTCGCGCCCTCGACCTGGTCGTCGGACCAATCGATGTCCCTCTCCGGCGGCCCGGCGAACAGCACGTAGGTGCGGGCCGTATCCGCGCCGAATTTCTCCACCACTGGAGTCGGCGCGATGACGTTGCCCCAGCGCTTGGACATCTTTCGGCCGTCGGGGCCGTTGACGATTCCCTGGGTGACGAGGCGCTGGACGGGCTCGTCCATCGGGGTCAGACCCATTTCCTTCATCAGCCGGGTCCAGAAGCGAAAGTAGAGCAAGTGCATCACCGCGTGCTCGGGGCCTCCGATGTAGATGTCCACCGGCAGCCATCGCCTCGCCAGCGCTGGGTCAAAGGGCGCCAGCTCGTAATGCGGCGACAGGTATCGCGCGTAGTACCAGCTCGAGTCGACGAAGGTATCCATCGTTTCCACCTCGCGCCGGGCCGGCCCGCCGCACCTGGGGCAAGTGGTGTTCACAAACGAAGGAACCTTCGCCAGCGGCGGCTCGCCCTTACCGGTGAGCACGGCGTGGACGTCGATGTCGGGCAGCAGCACAGGCAGCTGGTCTTCGCGCAACGGAATGCCGTTGCCGGACGGGTCGCAGTTTTCGCAGTAGACGATCGGGATCGGCGTTCCCCAATACCTCTGGCGGGAGAAGCCCCAGTCCTTCTGGCGGTAGGTCACCGTTCCCTTGCCGAGGCCGCGACCTTCGAGAGCAGCCGTCATCCGGCGTCGAGCCTCCGCTGACTCCAGCCCGCTGAACTCACCCGAGTCGCTCAGAACTCCATCGTCGGTGAACGCCGCGCTCAGCTCGCTGCCGGCGGGGAGCTTGGGACCATCCTTCGGCTGCACCACCACCTTGATCGGCAGCCTGTACTTGCGGGCGAACTCGAAGTCGCGCTGGTCGTGCGCGGGCACGCTCATCACCGCTCCAGTGCCGTATTCGACCAGCACGAAGTTGGCGATCCAGATTGGCACTTCCTCTTTGCTCAGCGGATTGATCGCGTAGGCGCCGGTGAACACGCCCTCCTTTTCTGCGGCGTCGGCGATCCGCTCGACGCCGTGGAGCGATGCCATCCGCGCCGAGAATCTCTCCACTTCAGCGCGCTGCGCCGGCGCGGTGATCTTCGGAACCAGCTTGTGGTCCGGCGCCAACACGACTGCGTTGCAGCCGAAGATGGTGTCAATTCGAGTGGTAAAAATTCGAACCGAATCGCGGGTGCCCTTGACCGCGAAGTCCGCCTCGGTGCCTTCCGAGCGACCGATCCAGTTTCTCTGCATCGTGGTGATCCGCTCGGGCCACTCCCTCAGCTCGTCCAGGGCATGGAGCAACCGATCGGAATACCGGGTGATGCGGAAGGCCCACTCCGGCATCTCCTTTTCGATCACCGGCGAGCCGCATCGCTCGCAGGTGCCTTCCTTGACTTGCTCGTTGGCGATCACCGTCAGGCAGCTGGTGCACCAGTTCACCTTGCTGAAGCGCCGATAAACCATGTCGCGCGCCAGCAGCTTGAGGAAGAACCACTGATTCCAACGGTAGTACTCCGGATCGCAAGTCGCGATCTCGCGCGTCCAGTCGTAAGAGAAGCCGAGCGACTGAAGTGTGCTCTTGAAGGAAGCGATGTTCTCGCGAGTGCGGATGGCCGGATGGACGCCGTCCTTGATCGCCGCATTCTCCGCGGGCAGACCGAATGCGTCCCAGCCCATCGGGTGGATGACATCAAAGCCGCGCAGCCAGTAATAGCGCGCGTACACCTCGCCGATGAGGTAGTTGCGAACGTGCCCCATGTGCATCTGGCCGCTCGGGTACGGAAGCATCTCGAGGACGTATTTCTCGGGAGCCTTCGGCCGCCGCCCGGCGAGGAACACGCCGGCCTCATCCCAGCGCTTTTGCCATTTTGCCTCGAAGGTTTTCGGCTCGTATCGCTCCTGCATCGCCATGGCAGTAACTCTTACGAGACGAAATCGTCGGACGCAACTCGAGCGCGGCAGATCTGCGCGGATCGGGTAGAGTGCCACTCCCATGGCTGCCCCCGTCGTGCGGATCGCCGAGATCGCCAAACACGTGAACCAGGAAGTCGAGCTGCGCGGCTGGCTCTACAACAAGCGTTCGTCCGGAAAGCTCCACTTTCTCCAGATCCGCGACGGCTCCGGAATCATCCAGGCAGTCGTGTTCAAGGGCGACGTCAGCCCCGAGGAGTTCGAGAAGGCGGACCACATCGGCCAAGAGACCTCGGTGAAGGTCCGCGGCTTGGTGCGCGAGGACAAGCGAAGCCCGATCGGATTCGAGCTGAGCGTCAAGGCGCTGGAGGTGGTCCAGGAGGCGCACGAATATCCGATCACGCCCAAAGAGCACGGAGTCGCCTATCTGATGGAGCGGCGGCACCTCTGGCTGCGGTCGGCCCGCCAAACGGTAATTCTCCGCGTGCGCCATACGGTGGAAAAGGCGATTCGCGATTTCTTCGACACCAACGGCTTTACGCTGGTCGACGCACCGATTTTCACGCCCGCAGCATGCGAGGGAACGAGCACGCTTTTCGAGGTCCCCTACTTCGATCTGGGCAGCGCCTATTTGACCCAGTCCGGCCAGCTGTACATGGAAGCCGCGGCGATGGCGCTGGGCAGGGTCTACTGCTTCGGCCCGACGTTCCGCGCCGAGAAGAGCAAGACCCGCCGGCACTTGACCGAGTTCTGGATGGTCGAGCCGGAGGTCGCTTACATGGACCTCGAGGAGGACATGGATCTCGCCGAGGACTTGACCTGCTTTATCGTTGAAAGGGTGCTCGACAAACACGGCAAGGAGATCGAATCGGTCCTCGAGCGATCCACGGCGCCGTTGCAGAATGTGAAAAAGCCCTTCCCGCGAATCACCTACTCAGAGGCGATCGAAAGGCTTCAGAAAGTCGGTCATCCGATCGTGTGGGGCGACGATTTCGGAGGAGACGAAGAGACGGCGCTCGCAAACCAGTTCGATCGCCCAGTGATCATTCACCGATATCCTGCGTCTCTGAAGGCGTTCTACTTCAAGAGGGATCCAACGGATTCCAAGCTCGCCCTCGGGATCGACGTCCTCGCCCCAGAGGGGTACGGGGAAATCATCGGCGGCGGTCAGCGCGAAGACGACCTGCAGACGCTCGAGCGGCGGATCGAGGAATTTCATCTTCCGCGCGAGGCATTCAGCTGGTACCTGGATCTGCGCAGCTACGGCAGCGTCCCGCACTCCGGGTTCGGGATGGGGGTTGAGCGAACCGTCGCCTGGGTTTGCGGTCTCCACCACGTTCGAGAAACCATTCCGTTCGCTCGGATGATGGAGAGGATCACGCCCTGAGAGTCGGATCAGGGAGCGGTGACATCGAATCGATCGAACACCGCGCCCAGCCATCGAATGGCGAGGAGCAGCTCGACAGCGATCAGGCCGGTCGCGAGCGCGCTGGCCACGAGCAACGCTCCGTAGTGCAGAGCGCTGCGCAATACAACGCCGACGATTCCGCCGACGATCACCGACGGCAGGAGCACGAAAAAGAAGACGACCAGCGTGCCGGCGACGGTGAGTAGGCGCTGCCCGAGCGCCTCGATGCCACGGGCGTGCCCGGGATCGAACGCGACCCAGGCGGGAAACAGAAGCACGCCCGCGTTCTGTATTGCCAGATTCGTCAGGACCAGCGCCGGAGCCAGCATCGCCGCGCTGAGCGCGATCGCGACCCGGTCAAAGACGTCGATACCGGGAACGGGATATCCCGCGGACAGTGTGAATGCCGCCGCTATCAGTGCCCACTGCAGGCCGGCGACGATCAGCCCAGGGCCGAGCATCTCCGCCCGAACCACTTCTCGACCAGTCATCGGAAAGGAGCGGAGAATGTCGATCTGGCCGAGATCCTGGCGGAAGTCGATCCGCATTGTGCTGGGTGCGATCAGGACGAGCATCGGGACCAGGCCTGCGCACGCAGCTCCCAACACTGGGCCGACCGGAAACCTCTTCATCAACATCGCCGAGCCAGCGAGGACGGTGGCGATCAGGAACAAAAGCATGCGAGGAACCGACACGCGCACTGCGGCGATCAGATTCTTCCAGATGAGCGCGACCTCCGGTCGACCGACGGAGGCGAGGTGGAACGGCACCAGCCGATTCTTCACCACCGGACCACCGCTACCGCGCCTGGAGCGCCGGGCCTCCAGCGCCCGCGCGCGCCGCTCGGCCGCCTCAACCGACGCCTCCTCGAAGGAAGTGTTGCTGGAGAGCACCCAGGCGTAGTGAATCGCGAAAATCGCCAACGCGGGCGGCAGCGATGTCGCGAACGTCGACGGATCTCGCGCCAGGGCCACGCGAATCGGGGCGCGCACCGGAAACAGCACCCAGGAAAGCGGCGGCGAGGACATCAGCGAAGATATCCAGGCGGCCACGCTGTCCCAGCTCCAGGCGCTGGGCGTCTCCGGCTTGTTGACCGCGAGCACCCACCACGCAACGGCAGCGATGGCCGCGAGTGCGATCGCCAGCGTCCCCAGCCGCCTCTTCAACCCGAAGCGGCCCCCCTCGATCAAGCCGGCCCGCGTCAGCGTCGCCCCCGTCAGGTGCAGGTTTAAAGTGGCAAGGCAAAGCCACGCCCCGACGAGGAACATCAGCGGTTGGCCGGTCATCCACCGAGCGGAGAAGAGGGTCATGATCAGCGCGCTGAAGAATGTGCGGAGCAGGCTTTTACCAAGCCGAAAACTGAGCAGCGCTCGCCGGGTGACCGGCGCGGGAAAGAGGAATTGAATTTCGGCATCGGTGAAGGTCAGCTCCGCCTTGTCGCCTCCGAAGAGCCAGGTGGACGCGATGCTGATCATCGCGCCGAGGATCAGCGGCACCTGTATCAGCTCCAGAGCCTCCGGAGGCAGCTGCATCCCTGCGCCGGAGAATCGAACCCGGCGCCCAAGCACGGCCCAGAAGTAAAATGCCCCTGCGAGGGTGGCGATGAGGTACTTGGGCTGCCGCATGCGCTGAATCTGGCGCCGAATCCGATTCCGGATTCCCGCCGCCCAAATGAGAGCCGCCGCGCTCGCGAGGCTCAAGCCTTCTCCTGAGGAGCCGGCGGGCTCTGGGAAGTAATGCGAATGAAGACGTCCTCCAGCGATTCGGGGCCACCGGGAAGCGCCTCGCCGGCGCCGCTCAAGTGACTTCGGATCTCATCCAGCGAACCGAAAGCAACGATGCGTCCACCGGCAATCACCAAGATGCGATGGCACAGCTCTTCGACCAGCGGAAGCAGGTGCGAAGAGAGGACGATGCCAGCGCCGCGCTCTGCCCTTTGGCGCAAGGACTGTTTCATTCGGCGAATGCCGAGCGGATCGAGGCCGGTCAGGGGCTCGTCGAGCAAAATCAAGCGCGGCTCGTGAAGAAAACCGCACGCGATCGACAGCTTCTGTTTCATCCCGCGCGAAAGCTCGAGCGGCAGTGCGGTCTCTTTGCCTTTCAATTCGAGCTCCTCGAGGAGGACGTCGGCCCTCCTTTCCCAGTCAGCGACTCCGTAGATTCGCGCGATCAGGTTGAGGTGCTCGCGAACGGTGAGGTAGTCGAACAATCTGGGCTCGTCCGGGAGGAAGGCCAGCGCCGCCTTGGCATGCACCGGGTCCTTCAGAAGATCGTACCCAGCGATTTGGATCCGACCCTGCGTGGGGGGAATCACCCCGGCCAGGCACCGCAGCGTGGTGGTTTTTCCCGCTCCGTTGGGCCCTACCAGCCCCAGGACCTCGCCGAGGCGGACCTCGAACGAGAGATCGAACGCCGCGCGAAGCTCGCCGTAGATCTTCCCGAGGCCATTCACCTGCAGTATCGGGGCGCCGTTGAATGTCACCCGTTCTTCTTAGCGCAGCTTTGGTTCAATGCCTCGACCAATGCCTCTCGCGCGAGCGCATCGCTCTCGCGTTCGAGCGCGCTGCTGAGCAAGATGCGCGAATCCGGTGAGGTGGACAGTACCCGAGCTGCCGCCGCGCGCACGTCCCAGCGCGGATGGGAGAGGTGCTTCGCAGCCGCCGCAAGGCCTTCCGGCCCGCTCGGACCGGCGAGCAGGGCTTCCTTGATCACTTCCGGATCGCGATGGCAGACGGCGCTCTGCCACAGCGCAGGCGAAAGCCTCTTCATCCGAGCCAAGGCGCGCACCGCTCTTGCCGCTCGCAGGCCATCGATGCTCGCTGCGAGGCGTTCCAAATCTGGAGCCAGCTCGGTGCTTGCATTCTCCCCAGCGGATTCGATCGCCGCCGCCTGCACCCACGCGTCGGAGTCATCGAGGGCTCGCCGCAGCAGGGCACCGCAGGCGGTAGAGCTTACCGGCCCAAGGCCACGCGCAGCCGCGCACCTGACTGCGGCGTCGGAATCCTCCAACCCGATGAGCGCCAGCTCGATCGCGGCTTCGCTTCCGATTTCGCCCGCTGCCTCGACCGACGCTGCGCGAACGCGAAGGTCCGCATCGCGAATGGTCCGACGCAGCGAGGGCAAGGATCTTGATTTCCCCACGCGGGCCAACGCCCACACCGCGCTCGCTGCGGGCCGCGAGGCAATCGACTTCTCGAGCTGCTCGAAGACCGGGTAATCGCCCTTCCGGGCGAGGCTCGCCAGAGCTTGGGCTGCAGCACCGGCAACCGGGTCATCCGAGAGCATCCGGACCAACGGCTCCACGGCGTCCACCGCTCCACTCTGTCCGAGCGCCTTGATCGCAAGGAGCTGGATCTCCACCTCTGCTCCCTCAGCCAATCGGATCAACGCGGAGATGCGCAACCCCGCCGCCATTTGGACTAGCGACTCGGCGGCGGCGAAGCGCGCCGGCTTAGACAGCGAATCGAGACGGTCGATGAGCAGCTCGGCGGCGGCGGGCCCGAGGGCGACCAGCGCTCGAACGACGTCGTCAGCGAGAAGATCGTCGCGGGCTGCTTCCGCGATTGCGGTGGCAAGGCTCGCGTCCCGCAGCATCGTTGCCGCGAACAGAGCACCAGCCCGCGCGTCTCGATCTGCAAATCCCAAGGCTCTCTCGATGACCTCGCCAGCCGCTCGCATCCGCGCGAGCGCGTCGGTCACGCGGCGCTGAAGGAATTCCTGGTGCGCAGGATCCGCCGAGGAACGCTGAAGTCCGAGCGCTGCAAATGCCGCCTCGGCGACCGATCGCTGTCCGGCCGCAAGCCCGCCGCAGATGCAATCGATGGCGGCCCGCTCCGGAACGAGGCCCAGCAAGCGATATGCGCTCCCCCGCGCCTTGACGTCTTGGAGCAGCGGAACCAGCTGTGAGAGCGGAGGGGGGCACCTCAGCTCCGCGAGCCCCTGGAGCGCGCTCAGTCGAAGCAATGGATCGCCTGCGTTGAGCAGCCTTTTCAGCTCGCGGACGGCGGGCTCTCCTCCAATTCGGCCGAGCGCTTCCGCGGCGGAGATTCGCACGTTCTGATCGGCGTCTTCGAGAGCACCGAGGAGGGCATCGGTTCCCTCGCGCAAACGCATCCCGCCCAGGATGTCCGCCGCAAATCGCCGCTGGTCCGCGTCGGGATGGCGCATCAACGCGATCACCGCTGGCGCGGCGGCCGAGCCGAGCCGGATGAGTGCCTCGGCCGCGGAGTTCCGCGCGCACGCTTGCGTCCGATCGGCAAGAGCAGCGAGGAGACTCGGGACGGCGCGCTGGCCATCGGGCAGACGCGACAAGCGTTCCGCCGCCGCGCCTCGCACTCGCCAGCTCTCATCGTAGAGAAGCTGGACGAGCGCTTCGACGCCAAGGCTTCCGCGCGGTTCGGCCTCGAGTACTGACCGGTATCGCTCTTCTGCTTCAGCGCTTCCGGTCATGTCGAGTCACCTGCCCCGCGAGGCGCAGACTGAAAGAGAGCCTTGAGATCCAAGAGGAGCGTCAGCTCATCGCCGGCGCCGCACACGCCGATCACGTACGGCTTTGCCCCCGTGCAGGTGATTGGGGGAGCGGGCCGGAGATCAGCAATCCGAACGCGCACCACCTCCGTCCCGCCGTCGACCAGGACGGCTACGCGATCTTGGGCGAGCCGGCAGACGATGCACCGAGCCTTTGCGCCGAGGCTGCGCGCCATCAGACCAAAGCGCTTTCGCAAGTCGACGATGGGCACGATCGCGCCGCGGAGATTGAACACCCCCTCGATGAATGCCGGCTCGCGCGGAATGCGCGCCGGCTGCGGTGGCCGGATGATTTCCTCAACCCTGCGAAGATCGAGGGCGTACTTCTCATCCCCGACCCGAAAAGCGCACAGCTGAACGACGTGGTCGCGCTCGAGAGGGGCCTCGCGCAGAGCAGAATGAATGGCGAATCGAGCTCTCATGCGAGCGCTTTGTGAATGTCCAGCAGGATGAAGAGATCCGTGCCAAGGTGGCCGAGCCCGACCAGGTGATCGCCGCCTCCGATGCCCGGCGCGAGTGACTCGATCTCCGAGGGCTTGAGACGGATCACCTCGCGGACCGCGTCCACCAGGACGCCGACGTCCCCTTCCGGGTCGCGGACGATGAGGATCCGGGATGTGCTGGTCAGCGACCCGGGCTCAACCTCGGGGCCGGCGATCTTTGGCGGCCGCTCGCACAGCTTGAGCCGCATTTTGACGTCGTAGACGGGAAGTATTTCCCCGCGGAGCTTGATCACCCCAAGCAGATTGTCGGCCGAACGCGGAATCTCCGTCAGCGGCGGAACTCGGACGATTTCCCGAACTTGGTCGATGGGAATCGCGTAGCACTCCTGCGCCAGGAAGAAGGCAAGGTACTCTCCCGGCCTCTCCTGCGAGGCCAGAAGAGTCATCTCGTCCGCCGGAATGGACGGCCTGAACAGCTCTCCGACGTCCTCGTCGGGAGCGTAGAAGAACTGCTTCAGAATATCGGCGAACGCGGCCACGGCCGCAGTCTACACGAGCTCGGGCCGCCGCTCTGAATTGACGACCTCTTCAATCAGCGCGCCGGTGTCCAGAACGAGCACCGGATTGCGATCGCCGAGGTCGGTCGCTCCCGCGATGCCCGGGGTGTGCCGCAGCCTCCCCCCCAGCGGTTTGACCACCACGTCTTGCTGGCCGAGCAACTCGTCCACGGCGATGCCGAGTCGACGGTGGGCCAGGCCGACGACCAGTATGAAGCATCGCCGGAGCTCTGTTTCCGGGAGCTCAAAGACCCGAGCCAGCCGCGCCAGCGGAATCGTCTTGCCTCGCAGACCGATGACCTCTCGACCCTCGACCGTCCTCACCTCGCTCTCCGCGATCGAGGTTATCTCCGACACCGCATTGAGGGGCACCGCGTAGACCCTTCCGCTCACCGAGACCACCAGCGCTCGGACGATGGCCAGCGTCTCCGGGAGGGTGATCGTGAAGGTGGACCCGACTCCGCGCTCGCTGTGGGTATCGATCATCCCCGAAAGCCGGCTGATGTTTGTCTTAACGACATCCAGTCCGACGCCCCGGCCTGACAGCTCCGAGACTCGGCTTGCGGTCGAGAAACCGGGGAGAAAGATCAACCTCTGCAACTCGCGCGGGGTCATCTCCTCCGCCTGGGCCCGGGTCAATATTCCGGTGCGAACGGCGACCTCGCGAATCCGCTCTTCGTCCAGGCCGCGACCATCGTCGGAGATCTCGATCACCACCTGGTTGCCACGCTGCATCGCCCGGATGGCCACCGCCGCTCTGGGCCTTTTGCTCAGGCGCTCCCGCTCGTCGGGCGTTTCCACCCCGTGGTCGACGGCATTGCGAACGATGTGCATCAGCGGATCGGAGAGCGCTTCGACGATCAGCTTGTCGACCTCGACTTCGCCTCCGCGCATGAGGAAATCGACTTCCTTGCCCGACTCGCGGGCGATTCGCCGCACCGTGCGCGCCAGCTTGTCGAAGACTTGGCCCAGGGGAACCATGCGAACCTCGAGGATCCCCTTCTGCAAGTCGTCGAGCTTGCGCTCCAGCAGCCGACTCTCGCGGTGCAGCTCATGGCCCCAAAGCTGCCCTGGAGGGGGCTTGCCACCGCGGCTCGCCTGCTCCGCCAGCCGCGCGACGTTCGCTTTGATCAGCAGCAGCTCGCCCACCGCATCCATCAGCGAATCCAGCCGGCCGATGTCCACCCGGACGGTCTGCGTCAGGCCGCGCCCGACCGGGTCCCCTTCTCCATCAGGCTGCTTCGGCGAGGGCCGCACCATTGCGTCCGCCGTACCGAAACGGGGATTCGCGTAGGCGGGGAGCGCGCCGGACGCTTGCTGCGGCGCATTGGACACCGCGACCCGGACGGGCGACCGATGCTCGGGTTCCGCGCCAGGCGGCGTAGGCGAAACGAGCTGCTCCAGCGGGAGAGACGGCTCTGCGGGTTGCGGCTGAAATTGAAAGAGCGGGTGCACCGATGCCGGCAGGGCGGTCAGAGCCAGCCTCAATTTCTCGGTTTCCACCTTGCCGCCGAAGATGATGTCGAAGGCGATGCCCGTCCCGTCGCCCGGATCGGCGGACGGAAGAGTGCTGATCACCTCACCCAATGACTTGAGCTTCGAGTTCAACCGAGCCAGCCCCTGATCGAAATCCGAAAGATCGAAAACTGCCCGGACCTTCCACACAGCCATTCCCTCGCGAAGGTTCTCCCGCAGGCGGTGTTCCTCGTACTCGGTGAGCACGTTTCGGACTTGCGTGTCCAATTCCAGCTGGTCGAGCGCGTCGCTTTGCTCCACGGTGCCGCTGTCGATGAACTGGGCCAACTTCTGCGAGACCGCCTCGGCGCGTTCGGTGGCCACCGCGGACCGCTCTCGGCGCGAAGTTTCTGCCAGCACCACCTGAAAGGTGTCGAATGATTCGATCAGGGCGTCGACCACCTTCTCGGTCAGCTCGATTCGTCCCAGTCGGAGGCGATCAAGAAGGTCTTCCGTCTGATGGGCCAGCTGCGCAATCCGCTGCTCGCCGAACATCGCCGCCAGCCCCTTGAGCGAGTGCGCGGAACGGAAAATCCCGTTCACCAGATCCGGCTCGAGTCGCTCTCCGCGGCGCCGGTCTAGGATCGCCAGATCGCGGCTTAGGGCGTCGAGGATCTCGGTCGCCTCGGCGACGAAATCGGACAGCCCTTTGGTGGATGTGGTCACGCGATGTTCAAGTAGCGCATCAAGAGCCCCTCAAGCTGCTGCGGCTCGAAGGGTTTGACGAGGTATTCTGCGGCTCCTAGGGCGAGTCCCTTGGCCCGGTCCTGCTCCCTTCCTTCCGTCGTAATGACGAACAGGGGAGTCTCGCGGTAGGTGGGACTCTTCTTCACGAAGTTGATCAGCTCCAGGCCGTTGATGCCCGGCATGTTGAGGTCGGTGATGATCAGATCGAAGCGTTGGCGGCTGAGAAGCTTGAGCGCGTCAAAGCCGGTGGACGTGGTGAACGCTTCGACGCCGCCGACCGACTCCACCGCGGACGCAATGAACTCACGTGACGCCTTGGAGTCCTCGACAATCAAAATCTTGTATGCCATCGGCCGGCCGCAGCGGCGGATATGGTAGCAGAACTCCGGGCGACCACCTATCTTGCACCCGGGATCGACTGGACCTTGTTGCTGGCGGGTCGGCCAGCTCCGGAAAGGAGCCGGGCGACGCCCTTGTCCGACAGCACGGCAACGTGGGACCCGTTGAACTGGGGTACGAACTGATTGAGCAATGCAGCCGCCCGGGTAGCCTCTTCCACCTTCCCGCTCCCGGGTATCTCCAGCGCCACCGTCTGCACCAGCGCCCGGGACAGCATGCGACCTGCATCGCCCATCGTGCGCAGCAGGGAATCGAGGCCGAACCCTTCGCTGTTGCCGATGCCGATCGCAAAAATGCGCGACATAGCGATTCTTCCGTCCGACGGAATCAGCAGGCAATCGCCGGCGGAGCCGATGAAGAAGCGGTCCAGCAGCACCTGAGAAAGTGCGCCGCTCAGTCGCCAATCGACGTACCCAGCCGTACCCCTGAGCGGCCGCTCGTCCTCGGCGACGAAGAGGCACAGCGTGTCCACGCCCGGCAAGTGATCCAAGCTGGTGAAGCCGATTTCGTGGGTAGAAAGGCTCATGCCTTGCTCAGTGCCTGTGCGATTCGGTCGAGCAGGCCGTTGACAAAGGCGGAGGATTCTTCGGTGCCGTATTTTTTCCCCAACTCGACCGCCTCATCGATGGATACGCTGCGCGGAATATCCGCTCGGTACTTCAGCTCGAAGATGCCTATTCGCAGTACGTTGCGGTCGATGCGCGTCATTCGATCGATGCGCCAATGGTGGCTGTACTCGCGGATCAGGGCGTCGATTTCCGCCAGGTTGAACCTCACGCCGCTGACCAGCTCGCGCGCAAACCGCTGCGTTTCCGGATCGGGCTTTTCCACTTCCGCAGACGCGCCCCAGGCGGCCGCCAGAGCGTCATCCGCCCCGCCATCGCTCATCTCCAGTTGATAGAGCGCTTGCAGCGCGCGCTCCCTCGCGGTCCTGCGAGCTCCCATCGACGCCTACTTCTTCTTTCCTTCCACCGCCGTCAGCCGACCCTTGAGGAGTCCGTGCGAGACTTTGCTGTTGAGATTGACCATCTCGATGCACGCCACCGCGGCCTCCCAGCCCTTGTTGCCCGCTTTCGCTCCAGACCGCTCGATCGCCTGTTCCACCGTGTCGCAGGTGAGCACGCCGAAGCTGATCGCGCACTGGGACGAGAGCGCGAGTGTGCCGATCCCCCTCGCGACCTCGGAGGAGATGTATTCGAAGTGCGGCGTCCCGCCTCGAATCACCGCTCCAAGGCAAATCACTCCGACGTACCCGCCCTGCTCCGCCACTCGGCGCGCCAGGCCGGCCAGCTCGAACGCTCCCGGCACTCGAAAGACGTCGATGTCTTCGTCAGCAACGCCGTGCCTTAAGAGGGCGTCGAGTGCTCCGCGAAGCAATTCCTCGGTGACGAAGGCGTTGAAGCGCGATACGCAGACTGCGAATCGGCCTTTGGGCGGCGCCAGACTTCCTTCGAAATAGCGAGGCATTGCGTCGCAGTTTAACGCGTCCGGGAGCGGTTTCTAGCTTCCGAGGGGGACCGTGCGGCTTGACCGGCCACCGCCCGCAGCATCGGAGTGGTTTTTCCCAGCGGGATCTGCTCGACGACTTCGAGGTTGTAGCTCTCAAGCCCAACGATTTTTTTCGGATTGTTCGTCAAAAGCCTCAGCCTCCCGAGCCCGAGGTCCTTGAGGATTTGAGCGCCCACTCCGAATTCGCGCAGCCGCGTGTGATCCGTTCGCGACCGCGGCTCGACCTCGCGAGCCAGGTGCGTGCAGACGAGCGTGGAGTCCGGAGCCTGATCCTTCTGCAAGTAGACGATTACGCCGCGTCCCTCCTCGGCAATTCGCTTGAGCGCTTGCTGCAGCTGAGCGCCGCAGTCGCAGCTCGCGCTGCCCAGAACGTCTCCCGCCAGGCAAGCGCGGTGCACGCGCGTCAGGACGGGGGCAGAGCCCGAGATATTGCCCTTCACCAGCGCAAGGTGGACCTTTGAATCGACATCGCTTGAGTACGCGATCGCTTGGAAGGAGCCGCCATCGCCCCGTTGGAACGGCAGCTCGCCCACCCGGTGAACGAGGCGCTCATGCCGCAAGCGGTACCGGATCAGGTCCGCGACAGACAGGAGCGTCAGACCCTGCTTTTGAGCGAAACGCTGCAGCTGGGGCCGGCGCGCCATGGTTCCATCGGCATTCATGACTTCGCAGATCACGCCGGCAGGAAAGAGACCTGCGAGTCGGGCCAGATCGACGGACCCTTCGGTTTGGCCGGTGCGAACCAGCACCCCTCCTCTGCGCGCGCGCAACGGAAAGATGTGCCCGGGTCGGACGAGGTCGCTGGGTTTGGCATTCGGCGCCACCGCGGCGCGAATGGTACGGGCGCGGTCCTGCGCGGAGATGCCGGTGGTGATGCCCCGCGACGCTTCGATCGAGACGGTGAATGCCGTCTGGTAGGGCGAAGTGTTTTCCTGAACCATCAGCGGAAGATTGAGCTGCTGGATCCGCTCTTCGGTGAGCGACAGGCAGATCAGACCGCGGCCGTGCGTCGCCATGAAGTTGATCGCGTCCGGCGTCACCTTCTCGGCGGCCATCACCAGGTCGCCTTCGTTTTCCCGATCTTCGTCGTCGGTGAGAATGACCATCCTGCCTTTGCGGATCTCGGTGAGCGCCTTTTCGACGAGTCCGATGCTGTCGAGCTGTTTCTTGGCCATCCGCATGGTCGCTAGCTCCGCGGTCCGAATCCGCCGTCGCCCGGTTTCTCCTCCGAGCTGGCGCCAGGCACTCCTCGCTGAAGAGCGAACAGCCGGGCAATGTACTTGCCAATCAGATCAGCTTCGAGATTGACCCGCGCTCCGCGGCGCTTGGCGGACAAGGTAGTACGCTTCTGCGTCTCGGGAATGATGGCGACCGAGAAGCGGTCGGCGCCGAGCTCGTTCACGGTCAGGCTGATGCCATCCACTGCGACAGAGCCCTTCTCGATGAGCATCGGCGCCAGCGACGGGGGAAGCGAGAACTCGAGTACCGACGAATCGCCTTCGCCGCGGATCGACAGGATCTCAGAAACCGCATCCACGTGCCCCAACACCAGGTGGCCTCCGAGCCTGTCGCTCAAGGTCATCGAGCGCTCGAGGTTCACCCTCGAGCCGCGCTCAAGTGATCCGAGCGTCGTCCTTCGAAGCGTCTCCGCCGATGCCTCGACCCGGAATGCACCGGGTTTCAGCTCCGCGACGGTGAGGCACGCGCCGTCGACGGCAATCGATTCACCCAGCTTGAGTTCCTGGCCGGCGATGGACGCCCCAACCCAAAGCTGCGCCATTCCTCCGAAGGAAATCTGCTCTACGGTGCCGACGTCTTGAATTAACCCGGTGAACATCTCTTGCGCTTATAACCAAAAAGGCGGCACGCCGCCCTCTCGGGCCGAGGGCGTACCTCAGCCCCTCCAGCGGCGGTTCGCGAGAAGCCCTCGAATCACGGCGTCGTTGCCCTCGGACCCGATAGCGACGTCTTCCAGCCCAACTGCATTGCCCATGCGATTGACTTGAAGCGCACCCGTCCAGGAAAGCCCATCAGAACCGATCAACTTGGGCGCGATGAAGACGACCAGCTCATCGGCGAGGCGCTCGGTGAGGAAGGACCCGTAGACCTCGGCGCCGCCTTCGACCAGAACTTGAAGGACGCCCTCCCTTCCCAGCCGCCGCAGCAGCTCGAGCAGGTTCAGGCGACCGGCGCGGCCGGAAAGCGTCCAGACCTCCACGCCCCTCCGGACCAGCTTTCTGGACTTGGCAGCATCCCTCGGTTCAAGCGTCGCTACGATCGTCCGAGCAGACGCGCGCGATTGGAAGATCCTCAGCCGAGGGAGAAGCCGCAGCCGCGTGTCCAGCACGATGCGGATCGCGTTGCGACCGGTCGCGTGCCGAAGCCGCGTGGTGAGCTGGGGATCATCGATCCGCGCCGTATTCGCGCCGACCAAGACCGCATCGACTTGATCTCGAAGACGATGGACGTACGCCCGCGCTTCCTGGCCGGTAACCCATCGCGAATCACCTGACGCAGTCGCGATTTTTCCATCGAGCGTGATCGCCGCCTTGAGGATGACCCACGGCAGACCGGTTTGCACGTGCTTGAAGTAGGGTCGATTGATCCGATTTGCCTCCTCGCGAAGAACTCCGCTTATGACCGGGACGCCCGCTCGGCGCAGGTGGGCGATTCCCCGACCGTTGACGATTGGATTTGGATCCTGCGACGCGTAGATGACTCGTTTGAGGCCCGCCTCCAATATCGCTTGCGCGCAAGGCGGCGTCCGGCCGTAATGCCCGCAGGGTTCCAGCGTGGTGTAGAGATCGGCGCCGCGAGCCCGGGCGCCGGCGCGCCTGATCGCCTCTACCTCCGCGTGCGGCAAACCCGCTTTCCTGTGGTGGCCGCGGGAAATGACCCGCCCCGCCTTAACCAGCACCGCACCGACTGCAGGATTGGGGCTGGTGCGGCCGACGCCTTTCTTCGCTTCGCGCAGCGCCAGCCGCATGAAAGACTCCGCGCGCTCCCGGTCCAGACCTGCGCGTCGCGCGATCGGGCTTCTCGATCCAAGCTTCGCGGTCCGCGCTGAAACCGAGCTCCGCGTGGCGTTCATGCCGGTCGCTATCCCTTGCCGCTGCTCTGAAGCTTGCGATCCTTACCCTTCCCCTGCTCGTTGATCAGCTCTTTCAGCTCGCTCATGAACTCGGCGATGTCGCGGAAGGATCGATAGACTGATGCGAAGCGGACGTAAGCCACCTCGTCGAGGCGGCGCAGGTTTCTCATGACCTCTTCGCCGAGAAAGGTGGAGGGCACTTCCTTTTCCCCCGCCTCCTGGAGCTTGCGTTCGATCTCGGTGACCACCCGGTCCAGCTGCTCCAACGAGACCGGGCGTTTCTCGCAGGCCTTCTTCAAACCGGCGAGCATCTTGTCGCGATCGAACGCCTCCCGCCGTCCGTCCTTTTTCACGATCAGGGGATTGAGCTCCTCCACTCGCTCGTAGGTCGTGAATCTTCGGTGGCACTGGAGGCATTCGCGGCGGCGCCGGATCACCGCTCCCTCGTGAGACTCGCGGGAGTCGATCACTTTATTTTCCGGATCCTGACAGAAGGGACAGCGCATGACTGCGGGTGCTCGTCAGTGTCTAAGGCGCGATGCGTAGAGCGGAAAGTGCCCCGTCATTTCTCTTACTTTTCCAAGGATGCGGGCATGAACCGCCCCGTCATCGGGGTGGTCGAGCACCTCGCCGATCATCCTTCCAATCTCGGCCATCTCCGGCTCGCGCATCCCTCGCGTCGTCAACGCCGGCGTGCCAATCCGGATCCCCGAAGTCACGGTCGGCTTTTCCGGGTCAAACGGGATCACGTTTTTGTTGACGGTGATGCCCGCTTTGCCAAGCGCTTCCTCGGCGACCTTTCCGGTGATCGCCTTCGGTCGCAAATCGACGAGCATCAGGTGGTTGTCCGTTCCACCCGAGCACAAACGCAGGCCGGCCGCCTTCAACGCTTCCGCCAGCGCCTTGGCATTGGCGACGATCTGCCGCTGGTAGGCTTGGAAAGCCGGCGACTGCGCTTCCTTGAGGGCGACCGCCTTGGCAGCGATCACGTGCATCAATGGCCCGCCCTGGATGCCGGGGAAGATCTGGCTGTTGAGGACCTTCGCGTAAGCTTCCTTACAAAGGATCATCCCGCCGCGCGGCCCGCGGAGCGTCTTGTGAGTGGTGGTGGTGACGATCTCTGCAAGGGGTATCGGCGAAGGATGGATTCCCGCCGCGATCAACCCGGCGATGTGAGCGATGTCGGCCACCAGAGCAGCGCCGTACGAGTCGGCAATTTCGCGAAATCGGGCAAAGTCAAAGACCCGCGGGTAGGCGGACGCACCCACCACGATCGCCTTCGGCCGATGCTCCTTGGCGAGCGCCTGGACCTGGTCGAAGTCGATCGTCTCGGTCTGCCGCGATAGGCCGTAGTGGACGACCTTGTAGAGCTTGCCGGAAAAATTGAAGGGGGCACCGTGGGTAAGATGCCCGCCCGAGTTGAGGTCGAGCGCGAGCATGGTGTCGCCGACCTTCATCACCGCCATGTAGGCGGCCATGTTGGCCTGACTCCCCGAATGCGGCTGGACGTTCGCGTGCTCCGCGCCGAAGAGCGCCTTGGCGCGCTCGATGGCGAGGTTTTCGGCGACGTCCACGAACTCGCAGCCGCCGTAGTAGCGCTTCCCCGGGTATCCCTCCGCGTACTTGTTGGTCAGCGGCGATCCCATCGCTTCCAGCACCGCCGGGCTGACGAAGTTCTCGGAGGCGATGAGCTCGAGGCCCTCCTCCTGCCGGCGGGTCTCGTCCTCGATGGCCTTGGCTATCTCCGGGTCAACCACCGAAAGTCTTAACGTGTTCTCCATTGCAGCCTCCAGCGCCGAATGCCCGCGCACGGACGGCAGGCGAAATCACCTGAACCGCCTGAAGAGGAGGACTGCGTTCGTACCACCGAAGCCGAACGAATTGGTCATTGCGGCGTTGACCCGGACTTCGCGCGGCTTGTTGGGTACGTAGTCCAGATCGCAATCGGGGTCGGGCGTGTCGTAGTTGATCGTCGGGGGCAGAATGTTTCGAGTGAGGGCCAGCACGCAGACCACCGCCTCGGCCGCTCCGGCGGCGCCGAGCATGTGCCCGGTCATCGACTTGGTCGAGCTGACCGCGAGCTTTCGCGCGTGTGAACCGAAAACCGCTTTGATCGCTTTTGTCTCGGTCGCGTCGTTGTAGGGCGTCGAGGTTCCGTGCGCATTGATGTAGCCGACGTCCTCCGGCTTCATACCCGCGCTTTGAAGCGCCAGGCGCATGCAGCGCGCCGCTCCTTCCCCGTCGGGCGACGGCGCGGTCACGTGATAGGCATCCGAGTTCGCGCCGTAACCCACCAGCTCCGCCAGAATCGGCGCCCCCCGCTTCTTTGCCTGCTCCAGCTCCTCGAGAACGACGATTCCCGCGCCCTCGCCTTGAACGAAACCGTCCCGGTCTTTGTCGAACGGTCGGCTGGCGTGCTCTGGATCGTCGTTTCGCGTAGAAAGGGCCTTCATCACTGCGAAACCGCCGATAGCCAGAGGGGTGATCGCCGCCTCCGCCCCGCCGGCGATCACCGCATCCGTCTCGCCCAGGCGAATCGACTTCCATCCTTCGCCGATCGCGTGCGCGCTGGTCGAGCACGCCGAGACCGGCGACCAGTTGGGCCCGCGCGCGTTGTAGCGCATGCTGATCAGCCCGGGCGCCATGTTGATGATCATCTGAATGATGAAAAAGGGCGACACCCGATCGAATCCCTTCTCGAGTGCCTTTTTATGCTGCTCTTCGAGCGAACCGATGCCGCCGATCCCCGAGCCCACGATCACCCCAACCTTTTCCGGGGCGTAGCCGTTGGGCTTGTCCGTTCCGACGGGTAAGCCGCTCTCGCGCACCGCCATCTCCGACGCGGCGATGGCGTACTGGGTGAAAAGGTCCATTCGGCGGGCTTCTTTTTTCTCCATGAACTGCTCGGGAGAGAAATCTTTCACTTCTCCCGCGATGCGCGCGTCGAGCCCGTCGGTGGGGAAGCGGGTAATTGGACCGATGCCCGACTTGCCCGCCAGCATGTCTTTCCAATTCTTTTCGGTCCCGGTGCCCAGCGCTGAAATCAGCCCCGTTCCGGTGATGACGACTCGACGCTCCGACACAGTTTCTCCGCTCCAGCGCTTTTCCCAGCGGCGCTACCGAGCCCTCACCCGGTCACTTCTTGTGCGTATTGACGTAGTTGATGGCATCTCCCACCGTCTTGATGTTCTCCGCCTCTTCGTCAGGAATCTCCACCTCGAATTCCTCTTCCATCGCCATGACGAGCTCCACGATGTCGAGGCTGTCCGCCCCCAGGTCCTCGATAAAGGAAGACTCGGGCTTGATCTCGTCCTCGCCGACGCCCAGTTGGTCGGCGATGATGGACTTGACCTTCGCCTCGATGTTTGTCGTCGCCATTTTTTTCAGCCCTCCAAGATCCAGCATTGCCCGGACCCCGGTCCGGTAACCCGCGGGCGCGGTATATCCCACGCCGCGCATCGATCCAACTTCGACGCTACATGTACATCCCGCCGTTGACCCTGAGCACTTCACCGGTGATGTAGGAAGCTTCGTCGCTGGCAAGGAAAACCACCGCGTTGGCGATCTCCGCTGCCACTCCGAGCCTAGACAGGGGAATTTCTTCAATCATTTTTGCGCGAGTTTCGGCGGAAAGGCGCGATGTCATGTCCGTCTCAATAAGCCCCGGCGAGACGGCGTTCACCCGAATATTTCGGGATGCAAGCTCGCGGGCCACCGATTTGGTGACTCCAATCAAGCCTGCTTTCGATGCGCTGTAGGCCACCTGCCCCGCATTTC